>Ga0129314_1000101_pt1 | contig 110986 bp, 82 predicted proteins | sample O1111metagenome_FD_94431 | JGI IMG/M metagenome (GOLD analysis project Ga0129314, IMG submission 94431) | Orangutan individual fecal microbial communities from fecal samples from Wisconsin, USA - O1111 metagenome | ecosystem: Host-associated > Mammals > Digestive system > Large intestine >...
GGTACCTTCAAGGAAGGCAAGAAATTTTTGCATGTATCTACAGATGAAGTATATGGTTCCTTACCGGATGATGAAAATGCATTTTTCTATGAGACAAGCCCTTACGAGCCTCACAGCCCGTATTCAGCATCCAAGGCAAGCTCAGATATGCTGGTAAAGGCTTATATGGATACCTACAAGTTCCCGGCTAATATCACCAACTGCTCCAACAACTACGGCCCTTACCAGTTCCCCGAAAAGCTGATCCCGCTTATCATCAACAATGCACTGCAGGGCAAAAAGCTTCCGGTATACGGCGATGGCAAAAATGTCCGTGACTGGTTATTCGTAGAAGACCATGCCAAGGCTATTGATATGGTACAGGAAAAAGGACGCCTGTTTGAGACCTACAATGTCGGCGGCCACAACGAAAAACAGAACATCGAGATCATCAATATTATTATCGAAACCTTACAGGAAATGCTTCCCGAAGGAGATCCCCGCAAAGCCCTTGTATCCAAGGATCTGATCACCTATGTGGAAGACCGTAAAGGACATGACCGCCGTTACGCGATCGCACCCGACAAGATCAAAGCTGAGATCGGCTGGTATCCGGAGACTATGTTCAAAGAGGGCATCAAAAAGACAATCGCATGGTTCTTCGAACACGAAGACTGGATGAAAAACGTGACCAGCGGTGACTACCAGAAATACTACGAAGATATGTACAAAAACAAATAACAAGAATATAAAACAAGACATTATATGCATTTCAATACACTCGATGCAGCAAAATATACTGTTTGCAGTGACATTTCACGAAGTTTTCGTTATTTCATGCATGCGTCAGACGCAGTGGGCGCATGTCTGAGCCCGCAGGGCGAGTTTTGCGCGAAAGCTGCAGGCTGACACATGCAATGAAATAGAAAACGCAGTGTGTCACAAAAACAGTATATTTTGCTACAGAGTAAAACAAACAAGTAACAAGGAGAAACTATGAAAGGTATTATTTTAGCAGGCGGCAGCGGCACCAGATTATACCCGCTGACAAAAGCCGTTTCCAAACAGATTATGCCGGTATATGACAAACCGATGATTTATTATCCGCTTTCTACCCTGATGCTTGCAGGTATCAATGAGGTCATGATCATTTCCACCCCCAGAGATCTGCCTGTATTTGAAGAGCTCTTAGGCACGGGCGAACAGCTTGGCATGAAATTTACCTATGCCGTTCAGGAACAGCCCCGCGGACTTGCCGATGCTTTTATTATCGGAGCAGATTTTATCGGTGATGACAGTGTGGCACTGGTGCTTGGAGACAATATCTTCTATGGTCAGAGCTTTAGCAAAGTGCTTCGTCAGACCAGAGAACGGATCGAGACAGAAGGCGGAGCTACCATCTTCGGCTATTATGTAAGAGACCCCAGAGAATATGGTGTCGTAGAGTTTGATGATAACGGTAAGGCTCTTTCCATCGAGGAAAAACCGGAGCATCCCAAGAGCAATTATGCGGTTCCGGGTCTGTATTTTTATGACAATTCCGTTGTGGATATCGCAGCCAATGTAAAGCCTTCCGCAAGAGGAGAAATCGAGATCACATCCATCAACAATGAATATCTCGCCAGAGGTATTTTACAGGTTGAGACAATGGGAAGAGGCTTTGCGTGGTTAGACACAGGCAACCACGATGCACTTTTAGATGCATCTGACTTTGTCGCCGCATTCCAGAAAAGACAGGGATTGTATATCTCCTGTATCGAAGAAATCGCATATAAGCGTGGATTTATTGATAAAGAGCAGCTTTTAAAGCTTGCCGAACCTTTGATGAAAACCAATTACGGTAAATATCTTGTAGAGGTTGCTAATGGACTCTAAGCTGAAAGGAAAAGTCGTCGCAGTCGCAATAGTCATGGTGCTATTGGTGGTTGCGACGGTTTTTGGCGCTGATTATTATAAAAAACAACAGAGCCGCACGGCGCGTGAGCAGGCTGTGGCTGAGCTGACAGACAGTACAAATGCCGGAACTGCCGATGTAGCGGCAAATGGCACAGCCACGGCAGAAACCTCGGCAATTACTGCCGCAGACAATGCTGCAGGCGGCAATGATCTTTACAGCAGATACAAGCTTGATCCGACAAAGGATCCCTATGCGTATCTTAAAGATGATGATTTTTTTGATCCGGTCAATGAGGAAAATGATCCGGCAACAGAGCTGACTTTGCTTGTAAGCTCTGTAGAAAAGGACCTGCGTGTCAATGTTATTGATGGTCTGGGACGACTGGTTTCCGGACAGGATTTTAGTATCAGTGTCAAGGACAGCAATGGCCGTACCCACAATTACAAGGATGGTGACAAGGACGGAAGCATCTATATTGCACCGGTTGAGCCGGGCGATTATCAGGTGTCCTTAAAGGGTGCCGACCAGTATGTGTTGACCGATGCTTCCGATGTGGCAATTTCGGTCAAGGAACAGCTCGATTATACCGTGATCGATGATATTTCTTTTATGATCAAGTCAGAATCACAGGTTGATGCTTCCAAGGAAGATACAGCAATCAATGAAGCTGAGCTTGACTCGGACGGTACGGAGAGCAACGAGCGCCTTGATGACGAAGATGCGCTGTTCGGTATTGATGTATCCAAATGGAATAAGGAAATTGACTGGGAAAAGGTTGCTGCCTCCGGTGTGGAATTTGCGGTTATCCGCTGTGGATACCGGGGAGCCTCCACGGGAGCTTTGGTTGAGGATCCTTATTTTAAGAAAAATATAGAAGGGGCACAGGCTGCCGGTATCAAAGTGGGAATTTACTTTTTCACACAGGCGGTCAATCCGGTTGAGGCAGTCGAGGAAGCCAGTATGGTGCTCGCACTTTCCGGTGAATACAAGCTTGCACTCCCTATTTTTATAGATACGGAAGGAGCCGGTGGAAACGGAAGAGCGGATGGTCTGGATGTCGAGACACGTACAGCTGTCTGTGAAGCTTTTTGCCGGACGATTGACAATGCCGGTTTTAACAGTGGCATTTACGCAAGTAAAAACTGGCTGGAGCACAATCTTTCAATGAGCAGTCTGTCGGACTATACGGTCTGGCTGGCACAGTACTCAAAGAGTGCGACCTATAAAGGAGATTATGCACTGTGGCAGTATACCTCAGCCGGTACGGTTGACGGTATCGGGACACGGGTTGATTTAAATATGTGTTATATGGATTATTAGAAAGGCACTAAGGTATGGATGATATAAAACAGGAAGAGCTGGTCGATTATTATAAGCAGGAATATGAGCGTGAAAAACAGCGCAATGCCGAACTGACCGACGAGTTAGCAGATGCTATCGCACGTGCAACAGATGCGGAATGGCATTTAAACCACATAAAGAGCAATCCGTTGTGGAAGCTTTCCAAACCATTTCGTATGATCATGCACTTTTTTATCCGCAATTACCAGAGGCTGATGGCATATGGCAATCCCAGAGGAATTGCACACAAATTAAAGTCCAAGATGATTGAAAAAAAGGCGATGAAGCAGCACGGTAAAAAGAGCTTTCCCAATGCTGCACGCAGGAAGGAAGAGACCTCCACGGTATTTGATAAGGATATCACGATCAGTATCCTGGTTCCTCTTTACAATACACCCAGGAAATTTCTGACTGAAATGATCGAATCGGTGACAGACCAGACCTACCGGAAATGGGAGCTCTGTCTGGCAGACGGATCGGACGACCAGCATGATTATGTCGGACGTATATGTCAGGAATATGCCGAGGATGATGCGCGGATAAAATATCAGAAACTGGAAAAAAATGAAGGTATATCCGGCAACACCAATGAGTGCTACAAAATGGCGACAGGCCAGTATATCGGATTGTTTGATCATGATGATATCCTGCATCCCTCCGTTTTGTATGAATATATGAAGGTGATCTGTGAACAGGATGCAGATTATATCTATTGCGATGAGGCTACGTTTAAAAATGGCAATATCGACAATATGATCACCCTGCACTTCAAGCCGGATTATGCGATCGACAATCTGAGAGCCAACAATTATATCTGTCATTTCAGTGTGTTCTCCAGAGAACTTTTGGAGGGAACGGAGCTTTTCCGTTCGCAGTTTGACGGAAGTCAGGACCATGACATGATACTCAGACTGACATCCGAAGCGAAAAAGGTTGTTCATGTGCCGAAGCTTTTATATTACTGGCGTTCACACAAGGGAAGCGTTGCTTCCGATATCAGTGCAAAGACCTATGCCATTGAAGCGGCGAGAGGCGCGATCGCGGACCATCTGACCCGATTCGGCTTCCGTGATTTCAAGATTGAAAGCACCAGAGCCTTTGAGACGATCTTCCGTATCCGCTACAAGCTGACGAGACAGCCGTGGGTGACTATCATCATTCCCAACAAAGATCATCTGTCAGACTTAAAGCGCTGTATCGATTCGGTCATTGAAAAGTCAACATATGAGAATTATGATATTATTGTCGTGGAAAATAATTCCACTTCAAAAGAGATCTTTGATTATTACGAAGAAATCAAGACACATCCCCGAATCCGGGTTGTGACCTATGATGAGGGTGGAGAATTTAACTACTCACGGATCAACAATTTCGGCGCGCGTTTTGCCAAGGGCGAATACCTGATCCTGTTAAACAACGATACCGAGGTGATCACGGTCAACTGGATCGAAGAGATGCTGATGTACGGACTGCGTGATGATGTCGGTGCGGTCGGTGCTAAGCTGTATTATGAAAATAAGACAATCCAGCATGCCGGTATTGTGCTGGGACTTGGAGCTCACCGGACGGCCGGTCATTCCCATCACAAGGTGGCAATGGAAAATGTCGGTTATATGGGGAGGCTTTGCTATGCACAGGATGTTTCGGCAGTTACCGGAGCCTGCATGATGGTCAAAAAATCCCTGTATGATGAACTGGGCGGATTATCCGAGGAGTTTGCGGTAGCATTAAATGATGTGGACTTCTGTCTGCGTATCCGCGAGAAAGGATATCTGATCGTATTCACGCCGTTTGCAGAGCTGTATCATTATGAATCGGTATCCAGAGGCTCCGACCTGAAGCTGTCCCGACGTGAAAAAGCCAAAATGCAGAAGGAAGCTGCAAAGCAGGGTGGGACCGCAGAGTTATCGGATGCTAACAGTTTGAGGTACAATAAAGAGGCCGCATTGTTTAAAAATAAGTGGAAAGAGGTATTGCAAAAGGGTGACCCTTATTACAATGTCAATTTCTCACTGGACCGCAGTGATTTTTCCCTAAAGCTGTGGGGCAAAGAAAAACAATAAAGTCAAAATGGCCGGAAGAACAGAAATCAGCAGGAACTGAAAACATTCAGATTTTATAAATTCAAGAAGTATAAAGGAGATCAACATGAGCTACAGAGACACATTTCAATTTTGGTTAGAGGATGATTATTTCGATGCTGCTACAAAGGAAGAATTGTTAGCCATCCGCAACAATGAGGCTGAAGTAGAGGATCGCTTTTTCAAGGATCTGGAGTTTGGTACCGGTGGTTTACGTGGTGTGATCGGAGCCGGCACAAACCGTATGAACTTTTATACAGTCCGCAAGGCAACACAGGGGCTTGCCAATTATATCGTAAAACAGAACGGAGCAGAAAAAGGATGTGCGATCGCCTATGATTCCCGTCGTTTTTCTCCGGAGTTTGCCAAGGAAGCCGCATTATGTCTGGCTGCCAATGGCGTACATGCATATTTATTTGATGCGCTCCGTCCGACACCGGAATTGTCATTTGCTGTCCGCAAGCTCGGCTGTACAGCAGGTATTGTGATCACCGCAAGCCACAATCCTCCGGAATACAACGGCTACAAGGTATACTGGGAGGATGGCGCACAGATTACCGCACCCAAGGATAAAGAGATCATCACGGAAGTGAGAAATGTCACAGATTTTCATACCGTAAAGACCATGGATGAAGCAGAAGCAGTGAAAGCAGGGCTTCTCACCATGATCGGATCTGAGATTGATGATGCCTATATTGCAGAGCTCAAAAAACAGATCATCCATCCGGAGCTGATCGAACAGGTTTCCGATGACATTACGATTGTATACACACCCTTTAACGGAACCGGTCTTGTACCTGTTACCCGTGTATTAAAGGAGCTTGGATTTAAAAAGGTATATGTTGTACCGGAACAGGCTGATCCTGATCCGAACTTTACAACTCTGGAATATCCCAACCCGGAGGATCCCAAGGCATTTACACTTGCTGTCAAGCTTGCAAAGGAAGTAAATGCGGATATCATTCTGGCAACCGACCCCGATGCAGACCGTCTCGGTGTATATGCGCTTGATAAAGCCACCGGCGAGTATGTATCCTTCACCGGCAATATGTCCGGTATGCTGATCGCATGGTATTTACTGAGTGAAAAACGTGCGACCGGTACCATGCCTGCCAATCCGGCACTGGTTAAGACCATTGTTACAACCAATATGGCAGATGCCCTGACTTCTGCTTTTGATGTTAAGCTTATCGAAGTACTGACCGGATTTAAGTATATTGGAGAGCAGATCAAGTTCTTTGAGCAGAATCATACCTACAATTATGTATTCGGTCTTGAAGAAAGCTATGGCTGCCTTGCAGGTACACATGCAAGAGACAAGGATGCACCGGTAGCTGTTATGTGCCTGTGCGAGGTCGCTGCATACTGCAAGTCCAAAAACATGACATTGTGGGATCTGATGTTAAAGCTTTACGAAGAGTACGGCTATTACAAAGAAGGTCTTCACACCGTGACATTAAAAGGTGTGACCGGTTCTGAAAAGATCAAGGCGATTATGGAATCCTTCCGAAGCAACCCGCCTAAAGAATTTGGTGAGTTTAAGGTAGTTGCATTCCGTGATTATGACAAAAATGTGATCGTTAAGGCAGACGGAACCACCGGTGAAACCGGACTTCCCAAGTCCAATGTCCTGTATTTTGAATTGGATCGGGATGCATGGTGCTGCTTACGTCCTTCCGGAACAGAGCCCAAAATCAAATTCTATATGGGTGTCAAAGGTGAGAGCTTAGAGGATGCAGATGCATTATTAAAGAATCTGACAGACGCCATGCTTGCACATGTGGACGCCGAGTAGAAAATATGAATGAAAGCTGTACTGTTTGGATATCCGGCCGGGCTGCAGACTGTTAAGGCGAGCTTTACGTCCTGCAGTAGTGAAAGAAAAATCAACCGGCAAAATGGGATGAGTAACAGAGGCAGCAGGACATAAAGGATAGTAAGATGAAAAAATTAATAGAACAGATTTTAAAATTTGGAGTTGTGGGAGTTTTGTGTTTCGGAATTGATTTCCTGATCACGCTTGTGGTTGCGGCAATCTGCAGAAATCTGGGCATGGGAACCTCACCGGCGGCCTTGTTTGGTGCCTTCTGGGGATTTACGATTTCTGTTATTGTCAATTATATTCTGAGCATGAAGTTTGTATTTGTCCGCAGAGAGGATATGGACAGACGCAGGGAATTTGTGATCTTTGTTGTCTTAAGCTTATTTGGCCTGGCATTAAATGAGCTGATCATCTGGGTATGTGTGGACGTGCTCTATCCGATGGTGGCATCTGTATTTGTATGGCTTACGGCAGGATTGGTAACTGCCGCTGCCAAGATCGTGGCAACCGCGATCGTCATGGTCTACAACTTTATTACCAGAAAAATCTTTTTGGAGCAGAAGGGAGAAAAAGCATGAAACAGAGCAAGCCTAAAATGATGTTGTTTATTCCGGCATACAACTGTGAAAAACAGATCATCCGTGTTTTAAATCAGTTAGATGACGGGGTGCTTTCTTATTTTGATGAGGTGTTAGTGGTCAACAACCGCAGCACCGATGATACGGAAAAGGTTGTTTTATCCTTTCTTTCAGAGCACCCGGACAAGCCGGTCAAGCTGATGCGCAATACCGAAAATTATGGCCTTGGCGGCTCGCAGAAGATGTCATTCCACTATGCAGTTGACCATGGCTATGAATATGTATGTATGCTGCATGGCGATGATCAGGGAGATATCCATGATTTTCTGCCGATGCTTGAAAAAGGAATTTACAGACAGTATGACTGTGTGCTCGGTGCTCGTTTTATGAAAGGCTCAAGGCTGGAAGGCTATTCCAAATTCCGCACCTTCGGGAATATCGTATATGACTTTATTTTTGCCTTTGTGACCAGACAGCGTATTTTTGATCTGGGCTCCGGCTTAAATATGTACAAGACATCCATGCTTTCCAATTCTTTCTTTGAAAAGTTTCCGGATAACCTCATGTTCAACTATGTGATGATTCTGGCATCCCATTATTATCGTCATAAGATCCGCTTTTACCCGGTATCATGGCGTGAGGATGATCAGGTTTCCAATGTAAAGATGATGAATCAGGCGATTACCGTATTGAAAATGGCATTTACCTATTTCTTCAACAACGAATATATTCACAGTGAATTTCGTGAAAATCCGCATGATTCTTATACATGCGAGCAGATTACGGGAATTGATAACTTATGATTTTATGGATTTTATTTTTAGCAGGCTTTATACTGGTACATCTTTCCAAGATGCTGCGGCTCTATCTGGTTTTGATGGAGCATAAGATCCCGTTTTGGGAGTTTGTGCTGTTGTACTTAAAGACCACTCTTGTCAATTTCATAATTCCGTTTAAGATCGGTGAGGTATATCGGTTTTACTGTATCAGTCGGAAGACGAAGTACTGGCAGGTCGGCATTCTGAGTATTCTGGTAGACAGATTTTTTGATATGCTGGCGCTCTGTATGGTCCTGGTTCCGTGCGATATCCTGTTTGTAAGAAAGATGTTCAGTATTGCATATCCGCCGTTGCTTTCGGACATTACCGTGATATTTCTGGTAGTACTGATTGTTATTGTCATCTGTTATATTTCGATTTTGCCGACATATCGTTATCTGAACCGTTATCTGATCAAGGAAAAAACATCTTCGCGCTCTTTGGCCGCCCTAAAGGGACTGGATGTCGTAAAAGACTGGTTTGATTTTACAAGAAAGCTGATCAGTGGCCGTTTTGCACTGATCTTATTATCTTCTCTTGCCGGCTGGATTTTTGAAGTATTTACGATCGGTGTTCTGGCAAAGGCGCTCTCCGAGCCCTTTGATGCCATGATTTTTATTAACTATATCCGGTCGATTTTCGGTATGGGATCGAGGTATCTTTTGTCCAGCTACACGCGCTGCAGTGTGTTGCTGATGGCAGTATTTTTATTACTTGCACTTCTTGTGTCATTCATCGGACGGTGCAAAAAGAAAGTGAGTTAATCAGATGAAACGGATTTTTGTGATTTATGATGACAGCAAAATGCCCGGAAAAGAGATTAAGACAATTACCGGTGCCAAATCCTATGGTGAGACAATTTTTAAGCGTGTGACCTTAAAAGACCGCATGGAAGCTGAGATTGTCAAAGAAAAGCAGGTAGTATCTGTCTTTTATTATAAAGGAAAACAGGATGATGCGGCGCTGTTTGCGGCACTACCCATGGATAACAATACGACGATCGTGCATCTGTATTCCAGCTTCGGACTAAAGGATACAAAGGCATTTGCCGTACTGATGAAAAAGGCAGAGTTTATGAATGAGCCGTATACAGCCTTTTGTGATGGAAAGCCTGCGATGAGCTTTCTTGACGGAGCGGCAAAGTATGAGGATGCATTTGAAGCACTGGTGGCAGGAGAGTATCAGGCAGAGCGGATCGACAATGATGCATTTATGGATCTGTCAGTCAGGGCTAACTTTCTGACCTTTATTACCGGAGGCTTTGATGCACGATTTTTCAATGCACTTGACGGCGATGAATATACGGTTACCAAGCGTTCAACCAAAAAGGAAAAGATCAGGGCTGAGTATCAGTTTTATCATCTGCTTCCGGAAGATATGAAGATGTGGTTTGTCATGCCTTATGATTATAAAGAGGATGAGAACGGATCTTCCTATACCATGGAGCGCTTCCACATGACGGATATTGCCATCCGTTTTGTGCACGGGGCAGTTGACGAGGAAGAACTTAAGGACATCCTTGATAAGCTGTTTTATTTTATCAGGCTGCGTGCAGTCAAAGAGGTCAGTGCCAATGAGGGCAGAAAAATTGCCGACGAGCTCTACATTGACAAGCTGAAGGCACGTATGGATGAACTCAAAAAATACGAACAGTATGCCTGGTTTGATTCCATGATCAAAATGGGTACGGCATATAAAAGTGTGGAAGACGTTGTTGCCAAATATGAGGCACTGTATCAGAAGTTAGCTGGTGCTAATATCAGGAAGTATGACCGGCTGGCGGTCGGACACGGGGACCTCTGTTTTTCCAATATTCTCTATAGCAGGGAAGCGGAGGTATTAAAGCTCATAGATCCAAAGGGAGCCTTAAAAGAGGAAGATCTGTACACAGATCCTTATTATGATCTTGCAAAGCTGTCCCATTCGATCTGTGGATGCTATGATTTCTTCAACAGTGGTCTGTATGAGATTTCCATTAAAAGGGATCTTAAGCTGGAGCTTACCATTGATGCCGACAATGAGGCCTACAAGGAAATCTTCAGGCAATATCTCAAACAAAACGGCTACCGGTATGATCTGGTCAGATTGTATGAGGCAAGTCTGTTTTTATCCATGCTGCCCTATCATATGGACCAGCCCGGAAAAGTATTCGGATTTTTATTAAACGCAATCAATATATTAGATGAGGTGGAAGCATGTACGAAGGATTAACATTTTGTTTTGACATTGACGGCACTTTGTGTCCGATCAAGAAAAAAGAAGAGGAATATATTGATCTTGTTCCCTATAAGGAAATGATCGATAAGCTGCGCGAGTACAAAGAGGGCGGTGCAAAGATCGTACTGTTTACCTCCCGCAATATGAACAGCTACAATGGCAATATCGGACTGATCAATGCCAATACAGCCAAGGTTCTTTTGAAGTGGCTGGACAAATGGGACATTCCGTATGATGAAATCATCTATGGCAAGCCCTGGCCGGGACATCATGGCTTTTATGTAGATGACCGCACAATCCGCCCGGATGAGTTTTTGAAGTACAGTGTGGATGAGCTGGATGAGATCTGCAAAAAAAGCCGTTGTCAGGAGTGATTATGCAATACGATTATCTGGTTGTGGGAGCCGGGCTGTATGGCGCAGTCTTTGCCCATGAAGCAAAGAAAAAAGGAAAAAAGGTTCTGGTGATCGACAAACGGTCACATATCGCCGGCAATGTATATACAGAAAAGATCGAAGGAATTTATGTGCATCGGTATGGTGCACATATTTTTCATACCAATGATGCAAAGGTGTGGAATTATGTGACGCAGTTTGCGACGTTTAACCGTTTCACCAACTCGCCGGTGGCCAATTACAAGGGCGAACTGTATTCTCTGCCCTTCAATATGTATACCTTCAACAAGATGTGGGGCGTTGTAACGCCTGCGGAGGCTGTGCATAAAATCGAGGAGCAGAGAAAAGAGATCACAGGAGAGCCGCGCAATCTGGAAGAACAGGCGATTTCTTTAGTCGGCCGTGATATTTATGAAAAGCTGATCAAAGGATATACCAAAAAGCAGTGGGGCAGGGACTGCAGGGAGCTTCCTGCATTTATCATCAAGCGTCTGCCTGTGCGGCTGACATTTGACAACAATTACTTCAATGCACTGTATCAGGGAATCCCGGTCGGCGGATATACAAAGCTGGTTGCCAATATGCTGGATGGTATTGAGGTGCGGTTAGCAGAGGATTACCTGCAAAAGAAGGAGGAATATGATGCTCTGGCTGAAAAGATCGTTTATACAGGAGCGATTGATGCCTATTTTGATTATTCGCTTGGAAACCTTCAGTACCGTTCGGTAAGATTTGAAAATGAGGTGCTCGATATTCCCAATTATCAGGGAAATGCAGCTGTCAATTATACAGATGAGGATACGCCGTTTACCCGGATCATAGAGCATAAATGGTTTGAATTTGGTAAAGATGAAAATGGAGAGGATATTCCCAAAACCGTGATTTCCAGGGAGTACAGCTCAGAGTGGAAGCCCGGTGACGAACCGTATTATCCGGTCAATGATGAAGCCAACAGCAAGCTCTATGCAGCGTACAAACAGCTTGCCGATAAAGAAAAGAAGGTCATCTTTGGCGGCCGTCTGGGTGAATACAAATATTATGATATGGATGCGGTTATTGCGGCTGCGCTTTCCATGTCTGAAAAAAGCTTATAAGACAAATGGTGGTCTTTTAATGAAAAAGAAAATATTGCTTGCCATAGCCGTGGTCTTATTTGTGCTTACTCTTATCATTGGCAGTTTCCATGATCGGAGGCAGGGTCAGGGGCTGTATGTGGCGGACCAAAAAAAATATGCAAAAATAAAAGAAAAATATTCCACGACGGATCAGGCCTTTTCTTTGTGCTTTGATGGAGAAAAGCTTCCTTATGATGCGGAAAGCAGGACGTTTTATCTGCCGCTTGATATGGAAGATGCAGACTGGGAATCCGGAGCATGGACCGGATTTTTCGTGAGAAATGTTTCAGAACAGAATGATTCGGAACAGTATGATCCGGAACAGACTAATTCCGGGCAAAATGATCCGGAACAAAGTGATCCTGTGCAGAATAAGCAGCCGGACAAGGATTGGAAAAATAAACAGACAGAAAATGCAGAATTATTTTTCTTAGAAGATTATACGGAATGTGACAAAAAGCAGATGATCGCTTCAGGAGAAGCCGTTGATTTTCTGGCACTTTCCGGAAATGGATATGCAGAATACCATCTGGTGTTTACCGGTTTGCCTATGATAACCTTTACAGGCACCGGGGAGCTTGCGGATGACCAGACGCAGATCTTTTTATTAAAGATCTATGATACGGATCATTCCGGAGACTGGGTGACCACCTGCTATACCAAGGCAAGGCCGAGGGGCAATACCAGTCTTGCCTATGAAAAAAAGAGCTTAAGACTTTATCTTAAAGATAAAAATGAGGATGGAGTCTATGAAAAGGCCGACAAAAATCTGCTGGGGCTTCGGAAGGATGATGACTGGATCTTAAATTCTCTTTATGCGGACAATACGCGTATCCGGGATCAGCTCTGCATTGATCTGTGGCAGGAGGTCGGAGCCAACAACAATTCGTATGGGTATTCATATGGCACCCGGTCTGCGATGGTGGAGGTCATGATCAATGACGGTTATCAGGGGCTGTATGATCTGATGGTGCCGATTGATGCCAAGCAGCTTGGCCTAAACAAGGTATCGCAGCAGTTAGCCGAAAAGGAAACTGTGATCGAAAGAATTTACAAGAAAAAATACAGCCGTGACTGGATGTCATCGGATTTTGTCGGAGCGTTACCGGATGCTAATTCACCGGACTACCGCGGAGGCTTTTATTTAAAGGGAGATACCATTTTGCAGACAGAGGAAGAATGGGCGCCTTTGTTCCGGCTGGCGTCGGATCTGGAAGCGGATGATACTACATTTATTGCGGATATCACAAAGTACAATGATAAGCAGAATCTGATCGACAACTGGCTTTTTTATCAGGCGATTGCAGGCTTTGACAACCAGAACAAAAATTATTATTATGTGGTGCGTGACCGGGGCGGACAGGATTACGGATATTTTGTGCCGTGGGATCTCAATATTTCCTTTGGAATGGTTTATGCGGACAATGAATATTATTCAGAGGATCTTTTGTCGGTTGCGACAGAACCGGTTATCTGGCAGCCCGCCCAGCGCATGATCGAGCTGGATGCAGATGGAGCCAAGGCTGATCTGAAAAAGACATGGAAAAAATGGCGCAAGGGTGTTTTTTCGGATGAAGCCATTACAGAGAGAATCAAAGATCTGGAACACCGCGTAAAGGATTCCGGGGCATTTGCAAGGGAAGCTGCAAGATATCCCAATGGCAACCAGAGAGAGGATTTTTCTTATATCTATGATTTTGCCATTCAGAGACTTTCATATGTGGACGGCTATGTGGACGAGCTGTGCCGGTAAGACGATGAAATAAAGTGACGACAGATATAAAAGCATGTTATGATGTTAGGGTCAAAAGGTATTTTGCCCCTAACTTGATATGGAGTTTTAACATGGAATTTCGACATGAATACAAATATATCATTTCCGAGAAGCAGGCAGCGATACTCAAAAATCGTGTATCCGCTCTGATGGCGCAGGATTTACATGCGGGTAAAAGCGGCACATATGAGATCCGGAGCGTTTATTTCGATGATGCGGATGACAACTGCTATTATCAGAATGATGCGGGCACGGATCCCAGATCCAAATACCGCATCCGGATATACAATGCCTCCGACAAGCGTATTGTGCTGGAAAAAAAGATGAAGCAGAAGGGCATGACAAAAAAGAGGCAGCAGCCAATTGGTATGGACGAATACAGGATGCTGATGGATGACGGTGTGTGGAATGCGGGAAATGCTGCAGATACGCAGGCAGATATCGCAATGACAGCAGATTACAATTTCCATAGAGAACCGCCGCTTGTCAAGGAGCTTCTTATTTTAAAGCAGACCCGACTCATGCAGCCCAAGGTCATTGTTGCTTATGAGCGGACCCCTTTTATTGAGCCAAACGGCAATGTCCGCGTGACCTTTGATGATGCGATCGCTTCCTCAGAGGCATTTGAGGATTTCTTTTGTCCAAAACTGCATAAGCGCAGCATCATGCCTTTGGGATATACACTGATGGAAGTAAAGTTTGATGAATTTCTGCCCTCGTACATCCGGGAAAATCTGGAAATCGGGCATTTGAGGCAGACTTCGTTTTCAAAATATTATTTATGCAGGAGATATCATCTATGAATACATTTTCCGATATATTTAAAAAATCTTTTTTGGAAGGCTTTAACGGCGGCAACATCACAACCGGGAAAGTTGCAGTGACCCTGACAGTTACGGTTTTACTTGCTGCGTATATTTTCATTGTGTATTATGTGCATTCCAAAAAAAGCTTTTATGACAAAAGCTTTAATGTTTCACTGGCACTTATTTCGGTGATCACAGCGGCAATCGTTCTGGCCATGCAGTCCAATCTGGTCATTTCACTCGGTATGGTCGGTGCGCTTTCCATTGTACGTTTCCGTACAGCGATCAAGGAGCCTATGGATCTGATGTTTTTGTTCTGGGCGATCAGTATCGGAATTATCTGCGGAGCCAATTTATTTACTATAGCCATTCTGGCAAGCCTTGTGATCACGATAGGCTTGCTCGTGCTGGAGCTTACACCGATCGGAATGGCAGCATCCTTACTGGTTGTCAGTGCTAAGGATGCGGCAGCGGAGACAGCTGTTTTGGAGGCTGTCAGACAGGACAATAAGATCTGCAGGGTCAAATCACGCAAGCTGACAGAGCGCGGACTCAACCTGATCGTGGAATGCAAGCCGAAGGATGGGTTGCAGCTGATTCAGACAATTCAGAAAATGGACAGTGTATATGGTGTTTCATTAATGGCACATGATGGGGAGGTAACAGTATGACAATCGTAATTACAATGGCGGGACTTGGATCCCGTTTTCGCAAGGCCGGATACAAGGTTCCGAAATATATGATCGAAGCACATGGAAAGACCCTGTTTGAGTGGTCCATGGAAAGCCTTGAGGGCTTTGATCTGCAAAACAGCACCTGTATTTTTATCGTGCGCAAGGAAGATCAGGCATCTGACTTTATCTACAGCACCTGTAAAAAAATCGGAATTGGTGATGCAAAGATTGTAGAGCTTGACTATCTGACAGACGGACAGGCTACAACGGCAATGCTTGCTGCCGATGTGTGGGATAAACAGGATTCTCTGATGATCTACAATATTGACACCTATGTGGAAGCCGGACAGATGAAGACAGAGCAGATCTGCGGAGACGGCTTTATTCCGTGTTTTCATGCTGACGGCGATCATTGGAGCTTTGCAAAGCTTGATGAAAACGGCAGGGTTGTCGAGGTAAGGGAAAAGAGCCGTATTTCCGATAACTGTACACTTGGTGCGTATTATTTTAAGACATGCGGGCTGTATGAGCAGCTTTACAATGAATATTATACTTCTGATGAAAAGCTCGAAAAGGGTGAAAAATATGTGGCACCCCTGTACAACTATATGATTCAGAAGGGGATGGATGTGCGTATTTCCATCGTTGATTTTGACAAGGTGCATGTATTGGGAACACCGGAAGAACTGGATTATTTTAAGGAAAATTATAATCCGGCTGTCAGAAATGCATAGCCTTAAGCGAATTATATAAATAAGCATTGCAGAAAATGAATGTATCATCAACGAAAAGGTATATTGTGAAAAAGATAAAGCAGAAGTTTATTAACGGACAATTTAATAAAACCTGCGTCATCATAGCACTGATCCACTGGCTGTTATCCTTTTTTAGCGACCGTCTGATCTTTGATTATGTGACCTGGGACTTTGAAAATCTGACACAGAGTATTAAAACAGCAATGACCGTCGGGGCCAAAGCTGTTTTTCTGCTTGTATTGCTGCTTGTGTGGCAGGGTATCCGGTACTTTGTAAAAAAGGCAGACAGACGCTTCGTCAGAAATACGTTGATCTATTTTGCGATCAATCTGGCAGTTCTTCTACTGGTATGGCCAGGTATCTGGAGAATGGATGAGTTTGGCATTTTAAACAGTGCGACATTGCTTTTACCGGTTTTCTGGCAGAATTATCTGACGAGCCTTTTTTATGTTTTTTCTCTGATGCTCATACCGGCACCTGTGGGAATCGTGATCGTGCAGTGCGCCTGCATCGCCCTTTTAGCAGGCTATGTCATCACCTGGTTTGAAAAGGGATTTGGCAGACTGGGGCTTTTAAGCTTTATTCCGCTTTTATTTTTCCCGGTACTCGATTCAAATCTGTACCCGATGCGGATGAGTCTGTATGCCTTTTTAGAGCTTGCTTTAGTTATTCTTTTGCTTGAAACAAGACAACAATCCGAAAAGCTTGCAAAATGTATCTTACTTGCTACGGTTGTGACTGTATGGCGGACGGAAGCCGTGTATTATTTTGTCTTTTTCCCGCTTTTACTGATCGTTCTTTTGGCTAAGAAGCTTGATAAAAAGAAGCTGGTACGCTCTGTTTGCAGTTACCTTGTGCTAACGCTTATTCTGTTTGTGCCGCAGACCCTGGGGAACCGGCTTACAAGCGGCAGTCAGTATGATCTGACAAGTGTTGTCCTGCCTTTGGTTGATCTGATCCAAAAGGAGGATGAAGTCGATCCTGACAGCGAGGAGCTTAAAAAGATTGATGCGGTTGTCAGTGTGGATGAGGCAATAGAAGGGGCCAGAGAAGGAAAGAACGGTATCAGCCTGTTCTGGTCCGATCCGGACTTTGTGCGGACCGATTACACCGCGCCGCAGTATGCGCAGTTTAAAAATGCGTATTATCACCTGATCCTTAAGCATCCCGGCGTATTTTTAAAGGAGCGCTTTACCTGCTTTATGCAGTCGGAGGATCTGTTGGAAAACACAACCGAATTGTTTGATAAAGAAGGCGTTGCCAACTATGATACCTTCCGTGGTTATCCGTTGACAAAGCCAGTGAATAAAGAGCTCAGAAGCCGTGTGATCTGTCTGTTGGAATGGAGGCATTATCCGTCCTATACAGATAAAAAAGTGGGATATTCGCTGATCTACAGTCCGATATTGCCGATAATTTTACTGCTTTTATGCTGGGGATATTGTCTGGTACGGAAAAAATGGCCGGTATTTTTCATTTTATCGCTGCCGCTGATTAAGCTTCCGTTGATTCTTCTGACAGCGCCGTCCCGTTTGTTTATGTATTATTATTCCCTGTATCTGATTGGCTACGTGCTTTTCTTCTATATCATAATACGGCTGATGGGACCGGTGTTAAAAACAGTCCGCTATGCCAAAAGAAACGGAGCAAAGGCTGCCTTTTATGCGGCTTTGGAGAGAGTGGACCATGTCCATGTCGATGCGGCGACTAAGAAAGCACTGGCATATGTCGGAAACAAAGACTGGGGAGTTGCTTCATATGATGGAAAGACAACTGAGGATTTTGAACATGCCGTATCCGGTAGCGGGCACAGTACCATATCCGGGAAAGCAGCCTCTCTTGTCAGCATTGTTGTTCCGACCTATGAAACCAAAAAAGAGTTTCTTTATGATCTGTTAAATTGTGTCGTACAGCAGACATATCAAAACTGGGAGCTGGTGCTTGCAGATGCCAGTCATTCGGACTTGGTTGAGAAAAATGTGGCAATATTTAAAACAGAGCATGCGGATGATCTTAAGGGAGATAAAGCTGACCGCATCCGGTATATCCGTCTGACGGAAAATAAAGGAATCTCGGACAATACCAATGCTGCCATCAGGGAAGCAAAGGGTGATTATATTGCCCTGTTGGATCATGATGATCTGCTGACATTTGATGCGCTGGAGAAGATGACAGAAAGGCTGGTTTGCGATCCCAACGTGGCAAAATGTGATGAGAACGGCACAAACAGTGCTGAAAGCGGTACCGGCGGTTATAACAGTGCAGACATTCTCGCGGTATATTCCGATGAGGACAAATGCGATACCAGAGCGGAGCGTTTTTACGATCCCAATTTCAAGCCGGATTTCAATCCTGATTTACTTTTATCCAACAATTATATCTGCCATTTTCTGATGGTAAGGTCAGATGCGATGAAAAAGCTTTTGCTGCGTGCAGCCTATGACGGTGCACAGGATTATGACCTGCTTTTAAGGCTTGCCATTCTTTCCCGGAGGACGGGTCAAAAGATCCTGCATACGCCTTATGTGCTGTATCACTGGCGCTGTCACGAGGATTCGACGGCGGTCAATACCGAGAGCAAGCGTTATGCGTATGATGCCGGCAGAGAGGCCTTAAAGGATTATTACAAACAGATGGGAATGGAAGGACAGGCTCTTGTAAAGGACAGTGCCCATCTGGGATTTTATGATACCACCTATGTACCGGATATTTTTGCGGTCCGCAAGGATGTGGCAGCAGTCTGCGGCCGTGTCGTCAAAGATGGTGTTGTGGTCGGCGGTCCGGATGATCTGTTTACCGGATTGAAGCGTTATAGCAGCGGATATCTGCACCGGGCGGATGTTTATATGGAGGTGAAGGCCTGTGATGAGCGTGCACTCCGGGTTTCGCCTTCGCTTGAGGAGAGTTTGGAAGAAGCACTTAAAAAAGGTATGAAGCTTGTGTATGATCCCAATTATATTGTAGAACTGTAGCGATGAATAGGGATGTTTTATGTCAGACGGATGAAACTATAAATAATGGTGCAGTTAGTCAGTATGGAGCTCGGATAAGGATTTTATGAAAACAACAGTTGTAATCCCAAATTATAATGGAATAAAATATCTGGAAAATTGTATGAACAAGCTGGAGCTTGCCCGAAAAATATCCGATTTTGAGATTTTGCTGGTGGATAACGGCTCTGTGGATGGAAGTCTTGAGCTGTGCCGGGAATATGAAAAAAAGGGACAGGCAAAAGTGATTTATTTTAAGGAAAATACCGGATTCTGCGGAGCTGTCAATGCAGGAATCAATGCCTGCCATACGCCCTATGTGCTTCTTTTAAACAATGACACCGAGGTAAAGGAGGATTTTGTCCTCTGCATGGAACGGTTTATGGATACGCATAAAAGGGCTTTTTCGACATCGGCCAAAATGCTTTCTTTGCATGAGCCAGATGTGATCGATGACTGTGGGGATTTATATTGTGCTCTCGGCTGGGCATATGGAATCGGCAAAGGCAAAAGCAGACTGCGCTATGAAAAGGATATGAAAATCTTTGCCGCATGTGGCGGAGCGGCCATTTACCGCATGGAAATTTTTCGCAAAATTGGAACATTTGATGAAAATCATTTCGCATATTTAGAAGATATAGATATCGGTTATCGCGCGCAGATACACGGTTACCGCAATTATTTCTGCCATGATGCGGTTGTGTATCATGCCGGAAGCGGTTCCTCCGGATCGCGCTACAATGAGTTTAAAATTAATTTATCTGCAAAAAATAGTATATATCTGATTTATAAAAATATGCCTTTTCTTCAGATCGTATTAAATTTGCCCCTGCTTATCGTCGGTTTCCTGATCAAAACACTCTTTTTTGTTAAAAAGGGATATGGAAACATATATGTAAAGGGACTTATGAAGGGAATGGCTTTGTGCCGTCAGAAAGAAGGACGGGAGAAGAAAGTCGGATTTGAATGGAAGAACCTGTTGAGCTATGTACTGATTCAGCTGCAGCTTTGGTGGAACCTGGTCCGTAGGCTGTATGAGTTTGTATAAAAGCATTTTTCGGACACAAAATGACAAATGATCTTCAAACAGAATTCTTAAAAGTTATATAAGATTGTATTAAAATGTTACAAAAATGTTAAATTTACGTTACACAGATGTTATAAAATGGTTGCCCTTTTTGCCAAAATAAGGTACAATAGCGGTTGTATATGGAAATAGGTGATATCTTTGATTAAAGACAATCAAAAGTATTTTAACAGACTTCATGTCGTGCTGGACGGGCTGGTGATCGTTGCAACCTATGCGCTGGCATGGTATGTACGTTTTCAGACCGGATTTAATAATGATGCCGAATTTACCGGTGTATTAAGTGCAAAAATATATTTTTCGACGCTTTTATATATAGTTCCCGGATATCTGATCCTAAACTATTTGTTTGGGTTATATACATCCAAGAGATATTCGAGTACACAGCGGGACATTGTCAATGTCATCAAGTCGAATACTGTCGGTATGATCCTGTTTATCGGTATTTTGTATATCATCAGGCAGAACCACATATCGCGTTCGATGATCTTTATTTTTTACGCATTTAATATCATTGGACAGGCCGGTACCAGAGTGCTGATCCGCAAGATATTGAGGACCTTCCGTAAAAAAGGATATAATATGAAATATATTCTTTTAGTCGGATACTCGAGAGCTGCCGAACAGTACATTGACCGTATTATGCAGAATCCGCAGTGGGGCTATGTTGTCCGGGGCATTCTGGATGACCACATTCCCCGGGGGACGATGTACAAAAATGTTAAAGTGCTTGGTACAATTGGAAATCTGGAGATTATTCTTCCGGAAAATAAGCTGGATGAAATCGCCATTACACTTTCTCTGAAGGATTACGAATATCTGGAGGAAATTGTCGGAATGTGTGAAAAGTCCGGTGTGCATACAAAGTTTATTCCGGATTACAACAGTGTCATCCCGAGTAAACCTTATACTGAGGATCTGAATGGACTTCCGGTGATCAACATCCGACATGTCCCACTGACGAATACCCTGAATGCAGTTGCAAAGAGGTGCGTGGATATTGTCGGGTCTGTTTTTGCGATTATTTTGTTTTCACCGATTTTGTTAGTTACTGCGATTCTGGTCAAATGCACCAGCAAAGGACCTGTTATTTTCAAACAGGAAAGGGTCGGATTGCACAATCGCAGGTTTCAAATGTATAAATTTCGCAGCATGAGGGTGCAGGATCCGTCGGACGAAAAGAAGGCATGGACTACCAAAGGGGATCCGCGCGTCACGCCGGTCGGACGTTTTATACGTCATACCAGTATTGATGAGCTGCCGCAGTTTTTTAATGTATTAAAAGGGGATATGAGTATTGTCGGTCCGAGACCGGAAAGACCGTACTTTGTAGAGCAGTACAAGGAAGAAATCCCGCGTTATATGATCAAGCACCAGGTGCGCCCCGGAATTACCGGATGGGCGCAGATCAGCGGTTATCGCGGTGACAGTTCGATTAAGGGGCGTATTGAGTGTGACTTGTATTATATTGAAAACTGGACCATGGGGCTGGACATCAAAATCATGTTCCTGACATTGTTTAAGGGTTTTATTAATAAAAATGCATATTAGATCGTTTACGAGAAGGAAAGGATTAAAAAGGAAAAATAATGGCTACAGAGAGAAATTCAAGAAATACGGGTTCTGCCAACAGATCAGGATCCACAAAGCATAGTGGATCGGCAAAAAGAACAAATCCCGCAGGCAGAACAGGCTCTGCAAACAGATCTTCCGGGACAGGAGCCCGCACCGGAGGCACAAACCGTACCGGCAGGGGACGTGTCAGCAAGGCAGAATTAAAAAGACGCCAGCGCAAAAAATGGATCATTCTCGGAGTAGAGTTTTTTGTAGTTCTGATCCTGATCGTTGCACTGTTTTTTATTACAAAGCTGGATGTTATCCACAAAGACTATCTTGACGGAAAAGACGGAAGCAGTGATGAGACAGCCAATACCGATGATATGCTTGAGGAGTTTATGGTTGATGAGAGTGATGTCAAATTCAACGATATCAACAGTGATATGCAGGGGTACCGCAATATTGCCCTGTTTGGTGTGGATGCCCGCAACAACAACCTTGGCAAAGGCTGTCGTACCGATACAATTATCATTGCCTCCATCAATGAAGAGACCAAAGAGATCAGGCTGGCTTCTGTTTACCGTGATACCTACCTCAATCTGGGCAATGATACCTACAATAAAGCCAACGGTGCATATGCCCATGGTGGTCCCAAACAGGCTATCAATATGCTCAATATGAATTTTGACTTAAATATCACAGACTATGTTACCGTAGGATGGGGTGCTGTTGCAGATACCGTGGATGCACTCGGCGGTATTGAGATCGATGTTGACGAATCGGAGATCGGTCATCTGAACAACTATCAGGTAGAGACCTCCCAGTCATTGGGACGTAAATATACCAAGCTTACCCAGACAGGGCTTGTTAATCTGGATGGTATCCAGGCTGTATCCTACTGTCGTATCCGATATACCGCAGGTGACGACTATAAGCGTGCCGAAAGACAGCGTGAGGTTATCCAGGCACTGGCTGACAAGGCACAGGCGGTTGCTTTAAAAAATCCGGCAACCTTAAATAAGATCGCAAATGAAGTATTTCCTTCAACGGCTACCAGCCTGACATTAAATGAGATTTTATCATTGTTAAGCGATATTACTTCATACAAGATCGTGGATAATACCGGCTTCCCGGCAGAGCAGAATCGTGCTACCGGTGTGATCGGTTCCAAGGGCGACTGTGTTATCCCGTCTGACCTTGCAACCAATGTTACCCTGTTGCATGAGTTCCTGTTTGGCGATGAGTCCTATACACCTTCACCGGAGGTTCAGGAATACAGTGCCAAGATCCATTCCGATACCGGAAAATAAAATAACAACAATAAAAAGAAGGGGCTTTTATAAGCCCCTTTTTCTATAAAGAAAATCGTATGTGGATTCGCAAGAAACTTGCCCCCATGTTTTATCTCTGTTATACTATGATATGTGTTGAAAAAATTTATGACACACACCTCTATATGTGGAATTTTACAGGTATGAGACAGAAAAGGAAGCGCATAAAATGTATACGGTAGACGTAATTATCCCCACATACAAACCAAAAAAAGAACTGCTGGAGGTACTTCGGCGGTTAAACAGACAGACGGTTGTTCCAAACCGGATCATATTGATGAATACGGAGGAGGCCTATTTCGATCAGTTGATCTATGGAGCGGATTTTATTAAGTATTATGAAAACTGCAAAGTATATCATTTATCCAAGCTGGAATTTGATCACGGAGCAACAAGAAATGCCGGAGTATATCATTCCGGGGCAGATTATTTTATCATGATGACACAGGATGCATTGCCAAAGGATGAATATCTGATCGAGAGACTGATAGAACCCTTGCTCTCCCACAAGGCAGCGGTTTCCTATGCAAGGCAGCTTCCGAGGGAGGATTGCAATCCCATTGAACGCTATACCAGAGGGTTCAATTATCCGGACCACTCGTTTGTCAAGCATGAAGAGGATGTCGGGACGCTCGGCATCAAGACGTATTTCTGCTCTGATGTATGTGCGGCATATGACCGGGTTGTTTTTGATAAAGTGAAAGGTTTTGTAAAACGCGCCATTTTCAATGAAGATATGCTGTATGCGGCTAAGATTGCCAAAGAGGGCTACGGAATTGCTTATTGCGCCGATGCCTGTGTCTATCATTCACACAATTATACAGCCAAGCAGCAGTTTCACCGTAATTTTGATCTGGGCGTATCACAGGCAGATCATCCGGAGATCTTTGAAAGGGTCAGATCCGAGGGTGAAGGTATACGTATGGTTAAGAGTACAGCTTCCTATCTTTGGAACAACAAGTATAAAAAATGGATTCCCTGCCTGATCATACAAAGCGGTGCCAGATTTTTGGGATACCGCATGGGTAAAAATTATAAAAAGCTTCCGGAAACACAGATTTTAAGAATGACTGCCAATCCGGATTACTGGAAAAGAATATCATTAAAAAGAGGTATCCGGAATGTTGATGTCCACAGGGGATACGGAAGAAATCCCGAAAAGGAAGGAGATTGATTATGTGCGGAATTTTAGGATATTGCGGAAAAGAACAGGCCGCTCCGATTTTGCTTGAGGGGCTGGCAAAGCTTGAATACAGAGGATATGACTCGGCGGGGCTTGCAGTAAGGGACGGAGACGGACCGATCGCCGTTGTCAAGGCAAAAGGGCGCCTGGCCAATCTGTCCGACAAGACCGATGGAGGCAAGGCGATGAAGGGGTGCTGCGGTATGGGGCACACACGCTGGGCTACACACGGGGAACCCTCCGAAGTGAATGCGCATCCGCATGTAAGCGGTACCTATGTAAAAAATCATCCCGCGGATGAAGGACAGGTCGTAGGTGTCCACAATGGAATTATTGAAAATTATCAGGAATTAAAAGAGAAGCTTTTACACAACGGATATCAGTTTTATTCCGATACCGATACAGAGGTAGTCGTTAAATTAGTAGATTACTACTACAAAAAATACAATATCGGACCCATTGATGCGATCGCCAAGACCATGGTGCGTGTCAGAGGCTCTTATGCTCTGTGCCTGATGTTCCAGGATTATCCGGGAGAAATCTGGGTGGCCAGAAAAGACAGCCCGATGATCATCGGAACGCAGGGCGATGCGTCCTTTGTAGCTTCGGATGCATCCGCTATTTTAAAATACACCCGTCATGTGTATTATATCGGCAATCTGGAAATGGCAAAGCTTTCCGACGGAGAGGTTCATTTCTACAACCTGAACGGTGATGAGATTGAAAAGCCGCTCATGGAGGTGCAGTGGGATGCCGAATCCGCAGAAAAAGGCGGATATGAGCATTTCATGATGAAGGAGATCCATGAACAGCCCAAGGCCATCATTGATACCGCCAATGTGGTATTAAAGGACGGAAAGGTTGATCTTTCGGTTATTGGCATGGACGAAAAGGTGCTCGGGGATATAGACCAGATTTATATTGTGGCATGTGGTTCAGCCTATCACGTCGGCATGACGGCACAATATGTGCTTGAGGATTTTGCGAGAGTGCCTGTACGTGTAGAGCTGGCATCCGAATTCCGTTACCGCAATCCGATTTTGTCCCCCAAGGGACTTGTCGTTGTCATTTCGCAGTCCGGTGAGACAGCGGATTCACTGGCTGCTTTGAGAGAGGCAAAAGAGCGTGGAAACAAGACACTTGCAATTATCAACGTTGTCGGATCATCCATTTCCCGTGAGGCCGATTATGTATACTATACGATGGCAGGACCGGAAATTGCGGTTGCAACGACCAAGGCTTACAGTACCCAGCTGATTGCCTGTTATATGCTGGCGATTGCTCTGGGACAGAACAGGAAGCAGATCACGGATACAAAGGCCAAAGAGCTGGTGGATGAAATTTTGTCACTGCCGGATAAGATTGAAAAGATCATTGCCGACAAGGAGCGTATCCAGTGGTTTGCCGCTAAATTTGCATCGGCGAAGGATGTGTTCTTTATCGGAAGAGGAATTGATTATTCTATTTCCATGGAGGGAAGTCTCAAATTAAAAGAGATCAGTTATATTCATTCAGAGGCCTATGCGGCAGGAGAATTAAAGCATGGAACCATTTCCCTGATTGAAGAAGGAACGCTTGTAATCGGGCTGCTGACACAGGATGATCTGTATGAAAAAACCATTTCCAACATGGTAGAGGTAAAGAGCCGTGGTGCATATCTGATGGGATTAACCAACTATGGCCATTATGAAATTGAGGATACGGTTGATTTTACAGTATATATTCCGAAGACAGATCCGCATTTTGCAGCCTCGCTGGCTGTTGTGCCATTGCAGCTGCTTGGTTATTATGTTTCTGTTGCAAAAGGATTGGATGTAGATAAACCAAGAAATCTTGCCAAGTCTGTTACTGTTGAGTAGTGCGGATGCTGATAAGGAAATCGGAAGATGACTCAGATCTTTGCATGCTGTGTCAGGGGGATATTAAATGGATGAACAGATAAAAGAAGAACAAAAGCTGCAGCAGCCGGAAGACAAACAATTAAAGAAAATGGGCATGAGCGTTTTGTGCGGACTGATGTTTGGTCTGGTGGCAGGGCTTGTGATCGTCGTAATTCTTGTTGTATTCAGACAGGAGGCGGCACCGGAGATTTTAGATCCGGTCGAAAAGACGGAAGCTGTGGAAAAACAAGCTGATCCGGAAGAAAAGAAAAACGGTGTGGATGATACAGAAAAAGACGGAGAGGAAGAAACCAACCAGATGGATGACATCAATGAGATGAATTCCGATTCCGAAATTGACATGACGGTTGCCAAGGAGACGCAGGCAACGGTTGTGACGGACGTTACAGAGGTCGTTGACCGTGTGATGCCCTGTGTTGTATCTATTTTTGGCAAATACACCATTGAGGATGATTTCTGGGGATATCTGTATGATTATGAGACTGAGGGCGGCGGTTCCGGTATTATTGTCGGAGAAAATGACACGGAGCTTTTAATCGCCACCAACAATCATGTTGTTGAGGATTCCGATGAGCTGACAGTGCAGTTTATTGACGCATCTGTAGCAGAGGCTTCCGTCAAAGGAACGGATGCGGACATGGATCTGGCAGTGATCGCCATTAATCTTTCTGATCTTGATCCTACGACCAAAAAGCAGATCAGGATAGCTACCCTTGGCAACTCCGATTACTTAAAGGTAGGAGAACCCGCGATCGCGATCGGAAATGCGCTTGGCACCGGGCAGTCTGTGACAACAGGTGTGATCAGTGCCGTCAACAGAGCCTATACGGATGATGAAGGACCGTTATACGGAACGGAGGTCGGTAAGGATGATTCGTCGGCGGTAAAATATCTGATACAGACGGATGCGGCGATCAATCCGGGCAATTCCGGCGGAGCCCTTTTAAATGTCAGGGGTGAGGTGATCGGAATCAATTCCAGCAAGATCGCAGATTATGCGACGGAAGGCATGGGATATGCGATCCCGATTTCAACGGCAGAACCGATCTTAAAGGATCTGATGGAGAAAAAAACAAAACCTTCGCAAAAAAATGATTCGGCCACATATCTCGGAATCAGCGGTATGGCTGTTACCGGTGAACTTTTAGAAAAATACGATATCAAAGAGGGAATTTACATTACACAGGTCTTTGACCATACACCTGCCAAAGAGGCCGGTATCCATAAAGGGGATATCTTATTGGAGATCGACGGATATACGGTAGGAAAGATGAGTGACCTGACAGAGGTCTTATCTTATTATAAAGTTGGTGACAAGGTCGCAGCAAAGCTTATGACCCGTACCAATGATGGATATCAGCCGTATGAAACGACGGTAACACTTGGAGGAAAATAATGAGCAGTTTTTTTGATATATTCAATAATTCCAATAAAGACGAACAAAAAGTGGCGGATGAGGAACACGTTGATGATGAAGTTGTTTTTTTTGATGAGGATGATTTTTCAGATGAAGAGGATAATGACTCTTATTTAAATGATTTTGATGATGCGCCGGGACAGAAACCGTTTATCAAGCCTGAAAATGATTTCCGGGAGGTTGTGGATAAGGATGATGCACCCTTATTTGACATGAGCGCCGGGGATGATGATTTTGACGAATCCGATTTTGATGATGCGGATGATGTGAATGATGCGGATGAGAATGCCGCAGCCGATGACAGGGACAGGAATGATACAGGTGTTGTTCATGCATCCGATGATATGAATACAGATGGAGATACAACAGGTGGAGATACAGATGTCGATTCTGACGATCGTGTTTCTGACGCCGAAGATGGTGTCGTAGATGATGACAATGCTGACAACGAAGATGACGGCAACGATGACAGCGGAGATGGTGGCAACGAAGATGATGGCAATGCTGACAGCGAAGATGAAGGCAGTGATGACAACGAAGATGACGGTAATGATGACAGCGAGTATGATAATGTATGCTTCATCTGTCATCGTCCCGAAAGCATTACAGGCAGACAGTTCAAGCTGCCACAGAATATCTGTGTGTGCGATGACTGTATGCACAAGACCATGGATGCCATTGGTCAGTATGATTATCCGGGAATGGATGATGCCGCTTTGCTCAATTCGCTTTCCGGCTTTGGTATGCCGGGTTTAAACCAGAATGCCAATTCGGATGATGAAGCTTCCAAGGATGGAAAGGATATTCCCAAGGGCTTTCCCAATATCCGTTTTGTCAATCTCAATGATCTGCAGCAGGATCCCAATTCCAAACGGACCAGATTAAAAAAGCGTAAAAAGACAGATAAGCCGTTGATCGATCTGAAAGATGTTCCCGCACCCCACGAGATCAAAGCTAAGCTGGATGAGTTTGTTGTGGGACAGGAAAAAGCCAAAAAGGTAATGTCTGTAGCCGTTTACAATCATTACAAACGTGTGGCAACCAATACCATGGATGAGATCGAGATCGAGAAATCCAATATGCTTATGATCGGACCTACCGGCTGTGGTAAGACGTATCTGGTAAAGACGCTTGCCAAGCTTTTGGATGTGCCGCTTGCGATCGCGGATGCGACCAGTCTGACAGAGGCGGGTTATATCGGTGATGATATTGAAAGTGTGCTTTCCAAACTGTTGGCAGCTGCCGGCAATGATGTGGATAAGGCCGAGATGGGGATTGTCTTTATTGATGAGATCGATAAAATTGCCAAAAAGCAAAATACCAATTCCCGCGATGTTTCCGGTGAATCGGTTCAGCAGGGAATGTTAAAGCTGTTGGAGGGGGCGGATATTGAAGTGCCGGTTGGTGCGAGCAGCAAAAATGCCATGGTTCCGCTTACCACGATCAATACGCGCAATATCCTGTTTATCTGCGGTGGGGCTTTTCCGGATCTGGACGAGATCATCAAACAGCGCCTGTCCAAGCAAAGCTCTATCGGATTTGATGCTGTTTTAAAGGATACCTTTGACAAAGAAAAAAATATCCACAATCAGGTGACGATCGAGGATCTGAAAAAATACGGTATGATCCCGGAATTTTTGGGCAGACTTCCTATTTTGTTTACATTGGACGGTCTGACCGAGGATATGCTGGTGGATATCCTGCGTGAGCCTAAAAACGCGATTTTGAAGCAGTATCAGAAGCTGTTGGCCCTGGATGAGGTAGATCTGCACTTTGATGAAAGTGCCCTGCGCGCGATTGCCAAAAAGGCTATGGAAAAGGATACCGGAGCGCGTGCATTACGTGCTATTATTGAGGAATTCATGCTGGATATCATGTATGAAATTCCCAAGGATGACAATATCGGTACTGTGACGATCACCGGAGATTATATTGAGGGTAAAGGTGGACCGGTCATAGAGATTCGCGGATAGTTTTTGCAAGGCCGGCATAGACTGATAAAAAGCTTTATGCAGGTGCAAACATGAACGAGTGTGAATATCGTATTTTATCGGAGGATTATCGGGACATCCCTTTGGGATTTGATATATCCTCCGGTTCTTTATTTCCGGGAGATAATTTAAGTGATGACAAATGTGTCATAAAAATAACGGATAACCTGTATATCCTGTATGTTGAGGCATCCGGTGTGTCTCCATTAAACAGCGCGGAATACCGCTATCAGTATATTCCCAAGTGTTATGGGCTGCAGAATGATTTGTCGGTTTTAAATGATTCTGGAATTTTACAGGTTAGCAGACAACCGCTGAGCCTGACAGGACAGGGCGTTATCCTTGGCTTTCTGGATACGGGGATCCGCTACAGACTACCGGCATTTTGTAATGAGGATGGTTCGACACGCCTTGTCAGTGTGTGGGATCAGACGGCACAGCAGGATGACAGAAGTATTGGAACCGGTAACCGGACAGATGAAAACAGATTACAGCCGCCGGACGGTTTTTATTATGGAATTGAATACACAAGAGAAGTCATCAACCGCAATCTGGCCGAAGACGGTCCTGTTCTTTTTACAGACGAAGACGGGCATGGGACAAAGATGATTTCCGCTTCCTGCGGCTATGACAGGACCAACGGATTTACCGGAGCAGCACGGGATGCAGATATTGCAGTGGTAAAATTAAAGCAGTGCAAGCAGTATATGCGGGAGTTTTACAGCATAGCACAGGATGTGCCCTGCTATCAGGAAACGGACATTATGCTGGCACTCAGCTATTTAGATAAGGTGGCAGAAAGAGAAAAAAAGCCTCTGGTCATCTGTATGGCACTTGGCACCACGATGGGTTCACATGACGGATCGGCGCTTTTAGACGGATATCTGGACCGGCTTGGCAGAAAGCGCAACCGCTGTGTGGTTGTTGGAGGTGGTAATGAAGGCAATTATGCCGGACATTATGCCGGAATTATGCCTCCGGTTTATTCCGCACAGCAAAATTACGAAGAGATTGAACTTCTGATCGGAGAAAATGAGCCTGGCTTTTATATGGAAATATGGGGACAGATTCCGGACATCTACACGATCTCGGTCATGACACCCGGTGGGGAGGGAATCCCGGAAATCCCATATAGTCTGCGGCAAAGTATGGAATTTAGCTTTATTTATTCCGACACAAGGCTTATGATAGATTATGTACCGGTGGATATCGGAAACGGACAGGAGCTTATCACACTGCGTTTTATACATCCGGCATCCGGGATTTGGAAGCTTCGTATTTTTACAAGGAGCGGCAAAGGACATGTACACGCCTGGCTTCCGCTCAGACAATTTTTGAAAAGTGACACGTATTTTTTGCGGCCGAGTCCGTATGAGACATTGACGGAGCCTGCCTACAGCAGGGGCGTGATGGCGGTCTCAGCCTACAACAGCAGTGACCGGAGCTTTTATTTAAACAGCGGCAGAGGGTTTTCTGTTGACGGCAGTATTGTGCCGGCAATTGCTTCACCGGGAGTGCTGGTTCCGACGGTACTGGGACCGGAGACGGGATCGAGCATGGCAGCGGCCATAGCGTCCGGAGCAGCCGCGGATTTTATGCAGTGGGCTGTCGGACAGGGAAGAGATGTCGTTGTCAATACTCAGAGCGTCAAAAATTATTTTATAAGAGGCGCGGAAAGAAAAAATGATATGTATTATCCGTCCAGAGAATGGGGATATGGGACATTGGATCTGACCGGGGTTTTTGATGTACTGGCCGGGGTGTGAGGCCGTATGGGCAATGCAATTATTTTGAAGAAAGATGAGGAGAAAAATGTCGACATGGATTGCGGTTTTGATCGCTGCCTGCGAGCAGGTGATCAAGCAGACACGTGAAAACAACGGAACAGAGGGGGAGCATCTTACCGGTGTCCTCAAAGTTCCGGTTCTGAAGGATAAGATCTATCTGACCAAATATCACAATGAGGGAGCCTTTCTCAATCTGGGAAGTAAACACAAGGAGTTTGTAAAAGGGCTTTCTATGGGACTTTGTGCGGTCTGCTTTCTGATGTATGTATTTTCTTTTGGAAAAAAAGGCAAAAAGCTGCTTCGTACCGGACTGGCATTTTTGCTCGGAGGAGCTTTTTCCAATACCTATGACCGCATGGTGCGCGGATACGTGGTGGATTACTTTGGCTTTGAGGTCAAAAATGACAAGCTCAGAGGTCTTGTTTTTAACATCTCGGATTTTTGTATTATGATTGGTGCGATGATTACAGTCATTGCTATTTAAGGTAGCTTTTGATATACTAAAAAAAGATAAACAACAAAGGCAGGTAGGAGTATGAGCAAGAAGAAAGTAGTTGTTTCATTGGGACATCAGGCACTGGGGTATACGATCTCAGAGCAGTGGGATGCGGTAAAGGATACGGCAAAGGCATTGGCTGATCTGGTTGAGGCTGATTACCAGCTGACCATTACACACAGCAATGGCCCCCAGATTTCTATGATCCACAAGGCGATGACAGAGCTTCGCCGTATTTATATTGATTACAGTCCGGCGCCTATGTGTGTATGCTCGGCTATGAGCCAGGGGTATGTCGGATATGATATTCAGAATGCGCTAAAGGCAGAATTGCTTTCCAGAGGCATTTCGAGGTCTGTCAGCACGATTTTGACACAGGTTACGGTTGATCCGTATGATGAAGCCTTTTATGAGCCGCACAAGCTGATAGGACGCTATATGAGCGCGGAGGATGCCGAAATGGAGATCAAAAAGGGCAATTATGTACAGGAGATCCCCGGCAAAGGCTTCAGACGTGCGATCGCGGCACCCAAGCCGATTGATATTGTTGAAATTGATACCATCCGTCTGTTGGCAGATGCCGATCAGGTTGTGATCGCATGCGGTGGTGGCGGAATACCCGTTATCGAGCAAAAGCATGCCTTAAAAGGCGCGTCAGCGGTTATTGAAAAGGACTGCATTGCCGGCAAGCTGGCTACAGATTTAAAGGTTGACCAGCTTATCATCCTGACAAGTGTAGAGCAGGTATACACCAGCTACGGCAAGGAAGGGCAGACAGGTATTGACCGCATGAATTTAGAGCAGGTCAAAGCTTATATTGAAGCCGGGGAATTTGGCGAAAACGACATGCTGCCCAAGATGGAAGCCGCAGTGACCTATCTGGAAAAGGTACCGACCGGAAGTGTACTGATCACATCCATTGACAAAGCTTCTCAGGCTGTCAAAGGTAAAGCAGGCACCTTGATCACAGCATAGATTAAATGGCTGTGATAGTGACTTGGTTGTATGTCAGTTGTGAGTTTAGATTGGACATGTGTTTTTTGACTGCTGTCTGACAAATAGATTATATATGAAAAGATAATAAAAGACCCTGTGGCCAAAGCATGGGATTTATCCACGTGGATGATCTTCATGATGTTGGCTGCAGGGTCTTTTGGCTATCTGTCCAGCGTAATTTTATATAACAGGATATTTGTCAGGATATTTGGGTCTGCACTGTTTTCACCTGCAATTTCAACTGTCTGCTGATCTTTGTAATGATAGGTCACGGCATAGAGCAGGATATTGCTGTCCGTATCGGTAAGCGAAACGGTAAAGGAGCTGATATCCGATAATGTCCAGCAGGCATTCATGCCAAGTGGTATTAAAAGCTTTCCGTCACCGTACTGGCAGGTGGTCTGATATTGCTCGAAAGAGTTGCCTTCGGTATCGGTAAAGGATATTGTCACAAGCAGGTTGTCAGCAGGCTTTGCCGAAAATTCCAGATACATGGCATCATAGCTTTTACCGGTAAGTTTTTTTAGATCTGAGGGATCGGTTTCTGATGTCAGTACATTGTTTTTCATAAAGCTATCGTAGGAATTACCAAAGGATGCAGCTGAAAGCCCCAGATCGAGCGGTGAACAGTCCTTTCGGTAATCATCACAGCCGCTTACAAGTCCTGCAGCGTACAGCTTATCATACAGCCCGGGTGGATAAAAGGCGTGATCCTCGTGGTTATAGAGGTAACCGGCATCCATCATGAAACGGAAAATATAGTAATCATATTCCGGCTGGATGTAAAAAACAACCGGTAGATTCTGCGGATCGGAATCCCAGATCTCCTGCTGGGCCTTGAGGCTGCGGGCAGCAGGAATATAGCCGGTGCCGTAGCAGGTAATTCCCAGATAATCAAAAAAGCCCTGACCGTCTAAGGCCATATAAGTCACATCCTCTGATACCTGTTCGCATTTTTCCACAACCTTTGCATATTCTTTGATGTAATGAACCTGGTCGGCAACCATAAATCCGTCGCCGAGTAGTGCCTGATAACGGGGAGGCAGATCTGTATCCTCGGATTTTAAAAAGGTATCCGGTACGGTATAATAGGCAAACAGCTTGGAGCTATCGTCCATGATAAGCTTCGCATCGCCATCCGGATATACCCACAGATCGGGATTTTTGGTCTGGGAGATCTGCATATACACGATAAAAGGTAAAGAAAGACAAAAGCCCAATGCCAGAAGGTTTGCCTTTTTTTCTTTCAGTATTTCCTTGTGTGACAACAGACAGACCGACAGATACATGCCGATAACAGCGATCAGGATCGGGCCGGTGCGGGAGAGAACTTTTCCGACATCGGCGCGTACAAGCGTATAACTGTATGAAATTACAAGTGTTATGATACCGGCTGCAAATAAAAGAAAGCGGAAAACATCTTTTTTGCGGAGTGCCCGATATGCAAAATAGAGAAGCAGCCAGATTCCGATGGCAGGTAATAAAAAGCGCAGAGCCATGTACAGATAAAGCCTGAGAATTGGCATATCTGCAAGGTAAGGCATGAAGAAATCCGGGGCTGTCTGGTTGGATAAAGCGATTCCGTCTGCCGGAATTGTCTGCGAGGAATAAGTTAAAGTATGTTTTAACATATTGAAAAGCATCGGAATGGAGCATGCAATAACAGCAAATAAGGAAACATATAAAATAAGACAGCTAATGGAAATCAGGCGACTATGTTGTTTGTCTGCCGAATTTGTAGAAGATGTATTCATATTTAGATTGTCAGAATCGACAGAAGACATATCCTTATTGGCTTGCTTCAGTCTACAGGAAAGAAAAGCTGCCCCGGACCGACGGGATTTCTCCCACAGTGCATGGATCTCCCAAAGACAGACCGGAACCATGGAAAGCATCACCGCCGCGCCAAAGAGCGGATAGTACAGACCGGAAAGAAAGCTGGTCAGGATATAGCTGAAGATCCAGAGAGCCGGTTTTTTTAATAAGCCGGGAAGGGTCAGTAATAACAGCGCCGGAAGAACCATGTACTGTCTGTTATAGCAGGGCAGGGTGAAGAGCACCGCAAACAATAGAGCCTTGGAGCCGCCGATGTGTTGACAGATCAGAAACATGATGATGAAACAAAAAATAACCATTGTTATCGATATTGCGGGTGCATAATCCGTTACAGTTCCGCCCAGTATACCATGCTGGATAAATCCATTGACAAAAGGGAACAGACCGGAGACCGGTGTGTAGGTATTGTATAATGACTGGCCATGTTCAAAAATCTGGTTGAAGGGGATCATCTGCTCGCCGTGATGATGCTGATCGGGCTGTGCATACATGGGTGCCGCACAAAAGGAATGGTATGCGAAAATGATCATGGGTGTCACAAAACAGATAATATCATCTTTTTTTCCACGGAAATACCGGATCGCATGCCGGATAAGAATAAAAAACAGGACAGCGATCAGAGCTCCGAAGAAAATATAATATCCGGTCGCATAGCGGACGCGGATCAAGGAATCCTTATAAAGGTATTTGTCGATCTGATACACGGAGAAAAGACCGGGCATCAGGCACTGGAGAGCCAGTAACAGATATTTTGCAAACAGACTGTCCGGATGAAGCTTTCTGATCACATGGGTAAGTATCAGAAAAGCGGTTCCGATCAATAGTGTCAGAATATAAATTTTGGAGCCGGAGAGGACAAATTGCGTTGTAAAGCTGCATCCAAAGCTTAAAACCGATACAATGCCATAATAAGTCAGCACATAGGTAAGAAGCAGCATACGGATATCAGTCTTGCGTTTGATCATTGAAAAAAGGGACAATCCGGCAAAAAAGAGAAGCGGAAGCGATACCTGTTTGTAGAGGATCAGATATACAAAAAAAGGGATAGCCGTTGCGCACAAACAGAGACACGGACAGAATATAGCATCTGTATAGCTGTCTGTGCGGTCATCTGAGCCTAAAGGGGACAGAGAACTCTGAACGGTGGGAGCTATCGTGCGCGCAGATGCCAAAACCGCTGTTTTCTGCATTTTTTCATACAAAAAAAGAAGCAGGCACATAAAAACGGCACCACCGACGGTTATTGCCCAGAAAAGCGATAATTCCGCTGATTTGTTAAGACCGCTCGATGATACATTTTCTATGATAAAATCTGTAAATTCCTGTGTCGTGCCGGATACTATGGGCAAAAGCTTTAAGCTGATGAGTGCGGCAAGCAGGATAGTAAGAAATAATGCGAGCATAAAATCCTCCGTATAAAAACGTTCGTATGAATTGTATTTTGAGTGCTTTTTTTTAATAGGTTATGTGTTAAAATGATTATACAATAGATTGATGTCAGGGTCAAAAACTCATGAGGACATCAGATGGAGATGAATATGGGAGTAAAAAAACGGATAACGGATTTTTTTTATAAAATACAAAAAAGCAGGGCTGGATTTTATGCGGCGGTATGTCTGGCTGTGGTGACCGTGCTGGCATCCATTCTGTATTTTGTATTCTGGCCGGACAATCTGATGCATTCGGATATGGCGGCAGAGGTGATGCTTTCCAAGCTGTTGTCGGAGGAGGGCGGACTGCTTTCCAAAAACTGGTTTTATTCGACGGAGATCAGGATTGTATACACGCAGCTTATCATGACACCGTTATTCTGTTTTATCAGTGATTTTGGCGTCGTAAAGCTGATTTCCGTTATTTTCTATGATGTTCTTTTAGTCGTTGTTTTTTATTTTACAGGCAAGCGGTTCGGCATCAAAAAGAGCAATCTGTTTTTGATGATGGCTCTTTTGGCGGCGCCCCTGTCCAACGAATATCTGGATATGATGCTTTTAGGCAATTTTTATACATCACAGACGATCTGCACATACTGTGTGCTGATGTTCTTTTACCGGGAAGATAAAAAGGATAAGAAGAGCACGTGGATAAGACTGGTGCTTTTATGTGTGGCGGCGCTTATTTTGGGGCTGTCAGGCCTTCGGTATCTGGCAAGTCTGTATGTGCCGATGGTTTTGTCTGTGATGATATTTTTCTTTCTGGACCGGGTGGACCGGGAAGAAAAAGCAGATAACAGACTTATTTTCAAGCTTGGTACTTCCATACTTCTCTGCTTTTTTGCGGGTATCGGCTTTCTGATCAACAAATTTTATCTGGCTGCAAATTACAGCTTTGACCAGACACCGATAAGCTTTGTGCCGATCGGTGATGTCATGGACCGTTTTCTGGTGTCTGTTAAGCTTATGATCGAATTTGTTGGTTACCGGGAGATCGGTGCTGTCAGCGGACTGGGGATTGTCAACGTGGTCAAATTTGCCTTTCTGGTATTTTTGATCTATGTGATCGCGTTTTTGACCAAACACCGCAAGGAGCTTCTTACGGTGCCGCAGAGACTGCTTTTATATTATTTCCATGCACTCTTTTTCATCAACTGGTATATGCTGGTGTTTACGGATGTGCTGCAGCAGTATCGTTACTGGCTGCCGGTTTATATTATCGCCATTCTTCTGGTGGGAATTTATCTGCAAAATTACAAGCCGGACAATTTTCTTGTTAAGCCGGTGTGCATTGCGATCGTCGGTGTAACGGTGCTTGCGTCTCTGTACGGTGAATTGTGGCAGGATACCAAGTACAATGACTGTGAAAAGCGATACGGTTATATGGATTTTCTGGAAAAAAACGGATATGATTTTGGATATGCGACCTTTTGGAATGCAGACGTGACCGAGTATCTTTCCAATGGAGAGATCCATGTGGGCAACCTTGGCGGTGATGAAAACGGATCTGCACCATATGAATGGCTGAGCCGCAAGGAGTATTACAAGAAGGGCTATCATACCGGCAAGACATTTCTGCTTCTTGCAAGGACGGAGGAACCGGCGCTTTTCCAGGGAGATATTACGATCATGACAGATTCTGTCAAGGTGTATGAGGATGAATACTATGTCATCTACGAAGGAGAAGGCATGTATCTGTTTTCTGAATAGAACGGCATTTGTGAAAATAATATATGCGAATGACGACATGATGGAGGTGCTGCGGGATGCAGGGCAAAATAAATCGGATCATTTTTTTTGAGGGAGATATTGAGACGACCGGATATTTTTCGCGGCAGATGGAAAAAACATTCTTAAAAGAAGGCTATCAGACGTATTTTTTTGACTATGAGAAGGCTGCAAAAAGTGCATCGGGGCTCCTGCGGTTTATCAAACGGGGAGAAACGGCGGTTGTTACCTTCAATTATCATGGTCTGTGCGGAAAAAATGAAATTGTATATGATGAAGAAATGGGTGGTTATATCTGGGATACCTTTGATATTCCATGCATCAATATTGTTGTAGACCATCCGTTTTATTATCATCATTTTTTTGAATGCCTCCCAAAGCGTTATATTCATGTCAGCATTGACAGAAATCATGACCGCTATATGCAGGAATATTTTCCCGATATCCGGCGTGGACCGTTTCTGCCGCTTGGCGGAACCGGTCTTTATGAGGACGGAAATTACCCCAAAATAGCTGACAGACCCATGGATGTTGTATTTGTGGGCAATTATGAGGCTCCGGAAAATTTCAATGTCTATATAGAACGGATTGATGATGAGTACACTGCTTTTTATATGGGTGTTATCAATGAACTCAAGGCGCATCCGGACCGTCTGCTTGAGGATGTGATGAAGGAACATATCCTGCGGGAAATTCCTGAGGCAACTCATGAGGAGCTCAAGGAGACAATGGGGCATATTATCTTTCTGGACATGTATATCCGGTTCTTTTTCCGGGGAGAGGCTGTGCGTATCTTAGCGGAGGCCGGCATCCGGGTACATGTTTTCGGAAGCGGATGGGAGCAGCTTGTATGCAGTGCCAAAGAAAATATCATCGTAGGCGGCAGTCTGGATTCGCTTGGCTGTCTTGAAAAAATATCCCAGGGCAAGATTTCCCTGAATGTGATGCCGTGGTTTAAGGATGGGGCACATGACAGGATCTTTAATTCCATGTTAAACGGAGCCGTTTGTGTGACCGATTCCTCGGTGTATCTTGATGAAATCCTGAGGGATGGAGAAAATGCCGCTGTATATTCGCTTGATGAGCTTTCGAGGCTGCCTGTCATTGTGCGTGGACTTTTAGATGATCCGGACAAGATGCAGAGGATTGCGGATTCCGGTTATCATATGGCAAAGAATGGGCATACCTGGGCTGACCGCAGTAAAGAGGTTATCAAAATTTTAGAAAGCATTGATTGAAACCGATATGGAGAATATGATATTATGGTATAGGACATGTTAGATTAAAGAAAAGGGGGATATACGATGGACGAGAGGAAAATACTGGTTGTGGATGATGATCAGAATATGTTACAGCTATTATATACATTTCTAAGGGACAGTTATCGTGTAACAACCGCGACCAATGGGCAGGAAGCTCTTGATATGATCAGGGAAAAGAGACCGGATCTGGTATTGCTTGATTATCTGATGCCCGGCATGAATGGTAAAGAGACGCTCGAGGTTATCCGTAAAGATGAAGAGTTAAAGGATCTGCCGGTATTCTTTTTAACCGGAGTTTCTGATACCAACAAGATCAGTGAATGTCTCAAGCTGGATCCGATCGGATATATCTTAAAGCCGATTGGTAAATTCAGTCTTTTGGCCAAGATACGTGCTTATTTTGAAGAAGTTGACGGCTGAAGCCATGACGGATGACTGATATATCATCGTTTGTAAGTCATGGATTTGTCAGTTTGATAAAATAAAACGCCCAAGCTGCATTTGCGGCTTGGGCGTTTTATTTTTAAGCTTTGTCGGTTCCTTTTGTATTGTCTTTTGCTTTTGCTTCCTCAATTGCGCGGGCAACGTTTTCATCTACTTCTACAGCAGCCTCTTCTTTAATATCAGGCTTTACCTTTTCAAGATAGTCTGCGATTTCGGCGATGATGCTGTCGTAGAGAGGCAGCAGGTCAGCGTGATTGGCTTTGATAAAGTCAATGTCATTGTCTTTTCCCGCCATTTCCAACGCCTTGGCTTTGTCGGATAACCCAAGTGCTCCTATCATCTTGGAGGTGCTTTTCAGGGCGTGTACATAGATGGTGTAGTTTTTGTAATCCTCCTGTTCGTAGGAAGTCGTGATATCGTGCTTGCATTTGTCGGAGTTGTCATAGAAGGACTGCAGTAAGAAACGGAAGGTTTCTTTGCTTCCTTCGGCTGATTCGACAGCAGAACGTACATCTATCAGTTTAAACTCATATTCAGAACGGATCTCTCTGGCTACAGCATCCCAGAGCTTGCTGTATAAATCCTGTTCCACTTTGTCATATTCGACCAGTACATAACGGTTTTCAGGCAGATACTGGAGGATTTTTTCTTCCAAAGGCTTGCCCTGGATCGGCTTGGACATATAGTCGATGAAGCCTTCGTTTTCATACATTTCCTTGGCGCCGGCAACGGCATTGGCTGTCAGGACAATGACAGGCGTGTCGACATTGGGACCGTCAATTGCTTTTAGGCGGTGCAGTGTTTCGATACCATCAATATTGGGCATCATGTGATCCATCAGGATCAGATCGTAATAAGTATTTTCGCATTTTTCAAGAGCTTCGAGACCGCCGGAGGCTTTGTCTACCTGAATCTGTGTGCTCTTTAACAAACCCTCTACAACGGAAATATTCATGGCGTTGTCATCAACGACCAGAATGCGGGCATTGGGGGCAACAAAGGTTGTGCGGTATTTTTTGTGCTTCTCACGACTGTAAGCATATTTCTCACGGAATTTGCCGATGGGTTTGCGGTCGCGGATGCCCTGTTTTAATACAAAGGAGAAGGTAGATCCGGCGCCGTATGTACTCTGTACCTTCAGATCGGACTGCATTAAGTTTAGTAATTGTCTGGAGATACTTAAGCCAAGACCGGTGCCTTCGATATTGCGGTTGCGTCTTTCTTCGATGCGCTCGAAGGAAAGGAATAATTTTTCGATATCATCTTCTTTGATTCCAATTCCGGTATCGCTTACGGATACGATCAGGTTGAGGGATGAATCACCGGCCTCTTCCCAGCCTACCTTTAAGGTAATGGTACCTTCGTTGGTATATTTTACGGCATTGGATAACAGATTGATGATGATCTGACGCAGACGGACATCGTCACCATATAGGAGATAAGGGATGCTTTCGGCTACGATCGTGTTAAACTCAAGGCCTTTGTTGGCAACCTTGATCTCAAACATATTGATAACTTCGGAAAGTACAGTGGCAATTTCATATTCAACAGGCAGGATTTCCATTTTGCCGCATTCGATCTTGGAGAAATCCAGAAGGTCGTTGACAAGTGAAAGAAGTGTTGTGCCTGCATCGCGGATATTCTCGGCATATCCGATAACATTTTTTTCGGTAGCTTCCCGAATGATGATCTCATCCATACCAAGTACGGTATTGATCGGAGTACGGATCTCGTGTGACATATTGGCAAGGAAGTTGGATTTGGCTTTGTTGGCTGCCTCGGCCTGCTCCTTTAGCTTCTGCAACTGGTTGTTGGTGCGGTAGTGGCCGGTGATATCGGTAAGCCATGCATAACGGCCATCAAATTCCCCGGTGTCGAGCCAGTTGGACCGGATCTCATAAATTTTGGAAAACTCTTCCGAAACATATTCCTTGGATGCAAACAGCTTCTGGATACCGGGCTGATCGGCGATGGTGGTAAGATTTTTGATGATTGGAAACAGCTGTGCAAATTCGTTGTTGTAATAAACGATGTTGTCGCCGTTGGAAATAATAAGAACCGCTCCGACGTCATGATTTAAGATTTCTTTGGTCGCGATCTGAACGGAGCTTGCGGGCTGTGGTTTGTTGCCTGTGTAAAGTCTGTAATTAAAAAATACAGAAACTGCGAGCAGAATCGCTAATAAAATGATAATAATCAACATTTTTTCTCTCTCCCTCTACATTTCATTTTTGGAAAATACCCAAATTCATACCTAATAAACATTATATCAAAAATCAGAAACCTGTAAAATAGGAGGAAAAGAGAATTACAAAGAAAAAATGCACAAAAAAACACTGCCTGTTTTAGCAGTGTTTTTGGATTACCCGGATGGAATGGAGGACGGGTCGATGCCGCGTTCCTGTTCCAACACATCAAAGTCCTTCATGTAGGCCTGACTGTCCTCGGTAAAGTCGCCATGGTCATTGATCCTTGTGTATGCGTCTGCAACGGTAAAAAAGGCGGCACAAAGTGATAAAACAATGATACCGATTAACATATAACCAAGATAGTCCATATTAGTATTCCTGCCTTTCCTTTACAAAATTTTTAATCGTTTCAGAGGTGGACAGCTGCTTGTCGCGCCGGTATTTTCTGATCTTTTTGATGCCCTCATACAATAAAAGCGGTGAGCCGAGTGCGTATGCCAGAAATGCAATCTGGAAATAGCCGGTAAATGCCGCGATCAGGGATAGGGTAGATATCATCAAAAAGCATGCAATGAAGCTCATGATAAAGAAAAAAGCAATCTTTTTATAAGAAACAGGGAGCGTTCCGACGACTTTTCCCGTCTGACCGTTTACCATGATCGTATATTTTTCGCCCTTGTGTTCGATGACCATAAACCAGACCGGTAAAAGAGCATATATTTCTTTGACACATTTTATCTGCGGATTATCCTTTATCAAAACAGGATGCTCGACCATAGGAATGGATAAGAGGCGCGAGGTAAGTATTTTTTTGGCTCTTGATACGGCACGGGACCGCAAAAGATTGAAATCTTCATCGCGCAGATCAGCGTAATAGCCGGATAAAAAGCCACTGTCAAATTCGGTCAGATCCTGATCTGAAAAGGGCTCCAGCTTATCTGCCGACCTGTTGGGAAAATGAAAGGACGCGTCTACCGGAATGTGGCCGATCCGCGCAAAAACCTTTCGATAATAATATTGGGGAAAGTGGTTCTGTTTTTTGTTTACCATATAGGGTACACCTCTTATATAGGCTTCGTCATTTGCGTGAAAGCAGAACATGCCATATGGTATATAAATTCCGCGCAGAAGCTCCGGTGCAAAAAATTTGTCATCCTTATCAAGATATTCGCTTTTGACAAATTTTTCGCGGATCGCCGTGCCTGCCTGGTTTTTACTGATTTTAAAAGGAATGATGTACTGAGGGCGGAGGCGCTTTTCGGTACGGCTGAATACAATGGAGGGCTGACCGCAGTAGACACAGTAGGAAGCAAGCTCGACATCATTGATGATAAGCTCGGCTCCACAGCTCTCGCAGGTATAAATATCGACGTCCATGAGTTCGTCCGCAACATTGTTTTCTTGTGAAAAATGAGAAGAATCAAAGACCGTTGTATGTTTTTTTTCTGTTTCCGCTACCGGAAACATGCTCAGGCAATGGCTGCATACCATTTTTTGAAGTTCCGGATCAAATTCCAGAATACCCCCGCAGTTTTTACACTTTATATTCATGAATGGCCCCTCTTTGGTGTGGTCTGTATGTTTCATTTTCATCATATCATCAAAAAAAGCATGCTTCAATTCTTTTTAGTCCGGAATCTGCCTGCCTTCCTGGTCGAGGTGGTAATGGTCCCTGTAGATCAATTCTGATAAGGGCACAAAGGTATAGCCCTGGGCTTTCAGCTCCTGAATTAGAGAATCAAGTGCTTCTGCCGTATATTTGGCGCCGTTGTGACATAAAATGATGGAGCCGTTGCCAAGGTGTTTGTGCCGGGTGACGGTGTTGATGATGGAGGTGGTGCCGTAGTCCTTCCAGTCAAGACTGTCCACATCCCATTGGATGGAATAGTATCCGATGGAACGGGCATTGGTAATGACATGATTGTCATAATCTCCGTATGGAGGACGGAAGAGGAACATTTCATAGCCGGTAAGCTCCTTAACTCTTTCATGTACGGATAAAAGCTCCTGTTTGCATTCTTCATCCGACAGTTGTGACATATTTTTATGATTCTGACTGTGATTTCCAAGGTCGTGTCCATCGGCATAAATTGCCCTGACATCATCCGGATAGCTTTCGACCCAGCCGCCGGTCATGAAAAAGGTTGCTTTGACATCGTTCTTTTTCAGAATTTCAAGGATGCGCCGGGTATCCTCGTTGCCCCAGGCCGCATCAAATGAAATGGCAATCTGCGGTTTGTCGGTCTGCACACAGTAAATGGGCAGCTCACGTCCGTTTACGGTATTGCTGACGCTGATCTCGTGGTGAAAGCTGATATAAAGTACAACAGCAAGAATAAAAAAACATGGCAATAATAGATATTTCACGGAAAAATAATATGGTTTCAAGATATAACCCCAATTCCTTTTTCATAAATATATGATTTTTTTCAAATTTATATTTCTTATTTATAAAACCTGGGGTAAAATAGAAACGTAAATATCATTTTTTTGAAAGGATGTTAAGGAAATGGGATTAATGATTGGAATGCTGGCACTGATCCTTTTGGTTGTTATCATTGCCGTTATTATTGTGGTTGCGGTTTCTGCAAGTGCATCCGGTGCAATCGCAGATGAAGATAAAGAAGAGTAAAGTCTGAGAGACTTTTGAAACGGAGTTAAAAATGCAGTTTACATCTTTAGCATTTGCCATCTTTTTGCCGATGGTCTTTATGATGTACTGGGCAGCACCCGCAAAAGCACGGATGCCGCTTTTATTGCTGATCAGCTACGGCTTTTATCTGTCGCTGTCGCCCGGATATGTGCTGCTTCTTATTTTAATTTCCTTCCTGACGTATATGGTGGGAAGGCATTGTAATAAAAAGACCCTGGCTTTTGGCATCATCGTACAGATCATCATACTGGCCTTTTTCAAATATGTGGGCTTGCTGCCGGGAATTTTCCAGAATATTGTGATTCCTGTCGGCATTTCTTTTTATATGTTTAAGTCTATTAGTTATATGGTGGATGTCTATAAAAACGAGATAGAGGCGGAGACAAAGGTCGTGCCGTTGTTTTTATACCTGGCTTTTTTTCCGGATATTGTTTCCGGACCGATCAACCGGGCCGGAGATCTGATCCCACAGTTAAAAAAAGAGAAGGTGTTTGATGAGGCGCAGGCTGTTTATGGTATGCGTCTGATTTTATGGGGACTTTTTCAAAAGCTTCTGATCGCTGATACCCTGGCCGGATATGTGGATACGGTATTTGAGCTGCCTGATGCCTTTTTGGGAATCAGTTATGTGATCGTCATGTTTTTCTATACGATCCAGATCTATTGTGATTTTGCCGGTTATTCCAATATGGCGATTGGAATTGCACGCCTGTTTGGTGTGGTTTCCATGGACAATTTTAAGAGCCCGTATCTGGCATCTGATATCCGTGAGTTTTGGGACAGGTGGCATATTTCACTTTCCACATGGCTTCGGGACTATGTGTATATTCCGCTCGGAGGCAGCAGAAAAGGAAAAGTTAAAACGTATTTTAATTTAATCATCACGTTTCTGGTAAGCGGTATCTGGCATGGAGGCAGCCTGACTTTTGTTGTATGGGGGCTTTTGCATGGTATCTATCAGGTGATTTACCGTATCTACCGGAAATACTGTAAAATACGGATGCCAAAAATAATAGGTGTTATCATTACGTTTCTGGCGGTTTCCTGTGCCTGGATGTTTTTCAGGGCAGACAGTGTAGCACAGGCGCTCAGAATGTTTGGACATATGTTTTACAATATGGATCTTATGCTGACGTATCGCAAGCTTGGCATGGTCAAAAAAGATTTTTATATGCTGATAGCTGCCATTCTTGTTTTGTTTGGATTTGATGTTGCCAACCAAAAGGTCGATGTGTTGAGAAAGCTTGACCGGCTGGCGGTGCCCGTACGGTATGCGATTTACCTGATTTTTTCTATTGTGATTCTGGCATATCATATTCATAATGGAACATCGCAGGAATTTATTTATTTTAAATTTTAATGATATCAGGAGTTGCTTTGCAACGGAGCAATTCGTGGATATCAAGGTAGGGGCAAAATACCTTTTGACCCTAACATCATTTTAATGAAAGCAGGGATAATATGGATCGTTTTTTGACGAGACTGCTATTGTTTGTGCTTTTATTGGGTGTCGTAGTGATCCCTGTCAATGTTGTGATTGATCCGTACAATATTTTTCATGCGGATGAAATCCGGGACAACGGGGTGGAGCCCAATAAAAATTATATCAAGACAAAATTTGTAATTGAACATAAGGATGCATATGATTCGTATCTGTTCGGCTCTTCCAGAGCCGGATTTATTGACGTATCCAAGCTTCCGGACGGTAACTGGTACAATCTTTCCTATTCGGAAGGAATCCCGGCAGAGCAGGTCGATACACTCAAAGCACTGATCGACAATGGAGAAGTGCCCAAACAGGTATACCTGAGCCTTGATAACATATCCTATCTGGTTGCGCCTGAATACCACGAAAAGCAATTATACCGGAAGGCGTTTCCGTTTGTCGGCTCCGTACATGATAAGATCGGTTTTTATACCGCATATCTGGATACGATCACGACACTTGAGTCCCTGTCTGTGATCCGCAATTACGATGGGGATGATGAAGCCCTGCAGAACAGAATGTATTCCACAGGCTGTGAAGATCTGGATATCCGGATGGAGTTTGATAAGAACAATACCGATGCTTACTGGGCTACCTATTATTTGCCCAGGACAGAAGAAGCGATTGCAGAAATAAAAGAATTTTGCGATATCTGCCAGGCGCATGATATCAAGCTGACGGTTTTTACCAATCCGATGTACATTACGACATACGAAAAGTCCATCCGCAACGGCTATCTGGATTTCCTCGAGCAGCTGGCCTCAGTGACGGATTATTACAATTTCAGTGGATATAACCGGATTTCTATGGACGATTCCTACTATTTTGAGACCAGCCATTTTACCCCGCAGGCTGCGGATATTATCATGGATATTATGCAGAATGGCGGGAATGAGGATGAAATTTTGATACAGGGCTTTGGAAAATATGTGACAGCCGATAATGCTTCGGAATTTATTGAGACACTGCGGTTTCAGGCCTATACGACCGGGGCGTTGAAGGCGGAGTAGGAGATAAGGCGAGCTCATGGGATAATGAAAGACCGATGAGCTGTTATAAAATATTGTGTTAGAGATTTTAAGGTTAAGATTGGTGTTTATCCGAGTTGATCCTCAATTTTTCCCGTGCTTCGGATTCGGTAAGATGCATTGTTTTCATAAGGTTTTGTAATAATTCCTTTTCTTTTTCAGCTTCGCCCTCTAAATATCCTTCGCGTTTCATATCCATATCATTCACATATGTTTTCAAATACTCCGACCTCCATTCCTCATTCAGTCTTGCATTTTTCACTTCTTTATCAAGCAGTCTGGTAAATTCATCCTCTGCATGTTCATTTTCAACATAACTTAGAAATTTCTTTAGAACAAATTTTGCACAGATCATATCTTCTTTTGCCTGTTCCTTTACAAATCCCTGCCCTTATTTAGTTACAAGCATGGATTTTCTAAAAGATAAACAGATATGATGGCATGCATCATAAAGATATGTTTTGTCGGAAACAGAAAATCTCCGAAAAGAAAATATGCTTTGCGATAACTATACCATCATTGCAAACCATTTACGATTCTTATTTTGAAAAGTTTTTTACAAAAAAATGTTCATTATCCGGAATTTTAAGACAATTAAAAATTACAGTCTGGACAAATGAAACGCATTGTGCTATATTTTATCCACAAGCCACACATCGCGTGGCAATCTCCGGTACTACCGGTTCTTATGAGCATATCGCTCAAAATCTCAACTATTAAATTACATCACAATTTAACAGACAGGAATGATGCCTATGGGTGTTTAAGATTTTTTTATGCTGAAAAGATTTATAAAACTATATTTGCATGAAGGAGTCTGAAATGAAAAAGAGAATATGGAAATGGAAAATCCGTAAAAATAAAATATGGGAAAGCAAACTATGGAAAAGGAAAATGCGTAAAATCAGACGGAAGCAATTTGTACTTTTTTTTGCATGTGCACTGATGCTTGCGGCAAATACGCAAAATATATGGGCATATGATTATCAGATGACAGGAGCCTATCAGGATGGAAAGGTGACGATCACGGCACTGGGAGCCGGACAGAATATCAATGGATATTCGACGCTTTCGGGATACCGGGTTGATTATGAGCTGACAGAAAACTTTATTGCGTTTTCCAAGTATGACGGCTGCGATTTTTATGTGGGGAATAACCTCAATCCGTCCGGCGGATGTCACTTTGCTTACAAGCCCAATGGTGAAATCTGGCAGCAGGGAGCATTGAATTTGGGCGCTATTTATGATGGAAGAAGCGTTGGCAGTGCAGAACCGGATGTTAATAATACTGTACGGGCTTCTTTTCAGGTTGGATCACTTGCGGAGCTTCCGGAGTATATCTGTTATACCTATCAGCCTGCGGGTGGTGCATACCTTCATATCTCCGAATCTTATGGTCACGATCATCACGTCTGGTATTATCAAAATCTGAAAAATGTTACTCCGCAAAATACAGCCAGTATTGATACGGTAGCGCCCATTGTTGCCTGCGATGTCATTCCTTCGGGAACTACGGCCGTGTCAAATGGCAGGACATGGGGATCGGCTGCTGTTTTAAGAGCGACCGCTACAGATCACCAGTCACGTCCGGGTGGCATGCGTTTTTATAAGAGCGGAACGGAGATACATTCGTCAGGGAACGGAGCCAATGCGGAGAGCATTACCGAACAATACCGGGTAAGTGCAAACGGAAGCTATCAGGTAAAGGCCTTTGATCAGCTGGGAAATGAAAGTGGGGCTCATACAGTAAATGTTGACTGTATTGATACGACAGCGCCGACAATTTCTTCATTCCAGATAAATAAAAGCGACTATTGTACCAGTGCTATCCTGACGGTCGATTCCTCCGACAGGGAGAGCGGGCTGCATCAGGCGGCATATTCCTTCAACAATGGAACGTGGTCCTCATCCAACCAGTTTACAGTTACGGAAAACGGAACCTACCATGTAAAGGTAAGAGACGCTGTGGGAAATGAAGCAACACAGAGCATAACGGTAACCAATATTGATCGTACCGTACCGACAATTCACAGTGTTACAGGCAATGAGAAAAAATTCTGTCTGGAAAATGAAATTGAGGTTGTGGCAAGTGATAGTGGAAGTGGACTGCATAAACAGGCCTATTCCTTTCATAACGGTGCATGGACGGAGAGCAATAAATTTACCGTAAAAGAAAATGGAACATATGTTGTGCGCGTGCGTGATGCTGTGGGAAATATTGCCGAGCAGAGTACGATAATTTCCAATGTGGACTGTGAAAAGCCAAAGCTTGCGGCAGATGTCAGGAAGCGTGGAGAAGGTGTTAGTATCAGGGATGAGGAATGGACCAATGAAAAGTTTATTCATATTGATGCCACCGATGAAAAATCCGGTATGGCTAGAGTGACATTACAGAAAATGGATGATGGGTTTGTTAAAAGCTTCGCCGCAGAAGAAAATGGAAAAAAAGAGATGCATATTGATACGGACAGCATTCCATCCGGTGTCTATGAGATAACAGCTTATGATGTTTTGGGAAATATGGAATCCGCTCGTGTGACAGTTGATCATGTGGACAATACCCCTCCGGTTATTGAATCGGTAACGCAGCTTCCGATTGGAGATGAAAAAGTCCGGATCAGTGTATCTGCAAATGATTGTGATGGGAGCGGACTTTCAAAAGAGGCTTATTCCTTTGATAATGGGGAAACCTGGCAGGAGAATAACTTTAAGGATGTAGATAAAAACGGCGATTATGAGATCGTTGTGCGTGACAATATGGGACTGACTGCCAAAAAGAGTGAGAATGTCAGCAGTATTGTGAAAAAAGAAGAGCCGGACAATGGAGATCATGGTGGTAATGGCGGAAGCGGTGATGGTGATGGAAACGGAAACGACGGAGGCAACACCGAAAATAACGATAGCGGAAATGGCAATAATCCGGGAAATGACGATGGTGGAAACGGAAAAGGCAATGACAACTCCAACAATAATCATGACAGCAGCGCTTCAGAGGCCGACAAAAAAACTGATATGAATAAAAGTAAAACCACCAAAGAAAATACCAAATCTTCAAAAAAACCTTCATCCAGCGAAAAAAACGCTTCTGACGACCGTTCATATGAAAATTTTCATGAAGAAAACACATCGCAGTTGAATGATCAAAATAAAGACAATGCGATGAACAGTACTTTCAAGGAAAAGATGCAGGAAAAACTGAGCAGCTATGAGGTTGAAGTCAATGAAATGGATAACAAAGCTACGGCAAAAGATAAAGAAAAAAAGACCGTGCGAAAGGTTGCGGCAGCCGTTCTTGCGGCAATACTGGTCGTGGGACTTACGGCATTCGGACTTTATTTCCTGCTTACGGCCCTGCACTATAGCTGTGTGGTATATGAAGTCAGTGAGTGCAATGAACGAAAGAGACTGACACGTATTTTCTTAAAATGCGTTGTTGGTGACTGGGTTGTTGAGGTGCCGGATCGCAAGCTTGGCAATCTGGGTACCGGACGATATGTGTTTGTTTTTAAGGAAGCCTTCGTAAAAGAATGTGAAGGAGATTATGCGGTTATCGAGATAGACAGGAAGCGTATCCGCGAAGAGATACGGGAAGAAATCGAGGTGCAGGTATCATGAAAAGTACAAATAGAAAAATAGAATAAAGGACATATAGAATAAAAGCCTGAATCGTTGAAACCGAATCCATGGCATGATATAATACTCAGATGATGCGGTTGAAAAAGTTATTGATTTTCTGACATTCCGGTTCCGGCATCATAACGATATTATAAATTTTGGAAGGTTGCGTATATTCATGAACAAACAAAGCAAAACGATAACAGGAACTGCAGTATGTGTCTTGATTGTTCTTTCTTTAGTTGCAGCCTTTGTTAAAATCATGACCGGATTTGATATTGATGAAGCCTATGCCCTTGCTCTGCCTTATCGTGCCTTGCAGGGGGACAGGCTTTTTCAGGATATGTGGGAAGTTCACCAGACTTCTTATTTTATGCCTTACCTGTTTATAAAGCTTTATGCGATGATCATGCCCTCAATGGAGTATCTTGTGCTGTATATGAGGGCTGTGACAGCTGTCATCCATATCGGTATGTCCGCTCTGGTATATGTTTCCTGCAAGAAACTGGCTGTTTTGGAGGAATGCAGTGATGGAAAGGCAATTGCCTTTATTGCGGCATTGATTTATTGCAGCTTTCTTCCAAAATGGATGCTCGATATGGACTTTTCGATGCAGCAACTGTGGTTTTTTACTTTGTTTTTGATTTTCCTTTTTAAAGGAATAAAAACAGAAAATACAAACAGAGCTATGTTGTTTCTGTTTTTGTCGGGTCTTTCTCTGGCTATGGATGTACTGGCTTATCCGGGAATGGTGCTTTGCTATCCGGCGGCGATTGTATGTCTGATTATTTGTGGGAAGCAGAAAAAAGAGGCTTTATCACAAACGTGGCAGCAGTCAGTGATAAAGCCGCTTATATGGCTCAGTCTGGGATGTCTGGCGGCGGCAGGTATTTTCTTTGCAGCTGTTTTCCGGTATATGAGCCTGCAGGAGCTTTTAGACGCCGTTCCAAAGGTTTTTATGGACGGTGCACATCAGTATGATTTTGCCACAAAGCTTTCCCAGTATCTGATGCAGTGGCTGGAGGTTTTGGTACAGTCTGCGATTTTACTGGTTCCGGCGGCTATAGTAACAGTCGCCATATGGCTTCTTTTAAAAAAGCCGGACCGTACATTGGGCTTTTTACTATGCATTGTCTTTGAAATAGAGACCGCGGCGTTGATTACCTTTGCCGGACTTGTGGTTACCTGGGGACCGTTTCGTCTGCAGGTAAGATATATTATTCAGTTTGCTATGGCACTGTACCTGATAGCATTTGGTAAAAAACAAGAGATGTATATTAAGAAACAAAAATATCAGGATGCGTCAGAATCTTATGCTGATCAAAAAAAACAGGATGCTTCAGAGCTTTGGAATGTTCAAAATGGTCAGCGAAAACAGCCGCTTTTGGAGCTGCGGTGGATCTGGTGGTTTTCGCTTGCGGCATTTTTAGGTGTGCTGTTAGCTTCCAATGTGGGGCCTACCAGCAGTGCTTCTTATCTGGTGATCGGAAATATGCTTTTTGTGGGACTGACACTTCTCATAGGAAGTGAGAAGGAAAAAAAGATCCGTCTTCTGACAAGGATCGGAGCAATCCTGTTTGTAACGAGCCTTTTGATGTGCAAGGGCTTTTACATGCGCAATACAGAGTATGTTCCGGGAGATATTACCGATGGACTTGTGCAGGTAAAAGAGGGACCTTTGCATGGTATTTATGTAAAAAAAGAGGATGCTCTTCGTTTTACATCTGACTATCATACAATACAGGAAAATACCACAAAGGATGATCAGGTGCTCTTTATGGGAACGGAAAGTCTGTGCAATCTGTATGCAAATGGCAGGATCGTCAGTCCGACTACCATCAGTACACCGGCATTCAATGAACAATGGGTAGAATATTTTGAACTGTATCCGGAAAAACAACCAACTGTTATCTTCCTGGCAAAAAATACGGTTGATAACAGGGAAAAGTTTTTTGCAAAAAATCCGTTTGGTATTTGGATTGCAAAGAATTATAATGTAGAATGTATGAAGGAGACGGATTCGCTCTGCATTATCCGTAAAAACTGATTGGTTTATGAACAGACCGGATGACAGATTATAAAAAGAAAATCGTATTGAGAAAAGACAGAAACAGAGTATATACAGAATCTAAAAACGATAACAATTAAAAAAGCATAAATAAAACAAAAGAAATATAGATAAACAGGAGAAAAATCATGAGCTGGGAAGATAATGTCCGCAGGGTTGTCCCGTATACTCCGGGAGAACAACCTCAAAATCCAAATGTGATCAAGTTAAATACAAATGAATGTCCTTATCCGCCTGCACCGGGTGTGGCAAAGGCATTGCAGAGCTTTCAGGCAGATGCACTGAGACTGTATCCGGATCCGGCAGCATCAGATCTGACAAAGGCACTGGCAGCTTATTACGGTGTAAAGCAGTCGGAGGTCTTTGTAGGTGTTGGGTCGGATGATGTGCTTGCCATGATCTTTATGACTTTTTTTAATAGTAAAAAGCCATTGCTGTTTCCGGACATTACCTATTCATTTTATGATGTATGGGCAGATCTTTTCCGGATCCCGTACCGCCAGATCCCGCTTAATGATGAATTTGAGATCAATAAAGAGGACTATATCGGTAAAGAATGTGGGGGAATTATCTTTCCCAATCCCAATGCACCGACCGGTGTTTTAGTAGATCTTGCATTTATTGAAGATATTGTAAGGGCCAATCCGGATGTCATTGTCGTTGTGGATGAAGCATATATTGATTTTGGAGGGGTGAGTGCGCTGCCTCTGATCCAAAAGTATGACAATCTGCTGGTTGTCCAGACCTTTTCAAAATCAAGGGCCATGGCAGGTATCCGGATCGGATATGCATTTGGCTGTGAAAAGCTGATCAAGTATCTGAGCGATGTTAAATTTTCTTTTAACTCTTACACCATGAATCGTCCGGCGCTTGCACTTGGAATAGAGGCTGTGCGTGATGATGCATATTTTAAAGAAATTGTTGGTAAAATTGTAAATACAAGAGAATGGGTAAAAAAAGAGTTGAAAGAGCTGGGATTTGTTTTTAAGGATTCCATGAGCAATTTCATTTTTGCAACCCATCCGGATTATGATATTGTAAATATTTTTGAAGAACTCCGGAAAAGAGATATTTATGTGCGTCATTTTAACGGCGAACGTATCAGGGATTATCTGCGTATATCCATTGGTACAGATGAAGAAATGAAAATATTAATTAACACGATAAAGGAGATTGCTGCATGTTAAAACACTATCTGATTATTTTTTTGGTATCGATGGTACCGTTGATTGAGTTAAGAGGGGCAATTCCCTATGCGGTAGGTTTTATTGAGAAGGGATATCCGCTTAGTCTGGCGCATTGCTATGTGATCGCAGTGCTTGGCAATATGCTTCCGGTACCCTTTATCTTCTTCTTTGCAAGAAAGGTTCTGGAATGGGGGTGCGATAAGCCGGTTATTGGGAAATTCTTTACATTCTGTCTCGAAAAAGGACATAAGGGCGGAGAAAAGCTACAGGAGAAAGCCGGACGCGGCCTGTTTTGGGCACTTCTTTTGTTTGTTGGAATTCCCCTTCCCGGAACAGGTGCCTGGACGGGAACTCTTGCCGCAAGTATTCTGGATATGGATTTTAAGCAGAGTGTGACTGCTGTCATGCTCGGCGTTGTTCTTGCCGGTGTTATTATGGGAATTGTCAGCGCAGGTGTATTTGGAGCCATCTTTGCATTGTAAGGATCGAAGGCCTGACTGATAGTTCTATTAAAAAGCTGAAAAAGCTTTCGAACATGAGGATTGAGATATGGATGAAGCATATACCGGTTTTGCTTTTGTATATGATATGTTTATGGATACAACCCCTTATGAAAAATGGGGCAGCTTCCTAAGTGACAGTTTAAAAGAATACGGGATTTGTGATGGAATCGTGCTGGATCTGGGCTGTGGCACCGGAGTCATGACAGAATACCTTGCAAAAAGAGGGTATGACATGATCGGGGTAGACAATTCCTACGATATGCTGGATGTTGCCGCACAAAAGCAGGCGGACCGCATGGGAACAGGGACGGACACCTCCGATTACAATATTTTGTATCTGTGTCAGGATATGAGAGAGTTTGAACTGTATGGTACGGTGGCGGCTGTTTACAGTATCTGCGACAGTATCAATTATATTACGGAGCCCAAAGAGCTTCAGACGGTCTTTGAACTGGTCAATAATTATCTTGATCCCGGCGGATTATTTATCTTTGATTTTAATACGGAATATAAATATCGTGAAGTGATTGGTGATACCGTGATCGCGGAAAACCGGGAGGCGGGCAGCTTTATCTGGGAAAATGCCTATGATGAGGAAACAAAGATCAACGAATATGATCTGACGATTTTTGTCCCAGGCCCAGAGAAAGAGCTTTATGAAAAGCATGAAGAGGTTCATTTTCAGAGAGGCTATACATTGGAAGAGATGAAAAAGCTGCTAAAAGCTGCCGGCATGATCTTTGAAAAGGCATTGGATGCCGATACGCAGGCAGAGGTAACAGACCATAGCGAACGTATCTATGTTTTTGCCAGAGAGTGTGGTAAGTAAATATCAGACTTTGCAGATAAAAAATGGAGAACAGACGATGAATGATTATATTGTAAGAGCAACAGCTGCAAATGCACAGATCAGGGCGTTTGCGGCTACAACCAAAAATCTTGTGGAGTTTGCAAGAAACGCACATGGGACAAGCCCGGTGGCAACCGCTGCACTCGGCAGGCTTTTGACAGCCGGGGCCATGATGGGTTCGATGTTAAAGGATGAGGATGACCTGCTTACTTTGCAGATCAAAGGAGACGGTCCGCTGCATGGAGTGACAGTAACAGCCGATTCCAAAGCAAGGGTAAAGGGCTATGTGGACAATCCGCAGGTTATGCTGCCGCCCAATGCGATCGGCAAGCTGGATGTCGGCGGTGCGGTTGGACATGGCATTTTGACGGTTATCCGTGATCTGGGATTAAAAGAGCCTTATGTCGGACAGACGGCTTTACAGACCGGAGAAATTGCTGAAGATCTGACTTATTATTTTGCAACCTCAGAGCAGATTCCTTCTTCTGTAGGTCTGGGTGTTCTGATGGAAAAAAACAATACCGTCAAGCAGGCTGGCGGATTTATTATCCAGCTGATGCCTTTTGCCGAAGATGCCGTGATCGACCGGCTGGAAGAAAATCTCAAAAAAATACAGTCTGTTACTTCTATGCTTGATCAGGGGCATACACCGGAGGAAATGCTCTGTACCGTGCTTGAAGGAATGGAAGTTGAAATTACGGATATCATTCCGACTGAATTTTACTGCAACTGTTCTAAAGAACGGATCGAAAAAGCCATCATCAGTATCGGGGAAAAGGATATCGATGAAATGATCCGTGAAGGGAAAGAAATCGAGGTAAAATGTCACTTCTGCAATATGGGATATCATTTTTCGGTTGAGGAATTAAAGCACTTATTAAAGAAGGCCAGGAAAAAGTGATTTTGTGCCGGGACAGATATCTGCAAAGCATATCAGCAGGTAAGAAGAACATTATATCAAAAGTTATAAAGAAAACAGGCAGGATTAGAAACGGAGAAAAAGAATGGAGAACGGTTTTTTAAAGGTAGCGGCGCTGACCCCGCATATCAGGGTTGCCGATCCGATGTACAATGCACAGCAGATCTGTGAATGTATTGATGAAGCAGAAGAAAAAAGAGCAAAGATCATGGTATTTCCGGAACTCTGCATCACCGGCTACACCTGTCATGACCTTTTTTTGCAGGAAAAATTATTATCGGAAGCAAAGCGGGCATTGAATATCATTGTAGAACATTCAGATGGTGTGGATGGACTGATTTTTGTCGGGCTTCCGCTTGAAAGGGAAAACCGTCTTTATAATGTGGCAGCTGTTATCAACTGTGGCGAGATTATGGGTTTTGTTCCCAAAACCTACATTCCCGGATATGGCGAATATTATGAACCACGTCATTTTGCATCCGGTAATGCCACACCGGTCGTGATAGATTATGAAGGTATGGAAGTGCCGTTTGGAACCAATTTATTATTTACGTCAGATGCGATGGAGGGGCTTTGTGTTGCCTGCGAGCTGTGTGAAGATGTCTGGGTAGCCAATCCGCCGTCCACAGACCATGCGATCGCCGGAGCCAATGTCATTGTCAATTTATCGGCATCCAATGAGATCGTAGGTAAAAAGGAATACCGCGAGATGCTGGTTAAGGCAACATCGGCACGTCTTGTCTGCGGCTATGTATATGCCAGTGCCGGAGAAGGAGAAAGCACACAGGATGTTGTTTTTTCCGGGCACAATATTATCGCCGAAAACGGAACTGTTTTAGCGAGTGAACGCAGCTTTACCTGTAGTCATGTATACAGTGATCTGGATATTTTCAGACTTCGTTCGGAAAGAAGAAGGATGAATTCTTTTTCCAAACCCAACGATAAGGAATATATGATCATTCCGGTTGCGATTGTAATAGAAGAGGATGTATTGGACAGGACCTTTGACCGCCAGCCGTTTGTGCCAAAGGATCCGGCAATGCGCAATAGCAGATGTGAAGAAATTCTTTCGATACAGTCATACGGCCTGAAAAAGAGACTGGATCATACAAAAGCAAAATCAGCTGTGATCGGAATTTCCGGCGGGCTGGATTCGACACTTGCGCTGCTTGTTACAATGAAGGCTTTTGATCTGTGCGGACTTGACAGAAGTGGAATCAAGGCTGTGACGATGCCGTGCTTTGGAACAACCAGCCGTACCTATGACAATGCCTGCAAGCTGGCTGAAATTGCAGGTGCTGAACTGATCGAGGTCGATATCAAGGCAGCAGTCAACCAGCATTTTAAGGATATCGGACAGGATCCGGATGTCCATGATGTGACCTACGAAAACTGTCAGGCAAGAGAACGTACACAGGTGCTGATGGATTTAGCCAATAAGACCCAAGGTCTGGTCATCGGTACCGGAGATATGTCAGAGCTTGCCTTAGGATGGGCGACATACAATGGCGACCACATGTCCATGTATGGAGTAAATGCGGGCGTGCCCAAGACACTTGTCCGTCATCTGGTCCGGTATTATGCAGATACCTGCAAGGATCCGGAGCTTGAAAAAATCCTTTTGGATGTATTGGATACACCGGTAAGTCCTGAGCTTTTACCACCTGAAAACGGCACGATCTCCCAGAAAACAGAGGATCTGGTCGGACCGTATGAGCTGCATGACTTTTTCCTGTATTACATGCTCCGGTGCGGATTTTCACCGATCAAGGTATTCCGTCTGGCACTGGGCGCTTTTGCCGGTGAATATGACTGTGCTACAATTTATAAATGGATCCGGATTTTTTATCGTAGATTTTTTGCACAGCAGTTTAAACGCTCCTGCCTGCCGGATGGACCGAAGGTCGGAAGCGTTGCCGTATCTCCCAGAGGTGATCTGCGCATGCCCTCTGATGCAAGCGCAGCCATCTGGATGGAAGAGCTGGAAGCATTAGGTCCCGTTTTGAGACACTATAGCAGCTGATGCTTTATCCAAAGAAGTTTGGATCGCCTGAATGAGTATTTGAGAGGTATAGTAATTCTCCTGATCATAAGCGATATCGGAGAGTGCTGTACCTTCTTTTATTTGAGCTGCAATGGAATCAAATGTAGGCTCCATAAGAGGAAACATCGTTGTTACAGCTTCATTTATATTGTTGAGCTCTACCGAATTGATATGGCTTTCATCTACCGTGACCGTGATGTCAACGACCTGATTGTTGAGCGTCAGACTGGTGGAATATACGCCGGGAACATAGGTGGCACTTGCCATGGTTTCTACAGTCGTATCTGGTTCCTTTTTTCCGAACATGACAATTAACAGTATGACAAAAAGAATGGCCAGTGCCGCGAAAATAGCGGTATATATCAATTCTTTCATATGAAGGACAACAATTTTTGTTTTATTCTGCATGGGCGACTCCTTTGGTAGTTTGTTGTTATAATTTATGCATGCAAAAGGGATTTATACCAACTTTTGACGGAAACTTCGCACCGGCTTCTGCCCGGCTCCCCGCCCCGGGGCGTTTGCTATCGGTGTACAATCTCTGATTGTCTGCGCCTAGTGGGAGTAAATGCCACCATCCACATTCTTTCACCGGTAAAGGCACGGAAAATAAAAACGCGCCTGCGGCTTGAACGGATTATTTTCCGTACCGGTCTGTTGTTTTTGGTGGCATCAACTCCCATACGGCTCGACAAAATCGATTGTACACCGATAGCAAACGCCCCGGGGCGGGGAGCCGGGCAGAAACCGGTGCGAAGTTTCTTTCCGAAAACATTGACAAAGCAACGGTTAAGTTGGTATGATGTTGAAGAACAAGGGCGTTCTTTCATAGGGGAAGAATGCCCTTTTATAAAATGTATATGTAAATCTTAAGGAGGAAGTCATGACAGAATATACCAGAGAAGACGTTGTGCGCATGTGCAATGAGCAGGACGTGGAATTTATCCGATTGCAGTTTACCGATATTTCAGGAACATTAAAAAATATAGCGGTTACCGTCAGTCAGCTTGAAAGGGCTCTTGATAACCAGTTTATGTTTGATGGGGCAAGCGTGGAAGGCTTTGTCCGTGATGAAGAATCCGATATGTATTTATATCCGGATTTCAGTACCTTTGAGGTTTTTCCGTGGAGACCACAGCACGGAAAGGTTGCAAGACTTTTGTGCGATATCTATACACCGGACAGAAAGCCCTATGCAGGCGATCCGAGAAACGTATTAAAAAGAGCAGTTGAAGAAGCCAAAAAAATGGGTTATACATTCCAGGTCGGACCGGAATGTGAATTTTTCCTGTTTCATGCAGATGAAAACGGACTGCCGACTACCGTGACACATGAGCAGGCCGGATATTTTGATATTGGACCTCTGGATCTTGGCGAAAATGCAAGACGTGAGATGGTCCTGACACTGGAAGAGATGGGATTTGTTGTGGAGTCATCCCACCATGAAGCAGCACCCGCCCAGCATGAGATTGATTTTCATTATGATGAAGCCATGAAAACGGCAGATAATATCCAGACATTCAAGATGGCGGTAAAGACCATCGCCAAGAGACACGGACTTCATGCTACCTTTATGCCCAAACCAAAGCCCGGCTGCGACGGAAGCGGTATGCACATGAATATGTCTCTGATGAAGGACGGAAAAAATATCTTTGACGATCCTTCGGATGAACTTGGCATCAGCAAGGAAGCTTATTATTTCATCGGCGGAATTTTAAAGCATATCTGTGCCATGACTCTGGTATTCAATCCGCTGGTTAATTCTTATAAAAGACTGATTCCGGGCTACGAAGCACCGGTTTATACGGCATGGAGCTGCAAAAATAAAAATCACCTGATCCGGATTCCGGTATCACGCGGTGAAAATACAAGAGTAGAATTGAGAAGTCCGGATCCGACAGCCAATCCATACCTTGCAATTGCGGTTGCCCTGATGGCAGGACTGGACGGCATCAAAAATAAAATCGAACCTCCTGCACATATGGATGAAAACGCATTATCCATGACAGAAAAGGAAAGAGAAGAGGCATGCATCAAGACTCTGCCCGATACCCTTATGGCGGCAATCGAAGCTTTCCGCGAGGATCCTTTTATGAAAGAAGTGCTCGGTGAGCAGGTATACAATACTTATCTGGAAGAAAAATTAAATGAGTGGAATGAATACCGCGCAGTTGTAACAGACTGGGAAGTGTCTAAATATCTCTACAGATACTAAGCCTGAAGTGCAATCATATGTTTTGACAAAATGGATTTATTATTTTGTCAGATTATGCAGGCACGGATAGGAGGTGGATGTAGAGTGACCAGTATAATTGTTGCACTTCCCAAAATTGAAGATGCAAAAAATATGAAAAATCTGCTGGTTCGGAGCGGATATTCCGTGGAAGCGGTCTGTACATCCGGACTGCAGGTTCTGGCGGCAGCTGACCAGCTGCGGGATGGGATTGTTGTATGCGGATATAAGCTGACGGACATGCTTTACTTTGAACTGCACGAAAATCTCCCTGATGATTTTGAAATGCTTCTTATGGCATCGCAGCACCTCTTGGTTGATTGTCAGGACAATGATATCATCTGTCTGGCCATGCCGTTCCAGATGAGAGACCTCGTCAACACGGTTGAAATGCTTGGTAACTCTATTTCTTATAAGCGCAAAAAGAGAAAGGCACAGCCGAGACAGCGCAACCCCAAGGAAATTGCTTTGATCAAGGAAGCAAAGCTTTTACTTATGGACCGGAACAATATGACAGAAGAGGAAGCTCACAGATACATACAGAAAACAAGTATGGATAACAGCACCAGTATGGTGGAAACAGCGCAGATGGTGCTAAGTATTATGCAGGAGTAGGTGCCGGCGACAGAGTTTTTTGGCAGATGGCAGGAAAGAGGAAAATGGATATGAAATTTACCAAGATGCAGGGTTGCGGAAACGACTATGTATATATCAATGGTTTTACGGAGCATATAAAAAATAAAGCAGAATTTGCGAAGGTTGTCAGCGACAGACACTTTGGTGTCGGTTCGGATGGTGCGATCTTTATCAATCCGTCAGAAGTGGCGGATTTTGAAATGGAAATGTACAATGCGGACGGAAGCCGTTCGGAGATGTGTGGAAATGGTATCCGCTGCGTGGCAAAATATGTATACGATCATAAAATGACGGACAAAAAAAAGATCAGTATTGTCAGTGCCGGAAAGATCAAATATCTGGATCTGACGGTTAAGGACGGTAAAATGACGCATGCAAAGGTAAATATGGGTGCTCCCGTTTTGATTGCAAAAGAAGTGCCTGTGGCAGAATACCTTTCAGAAATGAGTAAAAACGGAGGATGGGCGGAATTTAACGATATTCCCGGATATGACAAGGCTGTTGTATCAGCTCCCATTACCATAAAAGAAGATGTATATGAGATCACCTGTGTTTCCATGGGCAATCCGCATGCGGTCGTATTTGTAGATCATGTGGCAGATCTGGATATTGAAGCTATCGGACCTTCCTTTGAAAATTATGAGGATTTCCCCAACAGGATCAATACCGAATTTGTAGAGATCGTGGACAGAAAGCATGTCAATATGCGTGTCTGGGAGAGGGGAACCGGCGAAACCTTAGCCTGCGGAACCGGATGCTGTGCAACCGTAGTTGCCTGTATTTTAAACGGATTGACAGATGATGAGGTAACAGTGAGGGTCCTCGGCGGTAAGATCAAAATATTCTGGGACAGGAAAGAAAATCTTGTCTATATGACCGGCCCGGCCGAGACAGTTTTTGAGGGTGAATACCCTTGGGAAGATTGATAAAAATATAAAAATAAAAAATAGAATCAGTACAGTAAATATGCATCTGATCCCGAAAAAGGAGAAATGGACATGGCAAAAGTAAATGACAATTATTTAAAACTTCCGGGAAGCTATCTTTTTTCAACAATCGGAAAAAAGGTAAATGCTTATGCCGCAGAAAATCCTGACAAAAAGATTATCCGTCTTGGAATCGGTGATGTGACCCAGCCGCTGGCACCGGCTATTATCGAGGCGCTTCACAGTGCGGTTTCGGAAATGGGTGTGGCTGAGTCCTTCCATGGATATGCACCGGATCTGGGATATGAATTCCTAAGAAATGCAATTGCCGAAAATGATTACAAAAAAAGAGGCTGCGATATTGCGGCTGATGAGATCTTTGTTTCAGATGGAGCAAAATGCGACTCCGGTAATATTCAGGAGATTTTCAGTGTGGACAATAAGATTGCTGTCTGCGATCCGGTATACCCGGTATATGTGGATACCAATGTTATGGCAGGACGTACCGGTACCTATGATCCCAAGACCGAGACATGGAACGATGTGATCTACATGCCCTGTACTGCTGACAATGACTTCGCACCGGAGCTTCCAAAAGAGGTGCCGGATATTATCTACCTGTGCTTCCCCAACAACCCGACCGGATCTACCATTACCAGGGCACAGCTGCAGGAATGGGTGGATTATGCCAATAAAAACGGCTCCGTGATCATCTACGATGCAGCCTATGAAGCTTATATTTCCGAAGACGATGTTCCTCACAGCATTTACGAGTGCGAGGGCGCCAGAACCTGTGCGATTGAATTACATTCATTTTCCAAAAATGCCGGATTTACCGGAGTGCGTCTTGGATACACCGTTATTCCCAAAGACCTTGAGGTAGAAGGAACCAAGCTGCATGCATTGTGGGCAAGACGCCATGGCACCAAATACAACGGAGCACCGTACATTGTCCAGCGTGCCGGCGAAGCCGTTTACTCTCCGGAGGGACAAGCACAGCTAAAAGAGCAGGTCGCTTATTATATGAATAATGCAAAATATATCCTGACCGGATTAAAAGATGCCGGATACACCGTTTCCGGTGGTGTAAATGCTCCTTATATCTGGCTGAAGGCTCCGAACGGAATGAACAGCTGGGAATTTTTTGACTATCTGTTGGAAAAAGCAAATGTTGTGGGTACACCCGGTTCCGGATTTGGACCAAGCGGCGAGACCTATTTCCGTTTGACTGCATTCGGCTCTTATGAAAATACGGTTGAAGCGATTGAGAGAATTAAGAAATTGTAATTGATTTTTCTGTTGTCAGCCAACTGATCGGCGCCCGAATCATTTGTCAAAACTCAATTATAAGGAGTATAATATCCCTATATACTGTCCACACCATATTTTAAAGAGACAATAATGAGTATGATAAAAAAAGAAAAACAAACCTATCCCCGCCCGAGAAAAGAAATGCTGCGCATTATGAAAGCGGCGGATAAAAGGGGGCATTTACCGGAAACCATCGTGGAAGAATTTGTCCGGCATCCTTTTTCCATGCCCGCGCTTTGGGATTGCAGAGAATATTTCTACCGGCTTGGCACACAGGAATGTATGGAAAATCCCGTGCTGGTGACACATCTTGCCCTGATCTATTCCATGGCAGGACGACTGGATCTGGCAAAAGAAAGCATGAAGCTGTTGGGAGAGACCCCAAAGCATTGGCAGCCACAGGATCTGAAGCAGACAGACCTTTACAGGATCATACTGGAAATGGTAATGCCGTACACAAGTGATTCCATGTTTCTGAGAATCATTTTTTGCCTGATTAAGATGCAGGCAGTGCCGGTTATGGGACTTACCCTGTCAGCCTGCCGCCCGAGTATATTGAACGGATTTCGAGATTTTACGAGATACGGTCCATTTTTGGAGCGATATGGCGATATCATCATTGATACCGTGCAGCAGCTGTACGGAGGCAATGGGCAGAGTATATATGATATTTTACTTGCAGAATGGTATTATCAGAATAATGAATGCTTTAACGCACTCGTGCTGGTAACGGGTATCATCCCACTTGTTGAGAAGGATAAGGATATGCGCTGCCTGTTCGTGGCGCTGGCCCTGCAGATGAAAATCCTGCTTGTAAATGGACAGACAAAGATGGCTAAGCCCCTGGTTGAAAAAATCCGCGAAAGGATACATCAAACAGGCTGGGAGGAGCTGACCTCCAGCTTAAATGCCCTTGCCTGTCTGGCAGCCTGCTATGACGGATGTCAGGAGGAAGTGGAAAACTGGCTGGAGCATACAGCACCGGATGAAAATAAGGACATCTTTATGATGGACATGTATGCCTATCTGGTAAAGGTACGATGCTATCTGCAAACGGGTAGATATATGGTGGCTCATGTGCTGGTGAAGCAGCTTACCGATCTGCTTAGCCCGGTAAAAAGGTATATGGATCTGTGCGAGTGCTACATGCTTTCCGCCATCATTTACCACAAAGCCGGCGACAGACAACGGATGAGCGATGAGCTTGGCAAAGCGTTGGCACTTGCAAGGCGGCATCATTATCTCCGTCTGCTTGCAGATGAAGGCAACTGTATGGTACAGATGCTCACAGTCTATCAGCAGGAGAGAGGCGCGGATGCCTTTACAGATATGATCATGGACCTTGCGGGAGAGGTTGGCAAACATTTTCCCGATTATCTGAAATCACCGGCCGAATATTATGAACCGTTGACGGCTATGGAAGCAAATGTGTTCCGGCTGATGGCGCAGGGAATGAGCAATGATGAGATTGCCGACAGACTTGGAAAAAAGACCGGAACCGTTAAATTTCACAGCAATAATATTTTTCGGAAGCTTCAGGTACAGAACAGGCAGCAGGCGGTCAATCGCGGCAGAGAAATTGGTCTGCTTTGAATCTAATTAAATAGCAACAAAACACAGCCCCCTGTATGGTAGCTTCCATACAGGGGATTTTTTGCGTTTACAGTAAAAAAGTTTGGTTAAAAGTTTAGTTTTACTCAACCTTAGTTTGCTATACAAATAATATAGGGGTAACTATAATATATTATGAGATAATCAGGTAAACTATGCCGCAAAAGGCTTTGTGATAAGTAAGAGGAGAATTTATGAAGAACTGGAAATTATGTGCAAAGAAAATACTCGTATTTACTCTTGCAATGGCAATGACAGTCAATGCTGTTGATATTCCTGTATTGGCAGCAGCCATAGGGGAATCCGGAAGTGATGAGGTGCAGAGTGAAACACAAATTGCTGAATCTGAGCCGCTTGAGGAAGATATTCAATCTCTGGATGCATTAAAGGCAACAACGGAACAGGAAACAACGGAACAGAAAACAACAGATGTTCTGGATGTGCAGAATGTCAAAAACTCTAATGACAGCAATGAAGGAACATATACAACACTGTCGGAAGAGGAAACGGAGTTTACAGGAAAACTGGAGTTGAGCATCCCCGATGGCTCTTCTTTGAAAGAAGGCGTAACCATAACCGCAACCTTTACGGATGATAACTATAATGAAGGTGAAAATAAATACTATACTTACACATGGTATTGTGTAGATGGGAATACGGAGACGGCTTACGCGTCTTCACCTGAAACATTGTCTAAAGAGAGTATCCACATGATTAGGCAGGAAGAAATCGGAAAGAGTCTCTATTGCAAGGTGACGAAAGAGGGGACTACTGGCGAAGTGAAATCGAAAACGATTGGTCCTGTCCTCGGAATTTCGATTGAGGGTGCTACTATCACACTGGCGAATACAAACCTGAAATATGACGGAACCGAGAAGAAGCCTACTATCAGGGTTTCGGTTACACTTTCCGATGGGGTTAAAACATTAACGCAAGGTTCGAGTTACACAGCTACCTACGAAAACAATGTCCATGCCGGAACAGCAAAAGTTATCATAACCGGGATACAACCCTACTACTATGGAACGGCGGAAACGACATTTACAATCGGACAGAAAACAGACTACGAAGATGGTTTGAAAATCGAGGGAGTTGCGGACACCTATGAGTATATCGGGGAAGAAATCCGTCCCCAAATTGTTGTACAGGACTGTGATGAGGTAATTCCGGAATCACAGTATACGGTGTCTTATGAAAATAATAAAAATCCCGGAACAGCGACCGTCAGGATTACAGGAAAGGATGACGGAGACTACTACTTTGGTGAGAACATCAACTATAAATGCTTTAATATCGTCCATGATCATAATTGGACATATAAAGCGAGCGGCAGTGTGATTAATATGTATTGTGAAAAAACTCACTGCCCATGCCAGAATAATCGTGCTACGTTGATGCTCTGGGTCAAAGATGCGGATACCTTAAAATATAATGGAGAAACACAGGATGTTGCGACTACAGTACAGTGTCCTTCCGGCATTTATTCGGAAAGCAAAATAAAGAAAGTGTACACCGGAGACGGGTTGGAAAATGGTCTGCCCAAAAACGCCGGAAGCTACACGGCATCCATGTCGATCGAAGAAGGCGGCTTGACATATACAGCAACGCTTGAGTTTGAAATCAAAAAAGCGGAGCCACAGGTTGGAACCGTGACGGCAGACGTACTGGAAAATACGCTTGATGTGAATCAGGTAAAGCTTTCCCGTACGGATACGACAGTTCCGGGAACACTGAAATTAAAAGAAGGAACGGTGCTGCAGTACGGTACGCATGACTATAATTGGGTATTTGAACCCCAGGATAGTGCCAACTACGAAACAAAGGACGGAACCGTAAGCATTACGGTAAAGGATACGATTGCGCCGTCGGCGAGCTGGAAGATTGGAGAGAGCGGCTTTAGAAAATTTGTCAATACGATTTCCTTTGGTTACCTTTGCAAAAATACAGAGACGATGGAAATTGAGTTTGAGGATGCGGAAAGCGGAGTTGCGACAAAACAGTACTATATCGCAGATCAGAAAATAACAGATTTTTCAGGTGTGGAATGGACTGATTATACAGCGCCGGTTGTTTTACCGCTAGGACCGGTCAGAATTGTTTATGTCCGGGTAACAGATAATGTCGGAAACACATCCATTTTAAACAGCGATGGTCTGACTGTTTATCAGGAAAGCGCGCTGGAGACAGATGCGTTTTCATATACCTATAAAGAGGGCCATTCCAGAGAGTTGTACGTGAAGCTGAATGGAAATATCTTTGCTGAGGTGGTGGATGATGGTGGGCAGACACTTGTTAGGAATGAGGATTATGAGTTTGATGATCCATCCGGGCGACTGACATTGTCCAGTAGATATCTCAACGGTCTTAGCGTGGGAACGCATACCTATAAAATAAAGCTGTATCCGCAGGGAAGACAGGAAGTAGAAACCATTGCCTACAATTTTTCAATTATAGTGGAAAAGGCAAAACTGTATGTAGTAGATGCCAGTGTGAAAGGCAGGACGTATGATGGAAGCAGTCTGGTAAATGTGACAGGCATTACACTGGGGAGAGTTGATGGCTATCCGTATGAGCCAGGACCTTCTGTTGATATAAATAATATGCAGGGAACACTGGAAAAGGCGGATGCGGGAACGTATCAGAGTGTCGCTCTGCCGACGCTTACCCTGACTGGATCAGATGTGGACAGCTATGAACTGGTTCAGCCGGATGGTCCGGTTTATCTGCTGCCGTCAGTGACGATTTCTAAAAAGGCGGCACCGGTAATCCAGACAACGGAAAAGAGCTATGTCTATGTAAAAGATGTCGCAGAAGAGATCGATCTGACGAAATTTTTACCGGCAGACTACGGAGAGGCTGTTTTTGGAAAACCAAATCATGGATCAAGAGGATATGAGTATTATAAAGTGACTCCGCGCGTGAATGGCAACATCCTGTCCTATACAGCCGGAAAGACGACATGGGAACAGCTGCAGCTTGACAAGCGGGGAGAGCTTGTGGTTCCGGTGCAGATGACAAACTATGAGGATACGGAGATCAAATTTACGCTGCGTTTGCACGATCAGACCAATGTGGTCTTAAAACAGGGCATGGAAGTGCGGCTGAAAAATAACGTGCTGACCTATGGTGAGCCGTTGTCGAAGCTGATTTTTGAAGATGCGGTATTTACGGACGAAGCCGGAAATGTCATAGAAGGAACATTTGGCTGGCCAGACGGTACCTGGGTGCCGTATGCCGGAATAACGGTAGGCACATGGCAGTTTAAACCGGCGGATGCAGAGTATAAGTCGGTCTACGGATCGGTTGATATTGTGGTCAATCAGGCAACGCCTACGATCGAAACACCTGCCGTAGTGGCAGAGAGAGCCTATGATCCGACAAAAGCACTGGAAGACAGCGATTTGACCGGTGGTGTTGTAAGGGGAGTAGACGGGACAGTATTAAACGGAACATGGAGCTGGAAGCAGTCAGGGATTGTTCCAACTATGAACAACAGCGGATATGAGGCGGTATTTATGCCGGGTGATACAAATAATTACACGACGGTCGGCACGACGATTGCAGTGAAGGTAAAGAAAGCAGTGCCGGTCATCGTACAGAAACCGGTGGCTTCGGAGATTAACTGGGGCGAAAGCCTTGCAGCTTCTGTATTAACCGGCGGTTCGGCGCAGCATGGCGTGACCGGAGAGATTGTAAGCGGAACCTTTGCATGGAAGGATGCGACAATCAGGCCGAATGTTGCAGACAGTAATCAGACGGCATTTACTCTGGTATTCACACCGGACGATACAGAAAAATATGAAGTAACCGAAACAACTGTCACGTTGAACATTAAGCGTGTGGGTACGGCACCCAATTTCCCGGCAGACCGGATGAGTGTAGCATATGTCTGTAAACAGGTCAAAGATGCAGCCCTGCCGGATGGCTGGAAGTGGGCGGATGCGGATCTGGAAACGGAACTGACTGTCGGAACACCGGCTCAGGCAACTGCTGTTTATGCCGGTGAAGGACATGGAAATTACGAAACGGAAAGTACTGTGATCGAGATTACACGTCTTGCCTGTACACATCAGAAGACGGAATTGAAAAATAAAACAGACGCAGGCTATGGTAAAAATGGCTATACCGGAGATATCGTCTGCAAGGATTGTGGCATTCTGCTTGATGCAGGCAGCGAGATTGCAGCACTTACTGTTAGCAGTGATGGACCACAATACGGTGCAAAGGCGCCCGGTTCTGATATTGTCCGGAAAGATGCGAAGAAACCGACTAATAGTGCGAAGAAACCCAAGCAGGATGATACGTCAGCAGAAGATGCTAAGGAACCTTTTATCCGTGGAAAAGATGGTAAAGAAGGCTGGGATGTTATCAAGGCAGACGCATCAGCAAGTGCTGAAGGCAGTACGATTACAGTCGACATGAACGGTTCAAGCGTTGTTCCCGGCAGTATCTTTGATATGATCAGGGGAAAAGACATCACGATCGAGTTTGATCTTGGTAATGGCATCACCTGGCAGGTAAACGGTAAGAGCGTGACAAAAGAAACTGTCAGTGATATTGATTTCAGCGTGTCTGTCGGCAAGGATGCATCGAATACCATTCCGGTAGATGTGATCAATGCGCTGACCGGTGAAAGATTATCCATGAATCTGACACTTGCTTATGACGGAGAATTTGGCTTTGAAGCAACTCTGTGCCTGAATATGGGAGAAAAGAATCAGGGATTGATCGCAAACCTCTTTTACTACAATGCAGATACAAACGAACTGGAATTTATCTGTGCCGATGAGGTAGATGAGAATGGTCAGACAGAGCTTGTCTTTACACATGCTTCTGATTATACCATCATCCTTGATACAGCTTCCATGGAGCCGGTTGCAGGAGCAGAGGATACAATCACAACAGATACAGCGGATAACGATACTGTGCAGGCGGCATCTGCAGAGGTTGATGATACGGTACAGACAGCAGATGCAGAGGCTACCGGCAGTCACACAATGCTTATCTGGCTGATTGTAATTGTCTGCATGGCAGCTGTGGCAGCAGGCGTTGTGATCGTGGTAAAACGTAAAGAAAAATAAAATTGATAAAACGTCGATTTTTAATGCGTAACAGATTTTTGTCTGTTACGCATTTTTTATCTATAAAAGTACGGATCAACGTAGAGCACGGAGTGCGGACTATGATATAATGAGCGCAAGAGAGCCATGTGCTTGCACAAATGGCGAACGGCGAATGTCGATCATGATAGTTGCAAAGCAACGAAGAGCACGGAGTGCGAATCATGATATAATGAGCAAAAGTTCATCAACCTGTTTGCACAGTTGAAGAACGGCAAAAATACTCCCATAAATTTCGATCGGTCAGAACGTATCATATATATAAGTATTTTGATACCATCCTTACCGCCGGTGCTTTACGGGATCATTTTATGAAAATACTTATATCTGAGGAAGGGAAACGACATGGAAGATCGTGTATTTGACCTTTGCATGGAGCGGATGAAAAATGGAGATAAGTCGGCGCTTAAGGAAATTTATGAAGCGTATTCCGGTTATATTTTTCATCTGATAAAAAACATTGTGCAGAACTATGAAAATGCAGAGGATGTTACCAGTGATTTTTTTATAAAGCTATGGAACACTGCCGATAAGTATGTGCCGGGTGGAGGCCATCGGGCATATCTTGGCAGGATCGCCCACAATATGGCGGTTGATTTTTTAAGGGCGAACAACCGGGAAGTCCTGTATGAAAAAGCAGATGACGATGACGTGGATGGCCTGGATGCAGCAGCTGACAGGCAGGAGGTCATAGAGGATACGACAGCAGCAATGGTTGTTACCAATATTACCATGCAGGAAATGTTGTCTAAGTTAAAGCCTGCGGAGCGGGAGGTTGTTCATCTGAAAATTGTCGGAGAACTGACATTTGAAGAAATTTCAGCATTGCTTGCAAAGCCGATGGGGACAGTTACCTGGCGCTACCGGGAAGCAATCAAAAAATTAAGGAGGTGTGGATTTGATGCGTGATTTTGAAGAAGAATACAAAAAGTACATAAATGAAGAAACACCGGATCTTTGGAACCGGATCGAATCGCAGCTTGAAGATAGAGAAATTTCAGAGTCTCCCGTACATGCGCAGAAGGAACTGACAGATGAAAAAGCAGAGAATACAGAAAAAATCGCTAGAGAAACAGCAGATATAAATTTATCTGACAGAGCAAAAGACAGGAAAATATCAGATAAAACAGCCGAAAAAACAACAAATAAAAAGATATACTCTGTGATAAAGAGAATGATCCCGGCAGCGGCAACCATTTTTATTCTGATCATAGGCATTTCAGCAGTGCGCAACACACAGATTGCAAAAATGAATGACCAAACGTCGATGAATGAAACCGCGTACCCGCAGGAGGCGGAAATGGAGAGCGCGGAAGAGACTGCCGCGGCAGCAGCTGAGGCAGTGGATATACCAGAAAGCGCAGCCGCAGATGAGGCAATGGATATACCGGAGAGCGCGGTAGCAGATGAGGCAGCCGATATGCCGGAGAGTGAAGCTGCATATGAAGAGACTGCGGATACCGCTGCATCGATAGATAAAACCACAAGCTCTGCGCAACAGAACGGCGTCGGAGATAAAACGGAAAATGCGGCCGGAGCCCCGACACAGGAGCTTGCTGACGGCGGCGCAAAGGAAACCGAGGTAAAAAACAATAACACATCCTCTGTTACCGACACTCTGGAAGTGGACAAAGCCGTCCTGACCGGAATATCTGTTGCCGATCCGGACTGGAAGGATCAGGGCTATGCCTATGTATATCATTTTACGACGGATGATGGAGACAGCATAGATGCCCTGCTTTCACAGAGTTTGTGCGATGAGCTGGAGACGCAGAATATCACGATCAGGCGGAAAAAGACATACCATATCGTAGTGACACCGATTGCTTCAGATAAGGGCGCAGCCGGGGATGATCAGACGGCAGTATGCAGGTTGGAAAAAATTTCTGAATAAAAATGAAAAAAGTACCATAAATTTCCGTTTTCAGATGCGTATATCTATCATAAGACGCATAAATAAGGCTGTTGCGGCAGTATACAGCCGTGATACCTGAAAGATGGGGGAGGAAATATTATGATCAAAAAGAATTTACGAAGAGGCATCTGCATCGGACTTTCCATGACCATACTGGCAGGCATGCTTGCCGGATGTGGTGCCGCCAGTCAGAGAACATCGGACGGGGCATCTGCAGAATATCATGATGAAATGACATCTGAGACAAACGAACCGGAAGGGGACTATGAGGAAGCTGCAGAAGCTGTACCCAAGGAGGGTGCGGGACAGGATAATGAAATGTATGAGGACAGTACAGATGCCTATGACGATCTGTATGACTGGAATGACGAAGCCGCATCAGATGAGGCATTACAGAATAGCAGTAAATATTCCGGTTCTGATGAAGAGTACAATGCCGAGAAATATGAAAAAGAAGATGAAAACGGATTTTGTATTGTCAAATCCCAGCCGTTATCCACATTTTCAGCAGATGTAGATACTGCATCCTATGCCAATGTCAGACGTATGATCGAAGATGGATATACGCTTGATATGATCGATCCGGAGGCAGTCAGACCGGAAGAATTTATCAATTATTTTTCCTATGATCTGAACAAACCGAAAAAAGGTGAGATGTTTGGCGTTACGACAGAGGTCAGCACCTGCCCGTGGAATAAGGAGCATGAGCTGATGTTTGTCGGCATGGCTACAGAGCCGGTTGATATGAGCAAGGCACCGGATACCAACCTTGTATTTTTGCTGGATGTATCAGGCTCCATGGATGAGCCGGATAAGCTGCCACTTTTGCAGCAATCCTTCAAGGAGCTGGTATCAGAGCTTGGCAAAAATGATACGGTTTCGATCGTCACCTATGCTGACGGTGTGGAAACTGTGTTAGCAGGTGCTAACGGCACACAGAAGGAAAAAATCTGCCGTGCTCTGGATGGTTTATACGCCGGAGGCGGAACCAATGGAGAGGACGGCATCCAGAAAGCATATGAGTTAGCGAAAGCTAATTATATAAAGGGCGGTAACAACCGTGTGATATTAGCTACCGACGGAGATCTCAATATCGGTATTTCCGATCCGGATGAGCTGGAAAAATTTATTGCGAAGAAAAAAGAAAGTGGGATTTATCTTTCTGTTTTAGGCTTTGGAACCGGCAACATCAAGGACAACAATATGGAACGTCTGGCTGACTGCGGAAACGGCAATTATTCTTACATAGACTCTTTGTTTGAAGCCAGAAAAGTACTGGTAGAAGAGATGGGAGCCAACCTTTTAACGATAGCCGAGGACGTCAAGCTGCAGGTCGAGTTTAATCCCGAAAAGGTCAATTCCTACCGCCTGATCGGCTATGAAAACCGCAAGCTCACCGACAGGGATTTTTATGATGATAAAAAGGATGCCGGTGAGATCGGTGCCGGACATCAGGTTATTGCCCTGTATGAGATTATCCCGGCAGGGGCAGCCGATGAGATCAAATTAAAGTATCAGGATGGAGAAGCGCATACAGACCTGCTGTACAATGATGAATATGCAACTGTCGCTATCCGCTACAAGGCACCCGGCAAATCCGAATCCAAGCAGGTATCTTATGTTGTGGATTTTGGATCCTTCACAAAATATCCGAGCGACGATTTTGTGTTTGCCTCACTGGTGGCAGAGTTTGCACTGATCCTTTCCGACAGCGATTACAAGGGCGATGCGGATTATCAGTATATTCTGGATACCTACAAGACCCTGGACATCAATGATGAATACAAGGATGAATTTTATTATCTGGTAAAACAGATGGCAAAAAGAGACAACATGGAATTTTTTGCTAAATAACCGGCAGAAAAAACGATATGATATTACAGTTGGTAATGAGTGAAAATAATGACGGGAATAATGACAGGAAACGGCTTGTTTACTTGCAAACAAGCCGTTTTTATGCTATTCTTTTGATGTTTCTATGGAGAAATTATAAATAAGTAGATCGCATAAATCAAAGGAGCGAGTTGATATGGCAAACGTTATTACAGATGAAACAATCGACTACGTTGGTATCCTTGCAAAGCTGGAGCTGTCTGCCGAGGAAAAAGAGCAGGCCAAAAAGGATCTTGCAGAAATGCTGGATTATATTGATCAGCTTGGCGAGCTGGATACGACAGGTGTTGAGCCGATGAGCCATGTCTTTCCGGTAAACAATGTATTCCGGGAGGATGTTGTGACCAACGGCGACGACAGAGACAATATATTAAAAAACGCACCGGAAGAAAAAGACGGTATGTTTGTTGTTCCCAATACATTTTAAGGAGGCTTTCGACAGATGAATATTTTGGATTATACTGCCGTAGAGCTTTCGGCAGCTATCAAAAAAGGTGAAGTGACTGTCGCGCAGGCAACACAGGCGGTGCTTGATCAGATTGAAAAGACAGAAGCAGATTTAAACTGCTATGTGACACTGGACAAAGAGGGAGCGTTAGCACAGGCTGACGATATCCAGAAAAAAATAGATGCTGGTGAACTGACCGGACCTTTAGCGGGTGTTCCGGTAGCCATCAAGGACAATATGTGTACCGAGGGTATGCTTACTACCTGTTCTTCCAAGATCCTCGGCAATTTTATTCCGACCTATACTGCAGAAGCAGTTATCAATTTACAAAAGGCAGGAGCCGTTATCTTAGGAAAGACCAACATGGATGAGTTTGCCATGGGTTCCACCACAGAGACTTCTGCATTTGGACCTACCAAAAACCCATGGGATACAGAGCATGTTCCCGGCGGATCATCCGGCGGTTCCGCGGCAGCGGTTGCGGCAGATGAATGCTTCTATGCGCTCGGCTCCGATACCGGCGGATCCATCAGACAGCCCGCATCGTACTGTGGCGTTGTCGGCATGAAACCTACCTACGGAACGGTTTCCCGTTATGGACTGATCGCATACGGTTCTTCTCTGGACCAGATCGGACCGCTTGCCAAAAACGTGACGGACTGTGCAACTGTCTTGGAAGCAATCGCTTCCCACGACTTAAAGGATTCAACAAGTGTAGAAAGAAAAACAGATTTTACATCGGCCCTTGTCGATGATGTCAAAGGTATGAAGATCGGTATTCCGAGATCCTACTTTGGTAACGGACTGGATGCCGATGTCAAAGAAAAGGTACTGGCAGCAGCCAGGGTACTGGAAGAAAAGGGTGCGATCGTCGAAGAATTTGACCTTGATCTGGTAGAATATGCAATTCCTACCTATTATACCATTGCAGATGCAGAGGCAAGCTCCAACTTAGAGCGTTTTGACGGCGTGAAGTACGGATACCGTGCCGAGGACTGCGAGGAGCTGCACCAGATGTACAAACGCAGCCGTTCACAGGGCTTTGGTCCCGAAGTGAAGCGCCGTATCATGCTGGGTTCCTTTGTACTTAGCTCCGGTTACTATGATGCTTATTACTTAAAGGCATTGAGAGTAAAGGCCCTGATCAAAAAATCCTTTGATGATGCTTTTGCAAAATACGATATGATCCTGGGACCTTGTGCTCCCACAACAGCACCCCGGCTTGGTTCATCCTTATCTGATCCGATGAAGATGTACCTCGGCGACATTTATACCATTTCCGTCAATCTGGCAGGACTCCCCGGTATCAGTGTTCCGTGTGGTGTTGACAAAAACGGACTTCCCATCGGTTTACAGCTGATCGGTGACTGTTTTGAAGAAAAGAAGCTGATACAGGCCGCTTACTCCTATGAGCAGGCGAGAGGCAAATTCTCACTCAGAGCAAAGGAGGGCAAATAAATGGCAAAGCAATATGAAACCGTCATTGGTCTGGAGGTCCATGTAGAGCTTGCGACCAAGACCAAGATTTTCTGTGGATGCTCTACCGCATTTGGCGGAGCCCCCAACAGTCATACATGTCCGGTCTGCACCGGAATGCCGGGCTCTTTGCCGGTATTAAATAAGCAGGTGCTTCAATATGCGATTGCTGTCGGACTGGCAACCAACTGTGATATTACCAGAAACGGTAAATTTGACCGTAAAAACTATTTTTATCCCGACAATCCGCAAAACTACCAGATCAGCCAGTTATATCTGCCGATCTGCAGAAACGGTTATGTGGAAATAGAGACAGAAGACGGTGGCAAAAAGAAGGTCGGCATCCATGAGATCCACATGGAAGAGGATGCGGGAAAGCTGATCCACGACGAATGGGAGGATGCGACTTTGGTTGACTACAACCGTTCCGGCGTACCGCTTATTGAGATTGTATCCGAACCGGATATGAGAAGTGCCGATGAAGTTATCGCCTATCTTGAAAAGTTAAGACTTTTGATCCAGTATCTGGGCGCATCAGACTGCAAGCTGCAGGAAGGCTCCATGAGAGCGGATGTCAACCTGTCTGTAAGAGAGGCCGGAGCTTCGGAATTCGGCACACGTACCGAAATGAAAAACTTAAACTCTTTCAAAGCTATTGCACATGCGATCGAAGGAGAAAAAGCAAGACAGATCGATCTGATCGAATCAGGACAAAAGGTTGTACAGGAGACCCGCCGCTGGGATGATACCAAGGAAGCCTCTTATGCAATGCGGAGCAAAGAGGACGCACAGGATTATCGTTATTTTCCTGATCCCGATCTGGTTCCGATCGTTGTCAGCGAAGAGATGATCGATGCCATCCGCAAAGAGCAGCCGGAATTCCGCGAGGAAAAGATGGCGCGCTACAAAGAGGAATATGATATCCCGGATTACGATATTGATATTATTACCAACACCAAGAGAATGGCGGATCTGTTTGAGCAGACCGTAACCCTTGGCGCACAGCCCAAAAAGGTTTCCAACTGGCTGATGGGAGAGACACTTCGTCTGTTAAAGGAACGCAGCATGGATCCGGAGGATATCCGTTTTACACCGGATGAGCTTTCTTCACTGATCGCTATGGTAGACAAAAAGGAGATCAACACCTCCGTTGCCAAGGAAGTATTTGAGGCAATGTTTGACGGTGGAGTGGATCCGGCTAAATATGTTGAAGAAAAAGGCTTAAAGACCGTACATGATGAAGGCGCTTTAAGAAAGACGATAGAAGAGGTTGTGGCTAACAATCCACAGGCTGTCGATGATTATCACAACGGCAAGGAAAAGGCAATCGGAGCTTTGGTCGGACAGACGATGAAAGCCATGAAAGGAAAGGCTGATCCTTCCCTGATCAATCAGATTTTACGCGAAATCTTATAAAAACCTTAGAAAAATATGTAATTTTTATAAAAAAGGTTTCTTTTTTTAAAATGCTGTTGTATGATGATACAAAGAATCAAGAGGGGTGCTTGCAGAGTATGTAAGCACTCTTTTTGCAATCGGTTAAAACCGGAGGAAGATATGATTTTATGAGAGCACGGCGCAGGAGAAGAAAAAAACGGAATATTGGTATCATTGAAGTGATGTGTATCATTGCTGCATTGCTTGTGGTGCTGCTTCTGATCGCCTATGCGGTTTTCAGCCATCTGGATCAAAAAAAGGCACAGGTATCGGGAAATATTGTGGACAGACAGGAGCAGACTGTCGACAGAACGCAATACGTAGATGAGCTGCTTAAAGATTTTCATGTCGGAAAGACAGATTATCTTGTCACTGACAAAAAATTTGCATTGTCCGGAAGATGGTATCAGACGATCATTGACGGCACCGCCTGTTACAATACGGTGACACAGGGAGCTATGGTATATTTCCAGATCAGGGGAACGGACGGCTTTGATATTCAGTTTATAGACCGGACAACGCTCGAGACACCTTATTTTGCATATATCATTGATGATGGAGAGCCGGTCAGACAGACCGTTTCGGAAAATCACGTAGCTTTGCCGGATGCGGATGAGCACAATGTGACACTTGTGATGGACGGCATGAATGAAAGGGAAGACAAGTGGCAGGGGGAAATCGGTTTTGCGTTTTCCGATATTGACTGTGGGCAGGGCGAAATGAACGGCTTTATTCCCAAAGAGAAAAGAGTCTTGTTTATCGGAGACAGTATTACCGAAGGGTGCATGACACTGGGGGATGAGGCTGTCAGCACATACAACAGTGCGACACATTCTGTTTCGTGGTATACGGCAGAGGCTCTTCATGCAGAACCGTACTTTTTAGGCTATGGAGGCAGTGGAATCGGAGAGATCGGATCCTTTAATACCACGGCCGGAGCTCTGGATTATCTGTCAGCCAACCGGCGCGTATCCGCGGAGGATTATCCTGACTGCGACCTGATCATCCTGAATGTGGGTACCAATGATTACAATACGGATGACCGGAATTTTCTCAGGGGATATGAAAGTGTGCTGGATAAATTGCATGAACATTATCCCAATGTTTCCATTGTCTGTGTGATCCCGTACAACCAGACACATGCAAAACAGATCCGGGAAATTGTTTCCGGACATAAGTGGGCGTGCCTGATGGAAACAGAGGGCATTACCTTTGACTCCAACGACGGAATCCATCCAAATGATTCCGGAGCCCGGAAAATTGCGGGGCTTATGGTTGATTTTATAAGTAAAAATGGTATATTTTAATATATAGGATACCAGGGTCAAAAGGAGCTGCTTTGTGGATATCAAATAGTACCGGAGATTGCTTAATCAGTTATTTTTAGTCAGTCGTTTTTATGTTAAAGGGGGAAAACATATGACTTATGAAGAGGTTGTTGATAAGGTACGTACATTGTACGAAAATGCGGATGCCAGAGAGATCTTTGAACATATAGCATTTCAGATCAATCTGGAGGGAGAAGTATCCGGAGCCTTTTATCTGGAGGTTGCAGAGAGAAAAATCTGTGTGGAGCCGTATGATTACCATGACCGTGACGGTCTGATTACGGCATCGGCCCAAACGATCTGTGAGATCGCAGACCGGAAAATGAGCTTTATGGATGCATACAAGTCGGGGAAAATCAGGTATGAGGGCAATATGGATAAGTTTTATACCATGATGCGGATACGGCTGCCCAGAAGGAAAAAACATAAGGCATGAGGTCCGCGGTTTTTTATTGACGGATATGATATCTTGAATTAAAATAAAGATACTTATTTTGTTGATAAAAGCATAGGTGAAAGGATACTGCGCAATGAATGACACATATATTGAACTTCTTGTTAAGAAGCCTGATTCCAAAACAGCAACATTACTTCATAAGATTATGATAGGGGTGGGTGCTGTTTTATTTTTAGCCGGATTATTTACGTATCTCGTTTTTATGCTGCTTGGACTGGTCCTGCTGATCGGCTCCATTATTCCGATGCTTTTTACAGATATTGAATACGAATATCTTTTACTGGGAAAAGAGTTTACGGTCGACAGAATCCGTAAAAAAGAGAACCGCAAGACTGTAGCAGACTATGACCTTGGTACAATGGTTGTCATGGCACCGAAGGGTTCTGAGCAGTTGAAGCGGTATGAACAGCTTAAGGTGGTTGATTATTCTTCCGATTCGGAAGAGGGTAATCCATATGAGATCGTTGTGGATGGGAAGGCTGGAAAGGTCCGTGTGCTTGTTGATACGACACAGGAGCTTGTGGATACGATCCGCAGAATGTCACCCAGAAACGTTTATTAACGATAAAATACAATTAACGGAGGAAGAAAAAATGGGTCAGATTATTGGTGAAGGAATTACATTTGATGACGTGCTTTTGGTTCCGTCATATTCACAGGTGATTCCGAATCAGGTAGATTTATCTACCTACTTAACAAAAAAAATCAAATTAAACATTCCGATGATGAGTGCAGGAATGGATACGGTTACCGAACACCGCATGGCAATCGCAATGGCACGTCAGGGTGGTATCGGTATTATCCACAAAAATATGTCCATCGAAGCACAGGCAGAGGAAGTTGATAAGGTTAAACGTTCCGAAAACGGCGTTATCACTGATCCTTTTTCTTTGACCCCGGACCATACTCTCGGAGATGCAGATGCTTTAATGGGCAAGTTCCGCATTTCCGGTGTGCCGATCACAGAAGGCAAAAAATTAGTTGGTATCATTACCAACCGTGACTTAAAATTTGAAGAAGATTTTTCCAAAAAGATCAAGGAATGTATGACATCCGAAGGTCTCATCACAGCAAAAGAGGGAATTTCTTTAGAGGAGGCAAAGGCTATCCTTGCTAAATCCAGAAAGGAAAAGCTTCCGATCGTAGATGATAATTTCAATCTGAAGGGACTTATCACCATCAAGGATATTGAAAAGACCATCAAGTATCCGTTGGCTGCCAAGGATTCACAGGGAAGACTGTTGTGCGGTGCTGCAGTCGGCATTACAGCCAACTGTCTTGAACGTGTGGCTGCGCTTGTTGAGGCCAAGGTCGATGTTGTTGTTTTGGACTCCGCACATGGTCATTCACAGAATGTATTAAACTGTGTCAAGATGATCAAAGAAGCATATCCGGAGCTTCAGGTGATTGCAGGTAATGTTGCAACAGCCGAAGGAACAAAGGCTCTGATCGAAGCCGGTGCAGATGCGGTTAAGGTTGGTATCGGACCCGGTTCTATCTGTACAACACGTGTCGTTGCCGGAATTGGTGTTCCGCAGATCACAGCTATCATGGATGCATATTCAGCAGCTAAGGAATATGGTATTCCGATCATTGCAGACGGTGGTATCAAGTTCTCCGGTGACCTGACAAAGGCAATCGCCGCAGGCGGTAATGTATGTATGATGGGCTCCATGTTTGCCGGATGTGATGAAGCTCCCGGTACATTTGAGCTGTATCAGGGCAGAAAATATAAAGTATACCGTGGTATGGGATCTATCGCAGCCATGGAAAACGGCTCCAAAGACCGTTATTTCCAGACAGATGCCAAAAAGCTGGTTCCCGAAGGCGTAGAGGGCCGTGTGGCATACAAGGGATCCGTTGAGGATACAATCTTCCAGTTAATGGGAGGCTTAAGATCCGGTATGGGATATTGTGGAACCTCTACGATTGAACAGTTAAAGGACAACGGCAGATTTGTCAAGATTTCCTCTGCTTCTTTAAAGGAGAGTCATCCTCATGATATCCATATTACAAAAGAAGCCCCCAACTATAGCGTAGACAACTGATCAGGAATTATTATTTATGCAACAAATTTTCAGTAAAGCAGAACTTCAAAAGGTGCAGAATCATTTCTGCACCTTATCACATTTATTTGCATATTGTGTGGATATGGACGGTCAGCGTCTGACAGAAATGTCCGGTGATGAACAGGGGATTGCCTACATCCGGAGATTTCTTTCGGATGAGGACTTTTATCAGGTTTATAAGCGGATTGCGGACAGCTCTCTTGAAGATATTCTGGTTGAGCCTACCCGGTATGCGAATCTCAAGCTGGCAGCAGTTTGCGTTACTTCGCAGGGAAGCCGCACCAACTGTTGGCTTTTGTGCGCTGTGATCAAAGACGCAGCAGACGGTCAGATGCCGGAGGCACCGGTTGAAGGTATTACAATGGATGATCTGTATCATGCCCTGGATATGCTTGCCTGTGTTGAAAGAAAGCTTGTTCAAAACGAGATCGATGTCCAAAATGCAAGGTGCGAGAGTCAGAAGAGCAAGTATTCCGAAACGGAAATGAGTGCAGCTCTCAGACGCACGGAGGCCATGACAGAGGTGGTGCAGTATCTGGAAAGCACGGAAAGCTTTGAGGATGCTACTCAGAAAATTCTCAAAATCGTCGGGGAATATCTGGAGGTTAGTGCTGCGAGACTGTTTCAGGTTGAAAAAAATGAAGACTATGTTGATCTGATCTCTTTTTATCAGGCTCCGACGCCCTCACGGACGATTGGCAACAAGGCTAAGGGGATTCCACGCGGTGTTTTGCTTGGAGAAGATAAGCCATTGATCCTTTCTGCCAATTCCCTGGCATCAGCCGGTATGCATGCTGAAATGCTCCAATATCATATCAAGGCAGTGGTTGCCTTGCCTGTTTATGTCAATAAAAAGCCTGCCATGTATTTTTGTGTGACAGAGCATGACAAGAGCCGTGTATGGCGCAAGGATGAGATTAAATTTATCAGTGATGTGGTCAAGGTTGTACAGAGCCTGCTTGATAAACGTATCCAAAACAGCTCTCTTGTCGGCTCCTATGCATCCTTGCAGGAAATCCTGGATAATGTCGGTACCTGCATTTATGTCAGAGATTCACAGACCGGCAAGGCGCTTTTTGCCAATAAGCTGTTTAAACAGGTTTTTGCGGCTGAGATCAGGGATGATCAGATAGATTCTTTTTTGGAGCTTGCCAAGCCGATAGGGATTAAGGACGGATATTATGAGATCTGTCATGAAAAAAAAGACAGATGGTATGATATGTATCATGTGCTGATCCGCTGGATTGACATGAGCCAGGTTCATCTGTATGCATTGTATGATGTTACAGATAAAAAGGTTTACCAGAAAAAGATTGAGCAGCAGGCTTACACAGATTTTCTGACAGGTCTTTACAACCGTATGTGTTGTGAGAGAGATCTGGCCCGTTATATCGATCTTGCCAGGCAGAACAGTCAGAAGGGTGCTCTGCTATATCTGGATCTGGATGATTTTAAGCACATCAATGACGGACTGGGACATCAGTATGGAGATGTCCTGCTGCAGTCCATTTCACAAGGCTTTGTACAGATCGAGGGAATAGAGGATACCTGCTACCGTATGGGTGGTGATGAATTTGTCATCATCGTGCCTCCCAAAAGCTATCATCTGCTGGACCGGATCGTAAGTGATATCCGTATGATGTTCAGCAGACCGTGGATGTTGAAGGATGCGGAATATTACTGCACCATGAGTATGGGAGTCTGTGTTTATCCGAAGGACGGTGACAATGTCGCCGATCTGATCAAAAAAGCGGATATTGCGATGTATGAGGCAAAGACGACCGGTAAAAACCGTGTTGCCAGATTTTCGGATAAATTGTCCTCGGTATCCAGCCGGAGACTGGATATGGAAAAAAATATGCGTGATGCCACGGTCAATGCGTGTTCGGAATTTGCCGTATTTTTCCAGCCGATCATGGATGTGCAGAAAGAGGGCAGCCCCTGTGTGGGTGCAGAGGCGCTTGTGCGTTGGAACTCAGCGGCACTGGGCTTTATCTCTCCCGCGGATTTTATTCCGCTCGCAGAGTATCTGGGACTGATCACACCAATCGGCACATATGTATTAAGAGAGGCCTGTTATGCGTGCCGAAGATGGAATGAAAACGGACATCCGGAATACAAGGTCAATGTCAATCTGTCGGTTGTACAGCTTTTGCAAAATGACATTGTCGAGGTTGTAAAAAGAGCGTTGACAGACAGCGGGCTTGCCCCTGAAAACCTGACTCTCGAGGTTACGGAAAGTCTCGCTATCAACGATATGGAACGCATGCAGAAGATCCTCAATGCAATCCGGGCACTGGGAGTACGGATTGCACTGGATGATTTCGGAACAGGATATTCGTCACTTAAGCATATCCGGGAGATCCCCTTGGATGTTATCAAGGTGGATCAGATATTTGTAAAAGATCTGACAAAGGATGAGTATTCACAATCCTTTATTAAGATGGTCGCAGAGCTGGCAGCAGCAATTGATGTCAATGTCTGCGTCGAGGGAATAGAAACCAGGGAACAATTTGAAGTGTTGGAAGGAATGAAAGTGCAGATGGTACAGGGATATTTCTTTGATAAACCCATGCCACAGGAAGCTTTTGAGGAAAAGTATGTTAAATCAGACACCATTTCCCAATCGGGGAGACAGAATTGATGCATTAAAACAAAAGATCGAGGGGTTTAAGAGGAACTCCGTTGATTACCAGTTTACACAGTATCTGGATCAGGTACTGCACAAGCTGCAGATGACGGAGACCGATCTTGAAAAGACGGAAAAACATCTGGTGCACAGCTATCAGATGTATCTGCAGAGAAACGGGCTGGTGCAGCCGCCGGTACAGCCGGGGCAGGGGAATGTGCCGCCGCAAAATATGCAGCAGGCGATGACAGGAAATGTACAGAACATACCACCGTATGCACAGACCGCGCCGCAGAATCAGAACGGGCAGTCAGTGCCGCACATGTCACAATATGCACAGACCGCGCCGCAAAATCAGAACGGGCAGTCAGTGCCGTACATGCCGCAAAATATGCAGCAGGCACAGCAGCAGTTCCGTCAGCAGCCGCAGGTACAGCCTGTACCGCCGCAGACTAAAAATAAACGGACGCTGGAATACAAGATCGGAACCGCATTTCTGGGTGTGGTCGGAATCTTATTTATCCTGATCGCGTTTGTTACATTTGGACTGCAGTATATGAGTTCCACCCTGCAGGGAATTCTGTTTTATATTTTAGGTGTTGCGATCTTTGCGGGCTCTGAACTGTTCCTGGCAAAAAAACTGGAAAAATTTTCTTATTTTGTAAGTGGGCTTGGCATAGCCGGACTATATATCACGACAATACTCAATTATCTGTATTTAAAGATATTTCCCTCATATGCGGCACTTATCATAACGGTCGTGGTTACCGCATTTTTTATCTGGTACAGCCGCAGAAAAAATTCGTCCATGATGCGTATTATTTGTCTGCTGGGATGTTATATATCGCTGGTACCGCTTGGAGAGCTGGACGATCTTATTGCGTTTGCCATTCCTGCACTCATCATTTTTGCCCTGAATCTGACCGGATTTTTATGTCCCGTTAAGGGAAAGAATGTGATCGCTGATTACGTGCAGTATATCTGTACGATAGCATTTTTATTTTATATGGATCATCTGCTTTATATATCCGGGCTGCAGATGTGGCCGTTGTATCTTCTGGTGTGTGGTTGTATCGTGACCCTGCATCTGTTATGCCTTGGAAGGGATAAAAATGTGCCGTATCTGATCCTGTATTGGGCAGCCAATGTATTTTTCTTTGGATTTTTATGGAGTGTGGGCAACTACGAAGACTGGATGATCTGGGGCGTGGCTGGCGTAGCAGTGATCGGAGCGGTATTTACCTTCCTTTACCGCAAGACCCATCTGTTTTGTGCGCCTTATGTTATGGGAGCTGTATATGCACTGGTTGCATTTCAGATGTGCGATAACAAGCTGGCGGTGTGTCTGTGCGGCATGATCGTTTTTGCAATCAACAGACTGTTTGCTGCATTCCGCAAGGAATATGCACCGGTAGATGCGGTTTATACCATGTTTGCCGTATTGTATGTATGTTTCCTGACAAGAAACGACGATGTCCGTCTGCTTGGCTATGCATTTGCCTGTGTGATCATCATCGGAGCGTTTTTTGTTAAAAAATATAAACAATATCATTTATATACCGCAGTGTCATTTGCATGGCTGTTTCTGCTGACTGAAAAAATGTATCCGCTGATCTGCAGTGTGCTGATCTGTATTCTGGCAGCAGCACTGATCGGCGGCGGTTTTATCAAAAAAGATAAAGCAATCCGTATTTACGGGCTCTGTCTTATCATTTTTGTGGCACTTAAGCTGGTGGGCTATGACTTCAAGGAGGCAGAAGCCATGACGAGGATTATTGTATTTCTGATCGTTGGTCTGGTTATCCTTGGTGTATCCTTCCTGTATATATATTTAGAGAAGAGACAGGCAGAGCAACAGCAGGTACAACAGTCCGGGATACAGCCGCAGCCGGCATATCCGCAACCGGGGATGCAGCCTCAGCCGCAACCGGTAAATATAGTGCCGAATGTACAGAATCAGACAGTACAGCCTCAGACAGTACAGTCAGAATCGGAGGTACAGCCCCGGCCGGAAACAGTGGCACAACCGGAAATTTCAGAAACACCGGATGATAATAATTAACGGCGATTTTTGAGATATGCAGGGTCAACAGATCCGCGCAGAATTTTATTTTTGACCCCAACATCAAAATATAGTATGATGAAATAAATATGAATAAAGGCATTTGCATTTACTATTAAAACAAAAAAGAGACAGCAGGAGTTGAGTAAGATGGAAAATGAAGTAAAAATAGATGCGACCGAAGAAAACGGAGAAAAAGTATCCAAAAACTTTATTGAGCTTGAAATAGAAAAGGATCTTGCAGAGGGTGTTTATGATACCGTGCATACACGTTTCCCTCCGGAGCCCAACGGATACCTTCATATCGGACATGCAAAGAGTATTATTTTAAACTACGGACTTGCCAAAGAATATGGCGGGAAGTTCAATATGCGTTTCGATGATACCAATCCGACCAAAGAAAAATCCGAATTCGTGGAATCTATCAAAGAGGATATCGCATGGCTTGGAGCTGACTGGGAGGACCGCCTGTTTTTTGCATCCGATTATTTTGACCAGATGTATGAAGGAGCGATCAAGCTGATCAAAAAAGGAAAGGCTTATGTTTCCGATCTTTCTGCTGAGGAGATCCGGGAGTACAGAGGTACTCTGACAGAGCCCGGCAAAAAGGATCCGTATTCCGATCGTTCCGTTGAAGAAAATCTGGATCTGTTTGTACGTATGAAAAATGGCGAGTTTGAGGATGGAAGCAAGGTATTGAGAGCCAAAATCGATATGACATCGCCCAATATGAATATGCGTGATCCGGTTATCTATCGTGTTGCACATATGTATCATCACAATACAGGAGATAAATGGTGCATCTATCCGATGTATGATTTTGCACATCCGATCGAGGATGCGATTGAAGGAATCACACATTCCATCTGCACTCTGGAGTTTGAAGACCACAGACCTCTGTATGACTGGGTGGTAAGAGAGCTTGAATATCCGAGACCGCCGAGGCAGATTGAATTTGCCAAGATGTATCTTACCAATGTCGTAACCGGCAAGAGATATATCAAAAAGCTGGTTGAGGATGGTATCGTAGATGGCTGGGATGATCCGCGTCTGGTATCCATTGCAGCCCTCAGAAGAAGAGGCTTTACACCGGAATCCATCCGCAAATTTGTAGAGCTGTGTGGTATTTCCAAAGCCAATGCATCTGCGGATTATGCGATGCTTGAATATTGCCTGAGGGATGACTTAAAGCTTAAGAGAAGCCGTATGATGGCTGTTCTCGATCCGATCAAGCTTGTGATCGACAATTATCCGGAAGGTCAGACCGAGATGCTTACAGCAGCCAACAACATGGAAAATCCGGACCTTGGCGAGCATGAAATTCCTTTTGAAAGGGAATTATATATTGAGCGGGATGATTTTATGGAAGAGCCGCCCAAAAAGTATTTCCGTCTTTTCCCCGGCAATGAGGTACGCCTGATGCATGCTTACTTTGTAAGATGTGTAGGCTTTGAAAAAGATGAAAACGGCAATGTTACAGTTGTACACTGTACCTATGATCCTGCTACCAAAGCCGGAAGCGGTTTCAGTGAAAGAAAAGTAAAGGGAACCATTCACTGGGTTCCGGTACACAGCGCAGTTAAGGTAAAAGCGCGTCTGTATGAAAACATTATTGATGAGGAAAAGGGTGTTTACAATGAGGAAGACGGCAGTCTGAACTTAAACCCTCATTCCCTGACAGAGCTTGACAATTGTTATGTAGAGCCTGCAATTAAGGGTGCCAAGGCATATGACAGCTTCCAGTTTGTAAGAAACGGTTTCTTCTGTGTGGATTACAAGGATTCCACAGAAGATGAGCTGGTATTCAACCGTATTGTATCCTTAAAGAGCTCTTTCAAACTGCCTAAATAAAGAGAAAATGGTATTGGAGAAGAGTATACATGGATCAGAATTTACTATCCGGATTAAGTGATCTTGGACTGGGAGATCTGGAAGGTCTGGATATTTATGAAAACCCCGGAAATGAAAAAAAAGACGGTGGAAATTTGGCAAAGGATGGAAAAGCGGTCGTAAAGGAAGAAGATATGCTTTTTGACAAATCCTTTACCTGCCCGATGTGTGAAAAGGTATTTAAGTCCAAAATGGTGCGTGCCGGCAAGGCGCGTGCCCTGGAATCGGATTCTGATCTTAGGCCGCGGCATGAAAATATAGATACATTAAAATACGACATTATCGCATGTCCGTTTTGTGGTTATGCAGGGTACGGAAAAAATTTTATGTACTTAACATCCAGTCAGCGCAAAGCGATCAGGGACAACATCTGCAGCAGCTTCAAGCCCAAAAAGACAGCAAATGAACTACCGTATTATACCTATGATGAGGCTTTGGAGCGCTATAAGCTTGCTCTAGTCAATGCAATCGTCAAGCATGGAAAGGCAAGTGAAAAGGCGTATATCTGTTTAAAGACAGGATGGCTGTTCCGGGGAATGCAGGAGGAGCTTTCGGCTGCTGATCCGGATTATGAGAGCAAAAAGCTTGAATATGAACAGACGGAGAATCAATTTCTGCACAATGCATATGACGGACTGATCAAAGCAAGGGAAAATGAGACCTTCCCGATTGCCGGAATGGATATGTTTACGCTGGATTATCTTCTGGCCAATCTTGCCATCCGTTTTGGCGAATATGAAACCGGTGCCAAACTGGTGGCCAATCTTCTTGCTGCCAAAGGAACACCCCGCAGGATCAAGGATAAGGCACGGGATCTTAAGGCGGTTATTATCAAAAAATTGAGAGAGCAGAAAGTTCATGAATGAGTTAATGATCCCATTGCAAAAGGATTCGGGTGATCATCTGTATCTTCAGATTTACAATTATATAAAGAATGAGATCCGCAAGGGAGGCATGCCGGCAGGGCAGAAGCTTCCTTCTACGCGGGCACTGTCAGAGCATTTACAGGTAGCCCGCAGTACTGTGGATTTTGCATACGGACAGCTCTTATCAGAGGGATATATCGAATCAATCCCCTATAAGGGCCATTTTGTTTGCGAAATAAGTGGTATTTATCAGCCTGCCGATACGGTTTTGCCAAAAGAAACGGAAAAGAGAAAGAGAGCTTACCGATATGATTTTTCCCCCAACAGTATTGATATAAGTGCATTTCCTTTTGATACATGGCGCAGGATATCCAAAACCGTTTTTCTGGATGAGGATAAGGATATTTTTGCATTGGGAGATTCCAAGGGGGATTTGAGACTACGACAGGCAATCTGCCGTTATCTGCATGGAAGCAGAGGCGTTATCTGTACTCCGGATCAGGTGATCGTGGGAGCCGGAAATGATTATCTGTTGATGCTTTTGCAAAAGGTCTTGGGAAACCGGACCAGAGTTGCGGTGGAAAATCCGGCATATCTCAGGGCGGCGCGTATTTTTGCCTCCGGTGGGGATACAGTCTGCCCGGTTGAATTGGATGAGAATGGCATGCGCGTGGATCTGCTGAGGCAGTCTGAAGCCAGAATTGCCTATGTGACACCGTCAAGACAGTTCCCGACGGGGATTGTTATGCCGGTTGGACGCAGAAATGAAATCCTGTCCTGGGCCAATGCTGAGGATGGACGTTATATCATAGAAGATGATTATGATAGTGAGTTTCGTTATAAGGGAATGCCGATTCCTTCTCTTCAGGCTTTAGACAGAAGGGGAAAGGTCATCTATCTTGGGACTTTTTCCAAATCCATTGCGCCGGCTATCCGTGTCAGCTATATGGTTCTGCCACCTGAAATGACAAGGCAGTATGAGGAAAAGCTTGGTTTTGTTTCGTCAACTGTATCAAGGATCGATCAGGCAATTTTATATCATTTTCTGGAAGAAGGACATTTTGAACGTTATCTGAATAAAATGAGGAAGCTGTATAAGGGAAAGCATGATCTTCTGATGGAACAGTTAAAGCCTTTTCGGACCGCTTTTGATATTTCCGGGGAGCAGGCCGGTCTTCACGTGATCCTGACGCCAAAGGATCCCCGGACAACAGAGACAGAGCTTTCCCGGCTTGCGAAAGAGCAGGACTGCCATGTATATGCGATGGGGGATTACCGGCTGGAGCATTTAGAAAGCATTCGTACAGAAAGACCGGCTGCCATTATTCTGGGATATGCATCAATGACGGAAAAAGAAATTGAGGCCGGGACGGAAGCCCTGAAAAAAGCATGGAAGCTGCATGAGATATAAAAGATACGGAAAATACAGAAATAAAGAACAGCAGGTGCATATCATGAGCACCTGCTGCTTTGATTTAATGATAAGTATAACGGACTACGGCCGGAGCTTAAGCTTCTTCGTCTTCCAGAGAAGTTGTTTTGGCACCACTGTCATCCTCGTCTTCTTCGTCGAAAAATTCTTCTACAACAGCATCCTGATCGGCAGAAGGCTTTTCTTCTTCTGCAGACGGCTTTTCGGCTTCCTTGGAAGCTTCCGAAACATCGTCAGTCGCATCGGAATTGGGATTTAGCTGTACATAATTGCGCTTTTTACTTTCCGGTTCTTCTTCCTCGAAGAAATCAAAGTCGTCATCGGTATCTTCATCATCAAAATATGCTGCATCCTGTTTTTTAAAATAAAAGTATGCACCTGCGGCAGCTGCGCCGATCGTTGCACCTAAAATCAATAATGTGTTTAATTTTTTTGCCATATGAAACTCCTTTCCGGCACCGGTTGATGCGATGATTCTATTTTAAAGGAAAACGTACCATAAAACAAGATGCAGAGTATTTTTTTTAGAATGTATTTATAGATTTCTGCCCTTGTTGAAATGCCTATTTTCTTATGTTAAGATAAAATAATATCAGGATCAAAAGGTCAAAAAGCCGTTCATGCCTGCACGATAAGACTTTTGAACCTGAGACCCGCCAAATATGAGAAAGAAACGATTTACATAGTAAATCAGCGGAATGCGAAAATAACATCATAAAATATAAATATAAAATCGAGGTTATATCTGTGAACGAAAAATTTTTTGATCTAAAGAAAGAAAAACAGGACCGCATGATCAATGCGGCATTAAAAATATTTGCTGTCAACGGCTATCAGAAGGCCAGTACGGATGATATCGTCAAAGAGGCCGGCATTTCCAAAGGTCTTTTGTTTCATTATTTCGGATCCAAGGCAGGTGTCTATATCTTTATGTATGAATACAGCTCGCGATTTATGACAATGGAGCTGGAACGTGCCGTGAGCCTCAGGGAAAAGGATCTGTTTCTTTTGTTAAAGCAGATGGAAGAGGCCAAGTCGGTGCTTTTGGCCAACTATCCCTATATGCAGAAATTTTTATTGACACATATAGATCTAAAGGATGAGGAAATCAAAAAATCTGTGGCACCGTATGTTGATAAGGTACCACAGATCATGGGCGAAGTCATGAGCCGGGCTGACTATGACCGGATCAAGGACGGGGTGGACAAGGATCTGCTTGTCCGCACCATGTATTATGTTACAAGAGGCCTTATGGAGACTGCTCTTACGACGGGCATGGGTCCGGAGCTTGTATTAAAGGAAGCTACGGACTATTATGAGATGATGCGTCTGCAGTTTACCAAGGAGGAATTTCTGTACTGACCATTTCTCCGGTAAATAGCGGGATTTCCGGTATTGCCGGTAATCGTCCTATTTATTCTGCTGGTAAAAAGGATCGGCAGGATAGCCGCCCCAGAGCTTTTGCATGCCGCGCTGGATAGCATCTTTGGAATTTTTCCAGTCTGCATCCTTGTTGCGATAGTCAAATTTTTCAACCAGCCATGCGACATCCTCTCCGACGCGTTTCATGTTGGTCTGCATCAGCTCAAACAGGAGAGGATAAAAAGTTTCTTTTTGCTTGTCATTCAGCTGTTTATCAGCTTCTGCACAGATATCACCAAAATGGTAAAGGCACATGCCTTTACTTTTTTTGAGCATTTTTGTCATTTCATCATCTTTTTTATACATAAAAAAGAAGGTGTCCAGATATCTCTGATAGGTTGCTGCAAAGGAATTGCATATGTAGCAGGAGTTTTCTCTTTCCTTGACCCAGTTAGCCATGGAATTGGTTGTCTCTGCATTTTTTTTCATTTTATTCATCAAGGAAACCTTGCCGGGAGCAAACATCCGGACCTGCTTATCCAGTTCCTTGTTGATCTGTACATAATGAGTTTTTAAAATCCAGCCGTTTCCGAGGGTGTTGCCGTATTCAAACATTTTTTTGAAATGCATCCGGCAGAAACCGGCGGCATCGGTCTGGTCGCGCATATCACTTTCCATATAGGATGAGCCGGAACCGAGAACCAGATCTAAGAGATCCTGCTCGACGTTGCGCTCAATATAGCAGAAGGGACATTCATCATCGGCGCTGAAGGCGTCGGTTAAGGGTATGGTGTAGAGTGTTTCTTTCATATAAACCTCCTTTAGAAACAGGATAATAAAACCATAACAATTTTGACACGGATGTATGATTCTTAAATTCAGTTTGTGTCATTTTGAGAAAAAAAGCAACAGGATATTTGCAAAAAAATGCAGATTCGACGGTTTTTACTAGAAAAACACAATATGATGTGTTATGATTGCTTTCAAAGGGTTTTGAACCCCTGTGACATATTTTATTTATACATGATGAGGAGGAGAATGTAGTGGAAACACAAAAAACAGTTATCCGCGATGCCAGACAGCTTGGTATTCCCAAGATGCTTCTATTGGGCCTGCAGCATATGTTTGCAATGTTTGGCGCAACAATTTTAGTTCCGATTTTAGTCAACGGTTATTTCGAAGGCGAAGGGTTATCGATTCAGGTCACATTATTTTGTGCCGGCATAGGAACATTATTTTTCCATGTTTGTTCAAAATTTAAAGTACCTGCTTTTCTCGGTTCATCCTTCGCTTTTTTAGGCGGTTTTGCATCTGTGGCAGCTCTGGATACCGGTATTTATGCAGATATGACCATGGGTGAAAAGCTTCCCTATGCATGTGGCGGTGTTGTGGTAGCAGGTCTTTTGTATGTTGTTCTTGCGCTGATCATCAAAGCGGTAGGTGTATCAAGAGTTATGCGCTTCTTACCTCCGGTTGTTACCGGACCGATGATCATCTGTATTGGTCTGAGTCTTGCTCCTTCTGCAATTTCCAATGCTTCCACCAACTGGCTCCTTGCATTTATTGCATTGGCTGTTGTCATCATCTTTAATATTTGGGGAAAGGGAATGCTTGGTATTCTTCCTATCCTGATGGGAGTTGTTATTTCTTATGTGGCTGCCCTGATTTTCCAGGCAGTTGGCTTTACCAATCCGGATGGATCGGCTATCTTAAATTTCAGTGAAGTGGCAAATGCAAGTATCGTTGGATTACCGCCTTTCCAGATCTGCAAATTTGATATTACGGCCATTTTAGTTATGGCTCCGATTGCCATTGCTACCATGATGGAGCATATCGGTGATATTTCAGCTATTTCCGCTACAGTAGGGAAAAACTTTATCGAAGATCCCGGTTTGCACCGCACTTTGATCGGTGATGGTATTGCTACTGCTTTAGCAGGTTTTATCGGTGGTCCTGCCAATACAACTTATGGAGAAAACACAGGTGTACTTGAGTTGTCTCATGTATATGATCCTGCCGTTGTACGTCTTGCCGCCATTTATGCGATCGTACTGAGCGCAATTCCGAAGGTGGCAGAGCTGATCGGTTCGCTTCCGGCATCCATTATCGGTGGCATCAGCTTTATGCTTTACGGAATGATTTCGGCTATCGGTGTCCGCAATGTGGTTGAAAATCATGTTGACTTCAAAAAGTCAAGAAATCTGATCATTGCTGCCGTTATCATGGTATCCGGTCTTGGATTTTCAGATGGCCTGACCTTTAACATCGGCTCTACCAGCGTTACCCTGACTTCTCTTGCAATCGCAGCTATCGCAGGTGTGATCTTAAATGCGATCCTTCCCGGAAATGATTATGAATGGGGTAAGAAAGAAGCCTAAATCATTACTCTCTGTTATAGAATGATGTCAGGGTCAAAAGGTATTTGCCCCTGACTTGATATCATAGAATATTAAATATAAAAGAATACGATAATAAAAAGGGCTCTGTCGCATATCGACAGAGCCCTTTTGTTAATTTACACTAACCATTACAATATATATCGATCCCGGTTCAACTGCTTCAAATCCCTCCTGATACCAATACCCTTCCCGGAAGTCTGAGCAGGCCAGATACCTGTAACCGGAATTCCATTATCAGCCGGCCCAGATTGCCGGCTGATAATGATAAATAGTATCAAAAACACATATATACAATCAAAACACAAAGTGCTAACATGGTTAGTAGCAACTAACCGATGCGAAAACACGCATCGATAATATGAAACAAATTATCTGAATAATTATGAGGAAGGAACAATATTATGTCAGAAAATGAAAGAAAATTCCTGGAAATTATAGATCTGAAAAAAGGATTTGGCAGCGGCGAAACCCGTCAGGAAGTATTACAGGGAATGAACTTCTCTGTTTCCAAAGGTGAAATCTGTGTCCTGCTTGGTCCATCCGGCTCAGGAAAATCCACGCTGTTGAATATAATAGGAGGAATCGACAGTGCCGATTCCGGTTACATATCCATCAACGGAGACAAACTTGAAGAACTGTCAGAAAAAGCCCTGACAAATTACCGCAGAAAACATTTGGGCTATGTATTCCAGATGTATAACCTGATTGCAAACTTAAACGTCAAAGAAAACATCGAAGTCGGAGCCTATCTTTCAGATGATCCGCTGGATATCGATGAACTTTTGTATACACTGGGGTTGTACGAACACCGCTATAAACTTCCAAACCAGTTATCCGGCGGTCAGCAGCAAAGAGTATCCATTGGACGTGCAATTGTCAAAAATCCGGATATCCTGTTGTGCGACGAACCGACAGGAGCGCTTGATTACAACACATCCAAAGAAATTCTGAAACTTATCGAAGACGTCAATCAAAAATACGGCAATACCGTTATCATGGTAACCCATAACGAAGCCATCCGACTCATGGCAGATCATGTGATTAAGCTTCGTGACGGAAAAGTGCGTAAAAACGAGATCAATACAGAAAAGCTCTCTGCAATGGATCTGGATTGGTAAGGAGAATGGATATGAAGAAAAAGAAGGTTAAAAATCCATTACGAAAGCGGATCTTGAGAGAATTATGCGCTGAGTGGAAAAAATATCTCATGGTTGGATTGTTCCTGATCCTGACTATTGGTTTTGTATCCGGAATGTATGTGGCAAATGGCAGCATGCTCACCTCGGCTAAAGAAGCGGTTACAGCCAACCTGCGGGAGGATGGTCATTTTGAACTGAACAAAAAAGCTGACAAAGAAATGCTTGAGGCAGTTGCAACAGGCAAAAAGGCAGATGTCAGGCAGTATTATCTGGATAAAGCAAAAAAAGAACTCGATAAAAAATTCAAAAAAGAATTTGATGCCGGGCTTGCTAAACAGCTTCCCGAAGGCGTGGATGTCACAAGTGTGCCGGACTATGATGATCTGTATTCCGATGCCTATGATGAGGCGTGGGAGAAGGTTGAAAAAGAAATAAAAGACGAATACAAGGATGCTGAAGAAAAATATGAACTGGACGATCCTGATTTTAAAGCAGTAAAAGTAAACGTATATGAAAATTTTTACCGCAACGAGGGTGAGGATTATAATGCGGATGATACTGTGGACGGAACCATTCGTGTCTATAAAAAAACAGATGACATCAATCTTGCGAACGTATTAGAAGGAAGGCTGCCCGGGACAGACCGGGAAATCGCGATTGACCGTATGCATGCAGATAATGTAGGTGCAAAGGTCGGCGATACCATCAAAGTCAGCGGCAGGGAATTTGAAATCGTCGGTCTGATTTCCTATGCCAATTATTACACGCTGCATGAAAAAAGTACGGATCTGATGTTTGATGCCTTGAAATTTGATGTGGCCATGGTGACAGATGAAGGCTTTGACAGACTGGATAAGACAGTACATTATGTATATGCATGGAGGTATGAGGATTCCTATGCAGATGAAAAAGAGGAAAAAACATTTTCTGATAATTTCATGAGAGCGTTGATCACCCAGAGTGTTGTCTTTGACCGCGAACTGACTGATTATATTCCGGCCTATGCGAATCCGGCAATTACATTTGCCACCGAGGATATGGGCTCGGATGAAGTAATGGGAGGCGTTATCCTGAATGTTCTGATTGTCATTATTGCTTTTATCTTTGCCGTTACAATCAGCAATACTATTACAAAAGAGTCATCGGCGATCGGAACCCTGAGGGCTTCCGGGTACACCAGAGCGGAGATGACCGGACATTATCTTCTGGTACCGCTTGCTGTCACGTTAATATCAGCGCTGATTGGCAATATACTCGGATATACTGTTTTTAAAAACGTGATTATCGGCATGTATTATAACAGCTACAGCCTGCCGGAGTATCATACAGTCTGGAATGCCGATGCTTTTGTCAGGACAACAGTTATACCGGTTGTGCTGATGTTCATTGTCAATCTTTTTGTCACCACCAGAATGATGCAACATACGCCTCTGCAGTTTTTGCGTCGCGATATGAAAAAGAACAAACGCAAAAAAACAATGCGGTTACCGGCGTGGAAGTTTTTTGGCAGATTCAGACTGCGTATCATATTCCAGAATATTCCCAATTACATCATTCTGCTTGCAGGTATTTTGTTTATCATGATCATGTTGGCAATGGCTGTCGGTATGCCTTCGACCCTTAAGTATTACCAGGATAATGCGGCTGATATGATGTTTGCAAAGTATCAGTACATACTGCGGGATTATGAAGACGAAGATGGTAATGTGATCACAACAGACAATGACGATGCGGAAAAATTCAATATGCGTTCGCTTCAAAGAACCACAAACGGATTCACAGAGGAAGTATCGGTTTATGGTGTTTCTGATGACAGTGATTATATCAGGATTCCGGAGTTGTCGTCATTAAACGGGAAAGAAGTCTGCGTTTCTGAGACTTTTGCAGATAAATATGATTTAAAAACAGGAGATACCATCACTCTGGATGAAAAATATGAAAATAAACAATACGAGTTTACGGTTTCAGGTGTTTACGATTCCTGCCAGAGCATTGCTGTGTTTATGCCGATCGAAAATTACAGTAAGACGTTTGACTTAAAAGAAAATGAATTTACAGGATTTTTATCCAATACGGAAATAACAGATCTTGATGAAGATGATGTGGCAACGGTGATCACGAAACGCGATATTACCAAGATGTGTGACCAGCTGGATCATTCCATGGGTGACTATATGAATTATTACCAAATTTTATGTATTCTGTTATCTGCGGTATTGATTTATCTTTTGACAAAAATCATTATAGAGAAAAATGAAAATGCCATTTCCATGACGAAAATTTTAGGCTACGAAAACAAAGAGATTGCAAGCTTATATCTGTTATCCACAACAATTGTGGTTGTCATTGCGGATGCGGTCAGTGTTGCAATCGGCTCAGCTATGATGTTTGCAATATGGAAAAATATGATGACCCAGTACAACGGTTATCTTGCTTTTTATATGGAGCCGGCCGGATATATCAAGATGTTTGTATTTGTGCTGATCGGTTATCTGGTTGTTGCGGCCATTGACTTTAACAGGATCAAAAAGATACCGATGGATGAAGCGCTGAAAAACGCGGAATAGAATGCTGTTCCGGAATGGGAAATGACATCCGGATACACTGGGAGGACAAAATATGGAAGTGTTTTATGGAATTGCGATTCCTTTTCTTGGTACGACCCTTGGCGCAGCCTGCGTGTTTTTTATGAAAAATACCATGAGCGACATGCTGCAGAGAATATTAACCGGCTTTGCCGCAGGTGTCATGACAGCGGCATCAATCTGGAGTCTGATCATTCCTGCCTTAGAGCAGTCGGCGGGAATGGGAAGATTATCCTTTATACCCCCCTTTATCGGTTTCTGGATTGGCGTATTATTCCTGCTTTTACTGGATCATGTGATACCGCATCTGCACAGAGGAAGCAGTGAGGCAGAAGGACCCAGAACAAAGCTGCAACGGACCACCATGCTTGTTTTGGCAGTGGCTCTGCACAATATTCCGGAAGGAATGGCGGTCGGCGTTGTCTATGCCGGTTATCTGACGGGCAATCAGGGCATTACGATGACCGGAGCTTTAGTGCTTGCAATTGGAATTGCAATCCAGAACTTTCCGGAGGGCGCGATCATCTCCATGCCGCTTCGTGCAGAAGGTGTTTCGAGGACGAAGTCTTTTATGCTGGGCGTGCTTTCCGGAGTTGTGGAGCCGATCGGTGCGATCGTGACCATTCTTGCTGCAGAGCTTTTAGGCCCGGGAATACCGTATTTTTTAAGCTTTGCAGCCGGAGCTATGCTCTATGTAGTAGTGGAAGAACTGATTCCGGAAATGTCAGAGGGGACACATTCCAACATCGGAACCGTCATGTTTGCGGTTGGTTTCAGCCTGATGATGGTGTTGGATGTGGCACTTGGCTGATGCATTTTCAAATGTATTTTAAATAAAACAAAAATTGGATGCATTTTTGATAAAAAGTATTGACAAGAGGGAGTTAGTTGCATTAAACTCATAATAGTTTGAAAGAGCTAACAAATGATAGATACATAAAACAACATATTTTTTGCATATATGTATCGGAAAGGTGATCGATTATGACTTTGGCAGATGCAAACATCGGAGAAGAATATATTGTAAAAGACATTGTAACTGAGGATGATGATCTGGAAGCATTTCTGTTTTCGCTGGGGTGCTACAGTGGGGAGCCGATTACGGTTATTTCCCATATTAAGGGTGGTTGTGTTGTTTCCATTAAAGATGCCCGATACAATATAGATACTGATTTGGCAAGAGCCATTTCAATTTAAAAAGGATACCTGGATCAAGGGGGAAAAGCCGCAGCAATGTAGCTTTCCCCGAAAATCCTTATATCATACAAGTTTATTTATTTTTTTTACCCTTAAAGTTAGTAAAAACTAATTTTAAGTAGTCATTGATGACTGGACGGTAGGTTTGATCAAAGCATGACAATGGATTTTGCAAAGATATACAGGCCGGATGGTTAAATGAGGAGAAAATGAGGAAAAAATGAGGAAAAAGGAGGATGCGTGATGAGAATCGCATTAACAGGTAACCCCAACAGTGGAAAGACCACCATGTATAATGCCCTGACAGGTAGAAACGAAAAGATCGGCAACTGGGCGGGTGTTACTGTCGAGAGAAAAGAAAGCCCGATTAAAAAGGCATATTATGACGGAGAAAAGGAAATCATTGCGGTTGACTTACCCGGTGCTTATTCCATGTCTCCGTTTACATCTGAGGAAAGTATTACAAGCTCTTATGTAAAACATGAAAACCCGGATGCAATCATCAACATTGTGGATGCTACCAACTTAAGCCGAAGCCTGTTTTTTACAACACAGCTTTTAGAGCTTGGTGTTCCGGTTGTTGTAGCTCTTAATAAGAGTGATATCAACGAAAAGAAGGATACCGAGATCAATGTTGAGCTTTTATCTGAAAAGCTCGGATGCCCGGTTATCAAGACAATTTCCACATCTGCCGGTCACGTCGGATTAAAAGAGGTTGTTGCTGCAGCTGCAGATCTGGAGGGAGCAGGACAGAAGGCTCCTTATGTACAGGCAGAAATTGACTTACATAATAAAGAAGCTGTTGAAGCAGAAGACAGAAAACGTTTTGACTTTGTAAAGACAATTGTTGCAGCAGTTGAGAAACGTAAAGTTCTTACCAAAGAAAAGAACGGACAGGATAAGATCGATGCAGTTCTTACCAACCCCTGGCTTGGTATTCCGATCTTTGCCATTATCATGTATGGTGTATTCTATATTTCACAGTCTACAGTCGGAACATGGATTGCTGACTGGCTGACAGGCTGGATCGAGACATTCCAGGAATATGTTGCGGGACTTGTGGTAAATGCAAATCCTTTCTTGCAGTCATTGCTGGTAGATGGTATTATCGGTGGTGTTGGTGCCGTTGTTGGTTTCCTTCCTCTGGTAATGGTAATGTACTTCTTAATTGCTCTTTTGGAAGACTGTGGTTACATGGCAAGAGCAACTGTTGTACTTGACCCGATCTTCAAACGTGTAGGTCTTTCCGGTAAATCCGTTATCCCGATGATCATCGGTACCGGATGTGGTATCCCCGGTATCATGGCTTGCCGTACCATCCGTAATGAAAGAGAGCGTAGAGCAACAGCTATGTTGACAACATTCATGCCTTGCGGAGCCAAGCTTCCTGTTATTGCATTATTTGTTGGTGCTTTCTTCTCTGACTCAACATGGGTTGGACCTTTGATGTATTTCGTAGGTATTATCCTGATTTTACTTGGTGCATTACTTGTAAATGCAGTTACCGGATATAAATTCAGAAAATCATTCTTTATCATCGAGCTTCCGGAATATAAGGTTCCGAGCTTAAAGAGAGCAATCTTCTCTATGTTAGAGCGTGGTAAAGCTTACATTATCAAAGCAGGAACTATCATCCTTGTATGTAACACAGTAGTACAGATTATGCAGTCCTTCAACTGGCAGATGCAGGTGGTTGAAGAAGGAATGGAAAATACTTCTATCCTTGCATCCATCGCATCTCCCATTGCATATCTGTTAGTTCCGATCACAGGTATTGTTGCATGGCAGCTTGCTGCAGCAGCAGTTACGGGCTTTATCGCAAAAGAAAACGTTGTTGGTACATTGGCAGTATGTTATGGTCTGAGTGCTTTCATTGATACAGATGAACTTGCACTTGTAGGTGATGGTAACGTAGTTGCCCAGGCAATGGCTCTTACAAAAGTAGCAGCGCTTGCGTATCTGATGTTCAACCTTTATACACCTCCCTGCTTCGCAGCTCTTGGTGCCATGAACTCAGAAATGCAGAGTAAAAAATGGTTGTGGGGAGCTATCTGCTTACAGCTTGCAACCGGTTATACCGTAGCATTCCTTGTATATCAGGCAGGTACACTGATTACAACCGGCAAACTTGGGGCAGGTTTTGTTCCCGGCTTAATCGCAGTGCTTGTATTCGCTGCAATTATCGCTTTCCTGATCCGCAGAACCAACAGACAGTTTGAAGCCAAATATGAATTGAACAGTTCAGCAGTTTAAGGATCCGGAAATCCGGCGATTTACAGTATCATAGAAGAGAAAGTTTAGAGGGATAATTATGGCAAATCTGATCATTGTAATAATTTTACTGATTATTGTAGGTGCAGCTATCCTATATATCAAAAAAGAGAAAAAAAAGGGAATCAGATGCATTGGTTGTCCGTCTGCCGGAACCTGTACAAAATACAATGGATGCGGCAGTAAAAAAACAAAATAAGTGTGAAAGGAATATGAGATATGGCAGGAGAAATTCAGAAAACACAATCTCAAAAAGAAAAAGTTGTGAAACGGTTGAAAGAAAACGGATGCCGTATGACAAAACAGAGGAAAATCCTTTTAGACATTATATTGGAAGAAGAATGTGCCAGCTGCAAGGAGATTTATTATAAAGCAGCAAATGAAGATGATTCCATTGGCATAGCAACTGTGTATCGCATGATCAACCTGTTAGAGGAAATCGGTGCTATCAATCGAAAAAATATGTACCGCATTGATATGCAGGATGTTTCTTATGATGCAGTATAGTCCGCATTAGATTACAAAATAAGGGATGTGGCTTCAGAAATGAGGCTGCATCCTTTTTTTGTTATAGATGAATAAAAGCAAGTATATTGACAAAAATACTCATATCGGGTATTTTTAAATAAAAAGTACCCAATTTGATTATTTGGAGAGTGGTTTTCATGAATATAAAAGAATTGAGAGGATTGACAGGACAAACACAAAAGGAATTTGCAGATAGTTTTGGAATCCCCGTAGGAACATTGCGAAGGTGGGAATACGGAGAAAGTACTCCCGCACCATATATTTTGAAGCTGATTGCTGAAAAGATACCAATGAAGAATAGTTCAATGCGAAAAATAGAATCTATAAATGGCACATACTACTACGATGAAGTTAGCCGGACGATTGTAGATATGAAAGGTACCAGAATTGGTATTAAAGAAAAAATTGATGGTGTAAAAGAACAAAATCTGGTAATATATGCCAACTCTTTGTTTGAAAGCTACTATGATGCAGTGGAAAAATTCACGCGGGATTGCAGACTGGACAAACAGGAAGATATTCTGTGGGGGTAGGTTATGGCAAAAAAAAGAGTAGAAGAATATTACCTGATGCATAAGGATATTCCGGTATGTCTGATGGAATTATCCGGTGATGGCAGGTTGGGAAATTATAAGAGAAACCTTTCGGCTCTGGAACATTTTCCGATTGGGGCACAAATGAATGATTTGAAATTTCATGACTGGTGGAAGGACAGAGCCATTCCTAAAACCAGAAATGGAGCAAAAAGTGCACTCCAAAGGCTCGGATATGAATCTACAAATAGTGCTTTAATTGATAATCTGGCATTAAGTCTGTCGGACTGTTATTGGATTCAGCCGCGTGGAGAGGGCCTGACATGGGCTGATGTAAATTTATTTACAAATGATTTTGTTGATACCTTTGGAGAGCTGACAATCAATCAGGATCAGGTTGTTGATTTGAGAAATAAAACACAATTTAATTGTGCTGCGTCACAGGGGGAATTGCAGAAAAAGTGGTGTATTGATGCTTCCGGAAAAAGATATATGATAAAAGGAAATTATGGAGAGTCCTATCAGCAAAGCATAAATGAGTTATTTGCGACCGAGTTGCATAAAAAACAGGATTTTTCAAATTTTACGGCTTATCAGGAAATCATGATTACGGTTCAAGGCGGTATTGAGGGGCTGGGATGTCTGTCATATGATTTTTGCTCAGAAAATAAAGAAATTATAAGCGCATGGGAGTTGCTGCAGTCAATCAAAATAAGACAAAATGAATCGTATTATTATCCATTAAAAAGGGTCTGTCTTTCACTTGGTGTGAAAGAAGAAGAGTTTGATTATTTTATGGATTATGAAATTATGACAGATTATTTACTCTCGAATACGGACAGGCATATGAATAATATTTCGATCATTAGAGATCCGGATACATTGGAGATTTTGGGAATGGCACCAATATATGATTCGGGAAATTCCATGTTTTATAATATACCGTATGAACAATTGGATAAGGTGCATCTGGATGAGATCAACACACACTCTTTTATCCGGAAGGAAATAAAATTATTAAGCTATGTAAAAGACAGGAATATGGTCGATATAAATAAAGCAGAGATGGATTTTTCAATATATAAAAAGGATCTGTTGGAGCGGCATATTCGGATACCAAAACTGCAAGAACTCTATGAACGAAAAAGAATGAAGCTTAAAGCTTTTCAGAATGGTAAGGATATTTGGAAAGAAAGGCAGTTTTGAAAATTATTTCATTGTAAAAACACTTGATAAATCCAAATAAATATATCATTATTATTATATATGGTAGCTACCAAATTTATGAAAAGCAGAGGCCTTCTTGGTGCGAGAGGGCTTTATTTTTTCATCTGCTCCGCTGAAAGGATGTACACAAATCATGGCAAAATATAAAAATAAAAAATCTGCTCCACAGGTTTCCTTCCCACGTCACTGGTATTATATGGCAGACCGTGCAATCGATGTGGAAGACATCAAAAATGCATTGGATTCAGAAGTATACGGCATTGAAATCTGGAAAGAGGCAGGTGTCCTTGAGGTTGAGATAGAGGAAAAAGCCTCTATAGATCTGGAAGAATGCGATCCGGATCTTAAGGATGACTATAGCAACCGGTTTTTGCAGGAGCACAAGGTAAAGACACTGTTTTTTGTTACCGTGCCGACTATTGAATTTGCAAAAAGCGAAGCTGTCATGAAAAAGATTGTAGCGGTGTGCGGAGGTATTTTTTGTGCAGACACCGAAGATTTTATGCCACAGATTATGTAAGGATTGATCAAAGCAATTATGTCACTGCAGTTTTATATCGGTGCTTCCGGCACCGGAAAGAGTACAACTGTATATCAGGAAATTTTAAAGCGTGCGAAGGAAGAGCCTTTCAGACGCTTTTTTGTGATTGTACCGGACCAGTTTACGATGCAGACGCAAAAAGTGCTGTGCCGTTTATCAGAGCACGGAGGTATCCTGAATGTCGAGGTGTTGAGCTTCGGACGCTTAAGCCACCGGATATTTGAGGAGCTGGGCCTGGAAAGTCTGCCAAAGCTTGATGATACCGGTAAAAACCTGATTCTTCGCAAGGTGGCCGCTGACTGCGAGAAAAAACTGTCGGTCGTTGGAGCAAATATGAGAAAAATCGGCTATATCGCGCAGGTTAAATCCATGATCTCTGAATTTGCGCAGTATGGTATTTCGCCGGATGATCTGAGTGCATTTTGCGAGCAGACGAAGGAAAAGGGCAATCTGAGTGCCAAGCTTACGGACCTGCAGATTTTATATCGTGGCTATAAAAAATACATTGCTGATAAATATATTACAACTGAGGAAAGCATGGACCTTCTGACATCCAATTTACACCGTTCACGCCTGATACGTGACAGTGTCGTGGTATTTGATGGGTTTACCGGCTTTACACCCATACAGGAGCGTCTTTTACAGGAACTGATGCAGCTTTGCAGTCAGGTGATCGTTACCCTGCTTGCGGATAAAAAAGATGATCTGACCAGAAAAGATATTTCACAGAGCATGTACTATCTGACCGCCAAGGCTTACCAGCGGCTGTGTGCTCTGGCTGAACGCAGTATGATAAAGCGTGATGAAGATATTGTGCTTATAAAAAGACCGGCAGTGCGTTTTCAGGATCATACCGGACTGTCACATCTGGAGCAGAATCTGTTCAGGGACCGTGTCAGTATGCCGACAGCGTGCAGGGATGAGGTCGTGATCAATCATTGTTTAAGCCCCAAGGCAGAGGCTGACTGGGTCTGCCTTACCATTCGCCGGCTGATCCGTGAAAAAGGCTATTGTTACCGTGATTTTGCGGTTATAACGGGTGATCTGAATACATATGGGCAGATCATGCGGGAAAGCTTTGCAGAGCAGGAGATACCGCTGTTTCTGGACCAGAACAGGAGTCTGTTGTTTCATCCTTTGATGGTATTTTTACTTGGAGTTGTCAAGGTGATCACCTCAGATTTTTCATATGAATCCGTGATGGAGCTGCTTCGTACCGGTTATCTGGATCTTGCGGAGGAACAGATCGACTGCTTTGAAATGTATATTGTCAGTCACGGTATCCGTGGAAGAAAACGATATCTGGAGCCGTTTGAAGCCATAACAATGTCCGGGATGCCAGATCAGCAGGATTTTCAGAGCGATGTGGATGGCAGTACAGAGTGTGAAGACGAACAAAGCGCTGATAAAAGAACAGCAGGATTACCGGTACACGAGCTTGTACGTGAAGTATTGATAAAATGTCTGACCCCCTTGCTTTTTATGGAAGATGATGAAAAAAATACGGGGATTTATACCAGAAAATTATATGACATTTGTGTCAATCTTTCTCTGGAAGCCAAATTGAAAAAGCAGGCGGAGGATTTTAAAGAAAAAAACATGCCCGCAAAGGCAAAAGAATATGAACAGGTATATGCGGCTGTCATTGCGCTGTTTGATCAGATTTATGAATTGTTAAAAGAGCCGATGCCGTTAGATGAATATGGAGAAATCTTAAAGGCGGGTTTTGCAGAGCTGAAGGTCGGAAGTATTCCGCAGAGTGAGGATCAGGTCATTGCCGGAGATTTAGAGCGTACAAGGTTAAAGCCGGTCAAGGTATTGTTTATTGTAGGTGTCAACGATGGCATTATACCCGGACATGGTGCTTCGGGTGGTATTTTATCGGATCTGGAACGGGAATTTCTTTCTGATCTTGGTGTCACCCTGGCACCGACGCCGAGACAGAAGAGCTTTGAGGAGCGTCTGTACCTGTATATGAATATGACACAGCCGTCAGAACAGCTGATCCTTTCCTATGCCGAGGTGGATGAGGCTGGTGATTTATTGAGACCGTCCTATCTGATCCACACAGTCGAAAAGCTGTATACGGATCTGGAAATCCGGATGATCACCGAGGATACGCTTCTTTATATGATCGAAAGCAGGGAATGCGGACTGAAGCTGTTAGCAAGACTGTTGCGCGAATATGTTGCCGGAACAATCCTTGAGGACAGCGGCAAATGGGATTATTTATTGTCACTTGGTCATATATTCTGCAGAGAGCAGGATTTTGCGGGAATTTTGGATGCGGCCTTTTTTGAATACCGGGACCGCAGGCTTTCAGCATATATTGCAAAGGCGCTGTTTGGGGATAAGCTTCATACCAGCGTCAGCAGACTTGAACAGTTCAGCGCCTGCGCGTATGCCCATTTTTTAAAGTATGGATTGCAGCTTTCGGATGAGGAGCATTATGAATTTGATATTACGGATCTTGGCAATCTGTATCACGAGGCGTTGTATCAGTTTGGAAATTATCTTACGGTAAAGGGTGAGGACTGGACAAGCTATTCCAAGGAAACGGCGGAAAGCTTTGTGGAGGATACGGTAGAGCATTTTGCAACCGAATACCGTAACCGGGTTCTTTTTGATACGGCACGCAATGAGGCTTTAAAGGAACGGGCTAAGGAGATGTTAAAGACGACTCTTGACAGCCTTTCCTATCAGCTTATGCAGGGGGATTTTCGCCCGGCATGCTACGAGCTTTCGTTTCGTTATCTTGCCAATCCTTCCCTGTATGGCAAGATTGACCGTCTGGATATTGCAGAGGATGGAGATACGCGCTATGTGAAAGTGCTTGATTACAAGTCCGGGAGTCATACCTTTGATATTTCACGCCTGTATTATGGTCTGGATCTGCAGCTGGCTGTTTATCTGAATGCAGCTGTGACGGCACAAAAAAAGGAACATCCGGATCAAACGATCGTGCCATCCGCCTGCTTCTATTATGAAATTGAGGATCCGATGCCGGAGAGCCTTTCTTTAGACAATCCCGAGGAGCGGATGCAGGCTATCCGCAAGCAGTTGCGCGTCAATGGACTGATCCTTGAGGATGATGCGGTACTGGAGCACCTGGACCGGATGCAGGGCGCAGAATCACTGGCAGTTCCTGTCAAATACAAGAAAAACGGTGAATTGTCCGGTACTTCACAGACTGCAGGTAAGGTACAGTTTGAACTGATAGAAAAATATGCGGATTATAAAGTAAAACAGATCGCACAAAGCATACGGGAGGGTGATATCTGCATCAGCCCGATCAAAGAGCAGGCAGAGCAGACGACCTGCCGGTATTGTGCATACAGAAGCATCTGTGGATTTGAAAAGAAGCTGCCCGGCTTTAAGGAGCGTGATATGGAATTAAAGCAGGATGCAGTCTATGAGCAGATGAAAAAGGAGTTGGCCGAACATGGAGTTTACGACGGATCAAAAGAAGGTCATAACGGCCAGAAATCATAATGTACTGGTATCTGCAGCCGCAGGATCCGGAAAAACCGCCGTTTTGGTAGAGCGGATTCTCGGACTGATCACAGATCATGAAAAGCCTGTCGATATTGACAGGCTCTTAGTCGTGACCTTTACCAATGCGGCAGCCGCTGAAATGAGGGAACGAATCCATCGGACTATTTTAAAAAGACTGGAAGAAAATCCGGACGACGAGCTGCTAAAAAGGCAGGCTGTTTTGATCAATCATGCAATGATCACGACGATTGACAGCTTCTGTCATTATATTCTGATGAACCATTTTCAGGATATATCGCTGGATCCGGGATTTTCCGTATTGGATCCGGGCAAGATGAAGTGGATGCAGAAAAAGGCAATGGAAAAGACGATGGAGAAGGCCTATATGGAAAAAGAGCCTGAGTTTATCAACCTGACCAATGCTTTTTCCGTAAAGGGCAGGGATTTTCCGATCGAAGATATGGTATATCAGATTTTCTCCTTTGTCATGAGCAAGCCTTATCCTGAAAAATGGCTGAAAGAGACCATGGAGGATTATGAAATTGCGGATGTGGATGATTTTTGTCAGACCGGTTTTATGCAGGCTCTGCTTTCCGAGGCACATTCTGAGATCCGGGGTTATATAGACAACTACGATCAAATCCTTTTCCTGTGTACGGAGGGGGAAGGTCCGGAGGTATACGGAGAGGTAATAAACAGCGAGAGGGAGACATTGAACCGGATATTGTCCTGTACCGGATACGATGCGATGTTCCGGGAACTGCAAAACATGGAATTTAAACGTCTGCCGGCGGCTAAAAAAGACTCCTGTGATGAACAGGTAAAGGCCAGGGTGCAGGCGGTCAGAAGTCTTGTCAAGGACCGCATCAAAAAATTGAAAGAACAGTTTTTTTATGAACCGGCAGCTGCACTTTTCGAGGATATGACTCATGCCGGTGCCTTACTGCGTCCACTTTTGAAGCTCACGCTTTCCTTTATGGAGCAGTTTGCAGCCGATAAGCGCAGGGAAAATGTCATTGATTTTTCGGATATGGAGCATTTTGCCCTTCAGATCCTGGTTGATGCAGATGGCGGACCGACACAGACCGCACTGTGGTATCAAAAGCATTTTGAAGCCGTGATGATCGATGAATATCAGGATAGTAATGATGTTCAGGAACTGTTGTTGTCGACGATATCAAGAGAGTATGATGCTTCACCCAATCGTTTTATGGTTGGAGATATGAAACAGAGTATCTATCGTTTCCGAATGGCGCGTCCGGAAATTTTTATGGAAAAGTACAACCGCTATGGAAAAGAAGCGGAAAATACCTGTGAAAGGATTGAACTAAAGCAGAATTTCCGTAGCCGCAGTTCGGTTTTAAAGCTGGTAAATGATGTATTTTACCCCCTTATGCATCCGGATGTGGGCGGGATTGTCTATGATGATGCGGCAGCGCTGTATCCGGGGGCTGATTATACAGAAGATGAAAGCGGTGATTATACACCGGAGCTTCTGTTATATGAAAAAAAAGATGAAAACGGTGAAACGACAGAACTGTCATCTTCTGAAGGAGAAGCATATCTGATCGCACACAGGATCAAACGACTGATGCGGGAGACAAAGGTGACGGATAAAGCAACCGGGCAACTTCGTGATATGAGATATGACGATATTGTCATATTGACCAGATCTATCGGAAGTCTGGAAAACAAGCTGGAAGAGGTGTTAAAAAAAGAAGGCATTCCTGTCACAATACCTAGTAAGACCGGATATTTCTCTGCTTTGGAAATCCAGATTTTGCTGCAATATATGGAGGTCTGTGTAAATCCGTTCCGGGATATTCCGCTTGCGGCAGTCTTGAAATCGCCGTTATTTGGTTTTACGGATGATGAGCTTTCCGAGATTGCCCTGATCTCGTCTGATGACGGATCGAAGCTGTCTTATTATGAGAAGCTGAAGCTTTATGAAAATGGCAAAGCAACTGCTTTTCTGGAAGAACTGGATGAAATGAGGCTGCTTTCGAAAACAGAATCAGTGCATGATTTTCTGTATCAGTTGTTACGCAGACATCGTTATCTGGAATATGTTTCTGCGCTCCCGGCCGGTGGCAGCAGGCGTGAAACAGTGGAAATGCTTCTTTCACAGGCAAAAACCTATGAACAGAGCCGTATGCATGGACTGTTTGGATTTCTGCAGTATATGAAACAGCTGGAAAAATATGAAATTGACTATGGAAGCGGTAGCGAGGAATGCATCAATACAGTTCGTATCATGACAATCCACAAGAGCAAGGGCCTGGAATTTCCGGTCTGCTTTGTATCCGGGCTTGCCAAAAGATTTAACCGCCGGGATATCAACGGCTCACTGCTCTTACATACAGATCTGGGAATTGGCCTTGAGTACCGCAATTATCATGAAAAATTCCGCAGAACGACCATCAAGCAGCAGTGGATTGCCAGACAGCAGCTTGTAGACAGTATGGGTGAGGAGCTTCGTGTGCTTTATGTGGCTCTGACACGTGCAAAGGAAAAATGTATTCTGACAGGAACCGTTTCAGATTATCAGGATACATTTGAAAAATGTGAGCAGATTGTGGGAAATGAAACGGTAGACGGACAGCTGATCTTAGAGAGTACCGGTTATTTGAAACTGTTATTTTACGTGATGGCGGTAAAAAAGGATGAAAAGCTTTTTGATGTCTTTGTGGTACATGAAGATGAGCTGATGCTTAACCGGGCAGATGAGACAATCCGGGAGCGGCTGAAAAAGGATGCCTTTTTACAGATGATACAGGCGGTGCCGGATGATAGAAGTGCAGCGCTTATGGAAAAAACTGCCTATGAATATCCGCACAAAGAGCTGGAGGGTCTGTACAACAAGACCAGTGTATCCGAGCTCAAGCATGCTGCTCTGCATGAGGATGAACAGACTGAGGTTATTTTCGATACGGAGCAGGAAAAACAGGTTATCCCTGAATTTATGAAGGAAGAAACAAAGGTCGCAGGCTCCACCCGTGGTAGTGCCTATCACCGTTTTATGGAGCTTCTGGATTTTGCAGAACTTGCGGCAGAGTACCGGAATGATGACGCCTGTGAGAAGGAAAAAGATTATACACATAGAGATTATACAGATATATTCGCTGAAAAATTAAAATATAATTTAATAAAACAGAAAAAACGCATACTTTCGGAAAAATTAATGCCGGAGCGCGATCTAAAACTATTGGACGAACGCAAAATCATTGCATTTTTTGAAAGCCTGCTTGCAAAAAAAATGATGGAGGCTGATGAAAAACATTTGCTATTTAAAGAACAGCCCTTTGTCATGGAAATACCGGCAAAACGAGTAAATGAAAAATTCCCCGAAGAAGAGACGATGTTGATTCAGGGTATCATAGATGCCTATTATGAAGAAGACGGCAGGATTTATCTGATGGATTATAAGACAGATCGTGTCAGTGAAAAAGAGGAGCTTGTGAGAAGATATAAGCTTCAGCTGGATTATTATAAAGAGGCTTTGGAACGGATCACGGGCAAAGAGGTCGCCGGGGTATATATTTATTCCTTCCATTTTTCGGAAGTGGTGGAACTTATTTAGCTATCAGTTGGAAAGACATTTATAAATGCTCTTGCGGATTTGTACTTTTAATGTTATGATTTCTGCAAGAGCATATTTCTATTTTCTGATAGAATGTTGACGATTACAAATACATTCTAATCTAATTTCTTACATCAATTCTTAGATCTTATGCTTTTAA
>Ga0129314_1000102_pt1 | contig 109950 bp, 122 predicted proteins | sample O1111metagenome_FD_94431 | JGI IMG/M metagenome (GOLD analysis project Ga0129314, IMG submission 94431) | Orangutan individual fecal microbial communities from fecal samples from Wisconsin, USA - O1111 metagenome | ecosystem: Host-associated > Mammals > Digestive system > Large intestine >...
ATAAAATGTGGATACTCCGTAGACTTTTTCCAGCGGAATACCCATTTCGTCAGATATCATGGTCTGCACTTCGATAGGAAGATAACCATAAATGTCCTGGGCCTTCTGCATTACCGGCATCAGCGCGCCAGGCTGGTCCTTAAGCTCGGCTATCACTGCTTTCAGTTCAGCCTCCTGCTCAGGTGTCCCCGCAAAGGGAACGGTTTGTTTTTTGCAAGCCATCTTTTTATTACCTCCTCACTAGTTGTACATTGTGCAATGTATCAATATTTTATCATGAAACCCTGAAAAAATCTACCTTTAATGTGAAAATTCTAACGATGAAAAACATGTGAAAAACCGGAAATGTATTGAAAATCAACAAAATGGATGGTATGCTATATTGTATTAAATTGTGTACAATTGCTTTTGGCTAATAAAATCAAATATGTAAGTACTTTCTCAATGAAAAAACCGAAAACGTAACCATCAGCCCATGTGAGTGGGGATCAAACGCACTCCGGGCGTGGAACATTAAATTTTTAATGAGGAGAGACAGGGTATGACGGTAAGGGATGCAAGGGACATTTTAGGCGCCAGGGTACTGGTGGGGGAAGAATTTCTGGACAGGGAAGTGAAGTCAGCCTGCGGTTCGGATATGATGAGCGATGTGCTGGCATTTTCCAAGGACCATTCCATCCTGCTCACAGGATTATGTAATCCCCAGGTGATCAGGACAGCGGAGATGTTAGACATTGTATGTTTGATATTTGTGAGAGGCAAGAAGCCGGATGAGTCAATGCTTGAGATGGCAAGGGAGCGTGATCTGATCGTCATGGCCACGGGGCACCGTATGTTTTCAGCCTGCGGAATGCTCTATGAGGCCGGCCTGCACAGCGGTGCAATCTAAATTAAAATGAACGAAGGGAACCGATTATGGAGGACGCAATTGTTTTAACATATGACATATCAGCTGATGACTTTACCAGGGCAGGTGAGGCAAGCAGTGATGTGAAACGGAAATTAAAGCAGATGGGTGTTGACCCTGAGGCTATCCGAAAGGTGGCCATTGCTATGTATGAGGGTGAGATCAACATGGTGATCCATGCCAGCGGGGGGCTGATCACGGTGGAGATCACACCGCAGCAGATCAAGATGATACTGGCGGACGTGGGGCCCGGCATCCCGGATGTGGAGCTGGCCATGCAGGCCGGTTATTCCACTGCTCCGGATGAGATCCGGTCCCTGGGCTTTGGTGCGGGCATGGGCCTTCCCAACATGAAGAAATATTCAGATAACATGGAGATCGACACCAAACTGGGAGAGGGAACCACCATTACCATGACGGTGAAGATATAAGGAAAGATAGAAGCAAAGATAGAAGCAAGGGAGCGTTTTGATATGGATAAATTTTATCATTCTGTGAGGCTGGATGAGTCCCTGTGCAAGGGATGCATCAACTGCATCAAGCGCTGCCCCACAGAGGCCATACGCGTGCGGGGCGGTAAGGCCAGCATCAATAACAAGTTCTGTATTGACTGCGGTGAGTGCATCAGGGTCTGTCCCCATCACGCCAAGCATGCTACCTATGATAAGATGGATGTGATGAAGCAGTACGAATACACGGTGGCCCTTCCGGCTCCGTCCCTGTACAGCCAGTTTAATAATCTGGATGATGTGAATATTGTGCTCAACGCCCTGGTGCGCATGGGCTTTGACGATGTGTTTGAGGTCAGCGCCGCAGCGGAGCTGGTAAGCGAGGCCACCAGGCAGTACATATCGGACCATGAGGAGCAGCTGCCTTTTATCAGCACGGCTTGTCCTTCTGTGGTTCGTCTCATCCGGGTACGGTTTCCAAACCTGATCCCCCACCTGCTGCCCCTGAACCCTCCGGTGGAGGTGGCTGCCATTCTGGCTGCGGAAAAGGCCATGAAGGATACAGGGCTTCCAAGGGAGAAGATTGGAATCATGTTCATTTCCCCGTGTCCCTCCAAGGTGACCTATGTGAAGGCGCCCCTTGGAACGGAGAAAAGCCAGGTGGACCATGTGCTGGCCATCAAGGATGTGTATCCCAAGCTGCTGGCCTGCATGAAGGCCGTGGTGGCGGAGGATTACCCTGTTATCGGCACCTCGGGCAAGATCGGTATCAGCTGGGGACACAGCGGGGGAGAGGCCAGCGGCCTGTTTACTGAGAATTACCTGGCAGCGGACGGAATAGAGAATGTGATACGGGTGCTGGAGGACATGGAGGACCAGAAGTTCACCAACCTGCGGTTTGTGGAGCTGAACGCCTGTAACGGCGGCTGCGTGGGCGGGGTACTGACGGTTGAGAATCCCTATGTGGCTGAGGTAAAGCTGAAACGCCTGCGCAAATATATGCCCGTGGCCAGAAGCCATATGCATGACAGCGAGGAGCGCCTGATCAAATGGACCACAGGTGTGGAGTACGAGCCTGTCTTTAACCTGGGCAACAACATGATGGAGAGTTTTTCCAGGCTGAACCAGGTGGAGCGTCTGATGAAGAAGTTCCCGGGACTGGACTGCGGTTCCTGCGGGGCACCCACCTGCAAGGCGCTGGCTGAGGACATTGTAAGGGGAAATGCAAATGAGACCGACTGCGTTTACTACTTGCGTGAAAACCTTCACAAGCTGTCTGAGGAGGTGTCGGTACTGGCAGATGACCTGCACAATGGAGACAAAGGCGGGCAGGAGACTCTGCGTATTCTCAAGGAGTATATACAGAGGATTTCCGATGAGATGTCGCTGCTGGATAAGAAGGATGAAGAGGAGGAGGAACTGTGACAGTACAGGGACTGATTGATAAGGGATTATTTGATGTGGTAAACAAGGGGGATGGGCTGGACCGGGAGATCACCACCCCGTTCTGCTGCGATCTTTTAAGCATTGCCATGGGCCGGGCGCCTTCCGGCTGCGCCTGGGTGACGGTGATGGGCAACATGAATACGCTGGCCGTGGCTGCGCTGACCGATGCGGCCTGTGTGATCCTGGCAGAGGGTGCGGTCCTGGATGAGGTGGCCAAAAAGAAGGCGGTGGACCAGGAAATCACGGTTCTGTCCACAGAGATGCCCATATTTGAGGCAGCCCTTAAGATACATGGGCTGCTGCAGGGATGAACCTGGCCTATGACCTCCATATCCATTCCTGTCTGTCACCCTGCGGGGATGATGATATGACCCCTGCCAATATTGCGGGTATGGCGGCCCTTAAGGGACTGGAGGCCATTGCCCTCACCGACCATAATACCTGCCGCAACTGCCCTGCTTTTCTGGCTGCCGCGGCTGAGTACGGGATCCTTGCAGTGCCGGGGATGGAGATCAACACCTCGGAGGAGGTCCACGCAGTGTGCCTGTTTCCTTCGCTGGAGTCAGCCCTGGATTTTGATGCCTATGTGTACGCAAAGCTGATCAAGTTCCCCAATAATGAAACTATTTTTGGAAAACAGCAGATCTATGATGACCAGGACCACGTATGGGGCACTGAACCCAACCTGCTGATCAATGCAACGGAGATCTCCTTTGACGGCCTGTGGGAACTGGTCCGGTCCTATGGCGGCGTGATGTTCCCGGCGCATGTGGATAAGACGGCCAACAGTCTGATCGCAAACCTGGGTTTTATTCCTCCGGACAGCAAGTTTACCACAGCTGAGGTAAAGGACCTGAAAAAGCTGCACCAGCTGAAACAGGACCATCCGTATCTGGACCACTGCCGTATTATCAGTAATTCGGATGCGCATTATCTGGAGCATATTAATGAACCGGAACTGACATTGCAGGTAAAGGAAAAGACCCCGCAGGGGATTATCGATGCCCTTCTTTTAAACACCTAAGATTATTTGGACAAAAATACCAACTCCTTGTCTATATTCCATAAAAATATGGGGCGGGGAGTTTTTTGCGGATCCATATCCTCAGCGTACAGGGTGCGTGTGTGCACTTGGTCTCTTAGGGTAAGTTTATACTTGACAACACAAAGCAGGAATGTTATGATAAATCCATACAAGGTACAAAATTTTGAACATTGGTTTGTGCCAAAGGGGTGGAAGGTTTATGAAGCAGGATGCCAATCAGGTTTTATATCAGAAAAAGGGTGTTACCATCAGCAAGCTGGCTATGGATCTGCTGTCCAAGGATGTGGGAGACCGCATTGCCCCTATTTCCTATTACCAGGAGGAATTTCAGGTGTCCAGGGGAACCATGCAGAATGCCTTTAACTACCTGAAGGACATGGGCGCTGTCACTCTGGCCCATCACGGACATCAGGGAACGTACATTGAGGCCCTTGACTACATAAAGCTTCAGGAAAGCTGTCTGCAGAGGGAGATCATGGGCATTATGCCCCTTCCCTATTCCCAGACCTATGAAGGGTTTGCCACAGCCATCTATGAACAGTTTAAGCGCCTTAAGTTTAACATGGCGTATGCAAGAGGGGCGGTAGGCAGGATCCAGATGGTGGAATCAGGCACATACCAGTTTGCAGTGGTATCCCAGTATGCAGCGGAACATGCCATCTCCTGTGGAAGGGAGATCGAGTGCCTGATGAACTTTGGGGCGGGCAGTTTCCTGTCAAAGCACATTCTTTTGCTCAGGGACAAGTCTGCCGAGGGGATCATGGACGGCATGAAGGTGGCCTATGACGAGGATTCCCTGGACCAGAGCAAGATCACACAGAACCTGACTAAGAATAAGAAGGTCCGGCTGGTGAATCTGAGAACCCAGCAGACGATCTCCGCGCTTTTGGACGGGACCATTGACGCAGGCGTGTGGAACTATGATGATATGATCGAGAATCACCGCCTGGATGATCTGAAGATCGTATTCCTGGCAGAGAATGAATATAATAACCTGTTCTCCACCGCGGTGATGGTGATCAGAAAAGGGAATGATTACCTGGCCGAACTGCTGAGAAAGAATATCAGTGTGGAGATGACTTTAAAGATTCTGGGAGAGGTAAGGGAAGGTATCAGGCAGCCCTATTTCTAGCATTTCACTGCGAGTGTTTTGGTGAATATAAAAGAGCGCCGCTGACGCTCTTTCATATATGACGTAAAGTACAAAAAAATGTATATTGGAGGGTGGAAGAAAGATGGATTTAAAAGAAACACTGTACTTCAGGGTGTCAATTCTGGAAGACAACCAGGTGATCAGCCAGAAAGTTGCAGCATATACAAGGCAGATGATCGATATGGTCCTGGAACAGAAACCGGATGTTCTCCAGGACAGGGCGGAGATGTTTTTTACACACCTGGCCATGGCAGGTAAACGGGCAGAGGAGGGAACAGAGGAAAATCCCATGGACGCGGCTATATTTGAGGCAGTAAAGCTGGAACCGGTGTTTGAGGACGCGGTGAAGCTGAGGGATGAGATGCTTTTATATACCGATATTCAATTCCCGGAAACAGAAAGAGACTTTCTTTCCGTTCATTTATGCAATCTCTTAAGCCGGTGATGCAGAGGTGAAGGAAATGAGTGAGACACAAGAATAGGAGGGTAAATGATGATGAAGATTGTTGTAGGAGGACAGATCGATAAGGAAGAGATTGCTTCCCTGATCGAAAAACAGCTGGGTGAAAAGGCTGTGGTAACTGTAAAAGGTGATCTGGATGCAACCATGGGTATGAAGACAGGACAGTATGATTATTATGTGGGAGCATGTAATACCGGGGGCGGCGGTGCCCTTGCCATGGCGCTGGCCATTCTTGGGAAGGCCAAGTGTGCCACCGTATCCATGCCAGGCCAGATCAGAAGCGATGAGGAGATCGAAGCTGAGGTAAGGGACGGGAAGGTTGCCTTTGGCTTCACTGCACAGCACAAGGATGCTGTTGTGCCGGTACTGTTAAACGCAATGGTTAAGAAAGAAGAGGGGACATTATGAAATATATAGTGATTGCTTTGATCGGAGCGCTTGCATCCGTTTTATCAAATCAGGGTATTGCCGTATTTAACGATGGATTCAGACCCATTGTGGGCCAGTATTTTAATAAGGAAATCTCAAGAAAAGAACTGGCGGCCATGAGCTTTGCCATCAGCTTCGGGCTGGTGATCGGATTTGGTATCCCCACATCCATTGCAGCCAGCATCATATTGATCCACTGTCTCCTGCTGACAACGGATATGATCGGATCGTTCTGTCCCGATACAAAGACCGGTATGGTCCTGTCAGCAGCCATTGGCGCGGTGTACGGGCTTGCGATCCTTGCAGGACTTGAGTTTATCGTAAACCTGTTTTCCATGATGCCCTACAACTTTACCAATGATCTGGGCAGTGTTTCAGGTTATGTGACGGTCGGATTTGCAGTGTTCCCGGCAGTGGGAGTTGCATATCAGCATGGTTTCAAAAAAGGCATGATCACGGGACTGGCAACCGTACTGATCTATTATCTGATTAAAAAGTTTGGCGTGTTTACCATCAGCAGCAAATCGGTGGCGCTGAATGCAGAAGGTATGGCAATGCTGGCAGGTATGCTGCTGATGATCTTCTACGCGGCGCAGAAAAAAGGAACAGAGAAGAATAATGAAGCACTCACCCTGGGGTTTGAGGGAAATGTTTCACGTATCCGCAAGAACTGGCTTATCCTTGCGGTGATGGGTGGTCTGATCGCAGCCGGAACAAGTATGTCCATGATTGCAGGCGACCCGGCTTCCCTGGCCCTTTTGGCAGAGGGAGAGTATACCAATGCGGCGCTGACAGCACTGGCAAGGGCGATCGGTTTCATTCCATTGGTATTTACAACAGCCATTGTAACCGGTGTTTACGGTGCGGCCGGCTGTACCTTTGTGTTTGTGGCAGGTCTTTTTCTTCACGGAAACCCACTCTTTGCATTTGTGGCGGGCGTTGTGATCATGGTGGTTGAGATTGCCCTGATCGACTTGTTTGCAAAGGGAATGGACCGGTTTCCGGGAGTTAAGGATATGGGTGAGTATGTGCGTACATCAATGAACAAGGTGCTGGAGGTCGCCCTGTTATCAGGCGGTATTGTGGCGGCTGAGAAGATGTCCGCATCCGCATCCGGGTACACGGGGATCGGAGCGCTGTTTGTGATCGGCGCCTTCCTGCTGAATAAGAAAGCCAAGAAACCCATTGTAGATCTGGCTGTAGGACCTGTGGCATGTATTATTTTTGGTGTCCTGCTGAACCTTCTCCTTGTGATCGGGCTGATCGCGGTTCCTGCGGCCGGCTGATAAAGATTATGGCTGATAAAGGTTAGGATGAAAATGGATAAAAGGATTGAGACATACGCTAAGAAGTCTTTCCTGGGGCTGAAAAACCCGTATGGGTCCGTAACCGCTGTCTACCCCTGTGTTATCGACCGGGTGGCAGCGGCCCAGGCAGAACATGGGGACGCGTATTATATGGGGATCAAAGATACGCCCATAATCCCGGACAGCCTGATAAAAAGGCTGGAGGAAGGCGGTTTCTTAAAGCATACCCGGGATCTTATGTCCCTGGGAGGAAGGGCTGTGGACTTAAGGCTTGTAAATCCCCTGACCGGCCGGTGGATGACCGGTTCCAGCAGCGGAACGGCGCTTAACGTGTTCTATGGGATCAATGACCTGGGAGTGGGCACAGACGGGGGCGGCTCCGTGCTGGCGCCTGCAGCTGCACTGAATCTGTACGGATTCATTTCCCCGCTCATAGAAGAGGAACATATGAAGCAGTATAAAAGGCTGTCCACTGACCGGATTCCGTTCTCGCCCTCTGTGGGCTTGATCGCAAGGGAGTGGAGTGTGCTCATAGGAGCAGTGGATACGGTTTTGGATTTGAAATGTGAGTTAAGGGGCAGCAGGGCCGGCATTGAATATAACAGAAGAAACATGGAACTGGTAACAGAGACAGTTCCATGTAATGAGGACATCTACGGTTCCCGGGAAAAACTCATATCCTATCTTCGGGAACATGTTGTAAGGGGTAAAATGCTGGTTTCAGAAGAGGGACCGGTGGATGTACAGGGGATGGGGGATTCTGTTTTCGGACATTTTGATGAGATGACAGGGGAGCGGCAGCGTCTGGCAGGAAAAGGCCTGATGCGGATCGTCAATATGTGCGGGAAAAGCGCGGTGGCCGTGCCCGGGCGAAGGCTGGGGATGACGACCCTCCTGATCTGTGAGAGCCATCCCCAGGACATCGGCGCAATGTTAAGGGCGGCAGAGAATCACTGCTGTGAGAGAAGTGAACTGGTGGACAGGTATTTCCTGAACCTGGATATGTATTTTTAGATATATATGTTAAGAAAAATTGAAATGTGTTATGGACACGGGATCAATGCTCCTGGGGAGATTGGAGAAAAATGAAGCTGATAGATGGTTATACGCTGATGCATGAGCATGTGACAATTGATTTGTCAGGTGTAAAAAAGGATGAGGACTGCAGGCTGGACTGCTTTGAGGAGACGGTAAAAGAGTTTAAAAGCCTGTACGGATATGGAGTTAGAAATATTCTGGAAGTGACAAACCTGGGAATGGGCAGGAATGTGGAGTATATCAAAAGGGTATCTGAGCAGACGGGGATCAACATTATTGTATCCACCGGGTTTTATAAGGAGCCGTTCCTGCCGGACTGTGTGTACGGCAAGCCGGCGGAGGAACTGGCTCAGCTGATGGAACGGGAACTGACCCAGGGGATTGATGGGTCATGGGAGCCTGTGCCCGGTGATACCGGCATGTGCGCGTCCGTAATCGGGGAGTTTGGAACCAGTAAACAGCAGATGACGGATATGGAGAAAAAAGTATTTGACGCCATGGCAGCGGCAGCGGTCAAGACAGGCGTGCCGGTAACCACCCATACCACCCTGGGGACCATGGGGGCAGAGCAGGCGGATTATCTGATGGAACGCGGAGTAAAGCCCGAGAAGATCATCATCGGACATATGGATCTGTCACAGAACATAGAAACCATACTCTCGGTTTTGAGAAGGGGAGTCAATGTGGGATTTGACACGGTGGGGAAACTGAATTACTGTCCGGATACCTTCCGGGCAGAGGCGCTGAAGCGGATTCATGAGGAGGGAATGCTTTCCCAGGTGGTGCTTTCCATGGATATCACAAGAAAGTCCCATCTAAAGTACAGGGGAGGGATCGGATATGCGTACATGTTCCAGTCATTCCTTCCCCTGCTGTCAGAAAGCGGCTTTACACAGGCACAGATCGATATGCTCTTAAGGGAGAATCCGAGGAGGATCCTTTTGGGAGCCGGATGCTAAGTGCTCATAACGAGGAGGTTTCAGATATGCAGACATATCCGTTATACAGCCTGTCCCTTGAGGAGGCAATGAAGCTTCAGTTTAAGGTGACGGACTGTATCACAAGAGAATTTGAAGGACACGAGTTTTTAAACAGGGGTGATCTTGGCGTGGTGATGGGGCTCAACAAACCGGTGACCACCAGCAAGGTAGAACAGGTGATCGCCCGTATTTTTGATACAGAGGCCTGCGTGCTGGTCAGGGGAGCCGGAAGCGGAGCCATCCGGTTCGGTCTCCACGCCATGCTGACATGCGGGGATAAGATACTGGTCCATAAGGCGCCGGTTTACAATACCACCGGCACGTCCTTTGACATGCTGGGTCTGGTGCCTGTGGAAGCTGACTTTAATGATCTGCCGGATGTTGAGGCAGTGCTTCGTGCTGATCCGGATATTAAGGGCGCTCTGGTGCAGTATACCAGGCAGAAGCTGGATGATTGCTATGATATGCATGAGGTGGTAAAAACCATCAAAGCGGTAAGGGATATTCCGGTCCTGACCGATGACAATTACGCGGTGATGAAGGTAAAGGACATCGGGGTACAGTGCGGCGCTGACCTGTCCTGTTTTTCAGCCTTTAAGCTCCTGGGGCCGGAGGGTATCGGCGTGATCGCAGGAAAGAAGCAATATATAGACCGACTCATATCGGAGAGCTATTCCGGAGGAATGCAGACCCAGGGACATGAGGCGCTGGATGTGCTCCATGGCCTGATCTATGCACCTGTGGCACTGGCGATCCAGGCTCAGGTCAATGAGGAGTGTGTAAACAGGCTTAAGGCAGGGGAGATCCCCCAGGTAAGGGATGCATTTCTGGCCAATGCCCAGTCCAAGGTGCTTCTGGTTGAATTTTATGAAAATATTGCGGAAAAGGTGCTGGCGGAAGCGGAGAAGCTGGGAGCAGCGCCTAACCCGGTGGGAGCGGAATCCAAATACGAGATGATCCCCATGTTCTACAGGGTGTCCGGAACCTTCCGGAAAGCGGATCCCACCCTGGAGCACCGCATGATCCGGATCAATCCCATGCGTGCAGGGGCGGATACCATTTTGAGGATCATAAAGGAATCGATAGAAAGGGTGAAGTAGATGTTTCTGAACCAGACAATCAGGCGGAACCGGGAACTGGCGGAAACCGCATTCATGCTTCATCAGGAAGGGCGGATATTGCCGGATTCCTATGTGGTGGACGTGGACGCATTTCTGGAAAATGCCCGCAGACTGCTGCACAAGGCAGAGGAGAACCATATCAAGCTGTACTTTATGCTAAAGCAGATCGGAAGGAATCCTTATCTGGCAAAGGCATTGGTGGAACTGGGATACAGCGGCGCCGTGGTGGTGGATTACAGGGAAGGGCTTGTGATGATGCGGCACAATATCCCTATAGGCAATGTGGGACACCTGGTGCAGGTACCCGGAGCCTTGATCAAGAATATGGTGGCATACGGGCCGGAGGTGATGACGGTTTATTCAAGGGAAAAAATCATGGAGATCCAGGCTGCGGCTGCTGAACTTGGACGCAGGCAGGCTTTGATGCTTCGGGTATACGGTGATTTTGACATGATCTATTCCGGGCAGACAGCGGGCTTCCATCTGGATGAGCTGAAGGAAACCGCGATCTGGATCAAGACAGAGTGCCCCCAGCTGGAGATCAAGGGCGTGACATCATTTCCCTGTTACCTCTATGATGAGACGGCAGGGGATGTGCTGCCCACCAGGAATCTTGAGACTGTAAAATGCGCGGTAGAAATCCTGAAGACCTGCGGGGTAGACGTGACGCTGGTGAACACCCCTTCCGCCACCTGCTGCCATACCATTGACAAAATGGTGGAGTTTGGGGGCAACTGCGGGGAGCCGGGACACGGACTTAGCGGAACCACGCCCATGCATGCGGAACATGATCTGGAGGAAATACCGGCCGTAGTGTATGTCAGTGAAGTTTCCCATAATTTTATGGGAAATGCCTACTGCTTTGGCGGCGGCCATTACAGGCGGTCCCATGTGAAACATGTGCTGGTGGGAAAAAGTTTAAAAGACAGCAGGGACCTTACGGTGATACCGCCCACGGATGAAAGCATTGATTATCATTTTGGAATATCAGAGGAATGCACGGTAGGAGATACGGCGGTCATGGCATTCCGTTTCCAGATTTTTGTTACAAGAAGCGATGTGGCGCTGGTAAAGGGAATCAGGAAAGGATGTCCCGAGATCATAGGTATTTATGACAGCCAGGGAAGAAAGAAGGAAGAATTTTGAAGAGATTTGTTGTGATCGTGTTGGACGGATTTGGAATAGGAGCAATGGACGATGCTGTGACAGCGCGTCCCGGGGACGAGAAGGCAAATACACTGAGAAGTATTTTGAGGGACCATCCTGATATGAAGCTTCCAAACCTGGAACGTCTGGGGCTGATGAATGCTTACGGGGCGGAGAGCAGCCGTATGAAGATGTGGGAAGATGCAAACTTTGGAAAGTCGGAGCTGATGCATTTTGGAGCTGATACGTTTATGGGACACCAGGAGATCATGGGTACATTTCCGCGAAAACCGGATGTCCATCCCTTTCAGGAAAAAGTGGATGCAGTGGCCGGCCATCTCAGGGAACAGGGGCATAAAGTGGAGATTATTGAAAGGGAAGGGCTGCGGTATGTGCTCTGTGATGATTTTGTGACAGTGGCCGACAATCTGGAGGCGGACCTTGGAATGTGCTACAATGTGACGGCTCCCCTGGACTATATACCCTTTGAAAAGGAATATGAGATCGGCCGCCTGGTCCGCGAGGTGGTGACCGTTGGCCGTGTGATCGTGTTTGGCGGGACCGGAAACTCCATGGAGGATCTTTGGAATGCGGAGGAGACAAAGGACCATGCCTTTATCGGGATCGCATCAGCTAAATCCAGATCCTATGAGCAGGGATACCAGTGCCTGCACCTGGGATACGGGGTTGATAAAAATGTACAGGCCCCTACCATTCTGACAGATGCCGGGATTCCTGTCACGCTCATTGGGAAAGTGGCGGATATTGTTGCAAATGACAAAGGAACAAGCATTTCCTGTGTGCCCACCGAAGCGTGTATGGAGCACACCATCCATGCCTTCAGACACATGGAGACAGGGTTCATCTGTACCAATGTGCAGGAGACCGACCTGGCCGGCCATTCCCAGTCTTCATCTGTCTATAGACAGATCCTGGAAACAGCAGACCGCGGCATCGGAGAACTGCTTCCCCTTCTCACCGAGGAGGATGTGCTTCTGGTTATGGCTGACCATGGAAATGACCCGGACATCGGGCACAGCAAACATACGCGGGAGTGTGTTCCCCTTTTGGTGTACAGGAAGGGAGTTGCCGGAAAAAGGCTGGGTATCAGGAAATCCCTTTCCGATGTGGGCGCAAGCGTGTGCGATTATTTCGGGGTAAAAGCACCCCGGAACGGCATCTCCTTTATGGGGTGCCTAAAAGACTAGAAACGCATTGACCGGAAGAAATCCTTGCCATTGATATTTAATTATAGTATACTTTTAACAATGCTTTAACAGTTTGGGAAAAGGCTAATACGGTATATAGTAAAGTTAGGAGTACATTATGGATGAGAAGGCAAGGAAATCATATAGCGATGTAGAGGCTGTGGATATACTGCACCAGGTTTCTAACTTATATATATCTACAAAGGTGCCTCATGATTACGGAACAGGTGAGGCCTATACATCGGTGGAAGTACATACCCTAAAACATATTGCCGACCATCATGGGATCACGGTAACGGAGCTTGCAAGGGATTATGGAAAGACAAAAGGAGCAGTTTCCCAAATCCTGAAAAAAGTGGAGAGCAAGGGGCTGATCTACAGGGAAGTGGATCCCGAGAATGATAACAGATACCACCTGTTTTTAACTGAAAAAGGAAAGGAACTGGACGAAGCCCACCGCAGATATGATGAGGTTGGGTTTGGGGAATCCATGGATATTGTCAGGGAACGGTTTTCAGAGGATGAAGTCAACACTGCCTTTTGTGTGCTTGAGGCCTGGCTGGATATAAGGCGGGGGGTTCAGGAAAGACGGAATGAAAAGAAAAAGAGCAGGAAGAGATAAGGAAATAGATTAACGTATACAGGCCCATGTCCGGTTACGGTCAGGAAGGAGCTGCAGCATTTGCTGCAGCTCCTTTCAGATTGGCGGCAAAGCCGCCGGTCTGATGAACCTCATGGTGAAGCCATGAAAATCATATATGTTCAGAACTGTGCGGGAAGTCTTGATCCAGGAAGATGAAAAACAAAGGCAACCCGCTTGTCAATGTTTTTTGTGAATAAAATTGGATATATTGCACAAAATACACGTATCATATTCATGCATATTGACAAACTATATAATTGATATTGACATTATCAGGCAAAAGGTTTAGAATCTAAACAAGAGGTATACATACTAAACCAAAGGTTAAGATTCTAAACAATATAGGGTTTGGACAGTATACCTGCTTGACTGCAAAAACCGGTACTGCAGGCTGGTGGAGCAAAAACTAATTCCAAAAAGACAGGAGAAGTATCATGAATCATACACTAGCTGTGATAGTAACGCTGCTGTATATCGTCATAGTTGCAACACTGGTAATTAAAAAGTATAATTCAGTATTTGTGTTCCTGGTATCAGGCATGATGATCCTGCTGCTATCGGCAATCTTCGGCGGCGGATCGATCATGGGGGATAAAACCACGGGAAATGCGGTCATAGATGTATTTGCATATGCCGCCAATGCATTCAAATCCAATGCATCCGGTGTGGGACTGACCTTAATGATGGTAACAGGGTACGCTGTTTACATGTCTCATATAGGGGCATCCACAAAATTGGCATATCTGGCAACCAAGCCTTTATCAAAAATTAAAAACCCCTACATAGTTTTAAGCATGCTCTTTATCATTGGAACCCTGCTGAAACTAGTGATCACAAGCCATGCGGGCCTGGCCATGCTTTTGATGGCCATTGCGTTTCCTATCCTCACCTCCCTGGGGATCAGCAAGCTGAGCGCCGCCACTGTTATGATCATGTGCGGCTTTGTGGACTGGGGTCCCAATGATTCAAGCGCGATCTTTGCGGCGGAGAATGTGGTTGGAATGCCCATGATGAACTATTTCCTCACCTATCAGGGAAAAGCCGCAGCGATCCTTATTCTTATCTGTGCTGTCTTTCTTCCCATATATCTGAGGCACATGGACAAGAAAGACGCATCCACAGGAAGCGTTGCGGCAAAGACGGAGATGCCGAGGGATTCCAGCTGCCCGGCATGTTACGCAGTGCTTCCCATTGTACCTTTGGTTTTGATCACCGTCTTCAGCTTTATACCATCCATTAAAATGGATGTGGTCACGGCAAACCTTCTTGGACTGTTCTTTGTATTTATCCTGGAGCTGGTGAGAAGAAGGGACAGAAAAGAGGTGACCAATGACTTTAATGTTGTAATGAAGGCAATGGGCAATTCCTTTGCCAATGTTGTAAGTATCCTGATCGGTGCGGCAGTGTTTGCGGAAGCCATCAAACTGTTGGGCGGTATTACGATCATATCCAATGTCCTGGCCTCTGTTAAGAGTGCGCCGATCATTACCATGGCATTGATGTCAATGATCACATTTTTTGCAGGTATGCTTCTGGGATCGGGCAATGCATCATGGTATGCCTTCGGCCCCCTGGTTCCGGATGTGACGGCTCAAATGGGAGTTTCCACAGCCACCATCGCCCTTCCCATGCAGCTTTCCTCCGGCATCGGCCGGTGTATGTCTCCGGTGGCCGGTGTTGTAATTGCCATTTCAGGCATGGCTGAACTGGAGATCATGGACATTGTAAAACGGTGCTCTGTTCCGGCGATCGTGATGTTTGCCTGTAATATGATCGTCTCATATGTAATTGTTTAATTAAATGAAAATGTGTTATGATGAAAAAAGATAAAGGAGAATTCGTGATGAGCAAGATAATATATGATTTTGATAAAGGCGTTGAGAGAAGAGGAACAGATGCAAAAAAATATGACCCGTCCCTGTGCCCAGGCGATGTGCTTCCATTCTGGATCGCGGACACGGATTTCCCAAGCCCGGTGGAGGTGACCGAAGCCTTAAGGGAGCGCGTGGAGATGAATCATTACGGTTATCCGTATATTGATCCGGCATTTGAGGAGAGCATTGCCAGGTGGTATAAAGTAAGGCACAACACGGTCCTGAATCCGGAGTACATAGATTTTTCACCCTGCGTCATCCCTGCCATGATATGGTTTGCAGAAGAATTTTCAAGTGTTGGGGATAAGATCCTCCTTCAGACACCTGTTTACCCTCCCTTTCATGATCTGGTGAAAAATAATGGCCGTCAGCTGGTTTACAACGAGATGGATCTGGTCAACGGCCGTTATGAGGTCAATTTTGAAGACTTGGAGAAAAAGCTGTCAGACCCCAAAGTGAAGATCCTGTTTATCTGTAATCCACAGAACCCCACAGGCAGGTGCTTTACCAGGGAAGAACTGGTGAGGATGGGGGAAATGTGCATCCGCAACCACGTGATGATCGGGGTGGATGAGATCCATGGGGATATCATTTTTGACGGACATACGTTTATTCCTTTCTGCGGTATCTCGGAGGAGTTTGCCGATCATTCCGTGACATTTATCAATCCTGCCAAGACCTTTAATGTGGCCGGCTTCCGCACCGCCGCATGGTTTACGCACAACAAAGAGATCTACCGCAGGATGATGAACCAGCAGACATACAAAAAGGGAATGGGAAGAAATATATTCGGAAACGCAGCATTGATGGCATGCTATAATCACGGGGATGACTACGCAGACCAGTGTGTTGCGTACTTAAATGAGACCAAGAACCAGGCGGTGGCATACATCAATGAAAACATCCCCAAGATCAAGGCAATTGAACCGGAGGCTACCTTTATGATCTGGATGGACTGCAGGGGACTTGGATTCCAGTCACAAAAAGAGTTAAAGGATTTTATGTTCAGGGATGCCAAAGTGTTATTAAATGACGGAACCACCTTTGGGGAAAAGGAAGGGAAGGGATTTATGAGATTTAATTTTGCGGCTCCCAGGGCAGTTGTCATGGAAGGGTTAAAGCGGATCAAGGAAGCGGCCGACAGGCTGTAACGCAAAGGCAGGTGTCCGTATGAGAGAGGATTTATTAAAGAAAGTCGCGGAAAAGGAAGCGCTGGCAATCCTGACAGATTCTTTGGGAAATGTCATATGGGAATCAGATAAAAGCCCGGTGGCAGCCATGTATGGCCAATATTTTGAACATCAATTTTCCGGAGTAAAAGCCATGGTCCTGTACGCGAACCAGGCAGGTATTGCCATGGGGATCATGGCGGGCCGGATCCCCATCCGGGAATGCCATGGGGTGAGAATGTCGGAAGGCGGACTGAAGATGTTCAGGGAAATGGGGGTGGCTGTCACATATGCAGAGCTCATCCCCCTTGTGAAATCCTCAAAGGATGATACAAAGGTCTGCCCCATTGAACAATTTCTCTATGACCACAGGGACCAGGGAGAGCAGTGGGAGTTTCTTGAGGAGCGTTTTAAGAAGAACTGAAAGTCCGGGACAGAGGGTGTGCAGTGCACATCCTCTGTTTTGCACCTGCTGTGCACGCCGCCCTGTGCTTTACCTGCTGTGGCGCCGCCCAGTGCCGCGCCGCTCAGTACCGCGCCACCCGTGCCCTGGTTGATGCTTTGCCCGGCGTACTTTTACCAGGAGACGTTTTACCAGGAGACTGCTAAGTTGTAAAATCAAATGCGACAAGGGTTAATAACTCTATCGCATTTGATTTTTTTATTGGAAAAATCAGAGTGTTACAAGAGAAATAAAACTCTTGTGGCACTCTTTTTTATTTGCAGAAAAACAGAAAGAAAGGTGGTTGGAATGAGAAAAGGAGCGAAAAGGCTTAATTTCACGGATAGGCAGAAGATTGAAAGCATGATGAAATCCGGGGCAAAGGTTGTGGAGATAGCCCAGGCGGTAGGAGTACACCGGGCCACCATTTACAACGAATTGAAGCGTGGCGGCGAACCTTACCAGGCAGAAGCGGCACAGAGGGCATTATAAACACGGTCCGGCAGCAGGACACGGAAAGCGAGGAACTTAACGTGAGAGTACATATTTTAAAAGACACCACAACAGAGGGTTTGGAAGCCAAAATTAACCAGGTAGTAGAGCAGAACCAGGGAGCAATCAATAATATACAGTACCAGGCCGTTGCGGTTCCGCAATTCAGAGGTAAGGAAATTGTGGATGTAAAAATGCAGTATTCCGCAATGGTGTGGGCCTGGGAATAGAAAGTTGGTTTGCTATGGAGTATATTGCAAATTTTTCCGGGGGCAAAGATAGCACGGCAACAATTATATTGGCACACGAACACAACGAACCGTTGGATTTAATAATTTTTTCGGAAGTTATGTTTGATGAAACTATAAGTGGGGAATTGCCGGAACATATCAACTTTATAAAGGAAAAGTGCATACCGTTATTTGCTTCCTGGGGATATAAAACAGAGATATTGCACGCAAAAGTCAATTATATGGATTGTTTCAACCATATCGTAACACGTTCCAAGGTGCCGGAGAGAAATGGAAAGAAACAAGGTTTTCCAATGGCCGGAAGATGCACCATAAACGATAGGTGCAAAATCAAACCAATAAAAGACTTTTTCAAAGACAAAGACCCGGAGCATGTAACGCAGTATATAGGAATTGCAATAGATGAACCCAAAAGACTTGAAAGATTAAGAAACAAAAAACCTACAAAGATTTCATTGTTGGAAAAATACGGGTACACAGAAAAGATGGCTTTTGCACTTTGCGAAAAATACGGCTTACTTTCGCCAATATATGATTTTGCCCCAAGGGGGGGCTGTTGGTTTTGCCCAAATGCAAGATATTTTGAACTTAAACACCTACGAACACACCACCGGGACTTGTGGGACAAATTACTGGGGTTAGAGCAGCAGGACAACCTTGTGGGGTATAAATGGAACACCCTAACGGGGCGGTCAATGGCCGACAATGAAGAAATGTTTTACTGGGAAGATGCCCAACTTACAATATTTGACCTTTTAGAAGAATAAAAAGCGAGGAACTTAACATGAAACGAAAGTACACGATTTTAGACCTATTTTGCAAAGCGGGGGGGGGGGCGGCACAAGGATATTATAACGCCGGATTTGAGGTTTTAGGGGTTGATATTGTTGCCCAACCAAATTACCCGTTTGAATTTGTTCAAATGGATGCAATCGAATTTTTAAAAACCCAGGATTTGACCCGGTTTGATGCCATCCACGCATCCCCACCGTGCCAGGCCCACACAAAGGCACAAGCACTTTCAAAGGGAAGAAATAATGGAAAGTACGGAAAACACCCGGACTTCATACCACAGACCAGGGAATTATTAAAAGCATTACGGAAGCCTTACATAATCGAAAATGTTGTTGGTGCCCCATTGGAAAGTCCCATTTCCCTATCCGGCACACAATTCAAAAACATATACACGCAGCGGAAAAGAATTTTTGAAAGCAATATCAAATTGCAGGAACCAATCACAAGGCCAGTGGCAAAGAAAACGCCAACGGCAGGAAACGGATTTGGCCAGGATGGATTTATTGCAATATGCGGTTCCGGCGGCGTAAGGGGCATGAACAGTAAGCAAATTCCTTTATACTGGGGGTTTGCCCTGGGTGGGATTGATTGGATGACAAGGGCAGAATTGGCGGAAGCAATACCACCAGTTTACACGGAGTTTTTGGGGAAACAAATTATTGAATATTTAGACAAACAGAAAGCGAGGAACCAACCATGACACACATCTTAATTATGGGCATCCTGGCCCTGGTAGTTTTAATAGGCGGCATTACATACCTGGGCATTGCAGGGGTGGCAATTATTTACTGCCTGGGCGGCAATGAAAGCCCACGAAGCCGCCGCATATTCTTTGGCATCCTGGGCGTGCTTATGATTTATGCCTTTGTATGTATGTGCATATACCTGGCAAAGTACGGGTGGCCGTTATGATACGCCTAAAAGATTTTCTTGCAATTTTGCATCAATCGGACAGATTGCAGATTTTCAAGGATGGAAAACCAATATACACCGGGTACCTTGCACTTATCGTTCACAATCCGCAGATTGAAGCGGAAATGGATGCAGTAATTACCAAATTCCGTGCAGTCCCGGAAATAAAGCATAAGCAATGGAGAGAACGGGGCTTGATGGCACCAATGGAGCCGGAAGAAATGCCGGAATATGCCTTTTCAGATTTGCAGATGCAACTATATTACACCATTTACATTTAGGAGAAATACACATGGCAGAAATGATATTAAAAGTAAAGGTTATGGACATGCCGGAAGTTATGGCCACAATAGCCAGGATAAAGAAAATCCAAAGGCGGCGTGCCTGGGTACATAAAACCAAAACAAAGAAAGCGAGGAATGGAAGATGGAGCATGTAAAAGAATATCAGCCAATCAATGGCGTGGTCGAGCCGGATTTTTTGGAATATCTCAAAAAGACTTTCCAGGCGTGGCAGCAGTATTTTGAAGAGGGCACAACCCTGGGCACCAGGGAAATTGCCAAATTGCAGGAAAGGGTTATGGGAGCCAAATTAAATTCCCGTTTTGGGTTTGAAGTGGTTGCCCACCGTGGCCCGGATGACGAGGACCAGGACCGTTTTACCCTTATGATTTACAAAAACCGTGATGCGGTGGAAAATGACCCACCACTTTACCATTTCACAACACCAATTTACAGATAAGAAAGCGAGGAACTTAACATGGGATTTATGGACAGTTTTACAACAGACGGCACCGTGGAAATGAAGCACGGGGAATATTACAACCTTATGCGTGAAGCGGCAAAGGCGGATTTGATTGCCAACGCAGTGAAAGCGGAAGTGCCAACCTTTTACATCCAGGCAATGATTACCGGGAAAAAGCCGGAGTGCCTTAATACACTGGCAGCAGAAGAGGAAAGCACGGGTTTCCGTGCAGAGTATGAAGAAATTACCGGGGCGGTGGTTGTGATTTTTGAAGCCTGGATGAAAGAAAACGGCGTGAAGAGTACCGCCGCAGCATTGCACCGCCTTATTGATACCCTGGCACAAAACCGCATTGAGGAATTGCAGACCATCAAAGAAAACCAGGAAGAACATAACGCCCACATGGAAGAATGGTTTAAGGAAATGATGGAAGCCATGGAGAACATGCCCACTATTACGGCAACCGTTAATTTGGGATGTGGAAAATGCCACACGGCAGCAGAGGAACCAGGAAAGGAAAACGAGAAGCACCCGGACCGTTGGAGTTGCGAAGAGTGCGGCCACTATAAACCAAACGCCAAAGAAAATGCAAAGAAATCCGCCCAGGCATGTAAAGAATGTGAGGACGGCAGCAATTTCCAGGAAAGAGAAGATGCAGCAGGGCAGCAGGACCCGGAAAGCGAGGGCGTAAAAGAATGATAGTTTTATTTAATGACACCATCCACCAGGCAATCAAATACCTGGAAGAAAACCACCCGGCAGAGGAAAAAGTTTATTTGCATATTGCGGAGGGGTTTGATTGCATAGAAAGCCCGGACGGACAAAAGGGATTTGGTTGTTATATTCCGGCGGAAAAGTGCATTTACCTGGCCGGGGATTTGCCGGAATTTGAAGAGGATGCCCAGGAAAAGGATTTGGCTATTGTGGAAACATTGGCCCATGAATATAAACACTTCATGCAGCATTGCGAGGGAAAAGAGTTTGACGAAGAGGAAGCGGAAAACTTTGCGGCCCAGGTGTTGGCAGATTGCAGAAAGCGAGGATGTGGAAATGGCAATGATTGAGTTGAGAAAAGAGATTGAAGCGGCAGCCCAGGCGGAACTTAACCGGGCAAATGCCAAATTTCCTTTATTCAGTAGCCCACATGAGGGTTATGCCGTGACACTGGAAGAGGTCGAGGAGGCCCAGGAAGCCATGGAAAATGTGAAATCTTCCATGAAAGTATTATGGGACCGTGTAAAGGGCGTGGAAATTGCGTGTTTCCTGGATGATGAAACAAAGCCAATGGCAATTTACAACCAGGCCATTGATGCCGCATGTGAAATGGTCCAGGCAGCAGCCATGTTGTTGAAATATGAAATGAGCGTTGGGGACGGTGCAGGAACCAACGGAAAGGCGGTGTAATATGGCGGTTTATGCAGTAGATTTTGACGGCACCCTGGCCGTTACAAGGTTCCCGGAAATCCTGGAACCAAAACAAAAGATGGTTGCAGCGGTTAAGATGCTGCAAGCCCAGGGACACAAAGTTATTTTGTGGACAAGCAGAGCCGGGAAAGACCTGGAAGCGGCGGTGGAATGGTGCAAGGACCAGGGCATTGTATTTGATGCAGTGAATGAACCATTGCCGGAGCAAATTGCACGTTGGAACAATGACACAAGAAAGATTTATGCAGATTTTTACATTGATGACAAGGCCGTGACAGTGGAAACCATGGAAAGCATGATGGACCAGGTTGTGGATATTGTGGATAAGTATAAATTGCAGTAGCAGGAAAGAGAGGAACTTAACATGGCAGATTTTGATTATTACACCGATATGGATAGCCACCCATTTACTGGGAAAAGAAAGGTAAATTTCAAAGCACAAATATCCAAGAAAGAATTTTTGAAAGGACATTTTGATGGAAGCCCGAACTATGACCAGGTGGAAAATGTTACGCCCGGAAAAGTGTATGACATTCATAAGGTAGAGGGCTACGGGGATGTGGCAGATTTCTATTTTACAAATGATGCCGGGGAAGAAATGAGATTGGGAAATTTCTTTTTTGAAAAAGCAGAATAAGCAGGAAAGCGAGGAACTTAACATGGGAAATGCACTTGCAGTATTTATGGGGACAGAAAGACAAAGAACAACGCCGGATTTCATTAAAAGCAGAAGAAAAAACGCTTTTGAAGTGCCGGACCTGGCAGCAGATACCCAGGAAATTAACACCAAAAGAGAGATAAAAGCCATCATGGCAGCCATTGACAGAGAAATGGCCAGTTATAAGAGCCTGGCAGAGTTGGATTTCCGAGCCGGGTATATGACCGGGAAGATTTACGAAAAGGAAGCCGTGGGGCTTATCACACCGGGACACCGTGATGCACTCATAGGAATTTTATATGCGAAATATGAAACCATCCGTGGTTTGGAAATCGGCGGTGCCGGATGCAATTTGTAATAAATGGCTTGAAGTATGACACCGAGAAGATGGAAAAGGTGGCGGATGTAAAGAAATGGTACAAAACAAACAACATTCGGTTGCTTCATGCTTTTCCGGGCAAAGAAATAGGCCATGTGTATGATTGCGAATTATGGAAATCAACAAAAGGAAATTGGTTGTTGACCCATGAGGAAGATTATGCAAAGCAATACGGCCAGGCTATCCAGGAAGAGGAAGCCAAGGACCTTTTAATGAGATATGCAACGAATATTTATGAAAAGTTGTATGGAGATTTAGAGGAAGCATAAAAAGCGAAACCCGGTTGTAAAGGTGGGGACCTAAAACAACCGGGTAATGAACTTAACACCCATATTATAACACAATATATAGAAGAAATAAAGCGGTTTTCACTATATATAGAAAGGAAATGCGTATGGTTGTTGGTTTAATCATTGGAGCCGCCGTGTTGGTGGTCGGCTTCCTGGTTGTTTTGGCGGTAGCAGTGACGGCAGCAGGACACGCCCAGGAAGAAATTATGGACTAATTTTTGAAGAGGTACAACACCACTGTCCCGTCCTTGTAATGGGTATTAACAAATGAACGAACCCCAAAATGATATAGAAATATATATTTTGTTTATTGGGTACCTGGTGGATGGGTATGTGGTTTGGATATAAAGGTGGGGACCATGAAAAAACGATATTATGATGATTACGATTATGAGGAAGCATACCAAAAGCAGTGTGACACCTTAGAGGAATGGGAATTGGAACGGTTGATGAAAGAGGGAAAGGTTGAGTGCCTTTACAGAACCACCACAACCAAGTCCGAGAACATCAAAAGCGGCACAACATTACTGGAAGCCCAGGTGTACCCGTCCTTTAAAGACAAAAAGGATGTGCCAGTGACCGCAAAGAAGAGGGAAACACGCCCATCCCAAAAGAATTTGAACGATAAGAACGCAAGGCGGTACCTTATACGCCTGGCCAATATCAATTTTGGGAAAGGGGATATTTGGGCCACGTTTGGGTGGGATGAAGAACATTACCCGGAAAACATGGATGCAGCCCAAAGGGATGTAAGGAATTTCATAAAACGTATCAATTACCGCAGGAAGAAAGCAGGGATGGAAAATATTAAATATATTTACATCATTGCAGCGGACGGAAACACCAGGCCGCATTTTCACATTCTGATGACCGGGGACGGCGTGGACCGTGACGAGTTAGAAGAATTATGGGGAAAATGCAAAAGACCAAACACCAGGAGAATAAAGCCGGATGACAATTTTATTATCACGGGCCTGGCAACGTATATTTCCAACAATCCGCACGGGACAAAAAGATGGTGCCCATCAAAGAACCTCAAAAAGCCGGCCCCACCAAAACGCAGTTATTCAAAATTCAAGAAATCCAGGGTGGAAAGAATGGCCAAGGACTATGAAACATTGAAAACGCAGATGGAAAAGGCTTATCCAGGTTATAAATTCCTGGATGCAGAGGTTAAGTATAACGGCATTAACGCCGCATTTTACATATACGCCCGGATGGTGCGGAATTGAAAGGAGAACAGACCATGAAAACAATTTCAGTAATCAACCTCAAAGGCGGCGTGGGCAAGACTACAACCGCCACGTCCCTTGCGGAATTATTGGCAGAGGGGGACAAGAAAAGAAAACGGCCCGGCAGCAGGGTTTTGTTGTTTGACAATGACAAGCAGGGCAACACATCCAAATTATTTGGAGTGTATGACCGGGAAAAAGAAGCCCAGGCGTGCAAGATTTTAAAGACCGGGCGGATTGCCGGAAATATCAAAGATACCCAGGAACCCAATATGGACATTATCCCATGCAATTATTTCATGGAGTTGGCGGAATTGGAGATAAAGGCAGACCAGGAACATACCCAACATGAAAGATACAAGGCGGCCCTGGACGAAGTGGCCGGGCATTATGACTATTGCATTATAGACAATCCGCCGGACCTGGGAATGAATGTTATAAACGCCCTGGTGGCAACGGATGAAATTATCATACCCGTGTACTTAGATGCCTATTCACTGGACGGCCTGGAAGAATTGGTGGAGCAGATAAACCAAATAAGGGCATTAAATCCAAAGGCACGCCTTTCCGGCGTTCTGATTGCGGACTACGAAAAGACAGACACAAGCGAGGAAGCGGAAGCCTGGTTGAGAAATCGCAGTGGGTTCCCGGTATTTGTTCAGAAAATCAGACATTCCAAGAAAGTAAAGGATGCCACGATTTACGGACAGACACCTTGCCATTACAACATCCGAAGCGGAGCCGCCCAGGACTATAAAAAGTTTGTTGCGGAATATGTGGGCCTTTATGGGCACCAGGCAGCAGGGGAAAGGAGATAAGACAATGGGATTTAATATTTTGGACATTATGAACGGAACCACCAGGGCAGCGGCAGAAGAAAACCAGGGGTACCGGGATATTGTTTTGAATTACCGGGAAATTGTTGTGACGAAGCATAACAAATATAGCATGGACGAACTGGAAGAACTGGCCATGAGTATTGAAGCGGTGGGATTGCAGCAGCCACTTACACTGGGGCGTGTAAATGGGGAATGGTGGTTGGAAAGTGGACACCGCCGCCACAGTGCCATTGGCATATTACTGGGAGAGGGCAAAGGTCAGTTTGAAAGTGTGCCGTGCCGCTATAAGGACTATAAGAGCGAAACGGAATTTAGAATTGCTTTACTCATGGGCAACACATTCAACCGTAAAATGACAGACTTTGACCTTATGAACCAGGCCAGGGAATGGAAAGAGGTTTTGACCCAGGCGAAAAAAGAGGGGCTTATTGTTCTTGAAAAGGGGCAACGCATCCGTGATTTTGTGGTTGCCATCCTGGGAGAGAGTGACGGGAAAATTGGAACCCTGGAAGCAATCAACAATAAAGCCACCCCGGAAGTAAAGGCAGAATTTGAAAAGGGCACCATGGGAATTACCGCCGCCTATAATGCAAGCCAGTTACCGCCGGAAGAACAAAGGGAGATTGCCGCCCAGGTAGCAGCCGGGCAGGATGTGAAGTGCGAGGAAATCAAAGCCCAGGTGGAAGAAAAGAAGAACCGCCGGGAAGAGGAAGCCAGGGCACAAAATATGTCAGATACCGACACCACAGAAGAGGAAAAAGCCAATGCCAAGAAATTGCACGCCGTCAAAATGATTGAGAAATATTATATATACCTCAATGACGAAGAGGTGGGCATTTTGGAACGCATGTTGGAAGATTGCAAGCGGCGTAAACGTGAATACGCATTGGATGAAGAATAGGGGGCCGGGATATGAAGATGCAAAACATGAAGCGTGGAGAAACCACGGAGCAAATTACCCTTTTCAACTGGGCCAACAATAGTTTACACGTCTTGCCGTGCCTGGCCCTCATGTACCATGTGCCAAATGAGGGCAAAAGAACCAATGGGGCAGTTTTAAAGGCGGCAGGAATGAAACCGGGTGTGCCGGATGTGGTTTTGCCAGTGCCGTGCAATGGGTTCCATGGGCTTTACCTGGAAATGAAATATGGCAGAAACAAAACAACGCCGGAGCAGGAAGCATATATGGCCATGTTACGTCAGCAGGGATATAAAACGGCGGTGGCCTATGGTTTCGAGGATGCCAAGGCGGAAATCCTGGCATATTTGCAGGAGCCGGGAAAGATGCCCCTGGAAAAGTGCCTGGCTTCCCCATGGATTGCCGGAAAATGTGATGGCGTACTGAAACCAGGCCGGATGTTTGCAAAGGCACCATGCCGGGAATGTGCAAAGCATGAGCCTACCAGGGCAGAACGGACCATTGAAGAGAACATGGCAGCAGTGCAGGGGCAGTTTAAAAGACCAATCACAAAAGCCATTGCGGATTTGTCCGCCGGAAAAGCCATTGGCAATTTGAGCCTGGAAGATACGTTGGAAACAATCAACCAAAACCTGGCCTTTTTGGTAAGGGGGCAGGAATTAACGGTGGAGCAATCGGCAGCAGTTTTGACCGTTGCCATGGAAGCATATAAACAAGCCAAGAAAGAGAGGGTATAACCATGAACAAAAAAACAGATGGTGGGCACCAAATTGACGAAGCGGATTTGAGAGAAATGCAGGAAGAGGAACCAAGGGAAATGCCGGATGGTGTGGAAACGCAGACGGGCACATGCCGATTTTGTGGGCAAGCCGGAATTATCCACACTCTTACGCCATGGAGCCAGGAAAAAGTGGATGAAGAGGTTACATGTAAATGTGATTGTGACCAGGCCAAGAAATACGCAGAAAGCAAGGAGCGTGTGCAGAAAGCCAAGAACCGTATCACGGAATTATTTGGCAGCAGTGCAGAAAAGCCAGTGGACGAAGCGGTGGTTAATATCATGCTTGCCACGGTGGATGCCATAGAAGCCAAGGCCATGAAAGGTATTAGCATTGATGTAGGCCAGGGCGTAAAGGCAAAGGTTTCAAAGATGGCAAAGGAGAGCATCAAGGTTGAGCGTTCCGAAACCTCAAAGAAGATTTACGAAGAATAAACAGTGAAAGGGTGCGTGCAACATGGGCAGCCGATTGGAAGCAGATATTAAGACGATAGCCAGGAGCATTATACAAGGCAACGAGAAAAGAAAAAAGAGAATAAAGACCAAAACGGCCAGTGCTTTTGACATTATGGCAGCGGCAGTGGTAGAAGATGCCTTGTGTGCTTCATGCGGAAATATCCAAAGCGGCAAAGCCCGGAAGCAGATGCAGGAGAAGATTTATAAGAGCATTATTTACAATACGCCTTATGAATACATTGCGGATGCCGTGTGTGGCCGCAGACAATTCTATGAGTACCGCACCGAGTTTATAACACTGGTGGCAGAAGCCATGGACATGTTGCCGGGCGGCAGCAGGGCAGAGGATGAAGCCAAAAGGTAAGTGGGTCAGAATGTGGAAAAGATATGTTTTATTATAGGCTTATGGGTAGCAGTACACTCATAAGCCTATGACCATGAAGAAAGGATGGTGGCAGCAGTGAAAGAATATGCAAAAGATTTCTACCAATCGGCAGCCTGGAAGAGAGCCAGGCAGACCGTAATTAAAAGAGCCAATGGGTTGTGTGAACGCTGCAAGGCAGCAGGGCAATTTGTTCCGGGTGTGATTGTCCACCATAAGGAATACATAACACCTGGAAACATACATGATGCCAGTGTCACATTGAACATGGACAACCTGGAATTGGTGTGTGAGGATTGCCACAACAAAGAACATAAGAGCAAACCAAATGGACGTTACCGTTTTGGAAGTGATGGAAGATTATTACCGCCAATGCAGCAGGACACCCCCCGGGGTGGTCAAAAAATGGACACCTCAAAAGAACCGAGGGAGTTACATCAAAAAAACTCTGCAAGGTCGCACGCATATAAGGGGGGTTAAATTATGGCAGAAGATACAAAGAGAAACGAAAAGAAAGCAACTAAAAGAGTAAATAAACTGACAAATGCCAGGATAAAAAAAGAGATAGAATTTTTACAACCAATGTTCGCCGGAATTGATGACGAGGACAAGAAAAACCTTGTAAATTCACTGATTGAGGAAGCGGCGTTTTTGAAAGTAGCGTGCTTCCAGGCGAAAGAAGAATTGAAAAAAGAGGGGCTTACAACGGAAACGGTCAACGCTTCCCAAAAGTTTGTAAAAGCCCACCCGTCAGCCACGATTTATGAAAAATATTCACGCCAATACACGGCAATTATTCACACACTTATTGAGTATTTGCCGCCGAAAGAAAAGAAAAATATCAGCAGATTGGCAGCGTTAAGGAATGGATAATTATATTTTCCAATACTGGGATGCCATCCAAAACGGCACCGTTACAGTTGGAAAGTGGATAAGAACCATCTACAAGATTTTGACAGATGGCTTGAAGCGTGGCAAATGGGACTTTGACGAAGAAAAAGCCAATAAGGCAATCAATTTCATAGAAAACTTTTGCCATCATTCAGAGGGCCGAAACGATTTATTGAAACTTGAACTATGGCAAAAGGCCATAGTAAGTGCCATTTTTGGCATTATAGATAAAAAGACCGGGTACCGACAATTCAGAGAGGTTTTTATTGTGGTGGCCCGTAAGAACGGAAAGACATTATTTGCCGCAGCAATAGCGGCCTATATGGCTTACATTGATGGAGAATATGGAGCAAAAATATACTTCCTGGCACCAAAATTGGACCAGGCAGAACTTGTTTATGATGCTTTTTACCAGGTTGTCCAGGCGGATGACGAACTGGAAAGCATTACGAAGAAACGCCGCAGTGATATTTACATCAAAGAATTTAACACCAGTGTAAAGAAGATTGCATTTAACTCCAAAAAGTCAGACGGTTTCAACCCTCAAATGGTAGTCAATGACGAAATGGAAGCATGGCCAGGGGACCAGGGCCTTAAGCAGTATGAGGTTATGGCTTCCGCCATGGGTGCAAGAAAGCAGCCACTTATTTTGTCCATATCAACCGCCGGGTACATCAATGATGGAATATATGATGAACTTATGCGGCGTGCCACATCATTCTTAAAAGGCAATTCCAAGGAAAGCAGAATATTACCGTTCCTTTACATGATTGATGATATAGAGAAATGGGACGCCATAGAGGAATTGAAAAAGAGCAATCCGAACCTGGGCGTTTCTGTTTCCGAGGAATTTTACATTGAACAGATAGAGATTGCAAAGGCATCCCTTTCAAAGAAAGTGGAGTTTTTGACAAAATACTGCAACATCAAACAAAATTCCAGTGTGGCATGGCTTGATTACTGGGATGTAATGAGGGCAGTGAATGAAGATATTAAGGTTTCCCTGGAAGAATACCGGGGATGTTATTGCGTTGGCGGCATAGACCTTTCACGCACCACAGATTTAACCGCTGCTTCCGTTGTGATTTGGAAGAATGGCAAATGGAATGTGGTTACAAAATTCTATATGCCAAGAAAGCGTTATGAAATCGCAGTGAATGAAGATAACACGCCATACAACATTTACAAAGAAAAAGGATTTTTGCAAATATCCGGGGAAAACCAGGTGGACTATAAGGATGTGTATAACTGGTTTATTGAACTGGTAAAGGTTTATAAAATCCGTCCGCTAAAAATCGGATATGACCGTTATAGTGCCGGGTACCTGGTGGATGAATTGAAAATGGCCGGGTTCCAAACGGATGATGTTTACCAGGGCACGAACCTCACGCCAATACTTAACCAGTTTGAGGGAGATTTAAAGGATGGCAAGTACAACCTGGGAGATAACACCCTTTTGGCTTCCCATCTTCTCAATGTGGCCGTGGAAGTCAATATGAAAGATAGCCGCATGAAGCCCGTTAAGATTGAAAAGCGTATGAGAATAGACGGTGCCGTTTCCGTGTTTGATGCAATGACTATGGTTTCAAAATACCACAATGAGATTGGCAAAAAGTTGATGAATGAAGCGGCATAAAAACGGCCCGGCAGCAGGATTTTAAAGTGGGTCAGAATTTTAACACCAATAATTTTACAATAGGTCCATGGATGTGTTCCATGGGCCTATTTTTGAGGAAAGGGGGTAATATTACGGGAATTATCGCAAATGTAATGGGAGCCTTTAAGGCAAAGTACAGACCGCTTTTATTGAGCCGTGGCGAGTATGTACCAACCGGGACCCTACGGGACAATGATATTGTTGGAGCCATTGCGGATGCCATTGCAAAGAATGTGGGAAAACTCACGCCCCAGGTAGTCCGAAAGGATGAAAAGGGCATGACCATAAAAAATGATTACCTGGCCAGGCTTTTGAAATTAAGGCCGTGCCCGGAAATGTCAACCTATGATTTTTTATATAGGATTGCATCCGATTTGGTTTATACGTCCAATTCCTTTTCCGTGATTTTTTGGAATGATGATTTTACGAGAGTGACAAGCATCCAACCAATCACAACGAAAAGTTTTCGTATTTTTGAGGATGACAAGCACAATATTCTTTTCCGTTTCCGTTGGGACTATGACGGGGAAACATATACGGTTCCGTATCAGTGCGTTATACACCTAAAGGCCAGGTATAACAAAAAGCGTTTCCTGGGCACTTCCCCGGATATTGAGTTAAAGCGAAGCCTGGACCTCATAGAAACATCCGGCGAAACAGTAAAGAACATTGTCAACCGTTCCAATTCCCTTGCCGGGTATTTGAAATATAACAACCTGGCAGACAATGACGAATTGAAACAGATTGCCAAAGACTTCCAGGAAGCCTATATGAACGCCGACAACGCCGGGGGCATTGCCGCCATTGACAGTACCGTGGAATTTAAAGAAATCAGCCAACGGACCCCCAATGTGCCGACAAACCAAATTACATTCCTACGGGATAATGTTTACCGTTATTACGGCGTAAATGAAAAGGTGCTTACATCCACCTTATCAGACCAGGAATGGATTTCATTTTATGAAAATGTGATTGAACCCGTGGCAATCCAACTGGGGTATGAGTTTACATACAAACTTCTTACACCACGGGAAATTGGATATGGCAACAAGATTGAGTTTACTGCCAATCTTTTGCAATATGCCACATTACAGACAAGGGACACCATAGGCGGAAACATGTTTGACCGTGGAGCCATGACAATAAACGAATACAGAGCGTTAATGTACTATGGCCCGGTGGAAGATGGGGACGTGAGAATGGTTTCACTTAACTATGTAAAAGCAGGGGACCAAAGCCTTTACCAAGTTGGAAAGGACGGCAGCAAAGAAGAACCGCCCCAGGATAAGCAACGCAGGGCAATGGAAGCGGCGGCCCGTGCCTATTTTGAAGCAATGAAAGGGGGTTAAGGAAATGCCAAAGGGAGCCAAACAGTTTGTGGCTTGCAAAAACGCCAAGAACGCCACCGTTGGAAAATTCTATGAATTTAAAAACGCCACAGAAACTTCCGTGGACCTTTATTTTTACGGGGACATTGTAAGTGATTGGTGGGGAGCATGGCAGGAAGAGGACCAGTACCCGGAAGCAATAAAGAATTTCCTGGCAGAAGCAAATGGCCGGGATTTAAACATTTATATCAATTCCGGCGGCGGTTCCGTTTTTGCAGGAATAGCCATTTACAACATGCTGAAACGCTATGAGGGCAAGAAACATGTTTATGTGGATGCCCTGGCCGGGTCCATTGCATCCGTGCTTCCGTTTGTGGACAGTGACATGCCAACTATTCCGTCAAATGCCTATTTGATGATACACAAGGCATGGGCGTTGTGTGAGGGCAATGCCATTGAGTTACGGAAGATGGCGGACACACTGGAAAGCATTGAGGTTGGAATTTTGAACATTTACGAAGAACATTTGGCCGAGGGCGTGACCATTGAAACCATTAAGGGATTGATGGAAGCGGAAACCTGGTTGAACGGAAACCAGGCGGCCCAGTATTTCAAAGTAAAGGTTGGAGAAGAAAACCAGGTGGCGGCAGCAGTGCAGGACTATACAAAAATGTATTGTAGCAATGCACCAAAGGAACTTTTGCAGGACCAGGAAGCAACCGGGCAGCAGGGCAAGGATGCAGACCTGGAAATGCAGAATGAAATCATTAAGTTATCCATATCCCACATGGGGTAATGGGCAAATATGAAAGGAGATTAAAAACATGAAATTCAAGACAAGAGAAGAATTGATGGCCATGAATAAAAAAGACCTCAAAGCCCGTTTGGCGGACCTGGGGAAGATGGCCAAGGACCTTTCCGGCAAAGATTTGACGGATGCCATGGACGAAGCCAAGGTTATTGGCGAAATCCTGGATGAAATCAAAGGCCGTGAAGAGTTGATGGCGGCGGCAAGAGCAGCCGGAGAAGCAGACCCCGTGGATGACGGCACAAAGCCGGGAGAGAGTGGGACAGAACCCAAGAACCAGGCGAGAGCCAAAAGCGGAAAGGCGTTAAAGGACGGCAAGGCAGTTTCCTACCAGGCAAAAGTCCTGGTAAATCCCCGTAATGCTTTAACCACAGAGGGTGTGGTTTTGCCGCAGCATAGCAGTGCGGAGATTTCCCCGGCGTTTAACAATGTTTCTTCCCTCATTGACCGTGTAAAGACGGTGCCGCTTCCTGGTGGCGAGAGTTACAAACGTCCTTACGTTGTTTCCTACGGGGACGGAGCAGGAAGCACCGCCGAAAATGCGGACTACAATGTTTCCGAGCCGGAATTTAACTATGCGGAAATCGTGCGTGAGAAAATCACGGCGTATGCAGAGGAGCCGGAAGAAATGGTTAAATTGCCGGATGCAGATTATGACGGCGTTGTGGAAGAAAGCGTGACCCGTGCAATCAAGCGTTACGCATCCCGTCAGATTTTGGTGGGTCCTGGTGGCACTGGAAAATTCCGTGGTATTTTCTTCAATCCTACGGAAGCAAAAGAGCAGGTAATTGACCCGGCAACGGATATTACCACAATCACTGCCATTGATGATGCCACCCTGGATGAAATCATTTATTCCTACGGTGGGGACGAGAACGTGGAAGATATTGCCGTGCTTATCCTCAACAAGAAAGACCTTAAAAAGTTTGCCAAGTTGCGTGATAAGCAGGGCCGCAAGGTTTACACCATCAAGAACCACGGCAACACTGGAACCATTGATGAAGTGCCTTACATCATCAATTCCGCATGTGCCGAAATTGGCGGTGTGGCCGATACTTACGCTATGGCTTACGGCCATTTAAGCAATTATGAGGTTGCCATTTTCTCTGATATTGACGCAAGAAAATCCGAGCATTACAAATTCAAGCAGGGACAGATTGCTTACCGTGCGGATGTGTTCATGGGCGGAAACGTGGTTGCGAAAAACGGCTTTATCCGTGTAAAGAACCCTACTGCATAAGGTAGCAGGAAAGGCGGCAGAGCATGACCAAGGAAGAGTTAATTGCGAAAGCCAAATTGAGGATAAGAAAAACGTCAAGTGACGATTTAGACCAGGATGTGGGGCAACTTGTAGAGGTTGCCCTTGCAGACTTAAAGCGTTTTGGCGTGCATCCCTCATATTTGGATGAAACAAACATTACAGACCCCTTAATTGTCGAAGCCGCATTGCTTTACGCCAAGGCCAATTTTGGCAACCCGGAGAACCATGCAGAGTTAATGGCATCCTATGACATGATATGTACCAAAATCAAAGGTGGTGGCTACCATAGAAGCAATAGTGACACTGTTAATTAAGAAAAACCAAACGGAATACCTGGAAAGCAAAGTATTTGGAAAAATCAACCCGGTTGGCCGTGATGAATTTGCGGCAGCAGGACAAAAAGGGTACAAAGCGGACATGATGGTGGAAGTTTGGGGGTTTGAATATGAGAACCAAACAGAAATTATGGTGGATGGCAAGAAATACGCCATTTACCGCACCTACGGGCCAAAGAGCAACGGAAAAGTTGAACTTTATGCCGGGGAAAGGATAGGAACAAGATAATGATTGTAAAAGCCACCCCGGAGAATTTGGACCAGGAGATTGTGGAGCAACTGAAAGATTGGGCAAATGGGGATTTAAGACGTGCGGTAAATGAAGCGGTCAAAGAAACCGCAGAAACCGCAGCCAAAATGTTGCGGCAGGGCGGCCCGTACCAGGAGAGAACGGGGAAATATACAAAGGATTGGGATAGCAAATTGAGGAAAGGCAAGTACACTTCCGAGATTATGACGGAACAATACAGTGTGTATAACAAAAAGCATTTCCGCTTGACCCACTTACTGGAAAAGGGACACCAAAGCCGGAACGGCGGCAGGGTAAAGGCGTATGAACACATTAAGCCTACTTATGACGTTGTGGAGCAGTTGACCATTTCAAACATTGGAAAGCGTGTAAGGGAGATAAGCAAATGACAGTTGAAAAGTTAGTGGAAAGAGCCAAGGCGTTTGGGGAAAAATACGGCGTTCCGATTACCAAAAATGCGTTTGAGGGAACCATTGATGACCCGGTGCCACCGCTTCCTTACCTGGTTTACTTATTACCCCATGAAACCAACCGAGGGGCGGACAATCTGAACAATTTAAAAGCAAAAGATTTTGACCTGGAACTTTATACCGCCGGGGATGACCAGGAGCGTGAAAACCTGGTGGCAAATTTGGAAAATGAAGTATTCCCGGATGTGGAATGTGAAGTGTATTTGGCACCCATCCCGGATGAAGAATGTTACCAAACGGCGTTTGAAGTGACGGGCTTACTTACCAAAACGAAAGGAGCAAATAAGGCATGAACAAAGAAAGTATTGTTTTAGGCAGTGGGGATTTGTACTGTACCGAATTTGAGGGCACAGACAAGGAACTGCCTACCAACGAAGAGTTGGAAACCGAAGAAAACCGCCTGGGTCACATTAAGGGCGGTGCGGAAATTGAGTATGCACCATCTTTCTATGAAGCCAAGGACGATATGGGAAAGGTTTCCAAGGTAATCATTACCGAAGAGGAAGCAACCCTTAAATCCGGCATTATGACATGGTGCGGCACAACGCTTGAAAAATTGTGTCAGACCGCAAGGGTCACAGAGGACACAACCAAGAAAAAGCGTATTGTTAAAATCGGCGGAATTGCCAACGCAACTGGCAAGAAATACGTTATTCACTTTGTCCACAAGGATGATGTGGACGGGGATGTGCGTGTTACCATTGTGGGCAACAACCAGGCAGGATTTACCATTGCCTTTGCAAAGGACAGTGAAACCGTTATTGATGCAGAGTTTAAGGCACAGCCTATGGACAAAGAGGGCACACTCATCCTTTATGAAGAGGATATGGACGAAACCGCCGCAGAAGAGGGAACTGTTTAACCATTTATGACAAGCGGCCAGGGACAACCACCCAGGCCGCTTATTTGTTAGAAAGGAGCCGACACCATGGCAGTAAAAGAATTTAATTGTAACAAACTGAAAAGGACCTTTTGGCCGTTCACACTGAAAGACAAGACAGACGAGAACGGCAATGTGATTGAAAAGGGCAAGAAAATCATTGTGCGTATGCCACAGAAAAAGGTTTTTGAAGCCATCAAGACATTGGAAAACCTGGATGAAGAGAACGCCACCGTGGAAGATACAGAAGCCATTTACGATTTACTGGCAGCAGTATTGAACAACAACATGAACAAAGTAAAAGTGACCGCAGAGGAAATGTCAGATTATGACATTGAAGAGTGTTCTGAAATCCTCAAAGCATATATGGAATTTGTTGACGAATTGAAGATGGACCCAAACTAACAATTCCCTTTTATCCAAGAGATAAAGGGGATGATATACCGTATGAACTTCTCACACGGCCAGAAAAATTGGTAATGGACTATTGCCATATAGATATTTACGAAGTCCAGGACATGGAAATTGATACATACCTTTTCTTTATGCGTGAAGCCATGATTTTTGAAAATTCACAGACAGAAGAGGGCCGGGAATATCTAAAGAATTGTTGGAGAATGGAGCAGACCAAGCCGGACCGTGAGGGATTGCGTAAGAATTTCAAGAAGAAAGGGGGTTAATGTATGGCCAATAACATAAAGGGTATAACCATAGAAATTGGTGGAGATACCACGAAACTTGATAAGGCCCTGGGCGGCGTAAATAAGCAAGTGCGAAATACCCAGGCTGAACTTAGGGAAGTCAACAAACTTTTGAAGATGGACCCCACCAACACGGAAGCCCTTACGCAAAAGCAAACACTTTTAAAAGATGCCATTTCAGAAACCAAGGAAAAACTGGATATTCTGAAAACGGCAGAAAGCCAGGTGCAGGAGCAGTTTAAAAAAGGCGAGGTTTCAGAAGCACAGTACCGGGCTTTAAAACGTGAAGTTGAAAAAACAAGCCTGGAATTGGCGGATTTAGAGGAAGCAGCAAAGCAGACCGACACGGCCATTGCACAACTGGGAAAGAAAGCCGAGTTGTCCGGGAAAGACCTGGAAGATGCCAAGGAAAAAGCAGCATCCCTGGACGAAAAACTGGATGGATTGACGGAAGCAGCGAAGAACGCAGCAACCGCACTGGGGGCCGGATTTGTGACCGCCGCTACATACGCCACAAAGTTTGAAACGGATTGTGACCAGGCATTAAATACAGTTATCACACAGACCGGGGCAGCAGATGCCGAGGTTGAGGGGTTGGAAGAAACCCTTTTGAATATCTATAAAAATAATTTTGGCGAGGATATTAACGATATAGCCACCGCCATGTCAGCCGTGAAGCAGCAAACGGGCCTTGCGGATGAAGAATTGCAGAAAACAACGGAAACCGCCCTTTTGATGCGTGATACCTTTGACATTGATGTAAACGAGGGCATCCGTGGCGTTAATGCCATGATGAAGCAGTTTGGTATTTCCGCCGAGGAAGCATATAACCTTTTGGCCCAGGGTGCCCAAAATGGATTGAACCAAAATGGGGACCTGGCAGACCAGTTGGCAGAATACGCCACCTATTATGCAGACCTGGGCATTTCCGCCGAGGAAGCATTTAACATGATGGCCAACGGTGCGAAAAACGGCACATTCCAAATTGATTACCTCAATGATGCCGTCAAAGAGTTTGGCATCAGAGTAAAGGACGGAACGGCGGATGATGCTTTTAAGCAGTTGGGCCTTAATGCAGACGAATTGAAACAGAAGTTTGCAGAGGGCGGAGAGGGAGCCAGGGAAGCGTTTGCCACCGTAAACAATGCCCTTTTTGCATGTGATGACGAAGTGCAAAGAAACCTTTTAGGTGTGACCTTGTACGGTACCAAATGGGAAGATTTGGGAGAAGATGCCGTGCGTGCCCTGGTAAATACCCAAGGGGAAATTTCCACCACCAATGATGCCCTGGCAGAAATCAACGAGAACAAATACAACGATATTGGAAACCAAATTGCGGAACTGGGCCGAAACCTGGAAACGGAATTGGTAAAACCAATAGGGGAAGAACTGCAACCCGTGATTAGTGATGTAATTGCAGAGGTTAAGGAGAAAATCCCCCAGGTTAAAACACTGGTGCTTGCCGTTGTGGACAAGATAAAAAGTTTTATTTCTTTTGTGTCAAAGAACGGCCCCACAATAATTTCCATCATTGCCGGAATTGCAGCAGGGATGTTGGCCTGGAATGTTGTAAACATGATACAAGGATTGATTGCGGCTTTTAAAGTATGGAAAGCCACCACCGAGGGCATGACCATAGCACAGAAAATTCTCAACACAGTAATGGCAGCCAATCCCATTGGCATTGTTATAACCGTGGTGGCGGCACTTGTTACCGCCCTCATTACGCTTTTTGCAACCAATGAGGATTTCAGAAACAAGGTAATTGCCGTATGGGAGAAAGTAAAAGAGGTAGCAGGAAACGTGTTTGGTGCAATAGCCGATTTTTTTACAGTTACGATACCAAACGCCTTTAATTCTCTGATTGGGTTTATAAAATCCAACTGGCAGGGACTACTTTTATTTATAGTCAACCCGTTTGCCGGGGCTTTCAAATTGCTTTATGACAACTGCGGTGCGTTCCGTGATTTCATAGACAATTTGGTGGTCAAAATCCAGGAATTTTTCCAAAATTTATGGACCGGCATTGTTTCTATCTTCCAGGGCGTGGGGCAGTGGTTCAGTGACCGATTTACGGAAGCATACAACGGCGTGACAAGCGTATTTTCTTCCATTGGGTCCTGGTTTGGTGCAAGGTGGAACGATATAAAGAACGCCCTGGCATTGGTAGCATCCTGGTTTCTCACTATGTTTACCAATGCTTATACCAATGTGACAAATGTGTTTGCGGCAATCGGTTCCTGGTTCGCTGCAAGATGGCAGGATATAAAGAACGCCCTGGCGTTGGTGGCTTCATGGTTCCTTACCATGTTTACAAACGCTTACAACAACGTGACCCGTATATTTGCGGCAATCGGTTCCTGGTTCGCTGCAAGATGGCAGGATATAAAGAACGCCCTGGCATTGGTAGCATCCTGGTTTCTCACTATGTTTACCAATGCCTATACCAATGTGACAAGCGTATTTTCTGCCATTGGTTCCTGGTTCGGTGCAAGGTGGACGGAAATTAAAACCGCCCTGGCCAATGTGGCCACCTGGTTTGGCACACAATTCCAAAATGCCTGGACCAATATCAAAAACGCCTTTGCCAATGTGACTTCTTTCTTTTCCGGGTTATGGGAGAAAATCAAAGGTTGTTTTGTTGATGTGGGTACCAAAATCGGTTCCGCCGTGGGGGATGCCTTTAAATCAGCAATCAACAGTTGCCTTTCCACAATCGAGGGCGTGGTTAATAAGTTTATTGGAATGATAAACGGAGTAATTGACATCATCAATGAGATACCGGGCGTTTCCCTGGGCAAAATCGGCACACTTTCCTTGCCAAGATTGGCAAAAGGCGGCGTGTTGCGTGAGGGGGATGCCATGGTGGCAGAAGCCGGGCCGGAATTACTTAGCATGGTAAACGGTAAGGCAGTTGTCACACCGCTTACGGGCACCGCCAAAAACCAGGCGTTGGAAAATGTGGGCAGCGGCAGCAGTGGTTACAATCAGACCATTAACATTACAAGCCCTAAAGCATTAAGCCCTTATGAAGTGGCAAGACAGACCCGGTTACAGACAAGAAGAATGATTTTAGCAACACAAAGGGGGTAAAAGCGTGTCAGATATTAAAGTAATATGCACCAGTGACAAGAATGTTGCCATGACCTTTACCTGGGACGATTTTACCCCGTTCCATTTACTGGACATAGAGGGCATTTACGGCATTGAAGCCAATGTGGTTACATCAGAGAACACCACAACGGACGGAAGCACCTACCAGGGAGCAACGGCAAAGGAAAGAAACATTGTGCTTACCGTGGAAATGGATAGCAATTACAAGGAAAACAGAAACCTTTTATACCGCTGCTTCCCTATCAAACGCACCGGGACACTGCAATATGTTGAGAATGGGGAAGTCAAAACCATTGAATATGAGGTTGAAAGCATCATACCGGGAGCCACAACGGGAGTGGTAAGAGATTACACCATTTCTTTGAAGTGTACAGACCCGTATTTTAAAGATTTATCGGACATTGAAGTGGTAATGGCATCCTGGGTAAGCAATTTCCGTTTCCCGGCGTGCTTCCCGGAAGAGGGAGTGGTTTTTGGCTACCGTGAAGCGGATTTGGTAAAGGAAATTGAAAATGAAAGCGGTGCCGATAATATCGGCATCATTGCCGTATTCCGTGCGGATGGCGTGGTTAAAAACCCGGCCATTTACCATGCGGAAAGCGGCGAATTTACAAAGGTGGGCTATACAGACAATGATTTTGTTATGGCATCCGGCCAGTATGTGGTAATCAACACCTACACGGGAAAGAAAAACGTGTATTTATTGGATGGCGTGACCCAGGCAGAGATTGAGAACAACCGCACACCATACGGAATGATTGATTGGGACGTTGTTATTGAGAAATACGGCCAGGTAATCAACGAGTATTTGGACGAGGACGGGGATTTTATCCAGTTGCAGGACGGTACCAATACCATTACCTATTCCGCCGAAGAGGGCACCAGTTATCTTTCCGTGTCTATCTATTACAGAATTTCATATTTGGGGGTGTGATTATGGAAATACATGTATATGACCGCAACCTTAGACGATTGGGGCACATTGAAAATCACACATCCTTGCAGTGGCACCGTAAATATTACGAAGCCGGAACCTTTGAACTTCATTGCCCGGTTACGGATGAAAACCTTAGACTTTTGCAGCCTGGAAACATCATAACCAAAGGGGACAACAAAAAGGAAGCGGCAGTGATAAGAGGGGACCAAACAGAAGAGGAAAGCACCCTGGTAAATGAAATCACAAGGAATGGGATATTTTTACCCGTTTACCTGGGGGACCGTTTGACCGGGCCGCTTTTCAATTTTAGTGGCACCGTGGAAGATGCCATGCACTTTATGATAAACCGCATGGAAGCCGTGCCGCTTTTGCAGTTGGGAGCCACCACCGGGGACACAACCCAAATACAATTCCAGGCCACTTATAAAAATGTGTTGGAATATCTCACGAAGTTGGCCAAATATGCGGAAATCGGCTTTAGAATTGTGCCGGATTTCAAGACCAAGACCATGACCTTTGAAACATACAAGGGAGTGAACAGAACCCAGGCCCAAGGCAAAAATCCAAGGGTTATATTTTCCGAAAGTTACGATAATCTGAACCAGGCAAAGCACAATTACAGTGATGCAACCATGAAAACAAAGGTAATTGTGGGCGGTGCCGGGGATGGTGCAAACCGCATTTATGTAACAGTAGGCGGCGGCACCGGGTTTGACCTTAGAGAAGTGTTTTTGGATGCCAAGGACATAAACAAAGACGAAATGACGGATGAAGAGTATTTGGCAGCCCTCACAACCAGGGGGCAGGAATACCTTAATGAAAACAAAGTATTTGAAAACTTTGAAGCCGAAGCGGAAGCAGATGTTAATTTTACCTATGGAAAGGACTATGACCTGGGGGACATTGTGACAGTAAAGAAGAAAAAGTGGAACACCGCACAGAACCTAAGAATTACGGAACTTTGCGAGGTTTACGAATACGGGGGCATGTATGTGGTGCCCACTTTTGGGGATGCCCTACCCACAAAGATAAAATGGGACGAATAAGGAAAGGAGAAGAAAAGGACCATGGCAGTAAGAGGATTTTTTTACAATGCCACAGACTTGAACGATACCGAGCGTACATATAACGGCGAGGATATGAACCAGGACAAGGCCCCTTTCTACAAAGAGGGTGTGGTTTATGGGCATCTTCAAGTTACGGCAGAGGGCGGCAGCATGGAAGTAAAGGTGGACGGTGGCCCAAAAACGGGTTACGCATACATCAATATGCACACCATACACAACACATCCGTTTTGCCCCTCACATTGAGCCAGGCAAGCGGTACACTGCCAAGAATTGACCGTGTTGTTATCCGAAATGACCAAACGGAAAGACGGCCAAGCATTTTTATCAAAGAGGGGGCATTTTCGAGCAATCCCCAGGCCCCGGAACTGATAAACAATGATGCCATCCAGGAAAAGAGCCTGGCACGCATTTATGTCCCGGCAGGAGCCGTGGAAATTACCCAGGCAAACATTACGGATGAACGTGCAGACGAAACAGTGTGCGGCTTCATTGCTTCACAATTCCAGGATTTTGATTTTTCACAATTCACGGCACAATTCAATTCCTGGTTTGCCCAGGAAAAGGCATCCATGGAAGCAGACCACGCCGATTTTGTGGAAGAATATGCGGAAATGACCCAGGCGTTTATGGATGACCAGGCCGCCGCATGGAATAAGTGGTTTGAGGAAAAGCAAACGGAACTTTCCGGGGATGTGGCCGGAAAACTGCAAATGCAGATTGATGGCTTAACCACAAAAGTACACAATATGGCTTTTAAGGTTTACCTGGAATACCTTTTGGAAACCATCCAGGCCGCTGTTACCCTTACCCTCACAAACAAGACCACGGGAACCGTACAGACGGCGGAAGTATCAGAAAGCGGCATTGCATTTTATCTCACGGAAGCCGGGGACTATACCCTGGAAACCAATATGGAAAGCGTTATGGCCATTCCAAAGGCATTTTCCGTGGACAATGTGGATTTGATGCACACCATGACCGTTGCATTGCGTGAGGGCACCAACATGGCTTATATCGGCAACTATATGGGCACCTATTTATTAAAAGAAAGCGAGGAATAAAGGATGAAAGGATTTCCTAAAGTAATCAAAACCAAGTCAGACCTGGTAAATACCCACAAACTGGTATTAAGGGGCCGCCTTGAAAAAGAAGATTGGTTGGCAGCAGTGGAAAAACTGGAAAATCAGAACTGGATTTTATGCCCGGTAATCGAATTGTCAGAGGACAGAAAGACCGTTACATTGATGTTTTGTAATGAAGCAGCAGAGGGGCAGAAAGTCAAAAACGGGGCGGTTTATCCGACCATCCAGGGGGTTGAAACGGTGGAAGTGGAGAAAGATACCACAGACACAGAAAACACCGCCACAGAGGGCCAGGAAGCGGCAGCGGGACAGAACAACACCATTACCCATACGGTTTTAACACTGTCCAAGGCGTTGAATATCGGCACCACAGAAATTGGCATCCCGGCAGCAGTTACGTTTTATGACCGCCTGGGCATCACAGAAGCAGAAGTGGAAGAAATGAAAGGAGCGTTGGCGTAATGAGTAGATTATTTGTTTATGACGAGAACATGACGGATGAGCGTGCGAAAATCACGGTGGCGAAGATGGCAGCCATTTCCGACATTGTGGCCCCGGAAAAGCAGTATATCCAGTACACCGCCGAGGGCGAAGTTACCATTATGGGCGGATGCGTTATTGCGGTGGGCGAAACATCCGTATTCAAGACCACAGAAACCGCACTTACCAAAGCCAATTTGGACCAGGGAAGTGATTTTGCCCATGGCAGTGACTATTATATTTATATTTGTGACCCTGGCACGGATGACCAGGACGAAATCTATTTGATTTCCTTAAATTCTTCCTGGCCGGATGGGGATGCCTGGGACGATACAAACACCCGTAAACTGGGCGGCTTCCATTATGGCCGTGTAAGAAATGTGGATGAATACGGCAGGGCAATCAATACAAGCGGTTCCGTGCGTGGAAGTGGTTGGGAAAGCAATACCCGTGTGGATATTCTCCCAAATTCCGTTTGGACAACGAAGCACCGCCCTAAATGCGACCCGTCCGGCATGGTTTACATGGGGAACGCATTGTGGGGGGATGTTTACCCGGCAAGTGATGACGGTGCCAATGGCTTGCAATCCGTTTATGGCGGTACACCTATCACGGGAACCGAGGGCCTTAACTGGTATATTGCAGGGGAGAGGGCACGCCGAGTGGGTAAGAGATTGCCGGACTACATGGAATTTACCGTGGCAGCAGATGGCAGCCCCCAGGGCTTAGATGCTTCCAATACCAACGGATGGACCGCCACAACAAACACCGCAAGAACCGCCGTTGGAAAGATTGCAAACGCCGTAAGTGCGTTGAATATCTGCGACCTGGCGGGAAATGTTTGGAAGTGGCTTAATGAACTTTGTTTGGACCCCACGGCATCATCCTGGGCGTGGCATGATGTGTTCAGTGGTTACGGCCAGGCTTACATGCCGTCCGCCACAGCCTTGCACGCCCTCATTGGTGGCGGCGATTGGGGCAACGGCGTTCGCTGCGGTTCCCGTGCGGTCGGCTGCAGCAACGCCCCGTGGAACGTGGGCGCGTACTTTGGCGTGTGGTGCGTGTGTGACAGTCTGTAATCTGTTTGGGTGGGCGAAAGCCCACCCCTATGAGGTAAAGCAATGGCAGAAAATAAAGCAAAACCCACCAACAAAACGGCGGACCCTTACATGGAAAGCATGGTTTTGTATCAAAAAGTTTATGATTTCCTAAAATACATTTACCCAGTGTTGGCACAGTTTCCGAAATTTGAGAAATTTGCATTGCAGACACAGATTAAAACGGCAATGTTTGAAATGCTAAAAAGCATTATCCGTTTCAAGAAAACCGGGACGAAAAGCCATATTTACAATGCGGATGTGGAATTGCAATTTTTAAAGACCCTCATACGCCTATCCTATGACCTGGAATATAAGGCAATGAGTAAGCACCGCTATGAAGTGGCAAGCCGCCACCTGGCAGAAATCGGCAAGATAACGGGCGGCATTATCGAAGCCGTGAAAGATGGAAAATGGAAATAATAAATATTTGGGGAAACTGTTAATTCGCACCGCATGTTTCGTGGCTTGCACGCCCTCATTGGTGGCGGCAATTGGAACAACGGCGTTCACTGCGGTTCCCGTGCGGTCAACTGCAACAACTACCCGTGGAACGTGAACACGAACATTGGCGTGTGGTGCGTGTGTGACTTGAAAACCATTACAGACACAGAAACCCAAGTGGTTACTGGCAAAGATTTATCTATCCTATTTTGATAAGTCAGACGGTTTTCCCGTTCCGGGGCATACCTGGACAAAATAACAAAGGCACCGCCTTTGAGTAAAATATAAATTTGAAAATTGGTAGGGCAAATAATGAAAACAGAAAAAGGATTGCATGAAAAGATATGCACCTTTGACAATGCCAATACCTCATTCCACCAGGCCGCAAAGTGCAAGCGGTACAGTGAAGAGGTATTGGCATTTTCCATGTCAAAGGAAGAGGAATTATTAAGGGCAGTGGAAGAACTGCAAACACTTACCTATAACCAGAGAAATTATACCGTTTTCAAAGTATGGGAGCCAAAAGAAAGGCTTATCATGGCACTGCCTTTCTATGACAGAGTGGTGCAGCACATGATTATAAATGCCATTGGCCCGGTATTTGAAAGGGGATTTTATTACCATTCCTATGCTTGCCGTGAGGGGAAAGGGATGCACGCCGCCAGTAATCAGTTATATGGGTGGATGTATGAACTTATGGACCGGGACGGGTTGCGGATTTATGCCTTTAAAGGGGATATAAGTAAATATTTTGCATCCATTCCGCATGATGGCCTAAAGGATGAAATCCGGCGGTACATAGGGGACAAGAAAGTTTTACACCTTACGGATGACATTATTGACAGAAACGGCATTTTGCCGGATGGCGTGGGCATCCCGGTGGGAAACCTCACAAGTCAGACCTTTGCCAATGTGTACGGCAACCGCCTGGACAAGTTTGTGAAGCACACTTTACATGCACCGTATTATATCCGCTATATGGATGATTTTGTGATTTTATCCCCGGACCTTAACCAGTTACGGGAATGGCAGAAGCAGATTGAAGAATTTTTGGAAAAGGAAATGAAACTGCATATAAATCCCAAAAGTACCATTCTTTATGCCGGAAACGGGATTGATTTCTGCGGATATATCCACCATCCAAATTATCGGAAAGTCCGCAAGGGTTCCGTCAGACGGTTAAAGAAAGATGTTAAGGCATTAAAAGCCGGAGAACTGGACCGGGAGCAGTTTAACCGCAAGTACCAAAGCAGGATTGGCCACATGGGCCATGCGGACACCTACCACCTTACGAAAGCCATAGAATATGATTTGTTGTTTTGGGAATACGAACAGACCCAAAACGGCCTTTTGGTGCCAGGGTAAGTGGGTCAGAATTTTAAGACCCAGGGGCGTATCATACCAGTATGAAATTTAGGCAGCAAGGGGGTGTGAAATATGGATTTGCAAGCGTTGATTATTGCCATGGGCGTGCCCAGTGCCGTGACGGGTTTGTGCTTCTTTTGGATTGAACAAAAGATTAAAAAGAACCAGGCGAAACTGGAAGAAAAGGAAAAAATGCGTGAGAAAAACGAAATTCTCATTATCAAAAGCACCATGGCATCAATAGCACTGGGAGAAGCCACCGCAACGGCACTGAAAAACGGCCATTGCAACGGCGAAACAGAAGCAGCGTTGGAATATGCAAGAAAAGTAAAACATGAACAAAAAGACTTCCTTATTGAGCAGGGTATAAAAGCCCTGGACTAAAACGCCCACAAGCCACAAGGCTTTTGGAATACAAAAAGCGAAAGGAGAAAACACAATGAAAAACATCAACTGGGTAAGAAAACTCACAAGCCGTAAGTTATGGACGGCGGTAGCATCCTTTGTTTCCATGATGATTGTTGCAACCGGGGGAGCCGAAAGCACCGCAACTCAGGTTACGGCATTGATTATGGCAGGGGCTTCCGTGATTGCTTACATCATTGGCGAGGGTTTGACAGATGCAAGCAACGCCGGAGTTATCGAAGTGGACACAGAAGTTGAAGTGGAAGCGGAAGAGGTGTAGCAGATGGACAAGCAGGAATTTATTAAGGCAATAGCCGGGTACGTTGCGAAATACGCCCGTATTTACGGCATCCTGGTACATAGTCCCATCATTGCCCAGGCCATTCTTGAAAGTGCCTGGGGAGAAAGCAAACTGGCAGCCGTGTACCACAATTATTTTGGCCTTAAATGTGGGTCAAAATGGACCGGGAAAAGCGTAAACCTTTCCACTATGGAAGAATACACGCCGGGAACCCTTACGAAGATTAAGGACAATTTCCGTGTGTATGACAATATGGAAGAGGGCGTGAAAGGATATTTTGAGTTTATCCAATTATCCCGGTACCACAATTTAAGGGGTATTACAGACCCCAAGGAATACCTGGAAACCATCAAGGCGGACGGGTACGCCACAAGCAGCAAGTATGTTGAAAACACCATGCGAGTGTTAGAACAGTACAATTTGAAGCAGTATGACACAAAGGGGGAAGATAGTATGGCAAAATTAGCAAGCGCCGTGGTTGCCCAGGCCCGTGCCTGGATTGGCAGAAATGAAGCGGCAGGAACGCACAAGGCTATCATTGATGTATATAATAGCCACAAACCCCTGGCCAGGGGCTACAAGGTAAAATATACAGATGCCTGGTGTGCCACATTCGTTTCCGCCGTGGCCATCAAGTGTGGCCTTACGGATATTATCCCAACAGAGTGCGGATGCGGTCAAATGATTGCATTGTTTAAGTCCCTGGGCGAGTGGGTGGAAAGTGACAACAGAACACCAAACGCCGGGGAAATCATTTTCTATGATTGGGACGATACGGGCAAGGGAGATAATGCCGGATGGCCGGACCATGTGGGCATTGTGGAAAAGGTAAGCGGTGGAAAAATTACCGTGATTGAGGGCAATTACTCCAATGCAGTGAAACGCCGCACCCTGGCCGTGAATGGCCGTTATATTCGTGGTTACGGCGTTCCGAAATATGACAAAGAAAGCACAACCACCCAGGCAGCCACAAAGAGTGTGGAAGCCGTTGCCAAGGAAGTGCTTGCCGGGAAATGGGGAAATGGAGCCGACAGAAAGAAACGCCTGGAAGCAGCCGGGTATAATTATTCCAAAGTCCAGGCAAAGGTAAACCAGTTGGCAAAGGGAACCGCCACACCATCAAAGAGTGTGGAAACCGTTGCCAAAGAGGTTATTGCCGGGAAATGGGGAAATGGAGCCGACAGAAAGAAACGCCTGGAAGCAGCCGGGTATAATTATTCCCAGGTCCAGGCGAAAGTCAACGCCATGTTGTAAAATGCAACCAGTAAACAATTACCGCCTTATGGAACACATCCAGGCAAAAGCAAGGAAAATAATATATCACAAAGCATAAGGGACACGTCAATAAAAGGCGTGTCCTTTTTAGGCTTACTATTTGTCCAACAATTCTTCATAGGTGGTATGAAGCACATCCCGGATGCCCCGTAATTGGGATAATTGGATGTGTTGTATGCCCCTTTCGATTTTCACAAGTGCTTCACGGGTAATATCTATGTCAAGCAACTGCAATTCACGAACCAGGGCGGTTTGTCCCATGTGGCGTGATTTTCTTATCTTTCGTATATTCCGGCCAATGATGTTTCCGGCATCATCCTTTAGCTTGACTTGCAACATTGATTTCCCTTTCTGGACTAATATTAGTCCTTTTTACTTTATTTTATTGGGACATGTGTGTTACAATGGGACTAATACCAGTCCACTTTTATATTGTGTGATATATAACTGGTATAAAAACAATAAAAGGAGAACAGAAACCATGGGACTTTTTGGAAAGAAGAAAGAAACCAAAGAACAGAAACCGATTGAAGAGGTAATGGCACAAAATGTATTTGGCAAAACTCTGATGCCGGGAGAAAAGATTGATTGCTGCATCCAGGGAAAGGGCCAGGCGGAAAAACTGGTTTTTTCAACGGCAGTTTTGGCAACAACAGAAAAGCGTTGCCTTTATTTTGAACAGGACGGGAGCCAAACCAAAACGGAAACCCTCATGTATGATAAAATTGTTGCAATATCCCAAAACACGGGATTTGAAAAGAAGATGGGAAATTATATTGGCGTGACAATCACAACGGCAGACGGAAAGGAAAGGGTTGTGCGTTGCGTGTCCAATGATGCAAACCAGGCCAAAATCAATGAAATCATTTTTACCATAGAAAGCAGGAGATAAAAAACGCCCTCAATGTGCAGAAAATAACCGCATATTGAGGGTTTTAAAATTTCTTTGAAAAAATAAAAATATCCCGTGATATGTATTGACATATACCGGGATATGTGATAGAATAAAGACAGTTAAGGGAGATACTTAACGAATACATGGGCAAGCATAGAAAGGAGATAACATGAACGAAAACATGACGGATAAGCAGATGGAAGTTATTTTGAACCTGGTAGCCGACAAATTCAGTAATTGCAAGACCATGGAAGAGGTTGCCAAAGCCGTGCAGGAAGTAAGGGACATGGCAAAAAAAGAAAAGCCTAATGAATAGGCTTTAAGGAGAACAGAAAGGGCGGTGGACTTGCCAAAACCGCCCAATCCGTTAAAAATATTATAAAAGGATTGTGGAAGAATGGCAAGACCAAAGAGCGAAGAATTTAACCAAATTAAGTACCAACATGAGTACAACAAAAAGAACTATGACAGAATAGAAATTACAGTGCCGAAAGGAAAAAAAGCGGTAATAAAGGAAGCGGCCCAGGCAGCAGGGCAAAGCGTGAATGAATTTATTGCCCAGGCCATTGACGAAAGAATGGGAAAAACCGAGTAAGCAGGAGCCAGGGCGGCAGCAGGACCGCCGGAAAGGATGACGTTATGAAAACATGGTATTGTGTAACATCTTCATTTGATGATAAGGGCAGAGTTGTGGCGGCAATTACCGCAACCAAGGAAGCGGAAGAGTGCCCGGAAAGCACCTATACAAGTACACGCCGAAAAGATATTTATAATGATTGGTTCGGCAGCATAGAGGAAGCACAAGAATGGGTTGCACAATCTCGTTGTGCATAACAGCCAGGGCGGCAGCAGGACCGCCCGGCAATTAAAACGGCCACGCTGACCATGGGCGGCGTGAGGGTCCGAAGCCCCTAAAAACAGTTGACGGGTTGCAATGGTGGGCATTGTGGTATTGGTTGACAAGTTTCTGCCAGGGTTTAATGGGAACCGGGCGGCGTGCAGCAGGACGGGCAAAAAGGTGGCACGCCTGGGCGGTGGGCAACTGCCTTAATCAAAAGAAAGACCGGGAACCCGGAACCCACAATGCTTATATCATTGCAAAATACGAAAACATTATAAATAAAACGCACCGGGCACAATATAAGGAATTATGAAATGCGTTTGGTATTGCCATAGAAATTACTTGCCGGGAAGCGAAAATATAAAGAAACAGACGGCACGGATATTTTCGTGCCCGTTTCTGCTTACGGGAGAGGATTTCATGGGAAAACATTTAAGTAAAAGTGACAGAATAAAAATGGAAACACTGCTAAACAAAGGACATTCCAAACAAGAGGTTGCGGACTATCTGCATGTGCATAGAAGTACAATATATAGGGAATACGATAGAGGGAAATATATACATAGAAATTCAGATTACACCGAGGAAGAAAGATATAGCAGTGATTTGGGGCAGAAAGCCCACGATTGGAACGCCCAGGGAAAGGGCCGCAGTATCAAAATTGGGAATGATTTGCCGCTTGCGGAATATATAGAGGACAAAATTGTAAATGATAAGTATAGCCCGGAAGCGGCATTGGTAGCAGTTGCGGAAAGCGGTATTGAATTTAGTACCACAATAAGCGTGCGAACCCTTTACAGATATATTGATAATGGTATTTTCCTTAAACTGACCAACAAGGATTTGCCAGTGAAAGGCAAAAAGAAGAAACACAATAAGAAAGTGCAGACACAGAAGAGGGCGGCAGCAGGGGAAAGCATAGAGAACCGCCCGGAAGAGGTAAAGAGCCGGGAAACATTTGGACACTGGGAAATGGACACCGTGAAAGGCAAAAAGGGCGTAACAAAATCATGTATGCTTGTTTTGACGGAGAGAAAAACCCGGAATGAGATTATTATAAAATTGCAGGACCAAAAAGCGGCAAGCGTGGTGGATGCCATGGACCGTTTAGAAAGAAAGTGGGGCGAAATGTTTACAAAGATATTCCGCAGCATCACAGTTGACAACGGCGTGGAGTTTTCAGACTATGAGGGTTTGGAACGGTCTGCCATCAATGAGGGAGAAAAGCGGACATTTGTGTTTTACTGCCATCCATACAGTAGTTGGGAGAGAGGAACCAACGAGAACAATAACCGACTTATTCGCCGCCACATTCCAAAGGGAGAAGATTTTGACGAAAAGCAGGACCGGGACATTGAATATATAGAAAACTGGATAAACAACTACCCAAGGGGGATTTTTGACTTTAAGACTTCCGCCCAACTCTTTGAGGAAGAGATTAAGAAACTGGCCTAAAAATATTTTTCAAAAAGTTGTCGCAAAACTATTGACAAAATATATTTTACCAGGAGACTGCATTTTAATGTTGACAGACGGGGTTTTTATATGCTATAATTCAATCAATTTGATAAGGCAGTAATCGACATGTTACTGGTAATGCAGGCAAGATCGAAGGATAGAAGGATAAAGTGGGTATACTTTATTCTGATATACTTGGGTCTTTTTTTGTGTCTGCTCTTAAGACGGATGTGCGTGCGTCTGGTAACTGGGCTTATCAAGGGACATTCACTGGCCGGTGAGCAACCAATTGGAATAATCAAAGAGGAGAATGTTATGGATATCAACAGAGTAGCAAAAGACATATTAAAGCATGTGGGCGGAAAAGAAAATGTAAGTGACCTGAGCCACTGCTTTACCCGTCTGCGTTTTGTGTTAAAGGACATGTCCAAGGCGGACAAAGAGGTGGTTGAACATCTGGAGGGAGTGATCCAGGTGGTCATATCCGGCGGACAGTTCCAGGTGGTGCTGGGCTCCAAGGTTACCAAGGTGTATGATGCAATGCTTCCCATGGTGGATCTGGAATCCGGCGGCGGTGAAGGCGGGCAGGCAGAAAAGGGAAATGTGTTAAATCATGTGCTCCAGGTTATTTCCAAGATGTTCACACCCCTGATTCCGGCCATTGCCGCCTCCGGTCTGATCAAAGGACTTTTGACAGCCGCAAAACTGGTGGCGGCCGGCCGGGGAGTGGATATTGCGTCCAATGACACCTACATCCTGCTGTTTGCAGCCAGCCAGATTATTTTCTATTTTATGCCTGTATTCCTGGGATACACGGCTGCAAAGGCGTTAAAGTGTAATGAGATCATTGCCATGACCATTGGAGGTTTTCTGTGTTATCCGCAATTGGATGCTATTATCCAGGATGTGTCCGCTGTGACCAGGATATTCGGGATCCCTGTGATCAAAGGTGCATGGACCATTGGGGAATCCACCAGGGTGTTCAGCTACACCGAGTCCGTGATTCCCATCCTGCTGGCAGTGTTTGTACTTATGTACCTGGAACGGGCCCTGGAGAAGATCATTCCCCAGATCCTTCAGATCATTCTTGTGCCGGGAATTTCCATGATCCTTATGGTGCCCTTGACACTGTGCCTGTTAGGCCCGGTCGGCATATGGGTGGGCAACGGAATCCAGACCGTATACTATGCCCTGATGCAGTTTAATGCTGTTTTGGGAGGCGCTGTGGTGGGCGGTCTCTGGGGCGTGTTCGTCATTTTCGGGGCACACAGGGCGCTGCTGCCCGTGGGTCTTAATGATGTGGCTGTGAGCGGAAAACAAAACCTGCTGGCATTTGCGGGAGCCGCCAACTTTTCACAGGGCGGCGCAGCCCTTGGCGTTATGCTTAAATCAAGGAACAGGGAGTTAAAGGGAGTGGCTGCCTCAGCAACCATCTCAGCTGTGCTGGTAGGGATCACGGAGCCGGCCATTTACGGATGCAACCTGCGTCTGAAAAAGCCCATGATCTGCGCTATTATCTGCGGCGCCTTGGGAGGCGGCATCATGGGGCTGGGAGGCGTGTACGGAGATGCCTTTGCTAACAATGGCGTGCTGACGATCTTTACCTATGCGGCATTTGGGATGACCCCGTTTATTTTCTACCTGGTCGGAATCGCAGTGTCATTCTTTGGGGCGGCGGTGCTCACCTATTTTGTGGGATTTGACGATATCCCCGACAAAGGGGACGGGGCTGCTGCCGTGAACAGGGCAGGAGACAAGAACAGGGCAGGAGACGAGAACAGGGCAGGAGACGAGAGCAGGGCAGTTTGCGAAAACGCCGGGGAGAATGAGATCCTCCTGGGCTCCCCTATCCAGGGAAAGGCGGTTCCCATGACATCGGTAAAGGATGAGGTGTTTTCGTCCGAAGCCCTGGGCAAAGGGATTGCAGTGATACCGGAAAAAGGGGAAGTGACAGCGCCGGCTGACTGTACGGTGACATTGATCTATCCCACCCTTCACGCCATGGGACTGACAATGGACAACGGGGTGGAACTGCTGATTCATGTGGGTATGGATACCGTGAAGCTGGAAGGAAGATATTTCCAAAAGCATGTGGAGGAAGGCGCCCATATCAAAAAAGGGACAAAAATAGTTTCCTTTGATATTGATAAAATAAAAGAAGCAGGATATGATACGGTTGTACCTGTTATAGTGGGGAATACAGCCAACTTTGCAGAGGTAAAAGGATTGGAGCGGGAACACGCGGATTGTGATACACCGGTGGTCCGAATCATCAGATAACAGGAAAAGGAGAACATATATGGCAGACAGATTTCCAAAGGACTTTTTGTGGGGAGCCTCCTCCTCGGCGTTTCAGATCGAGGGAGGATGGGATGAAGGCGGAAAGGGAATGACAGTGGCGGATCATAATTCCTTTAAGCGTTCCCACAAGCAGGCTGACAGTAAGGTGGCCAGTGATTTTTACCATCACTGGAAGGAAGATATTGCACTGATGAAGGAACTTGGCATGAAGATTTACCGGTTCTCCCTTTCCTGGGCGCGCATCATCCCGGACGGGGACGGTGAGGTGAACCAACAGGGCATTGCTTTTTACAATGATGTGATCAACTGCCTTCTGGAACATGGAATCCAGCCCTTTGTGACCCTCTATCATTTTGATCTTCCCTATGCCCTGGTGGAAAAGTACAATGGATGGGAGGACCGGCGGTGTGTGTACGCCTTTGAGCGGTATGCAAAGATCTGCTTTGGGCAGTATGGGGACCGGGTAAAATACTGGCAGGTCATCAATGAGCAGAACCTGATGATCCGCGTGGACGAGCGCATGAATATCAATGAAGCGGATCCGCTCAAGGCTGACCGGATCCGTGCCCAGATGGATTACCACATGTTCCTGGCCCATGCCCTGGCATCTAAGGCCTGCCACGAGCTGGTAAAGGACGGAAAGGTGGGACCTGCAGTGTCCTCCACCTGTACGTATCCCCTGACCAATAAGCCGGAGGATGTGTGGGCCGCCAGGATGAATGACTGCATGAAGACGGTCTACTGCCTGGATATGCATTATTATGGAAGGTATCCCGGATATTACATGAGGTATCTGAACGAGCGGGGGATCGTCCCGGTCATGATGGAAGGGGATGAGGAGATCCTGAAGCATGGAAGGATGGACTACATTGCCCTGAATTACTACAGGACCCTGTGTGCCAGCTACCTTCCCGCAGACGGATCCCACCCTGTGGGCATGAGGGTATACCGCGGGAACGAGGTGGATTTTGACCAGTACGGCTATTGCAGGGATGAGAAGAATGAGAACCTGGCAGCCAGCGAGTACGGCGCACAGATCGATCCCATGGGATTGCGCATTGTTCTGAATGATTACTACAGCAGATACCATGTGCCCCTGATCATAACGGAAAATGGGCTGGGTATGGGAGACGAACTTACTGCGGACAATCAGGTCCATGATCCATACAGGATCGATTATATAAAAGGACATCTTAAGGCGTGCTCCCTGGCGATCCAGGATGGAGTGGACCTGATGGGATATTCGCCATGGTCCTTTATGGATCTTTTAAGTTCGCACCAGGGCTTTAAAAAGAGATACGGGTTTGTGTATGTAAACCGGGAGGATATGGATCTTAAGGATCTGGCCCGGATCAAAAAGGACAGTTTTTACTGGTACCAGAACGTGATACGGACAAACGGCGAAGAGCTGTAAACAGAAGGATGGGGATGTTAAGGTGCGGGTTGTTAAAGTGTTGAATAATTCACTGGTCCTGGCTCTGGATGAGGAGGGACAGGAGGCCATTCTGATGGGTAAGGGCATCGGCTTTCACAAGGCAACGGGGAGTACGCTGAAGAAAGAGGAAGTGGAAAAAGTATTTGTACTGAAGGACCGGAATATTTCCAGAAATATTATCCGCCTGGCAGCTGACACGGACGGGGTGTTTTTTGAACTGGCAAAAACAGTGATCGATCATGGAAGGGAGCGGTTCGGGATGGAACTGATGGACCATCTCTACCTGTCCCTGACAGACCACCTTTCCTATGCGGTGCAGAGGGTGAAGGATGGGATCATTTTCCAGAATTTCTACACCCTGGAGATGAGGAAGTTTAATCCCCATGAATTTGAAGTGGGAAATTTTGCGCTTGATCTGGTGGAGGAAAAGCTGGGAGTCCGTCTTCCCGATGACGAGGCGGGCAATATTGCCCTGCATTTTATCAATGCCCAGCAGGACAATCCCTATAACAGCCAGAACCAGGTGATCAACAGCGTGGTGGAGGATATCCTGAGTATTATCAAATACAGTTTCCATATTGTATATGATAAGGAAGACACCTCATACACCCGCTGTGTGACCCATCTGCGTCTCTTTGCACAAAGGCTGATGAAGGGCGAGATGATGCCGGATGAGAGGAACACATTCCTGTACCGGCAGATCATGGAAACCTGCGCAAGGGAACGGGAGTGTGTGGAAAAGATAGGGGTCTATGTACGGGAACGGTTTAAGGTCTCCATTACGGATCAGGAAGAACTTTACCTGACCCTTCACATCCACCGGGTGATGGATACCATTCAGCAGAAAGGCCAGGTGTGACATGGAACAAAGAATGATGGAGGGGAAGACAGGGCAGACCACAGCGGATGCCCGCGGTGCACGTCAGCAGGAGGTCATTTTTCTGGCAATCGTGGCACTGTTCTGGTTTGCCCAGTACGTATACATACCATATCAGACCACATACCTGACGGGAATCGGCGCTGCCAGCAGCGTGGTGGGTACCGTGGTGGGGGCCTACGGCATTTCCCAGCTCATCCTGCGCCTTCCGGTTGGGGTGTGCGCAGACCGGCTGGGGCGGCATAAGCCCTTTATCATGGCCGGAGCACTGGCCTCAGGCAGCGCATCCCTGTTTCGGGTATGCCTGTGTAATGAGAGGGGATTTCTGGCAGCCAACCTGCTGTCAGGGCTGGCTTCCGCCATGTGGATCTCTTTTATGGTATTTTACACCGGGAAATATCCCCAGGACCAGCAAAAGGCTACCAGCAGGATCGTGCTCTTTAATAACCTGGGGATGCTTCTGGGATTTGTGGCCAGCACGCTGTGCTATTCCAGGATCGGCATGGGGAAGATCTGCGCGCTCAGCGTGGGTGCGGGAACGCTGGCATTTGTGCTGGCCTTGTTTTTAAAGGAACCGGGAGGAGAGCTTAGGCCCGGGAGGGGAAATCTTTCACCTGCGCAGCTCCTTAAGGTGTGCAGGGGAAAACGTATCATCATGTTTTCCATGATCGCCCTGATCCAGCAGGGGATCCAGCTGACCACCACCATGTCCTTTACCAACCAGATCCTTAAGAACATCGGCGCATCCAATGGGATCGTAGGAGTTTCATCCATTTTGTATATGCTGTCGGCAGTAGTGTTTGCAGCCATGGCCTCATCTGATTTCTGTACAAAAAAAGGGCCCAGGTTCTGGATCCCGGCCGTATTGCTGGCAGTGGCCTTTTATTGCCTTATGGTGCCGGCGGCCGGGAGCATTCCCTTTCTTCTGGCACTTCAGGTGCTGCCCGGCATGGCCACGGGAATCCTGTTTTCCTACGCCACCTCGGAGGCAATGCAGGGGGTGCCCGGGGAGCAGAGGTCTACGGCTATGGGATTCTTTCAGGCCGTGTATGCGGTGGGAATGACCACATTTCCCATAGTTACCGGAAAGATAGCTGCAGGTGCCGGGATGGGGCAGGGATATCTGGTTCTAGCTGTCATTGCAGTGGCCGGAAGCGGGGCAGCTGCCCTGTATTACATGGTAGAAAATGGGAAATTTTTGGAAATTATACATAAAAGTTAAATGCGGAATATGAAATTTCCGGTAAGAAAGGGCATTTTTACACTTCAGTGAAGGAATTATTAAGGTTGGATGGAGAGTCTTGACAATTGAGTCAGGGCTCTTTATTTTAATATCTATCACCGGACGCGGTGAGCATTTTGACAACAGGATCAGTAAATTGACTAAGAGGAGAGATTATTATGAAAAAGAAACTGGCAGTACTAGGAACAGCAGTTATGGCGGCAATTGCCATCACGGCCTGCGGCGGAACACAGACCCAGACTACGACAGCGGAGACAACAACGCAGGCACCGGCCGCTACAGAGGTGCCTTCTTCCCAGGAGACACAGACCACAAAGGAGGAACGTTCAGAAGCACAGGATAAGACAACGGAAGATACACAGCTGCAGTCAGAAGACGGTGATGTTTCACATGCTGAGGCACAGATGGAGGCGGACGAGATAAAGCCCTTTGCAGAAAAGGTTCAGAAAGCGGTAGCGGATAAGGATATGGAGGCGCTGGCTGATCTGTGCGCATATCCGGTTTACGTATCCCTGGAAGAGGGAGAGGGTGAGGAGATCGCGGACAGGGATGCGTTCCTTGAATTAAATGAAGATCAGCTGTTTACAGATGACATGATGAAGGAGATCGCCGACACGGACGTGGACACCCTAGAGCAGTTTGGGGCAGGCGTGATCATGGGAAATGAAAACAACATCATATTTAACCAAGTGGACGGGCAGGTCGGGATTACCGGGATTAACCTGCAGTTATGACAGATATAGCATCTGAATTGTAAGGCGGGGATATCCCCGCCTTTACTCGTCCTCCAGCACGCTTTTGAACGTGGTGAGAAATGTGAGATCCTCCTGTTTCACGCGCACATTGGAGGCAATGGTCTTGCCTGAACTGTTGGTAATGCTGATCTCGATCAGGGTACCTTCGTCCATAAAGCCGTCTTTGGAAGCGGCTTTTACAAAGTTCATAAGCTTGGGATGATTGGTCTTAAATTGTTCCCAGGCTGGTTTCAGCTGTAATAATAGCATTGGATTCATCTTATATTCACCTCGCCACAAGTGTAACACAGGGGTGAGGAAATTTCTACCCGGAATCCAGGATTTTATGATATGATGATGGAAGAAGTAGCTGTTCCCAGGGCACCTGTGAATGGCAACGGAAGAAATGAATCCGGAAAGGAAATGATCCAAATGAAGTTTATCCACCTCTCAGACCTGCACATTGGAAAGCGGGTCAATGAATTCCCTATGCTGGAGGATCAAAAATATATATTAAAGGAAATCCTGTCCATAATAGACCAGGAAAAGCCGGATGGCGTGCTGATTGCCGGGGATGTGTATGATAAACCGGTGCCGCCTGCCGAGGCAGTGCAGGTTTTTGACGCATTTCTTACCAGTCTGGCGGACCGGAATCTGCCTGTGTTTGTGATCAGCGGAAACCACGACAGTCCCGAGCGTCTGGCCTTCGGGGCGCAGCTTATGGCCGGACGGGGCGTGTACATGTCGCCTGTGTTTGACGGGCATGTGGAGCCGGTGCGGATGAATGACCAATATGGAAGCGTATCCGTGTACATGCTTCCCTTTGTAAAGCCTGCGGTTGTGAGGCGGTGCTATCCCGGCCGGGAGGCAGAGACCTTTGACCATGCGGTAAGGTGTGTGCTGGAAAACATAACCGGAGAAGGTTTTTCTGCAGACGAACGGAACATACTGATGGCTCACCAGTTTGTGATGGGTGCTTCGGCCTGTGATTCTGAGGAACTGTCCATAGGAGGACTGGAACAGGTCAGTGCAGACCTGTTCCGGGATTTTGACTATGTGGCCCTGGGGCACATACACGGCCCCCAGAAGATCGGGCGGGAGACCATGCGCTATTGCGGTACGCCTCTTAAGTATTCTTTTTCAGAGGCAGGACATAAGAAATCAGTGACCGTGGTGGAACTGTTTGAAAAGGGGAATGTTTCCGTTTCCGTCAGGCCCCTTCATCCACTTCACGACATGAGGGAGATCAAAGGCAGCTACAGCCAGGTTACGGACCGGGGATTCTATGCAGGGACCGCCACGGATGATTACCTGCACATTACATTGACGGATGAGGAGGATATACTGGATGCCATTGGAAAGCTGCGGTCCATTTATCCCAATGTAATGAAACTGGATTACGACAACCGGCGTACCAGGGCCGGGCAGACCGTGGACACTGCGGGGGAGATACACAAGTCTCCCATGGAACTGTTTGGGGAGCTTTATGAGCTTCAGAATAACCAGCCCATGAGCGGAAAACAGGAAGAATATTCCAGGAAGCTGATGGAAGGGATCTGGGAGGACATAAATTGAGACCGACAAAACTGACCATATCCGCATTCGGGCCATATGCGGGAGAGATACAACTGGATATGGAGGCCCTTGGGGACCGGGGGCTGTATCTTATTACAGGGGATACAGGCGCCGGAAAGACTACAATCTTTGATGCCATCACCTTTGCACTCTATGGAAATGCCAGCGGTGAGAGCCGCAGGCCCAGGATGCTGAGAAGCAAATATGCACCCATGGATGGACGGACATTTGCGGAAATGGCATTTTTATATAACGGTTTGGAGTATTTGGTGCGGCGGAATCCCGAATACATGCGTGCAAAGCAGAGGGGCGAGGGCGAGACAAGGGAAAAGCCGGATGCAGTTCTGTATATGCCGGACGGCCGGGTCATTACCGGGGATAAGGCAGTGACCCAGGAGACGGAGCGGCTTCTGGGCCTTAGCAGGGAGCAGTTTTCACAGATCGCCATGCTGGCCCAGGGCAGTTTTTCACGTCTCCTCTCAGGCAAGACTGAGGACCGGGGACTGATATTCCGGGAAATTTTTGGGACACGCCCTTACCAGCAGTTCCAGGAAAAGCTGAAGGAGCAGGCAAAAGGCCTGTACGGCCAGTATCTGGACAGCAGGAAAAGCATTGAACAGTATACCGGCGGAGTGATGCCTCATGAAGAACGTGAGGACCTGTCGATCCGCTGGAAGGAGGCGCAGCAGGGAAGCCTGGAGGGGATGCTGGGGATTCTGGAGCAGATGATCGATGCGGACAGCCGGGAGGAGGCCGGTGCGGATGACCGGATGAAGGAAGTGCGGGAGGAAATGGCCACCCTGGGCCTTTTGCTGGGCAGGGCCCAGTCAGCGGTCCGTATTCTTCTGGATTTAGATTCAGCCAGAAAGACTGCGGAGGAAAATGCACCTCTTTTGAAAGCCGCCGGAGAGCTGTATGAAAGGGAGAAAGGGCGCCAAAAGGAGCGGGACAGTCTGATCGGATCCATCTCCAAAATGGAGGAGGCCATGAAATCCTATGTCCAGTATGATGAACTGACAGGCAGCATCCGGTCATGGAACAGCCGTATTGTGAAGCTTGAGGAAGCTGTGCTTACCGCCTGTAAGGAGGAAGATCAATGGCGCAGGCGCCTGGCCCAGGATGAGGCGGAGCTGGAGGCATTAAAACACGCAGGCGAGGAATATCAGGCCGCCCAGGCTGCCATGGATAAGCTGGCGGATTACAGGGCTCGCGTGGAGACACTGGACACGGAGCTCAAAGAGTATCACAGGGAAAAACAGTGTCTGGAGCAGGCCCAGGAAAGATACAAAAGGGCAGATGAGGAGCGGCGGAAGGCGGATGCTGCTTACAGAAGCATTTACCAGAAATTTCTGGACAACCAGGCGGGGATCCTGGCCAGGGAACTGACGGATGGAAGCCCCTGCCCGGTGTGCGGTTCCGTGTCCCATCCGTCTCCGGCCCCGTTTGCGGGGGTGGGGGAAGATGTGACAAAGGAACGGGTGGACCAGGCTGCAAAAGAGTCTGAGGAAAAGAACAGGACCGCATCGGCCATGAGCCTGGAAGCAGGGAAATTGGCAGGAGGCCTTCAGACCCGCTATACCAGGATGCGTCAGCAGATAGACCTTGAAGTGAGTTCATGGAAGGATTCGTGGAGGGAACGTCTGTCACAGGCGGAGTCAGGGGAGCGGCAGGGAGGACTGGGGCAGCATTTTCTGAGAACATGGGAGGAAATGTTAGGTGAGTTGAAAGAACAGCTAATACGGCAGGAGGATGCCGGCCGAAGGCGGGTGGCTGACACCAAAGTCCGGGTCCGCAGAAAGGAAGAACTGGAACAGGGCAAGGCAGGACGCAGAAAATCCATGGAGGATGCCGGGGAGAAAAGGCAGAATGCCCAAAAGCTTCTCATAGAAGCCCAGGAATTCCAAAAGGGCCTGGACCGCCAGCTGAAGGAACTGGCGGAAACTCTCCCATTTGGGGACAGGGACCAGGCGCAGGCAGAGCTGGCCCACAAGCGCGGCGTCCTGGCGCAGATGGAGCAGGCATACAAAGAGGCGGAAATGCAGTACAATGAACGAAGCCGCACAGCCATGGATGCCCAGGCCAAGACAGAGGCCCTGCGGGCACAGCTGGAAGATATAAAACAACCGGGGGAGGCAGACGCGGGCAAGGATATAAAACAGCCGGGGGAGACAAAACAACCGGAGGGCGCGGAATCGGCAGGAGATGCGGTCACGGATCTGCAGAACCGGATGGCCCGGTTATCCCAGGCTCAGAACGCCGCCAAGTCAGAGCTGGAGGCATTGGAACAAAAACGAAGCCGGGTCCACCACCGCCTGGAGACCAACCGCATGGCATTCAGCCGGATCATGAGGCAGAAGGATGCCATGGAGGAGATACAGCAGCAATGGAACTGGGTGAAATCCCTGTCCGATACCGCTTCAGGGGAAGTGGGAGGCAAAGAAAAGATCACCTTTGAAACCTATGTCCAGATGGCATATTTTGAGAGGATCATAGCCAGGGCCAACACCAGGTTCATGGTCATGAGCGGCGGCCAATATGAGCTGAAACGCTGTGTTGAGGAGGACAACCGGGGAAAGAGCGGCCTGGGGCTGAATGTAATAGACCATTACAATGGCACGGAGCGGAGCGTCAAGACCTTGTCCGGCGGGGAATCCTTCCAGGCATCCCTGTCTCTTGCCCTGGGGCTCTCAGACGAGATCCAGTCAGCGGCAGGGGGGATCCGTTTGGATACCATGTTTGTGGATGAAGGTTTTGGATCCCTGGATGAGGATACCCTGAACCTTGCCATGAAAGCCCTGGGGGATCTGGCGGAGGGAAGGCGCCTGGTGGGGATCATTTCCCATGTGTCCGAGTTAAAGGAACGGATCGAGCGCCAGATCGTGGTGGTTAAGGAAAAGAGCGGCGGCAGCAAGGCATGGGTCCAGGTTTGAAGGCCGGATGCGTGCTGAAGGGCGCCGGAATAAGGAGCAGTTTGACATGGATCATACGGACCGGTTTATTAAAGGCATACGGATTGACTGGGACAGTGAACTGTATTATGAACGATACGGGGGCAGGTCCCTTCACGAGCAGTCCCACGGAGAAAGCTTTCTTTCCCTGATGCAGAATACCTTTGAGGAAATTTTGGAGGAATAAAGATGGAAATGAGAAGAAAAGAACGGGAGATAGCGGACAGGGACAGCATCCTTAAGATCATACGGGAGTGTCAATGCTGCAGGATCGCGCTGGCTGACGGAAGGTGCCCATATATCGTGCCTGTAAATTTTGGATATGACAGTGCGGGCAATGTATTATACTTTCATGGCGCGGCGGAGGGAAGGAAAATGGACTTGATCCGCAAAAACGGATGTGCCGGTTTTGAGATGGACACGGCACATGAACTGGTGAGGGCGGATGCGGCCTGCGGTTTCTCATTCCGCTACCGGAGTATTGTGGGGGAGGGAAGGATCGCTGTGGTGGAGGATCCGGAGGAGAAACGGCACGGACTGGACTGTATCATGAAGCATATGTCCGGAACCGGAACCTGGGAATATCCTGACGCAATGCTTCGGCGCACTGCGGTCATACGCCTGGATGTGGAGAAGCTGTGCGCCAAGGCGAATGAATAATAATGAAAGGAAACATATGCTTTTAAATGACATTGTGCAGGCAGCCCTTGAGGAATGCCCTGTGGAGAATCAGAAATACACGGATGAGGTTGCAGAGGAGGCAAAGGGACAGCGGGTGGAATTTGACACGGTCACCTTTGTAAGATGCCGGTTCACGGACTGTGATTTTACAGGGGCATCCTTCTGCAATGTCTTATTTGACAATTGCGATTTTTCCAACTGTACCTTTGGGGACAGCTATTGGAAAAACACAAAGGCAAAGGGCTGTAAAGGGGACGGAAGCCGGTTTACCAATTCCAGCTTCAAGTGGGTGACGTTTCAGGAATGCCAGTTCCGCTATGCCAATTTTTCCACGGCATACTGGGAATTCTGTGAGATCACCTGCTGCTGCCTTAGGGAGTCCTTTTTGTCCGAGGTAAAATTCAAGAAAACAACGTGTTCCAAAACAGATCTGACTCAGACGGATTTTTTCAGAACACCCTTAAAAGGAATGGACTTGTCAGACTGCACCATTGACAATATAATGGTATCAGACCAGTACACGGAACTTTCAGGTGTCAAGGTGAACCTTTTTCAGGCAGCGGAGCTGGCAAAGCTGATGGGGGTCAAAATCGTATAGGGCGGCACGCCCCGGGAAGTAGTGCATGGAGCAGTACGGAATAACATTGATAAAACGCAGGAGGTCGTCAGTATGGTAGAACAAAAGACAATAGAAGCATTTCTGGAGGTACTGTCCTCTAAACAGCCTGTGCCGGGCGGCGGCGGGGCATCGGCCCTGGCAGGGGCCCTGGGCAATGCCCTTGGCCGGATGGTGGGAAACCTGACCATTGGAAAGAAAAAGTATGCGGATGTGGAGGAAGAGATACAGGGGCTTCTATCCAGGATGGAAAAGATGCAGGCCCAGTTTGTGGCCCTGGCAGACAGGGATGCAGAGGTGTTTGCCCCACTGGCCCAGTGCTACAGCCTTCCTTCCGCCACGCCGGAGGAAAAGGCTTATAAGGAAAAGGTGATGGAAGAACGCCTGCTGGACGCAAGCTGTGTTCCGCTGGAGATCATGGAACGGGCAGTGGAAATGCTGGATATCCTGGAAGTCCTGGGGGAAAAGGGAAGCCGGCTGGCAATCAGTGACGTGGGAGTGGGTGTGCAGTTTATCCGCACCGCGGTCCTGGGAGCCGTGATGAATGTGTATATCAATACGAAGTCCATGAAGAACAGGGATAAGGCAGAGGACCTGAATGCCAGGGCAGAGCGGTTGATCGAAGAGGGAACAGCCAGGGCGGACCGGATCTATGCCGGGGTTTTGGAACAGCTGAAGTGAGAAACGGTAAAATGCAGACACGTTTTGGAGTGAACAGTTGGCAACAGGAAGGAGACAACAATGGAGATACTAAAGGGGGCGGAGGTTTCTGCCAAGATTAAGGAGCAGGCCGCACAGATGCTTTCCCGGCTGGGAGAGCATGTGCCGAAACTTGCAATTGTCAGGGTGGGAGAGCGGCCGGACGACATGTCATATGAGCGGGGCGCCACAAAAAAGATGGAGAGCTTCGGACTCAGGGTACAGTCCTATGTGTTCCCGGAAGATGTGTCGGACCAGGAGTTTAAACAGGAATTTCATAAGATCAACCGTGATGAGGATGTGACAGGGATCCTGCTGCTGCGCCCCCTGCCAAAACAGATTGTGGAAGCCGACATTGAGAAGATGATCGATCCTTCAAAAGACCTGGACGGCATCTCCCCGTCCAACATCGCAAAGGTGTTTGCAGGAGACAGCACGGGATTTGCCCCCTGTACCGCGGAGGCGGTTATTGAGGTGCTGAAAGCAAACAATATCCCTATTACAGGAAAGCGTGTGACGATCGTGGGCCGCAGTATGGTGGTTGGCCGCCCCTTGTCCATGCTGATGCTGAAAGAAAATGCAACCGTTACCATTTGCCACACCAGGACAAGGGAACTGGAAGCAACCTGCCGTGACGGAGAGATCCTTGTAGCCGCCGCAGGCCGTGCCAAAATGCTGGACAGCCGGTATGTGGGCCGTGACGCGGTTGTGATCGATGTGGGGATCAATGTGGATGAGAACGGTAAGCTGTGCGGGGATGTGGATTTTGATTCCATTTCAGAGACGGCTTCCATGGCTACACCCGTACCTGGCGGCGTGGGTGCGGTGACTACCGCGGTGCTGGCCAAGCATCTGCTCTGTGCAGCTCTTCGCAGAGCCGGCCTGGAAGGCTGAAAGGAAATTCTTTGCTAATTCCCGCATTTTCCTCTTGCTAAACTTAAAAAATGCATTATAATATAAAATGTTAAATATTTTTATAGTTATGCATTTTCATGCATAAAAGAAAAGAGGAGAGTAATTATGAAGAAGAAAATGATAGCTCTGACCATGGCAGCGCTTATGGCAGCTTCCCTGACCGCATGCGGCGGCGGTGCAAAAGAAACCACTGCAGCAACTACAGCAGCAGACACAACGGCAGCAGATACAGCAGATACAACGGCAGCTGAAAACGCAGAGACATCAGCTGAGGCAGCTGAGACAGAGGCAGCCGGCGGTGTTCTGGTTATGGCTACTAATGCAGAGTTCCCGCCATATGAGTACCATGACGGCGGCGAGATCGTTGGTATTGATGCGGAGATCGCAAAGGCAATTGCAGGCGAACTGGGCATGGAACTGGAGATTGAAGATATTGCATTTGATTCTATTATTCCTGAGATCACTTCCGGTAAGGCTGATATGGGCCTGGCAGGCATGACTGTTACAGAGGACCGCAAGCAGTCCGTAGACTTCTCCGATACCTATGCAAAGGCATCCCAGAAGGTAATTGTAAAAGAGGACAGCGAGATTACTTCCCCGGATGACCTGGCAGGCAAGATTGTAGGCGTTCAGCTTGGAACCACCGGCGACATCTATGTATCTGACCTGGAAGCAGACGGCACCACGGTAGAGCGTTACAACAAGGGCTTTGAGGCTGTTCAGGCATTAAGCCAGGGCAAAATCGATGCGGTTGTGATCGATGGCGAGCCTGCCAAGACGTTTGTTGCACAGACCGAAGGCTTAAAGATCCTTGAGGAGTCCTTTACAGATGAGGAATATGCGATTGCTGTAAAGAAGGGCAATACAGAGCTGTTAGACAAGATCAACGGCGCATTAAAGACCCTGAAGGAAAACGGTACTCTGGATGAGATCGTTGCTAAGTATATCAAGGCAGAATAATTGACTGATATAACGACATGAGGGTGCCGGCAGTGGCATGATTGGCCGGTATCGGACTGCCGCAGTACTGTCTTCGGCAGTCTGCGGCAGTTTTTACGATTTATTATAGAAGAAAGAGCAGAGGACGATTAGCATGTGGAATACGTTTACAGATGCATTTTACCTGAACTTTGTTTCTGAGAACCGGTGGAAATATCTCACGGACGGTTTGAAGACAACATTGATTATCACACTGTTTGCCTGTCTTATGGGCATTGTGCTGGGCTTCATTGTGGGCATGATCCGCTCCACCTATGAAAAGACCCACAAACTGAAACTGTTAAATGCCATCTGCAAAGTGTATCTGACCGTAATCCGCGGCACGCCCGTGGTGGTACAGCTGCTGATCATCTACTTTGTGGTGTTTGGCAGTGCCAGGATCGACAAGGTGCTGGTGGCCATTATGGCATTTGGCATCAACTCAGGCGCTTATGTGGCTGAGATATTCCGAAGCGGTATCATGTCCATTGACGCGGGACAGATGGAGGCAGGACGCAGTCTGGGCTTTAACTATGTACAGACCATGTGGTACATCATCATGCCCCAGGCATTTAAGACCGTGCTCCCGACCCTGTGCAACGAGTTCATTTCCCTGTTAAAGGAAACCTCCGTATCCGGTTATATTGCCATCCAGGATCTGACAAAGGGCGGCGATATTATCCGAAGCAGGACATACAGCGCTTTCATGCCTTTGATCGCGGTAGCCCTTGTGTATCTGGTCATTGTCATGATATTTACAAAACTGATCCAGATCCTGGAAGGGAGGTTAAGGCAGAATGAGCGGTAATTTGAACAGAGAGCCATTGATCCAGGTACAGAATCTGGGTAAAAGCTTTGGCGACATCCATGTATTAAAGGGAATCAATGTAAATATATACAAAGGTGATGTGGTGTTTGTGGTAGGCCCTTCCGGTTCGGGCAAAAGTACGTTCCTGAGATGTCTGAACCTTCTGGAGGAACCCACACAGGGCCAGATCTATTTTGAGGGGACCGATATAACGGATCCCAAGACAGACATTGACAAGCACCGCCAGAAGATGGGCATGGTGTTTCAGCAATTTAACCTGTTCCCCCATATGGATATCATGAAGAACCTGACCATTGCTCCCATGAAGCTCCAGGGAAAAAGCGCCCAGGAGGCCGAGGCGGAGGCCATGACGCTTTTGGAGCGTGTGGGCCTGGCCGACAGGGCTCATGCGTATCCAAGCCAGCTGTCCGGCGGTCAGAAGCAGCGTATTGCCATTGTCAGGGCATTGTGCATGAAACCGGATGTGATGCTGTTTGACGAGCCCACGTCCGCCCTGGATCCGGAAATGGTAGGCGAGGTATTAAGCGTTATGCGTGATCTGGCCAAGGAAAAGATGACCATGGTGGTGGTTACCCACGAGATGGGATTTGCCAGGGAGGTGGCCAACCGCGTAATGTTTATGGATGAAGGGTATTTCATGGAGGAAGCTGCGCCGGAAGAGTTTTTCGGCAATCCTAAGAATGAGAGACTGAAATCATTCCTCAGCAAGGTGCTGTAACATAACAGGTACTTCATATATAGCAGGGCCGCTGCCCTTGGCCGGAAGCAGAAATGTTTCCGGTCAAGGGCAGCGGCCTTTTTGTATATTGTGTCAGATTTCGCAAATCCTATATCTGAGGGAAATCCCCGCAGTCCATATCCTGGGGCTTCTGGGGGTCGAACTTGTCTAAAAGGGCGGAAAGCCTTACCAGGCAGTCATCCATCTCAGACAGCTCCTCCCTGGTAAAGCCGGAAAGCCCGGCCATGGTGCAGCTGAGCATGGCTTCCTTTAACTGCTGCACGATCCTGACGCCGGTGGGAGTGATGGTCAGATAGACCTGGCGCCGGTTCCTGTGGTCATGCTGTCTTTCCACCAGCTGCTTTTCCTCCAGGTCATTGACCAGTTTGGTCAGCTGCTGTTTGGTGATCTCCAGTTCCGAGGCCAGCTCCGACATGGTGGGAGCCGGACGGCCCGGCTGGTTTAATACCACCAGGGCATGAAAGGCCACGGAGTTGGCCTTGATCTGGTTCTGCTGCTGGTACCTGCCCTTTGCCAGGTTAAAAAATGAGATGATAAATTCCAGGAAATGTTCCCCCACAGTTCTGGAATCAGGTGTATGATCAGTCATTAATGTAACTACCTCCTCTGTGAGTCCTCTTTTCACGTTTTATCACATAACGGGAGAAATGTCAATAAATATTAAAAGTAAATAAAAATTTACTATAAATCATTGACAAAATTTGCATTTCGTATTATCTTACATGTGAACGGAAACAAAAAATACGGGGATGCGTAGGAAGACGCATCACAGAGTATGAGAAGAGAAAAGGAGAACATATATGGGTACAAGTGAAGACGGCAAGAGAACAGCCGGCGGCCCAGGTAATAAAAAGCCGTTTATCTACTATTATTTTTTAGTCATATTGATCGTCATGGTGTTAAATGCCTTGGTATTTCCCATGATGGAGCGCTCAATTGAGGTTCCCTACAGTGAATTTATCACACAGCTGGATTCCGGTAATGTGAAAGACGTGTACATGAGCAGCGATGAGACACAGGTCCAGTTTTCCACCAAGGACCAGCAGTGGAATGTGACTTACAAGACAGGCCCTGTGCCGGGTGATAATCTGGCCCAGCGTCTGGACACAGCTAAGTCGGAAGGAAAGGTGGAAAACTATACAAGGGAGATTCCCACAAAGGCTTCCCCGCTGCTGAGTTTCCTGATGTCATGGGTGGCGCCCATCCTGATGTTTGTGATCATCGGACAGATCATGGGACGCATGATGAGCAAGCGCATGGGCGGCAACAATGCCATGACTTTTGGAAAGTCCAATGCAAAGATTTATGCTGAAAATGAAACAGGGATCACATTTGCAGATGTGGCGGGCGAGGAGGAGGCCAAGGATGCGCTGAAGGAGATCGTGGATTTCCTGCACAATCCCCAGAAGTATGCGGACATTGGCGCAAACCTTCCCAAGGGCGCCCTTCTGGTGGGACCTCCCGGAACAGGTAAGACGCTGCTGGCAAGGGCTGTTGCAGGTGAAGCCCATGTGCCCTTTTTCTCCATATCAGGTTCTGAATTTGTGGAAATGTTTGTGGGCATGGGCGCGGCCAAGGTCAGGGACCTGTTTAAGCAGGCCAATGACAAGGCGCCCTGTATTGTATTCATTGATGAGATCGATACCATTGGAAAGAAACGTGACGGCGGCGGGATGGGCGGAAATGATGAGAGGGAGCAGACCCTGAACCAGCTTCTGACCGAGATGGACGGATTTGACGGCAAGAAGGGGGTTGTGATCCTGGCTGCCACCAACCGTCCGGAATCCCTGGACAAGGCCCTTCTGCGTCCGGGCCGGTTTGACCGGAGAGTGCCCGTGGAGCTGCCTGACCTGAAAGGGAGGGAAGCCATCTTAAAGGTACACGGACAAAATGTGAAGATGTCTGATGATGTGGATTACAATGCCATTGCCAGGGCAACGGCAGGAGCCAGCGGAGCGGAGCTGGCCAATATCATTAACGAGGCAGCCCTGAGAGCGGTGAGAATGGGCAGGGGAGCCGTGGTGCAGGCGGACCTGGAGGAAAGCGTAGAGACCGTCATTGCGGGATACCAGAAAAAGAACGCCGTGATCTCCCAGGAGGAGCGCAAGATCGTGGCATACCATGAGGTTGGCCATGCCCTGGTGGCGGCCTGCCAGACACACTCCGCACCGGTGCAGAAGATCACCATCATACCAAGGACATCCGGTGCATTGGGATATACCATGCAGGTGGAACAGGGAGAGCGGTATCTCATGAGCAAGGAGGAGGCGCTGAACAAGATCGCCACCTTTACAGGGGGACGGGCGGCTGAAGAACTCATTTTCCATTCCATCACCACAGGCGCATCCAATGATATTGAACAGGCCACAAGGATTGCCCGCTCCATGGTCACCCGGTACGGCATGACGGATGAATTTGATATGGTTGCCATGGAGACTGTAAACAACCAGTATCTGGGCGGTGACACCTCCCTGGCCTGTGCGCCGGAGACTGCCAGGCTCATAGATGAACAGGTTGTTAAGATCGTGAAAGAACAGCATGCCAAGGCTTTGGATATCCTTCGGAACAATAAAACCAGGCTCCATGAGATAGCTGCCCATCTGCTGGAGAAGGAGACTATTACCGGCGAGGAATTTATGGAGATCTTTAACAGGGTGCAGGAAGCGTGATCCTGAATACGGATTCTTGTATTGCAGCCCCGGGACAGATGCAATTTAAATTTGCATTTGCCCCGGGGCTGTGTTATTCTTAAATCATAGACAGGGTGGGGGCGTTTGGAATGTGCTCCGTATCTGTGCCTTGAGATAAGCAGATGGTACCCTCAGCAGGCAGGGGATATATTTACCTTTGTCCATTGAGGGTAGGAATAGATGATGGATAAGATGGATTTTGGATGAGGAGAGAGGCAGCAGAGAGACGGGATCAAGTACAGGATGGGCCAGGCCCTGCCGTATACTGACAGATGAAAGGCAGGAATAAGGAATGGGTAAAATTTTGGACATGCTTTATGCAGGAGAGCTGCACCCCGCGGACAGTGTGATACAGGGCTGTGAGGAATATGATGAAATGTGCAGGGAATCATTGAAGGAGATGGAACGTTTCACGGAACGGCTGGATGAGGATATGAGGGCTGAGTTTGACACTCTGATGGAGCATTACCTGGAGCTGACTTTCATGGAGAAATCCCATACATTCAGCCATGGGTTCCGTTTGGGAGCCGGAATTATGTGCGAGGTATTTTGCGAAAACGGGCGGGACCAAGCCTGAAATATAAGTGTAGCTTAAGAATATGAGTGGGGATTGCTGATAAATCAAAGTGGATGTACTTTATTGTGTAAAAATAGGTTGAAATTACTGGTTAATATTGACAATGATGGAAAAAGTGATATACTTAACTACGTATTTGTGTTACTTTTAACAGGGTAGGACAGCGATGGAGCGTCAGGAAGAAGATGGTACGGCTTTGTATAGTATTGCGGCACTGTCAGAACCTGACGTATTTTCGGTCCCGGAGCGTGTTTGATCATTGTTTTCCGTCAGATATGTTTTCTGTTTGTGGGAGATTTGAACCAAATAAAGGACGCATAGCAAGGGATGCAGCCTGAATTTTGGCTGAATATACCGCAAAGCAGGATGGACAGACGGCGGAGATGGATGTTCAAACAGGGTCTGACCCTAAAATTACAGTGTACTTTCGGAACCTCCGATCGTACGCGACACTTCATGGAGGAGAGTACTATGAAATTACGTAAGTTTGTCAGCGTGGCCCTGGCCGGTGTGATGACACTGTCATTAGCAGCCTGCGGCGGATCCAAGACAGCGGAGACCACAGCGGCACCGGACACCACAGCAGCAGTGGAGTCATCTGCGGCAGCAGGCGGGGCTGAGACAGAGGCCACGGAACCAGCGCCTGCGGGCGGTGTGGCCAAGGAAGATCTGAAGGTTGGTTTTGTCTACATAGGCGATGAGAATGAGGGATATACAGCTGCCCACTATGCCGGCGCCATGGAGATGAAGGAGGCACTGGGCCTGTCTGACGATCAGATCATTGTTAAGTGGAACATTCCAGAGGATGAGACAGCCAAGGATGCAGCCATGGACCTGGCAGACCAGGGATGCCAGATCGTATTTGCCAACAGTTTTGGACATGAGTCCTATGTGATCGAGGCAGCCAAGGAGTATCCTGAGGTTCAGTTCTGCCATGCTACCGGTTTCCAGGCGGCTTCCAGCGGTCTGAGCAATATGCATAACTATTTTACATCTATTTATGAAGCTCGTTACGTGTCAGGCGTGGTTGCAGGCCTTAAACTGAACCAGATGATCGAGGACGGCACAGTGGCCAAGGATGCCTGCAAGATCGGATATGTGGGCGCTTATCCATATGCTGAGGTTATCAGCGGATATACATCCTTCTTCCTGGGCGTGCGTTCCGTATGCCCGGATGCCACCATGGAAGTTAAGTATACCAACAGCTGGGCCAGCTTTGATCTGGAGAAAGAGGCCGCAGATGCTTTGATTTCCGATGGATGTGTGCTGATCAGCCAGCATGCGGATACCACCGGCGCACCTACTGCCTGTGAGGCAGCCGGCGTTCCCTGTGTAGGCTACAACATTTCCATGATCGCAACCGCTCCCAAGCAGGCTCTCACATCCGCTTCCAACAACTGGGGCGCATATGTGACCGAGGCTGTAAAGCATGTCCTGGATGGAACCGAGATCCCGGTAGACTGGTGCAAGGGCTTCTCTGACGGCGCTGTTCTTATCACTGAACTGAATGAAGCTGCTGTTGCCCCGGGAACCAAGGAAAAGGTAGAGGAAGTGGAACTTAAGCTGGCATCCGGCGAGCTTCACGTATTTGATACCTCAACCTGGACCCAGGATGGCAAGACACTGGATACCTACAAGAAGGATGGCAGTGATATCGAATACATTTCCGATGGATATTTCCATGAGTCAGAGTTTGCGTCTGCTCCTGCCTTCGATATCCTGATCGATGGAATCAAGACAATTGACAACTAAATTCCCGCTGGGGATCAATTGGGCTGTAAAAGCGGAGCCACGCCACTGGCTCCGCTTTTTTCCACGAAGCAATGAACCATGGAAAATAAAGTGAAAAGAGATTTTCTCCTGTATAGTAAGAAAGTTTCTTTTGGTTTTATTTCAGATGGAAGAGGATACGCAAGAAAATAGAAGAAAATGGAGGTCTGCCGGGTGAGCGAAACATATGCAATTGAACTGAAAAACATCACAAAACGATTCGGCAAGGTTACTGCAAACCACAAGGTATGTCTTTCCGTTAAGCGGGGAGAGATACTGTCCATTCTGGGCGAGAACGGAAGTGGGAAGACCACTCTCATGAACATGATCTCAGGGATCTATTATCCGGATGAGGGACAGATATTTGTAAATGGAAACGAGGTGACCATCCGTTCCCCCAAGGATTCCTTTACACTGGGGATCGGCATGATCCATCAGCATTTCAAACTGGTGGATGTCCTGACAGCGGCGGAGAACATCATCCTTGGTCTGGCAGGCAAAGAGGTCCTGGATATGAAAGGCGTGACTGCCAGGATCAATGAGCTCACAGCCAGATACGGCTTTGACCTGGATCCCGGCCAGAAGATCTATACCATGTCCGTGTCCCAGAAACAGACCGTGGAAATCGTCAAGCTTCTGTACCGGGGAGTGGATATCCTGATCCTGGACGAGCCCACCGCTGTGCTGACGCCCCAGGAAACGGACAAGCTCTTTGCGGTTTTGCGAAATATGCGCCAGGCAGGCCATTCCATTATCATCATCACCCATAAGCTTCACGAGGTGCTGGCGCTGTCCGACCGTGTTTCCGTCCTGCGCAAGGGACAGTACATAGGGACCGTACAGACCAGTGAAGCTACGGAGGAATCCCTTACCGAGATGATGGTTGGGAAAAAGGTAAGCCTTAACATTGACCGGCCAATGCCGGTGAACCCGCAGAAACGTCTGGAGGTATCGGGTGTCACCTGCGTGGACAAGGAAGGGATTAAGACCCTGGACCAGGCTTCTTTTACTGCATACAGCGGGGAAATACTGGGAGTAGCGGGGATCGCGGGAAGCGGGCAAAAGGAACTGCTGGAGTCCATTGCAGGGCTTATGCACATGGAATCGGGCGCCATCACCTACTACCCTCCCGAGGGAGGGGAAAAGAACCTGGCAGGCATGAGCGCTGCGGCTATCAGCAAGCTGGGAGTAAAGCTTTCCTTTGTGCCTGAGGACCGGCTGGGCATGGGGCTGGTGGGCTCCATGGACATGACGGACAACATGATGCTCAGGGGATACAGGAAGGGGCGTTTGTTTTTTGCCGACAGGAAAACGCCCAAGACCCTGGCTGAACATATTATAGAGGAACTGGAGGTGGTGACGCCGGGGGTTTCCACGCCTGTGCGCAAGCTGTCAGGAGGCAATGTGCAGAAGGTTTTGGTGGGGCGTGAGATTTCCTCCAACCCCAAGGTGCTGATGGTGGCATATCCGGTCCGGGGACTGGATATCAATTCTTCCTATACAATCTACCATCTTCTCAATGAGCAGAAGCAGCAGGGGGCTGCTGTGATCTGTGTGGGCGAGGACCTGGACGTTCTGCTGGAGCTGTGCGACAGGATCCTGGTGCTGTGCGGCGGCCGGATCAGCGGCATTGTGGACGGCCGGACGGCAACTAAGGAAGAAGTGGGCCTGATGATGACAAAGGTAGGAGGTGGCTTAGATGAGTAAGGAGATAACCGCAGTATCCACAAGGGAACCTCTGATGCATATATCCAAGCGCGATGGGATTGAGCCATGGAAGGCATGGCTGATCAGGCTGGCTGCCGTTATTCTGGCGCTGGTGGTCTGTGCCGGTGTCATATTTGCTCTTACCGGGCTGAATCCCATTGAGGTATATAAAGGGATTTTTGACGGTGCAGTGGGCACCAAAAGGCGTATCTGGATGACCATCAGGGATACCCTGGTGCTTTTGTGCATTGCGATCGGTATCACGCCCGCATTTAAGATGCGGTTCTGGAACATTGGCGCCGAGGGGCAGGTACTGATCGGGGGCGTTACATCCGCTGCCATGATGATCTACTTGGGAAACTCCCTTCCCGCCATTGTGCTGTTTCCGCTGATGCTTTTGGGCAGCGCCCTGTCCGCCATGGTGTGGGCAGCGATCCCGGCATTTTTTAAGGCTTACTGGAATACCAATGAGACATTATTTACCCTGATGATGAACTACGTGGCCATGCAGGTGATCACCTACTGTATCATTTTCTGGGAGAACCCCAAGGGCTCCAATTCAGTGGGTACCATCAATTCCTCCACCCAGGGCGGCTGGCTTCCAAAGCTGTTCGGGCTGGATTACGGCTGGAACCTGGTCATTGTGCTGGCATTGACCCTGGCCATGTTCATTTACCTGAAATACAGCAAGCAGGGGTATGAGATCGCTGTTGTGGGCGAGAGCGAGAATACGGCCCGGTACGCGGGGATCAATGTAAAAAAGGTGATCCTGCGGACCATGGCCTTATCCGGCGCCATCTGCGGAATTGCCGGATTTATCATTGTCAGCGGCGCAAGCCACACCATTTCCACCAGCACGGCGGGGGGACGGGGCTTTACGGCCATCATTGTTTCCTGGCTCAGCAAGTTTAATGCGTTTGCCATGATCCTGGTTTCATTTTTCCTGGTGTTCATGCAAAAGGGAGCGGGGCAGATCGCTTCCCAGTTTAATCTGAATGAAAATGCTTCTGATGTCATAACAGGTATCATCCTGTTCTTTATTCTGGGCTGTGAGTTCTTTATCAATTACAGGGTAGCTGTGCGCGGCAGGCATAAAGACCGGACGGTTTAGAAGGGAGGATGAGAATATGGGATTTTTAGTTATATTTATACAAAAGGCCATTGGGCAGGGGATCGGGATCCTGTACGGCGCCCTGGGGGAGATCATGACGGAAAAATCGGGAAACCTGAATCTGGGTATTCCGGGAATGATGTACATGGGCGGTATTGCCGGCCTGATCGGCGCATTTTTATATGAAAATTCAGTGGAGACGCCCAATGGGTTTGTGGGGCTTTTGATCTCCTTTTTCTGCGCATTTGCCTGCGCGGCCCTGGGAGGCCTGGTGTACAGCGTACTGACCATCACGCTGCGGGCAAACCAGAACGTAACCGGCCTGGCCCTGACCACATTTGGCGTGGGATTCGGCAACTTTTTCGGCGGTTCCCTGGCAAAGCTGGCAGGAGGCGTGGGACAGATTTCCGTGGCTGTCACTGGCGCGGCCTACAAGACGCCCATTCCCGGGCTTTCCAAACTGGGAGTGGTGGGGCAGGTGCTGTTCTCCTACGGATTTCTCACATATCTGGCAATCCTTCTGGCCATTGCACTTGCATTTTTCCTTAGCAAGACAAGGAAGGGACTTAACCTCAGGGCCGTGGGCGAAAGCCCGGCAACAGCTGATGCGGCCGGTATCAATGTCACTGCCTACAAGTATCTGGCAACCTGCATCGGGGGCGGGATCAGCGGTCTGGGCGGATTGTATTTTGTAATGGAGTATTCAGGGGGAACCTGGACCAACAACGGATTCGGCGACAGGGGATGGCTGGCCATTGCCCTTGTTATATTTGCACTGTGGAAGCCGGTGAATGCCATCTGGGGTTCCATCCTGTTTGGAGGCCTGTACATCCTGTACCTGTATATTCCGGGACTGGACAGAGGGGCGCAGGAAATTTTTAAAGCCCTTCCCTACGTTGTCACCATTGTGGTGCTGGTGATCACCAGCCTTAGAAAGAAGAGGGAGTACCAGCCGCCCCAGAGCCTGGGACTGGCGTATTTCAGAGAAGAGAGATAAAACAGGAAAGAGAGATAAAAACAGAGAAGAGGCAGGGACTGTATTTTGGGCAGCGGTTCCAGTCTCTTCCTTTTTTGGCGGCAATGAATCTCTATCCGCTCTTTTAATCCCCCTCTTACATCTTGACAATACCCAGTAAACTGCTATGATTAGAGGAGCGTTTATTGGAAAGAGGATGACCGGATGTGAAGATCCGGTGTAAAACAGTTGTTTTGGTTTAGGTGACATGGAGGCGGATGTGGTGGAAATAAAGGACAGAATTTACCGGTATATGAAAGAACTGGTGGCGATTCCCAGCGTGTCTGATACGGAATATGAGGGGGCGGCAGCGGATTACATAGAGGCGGAACTGAATGCCCAGCCCTATTTTGCAGCCCATCCCCAGATGGCGGGAAGCTATGCGCTTAAGGGGGATCACCTGAAACGGACCACACCCTATGGGCTGATCAAGGGGAGCACGGGGAGGACCATTATACTCACAGGCCACTATGATGTAGTAGATACCCGGGAGTACGGCAGTTTTGAATCTTTTGCCTATGATGTGGAGGCGTGGAAACGCGCCGGCAAAAGCCAGTTGGAAGCATTGGCGGCAATGCTTCCCAGGGAAGCCAGGGAGGATCTGGAGTCCGGTGAATGGCTGTTTGGAAGAGGCGTGAACGATATGAAGGGGGGACTGGCCATTGCCATGGCACTTATGGATTGGTATGGCCGGCTGATGCTGGAGCATCCGCAGCTGCCCGGGTGCCTGCTTTTTGCAGCGGTGGCGGATGAGGAGGCATATTCCGCCGGGATGCGGGGCTCCATTCCACTGTTTACAGGTCTTTTGCAAGAGTATGGACTGGAATATGCATGCCTGCTGGATCTGGAGCCCAGCTTTAATGAGGAGGGGAAGCAGCAGGTGTATATCGGTTCCGTGGGAAAGACCATGCCCGCGGTGCTGGTACAGGGGGCCAAAGCCCATGTGGTGAACTGTTTCCATGGACTAAACGCAGTGGGCGTACTGGCTGAGATGTTTATGCGCACCGAGCTGGCGCCTGAGTTCTCTGAACAGTATGAGGGGGAACCATGCCCTCCGCCCACCTGGTTTAATCTGAGGGACCGCAAGGAGGGATATGATGTCTCCGTTCCCCTGAGAGCAGCGGGATACATGAGTATGCTGGGATTCAACAAGACAGCGGATTCGGTTACGGCCAGGCTGAAGGAAATCGGGAGGGAATCATTTTCCTCATACCTGAAACGCATGGAGGCCCAGGAGGCATGTGTGAAATCCGGGGATATCCTTCCGCAGGTGGATATGGACCGGTGCGTGATGGAGTATGGCCAGCTGGTGGATGTCTGCCACAAGCGCCACGGGGAGGAAGCGGGAAAGTGGTTCCGTGACCTCTATGAGACAGCACAAGCCCGTATCCGGTCAGGGGAATGGAATTATCCCAAGGCCACGCTGGAGATCATGGACGCGGTACTGACCTACTCGGAGATTACAGCCCCTTTGATGGTGATCTCCTTTGCACCGCCTTATTACCCGGCTTATCACAGCGACCGCATTCCGGATGGCGCGGGTAGGGATAGCGCGGAGGGCAGTGCAGGGGGAGTAAGAACAGGGGGAGGAGAAAGTACAGGGGGAGGAGAAAGTACAGGGGGAGTAAGCATTGGGAGAGAAGGTGCGGGAGGAGAAAGTACAGGGGGAGGAAGCACTGGAAGAGGAAGCGCGCTGTATGAGATACTGGCAGCATCGGCAGAGACAGTGTGCGGCATACCGCTGGGCAGGCGCAATTACTGCTGCGGGATATCGGATTTAAGCTACTGCGCAGGTCCGGACCGGGCGGAACTTCAGTCCTATGCGGCTAATACGCCGCTGTGGGGAGGTATGTATCATATGGACCTGGATGCCATGGCGGGATTCCAGGTTCCGGCCCTTCTTTTTGGCCCAGTTGGCAAGGATGCCCACCAGATGTCGGAGCGCGTCAATGCCAGGAGCCTGCTGGAAGAAGTTCCAGGAATTTTACAATATTTTATCGAACAAGTGTTTGCAAATGGAACGCAAATGTGATATACTTACGCAAGATATTGTAACTGGATATTGTAACATTGATACGATTCATACCCGGGCGCCAAAAGGACAGGTGCCTGGCGTTCTATGCAAGAGACAAGGAGCATTTTTAGATGGCAAAGCAGTACATTAAAATCCGCGGGGCCAATGAACATAATCTGAAGAATATATCCGTGGATATACCGAGGAACGAGCTGGTGGTACTTACAGGACTGTCCGGGTCCGGCAAATCTTCACTGGCTTTTGATACTATCTATGCAGAAGGGCAGAGGCGCTATATGGAGTCTCTGTCTTCTTACGCACGCCAGTTTTTGGGGCAGATGGAGAAGCCGGATGTGGAAAGCATTGAAGGGCTGTCACCGGCTATTTCCATAGATCAGAAGTCGACCAACCGGAACCCGCGTTCCACTGTGGGGACGGTGACGGAGATCTATGATTATATGAGGCTTCTCTATGCCAGGGTGGGCATTCCCCACTGTCCCAAGTGCGGCAAAGAGATCCACAAACAATCCATTGACCAGATGGTGGACCATATCATGGCCATGCCTGAGCGGACTAAGATCCAGCTTCTGGCACCTGTGGTGCGGGGCAGGAAGGGAGAGCATGCAAAGGTGCTGGACCAGGCGCGCAAGAGCGGCTATGTGCGTGTGCGCATTGACGGGAATCTTTATGAGCTTTCCGAGGATATTAAGCTGGACAAGAATATAAAGCATAATATTGAGATCGTGGTGGACCGTCTGATCGTAAAGGAAGGGATCGAGAAGCGCCTTACGGATTCCATCGAGACGGTGATGGCGCTGAGCGGCGGCCTTATGACCGTGGATGTGACGGAGGGGGAGCCGGTGAATTTCAGCCAGAGCTTTTCCTGCCCGGACTGCGGCATCAGCATCGATGAGGTGGAGCCCAGAAGCTTTTCCTTTAACAACCCCTTCGGCGCATGTCCCGAGTGTTTCGGACTTGGGTATAAGATGGAGTTTGATGAGGACCTGATGATTCCGGACAAATCCATATCCATTGACGATGGCGCCATTGTGGTGTTGGGCTGGCAGTCCTGCACGGACAAGGGAAGCTTTACCAGGGCCATACTGGACGCTCTGGCCAAGGAGTATAAATTCAGCCTTTCCACTCCTTTTCAGGATTACCCCAAGGAAATACAGGATGTGATCCTGCACGGTACGGGAGGCAAGGAAGTCAAGGTACGCTATAAGAGCCAAAGGGGCGAGGGCGTATATGATGTGGCCTTTGAGGGATTGATTGAGAATGTGAACAGGCGCTATAAGGAGACATTTTCCGAGGCCTCCAAGGCGGAATATGAGTCCTATATGCGGATCACGCCATGTCCTGTGTGTAAAGGGCAGAGGCTTAAAAAGGAGTCTCTGGCAGTTACGGTGGGGGATATGAATATCTATCAGGCAACCAATATGTCCATTGTAAAATTCAAGGACTTTATGGACGGCCTGAAGCTGACTTCCATGCAGCAGACCATTGGCGCGTCCATCTTAAAGGAGATCAGGGCAAGGATCTGCTTCCTCATTGACGTGGGATTGGATTATTTGTCCCTTTCACGGGCCACAGGCACCCTGTCAGGCGGGGAGGCGCAGAGGATCCGTCTGGCAACACAGATCGGCTCCGGTCTGGTGGGGGTTGCATATATCCTGGATGAGCCAAGTATTGGACTTCACCAGCGGGACAATGACAAGCTGTTAAAGACCCTGATCCATCTGCGTGACCTGGGGAACAGCGTGCTGGTGGTGGAACATGATGAGGATACCATGCTGGCAGCGGACTGTATCGTGGATATCGGACCAGGTGCAGGCGAACACGGCGGACAGGTGATCGCTATGGGAACCGCCAAACAGATCATGGCCAATAAGGATTCCATCACAGGCGCATATCTCAGTGGAAGGATGGCCATTCCCGTGCCGTCTGAGCGCAGGAAACCAAGCGGATGGATCACGGTTCGGGGCGCTGCTGAGAACAACCTGAAGAACCTGAACGTGGACTTCCCGCTGGGTGTCATGACTTGCGTCACAGGAGTGTCCGGCTCCGGCAAGAGTTCCCTTGTCAATGAAATACTTTACAAAGCCCTGGCCAAAAAATTGAACCGTGCCAGGACCATTCCCGGTAAGCATAAGGGAATTGACGGGACAGAGCAGCTGGATAAGATCATTGCCATTGACCAGTCGCCGATCGGGCGTACTCCACGGTCGAACCCGGCCACGTATACAGGCGTGTTTGACCTGATCCGTGATCTGTTTGCCTCTACCGTGGATGCAAAGGCCAAGGGCTATACAAAAGGCCGCTTTAGTTTTAATGTGAAGGGCGGACGGTGTGAATCATGCAGCGGTGACGGCATTATCAAGATAGAGATGCATTTCCTTCCCGATGTCTATGTTCCCTGCGAAGTCTGCGGCGGAAAGCGGTACAACCGCGAGACCCTGGATGTAAAGTATAAGGGAAAGAGTATATACGATGTCCTGGATATGACAGTGGAGGACGCGCTGAAGTTCTTTGAAAATGTGCCCTCAGTCACCAGGAAGATACAGACCCTGTACGATGTGGGCCTGGGATATATCCGGCTGGGACAGCCGTCCACTGAGCTGTCGGGCGGTGAGGCACAGCGTATCAAGCTGGCTACCGAGCTGTCCAAGCGCGGGACGGGAAAAACCATCTATATTCTGGATGAGCCCACAACAGGGCTGCATTTTGCAGATGTGCACAAGCTGATCGACATTCTGCGCAGGCTGTCGGACGGAGGCAATACCGTTGTGGTGATCGAGCATAACCTGGATGTGATCAAGACTGCCGACTATATTATTGATATCGGACCGGAAGGCGGGGATAAGGGCGGAACGGTCATTGCCAGGGGAACGCCTGAGGAAGTGGCTGAGAACCCGGTTTCCTACACCGGCATGTACATTAAGAAATATCTTGAGGCGGGAAATAAAAAGGGAATAAAATAAATTAAAAAATTTGTCGAAATTGCTTGCTATTTGTAGTTAGGTGGCATATAATAGACATATACGAAAGATAAAGAAGAGATTGTACTATTTTGTACAATCTCTTTCAATTTATACGGAGATAAATATTTTCTGGTAAATTGGGTCATGGTATAGGGAGAGGACATTTCGGTTTAACCGTTTTGGCGGGGATATCCAGAAAAATATGGAGGAATAGATCTCATGGATAGAGAGATGATTATCGTTTTGGACTTCGGCGGTCAGTATAACCAGCTGATTGCACGCCGTGTCCGTGAGTGCAATGTGTACTGCGAAGTACATCCGTACAATATGAGCCTGGACAAGATAAAGGAGATGAATCCCAAGGGGATCATTTTCACAGGCGGCCCGGACGTGGTGTTTGAGGACGGTGCGCCGCGCTGTTCCAAGGAGATATTTGAACTGGGTATTCCGGTTCTGGGAATCTGTTATGGAGCGCAGCTTATGAGTTATCTGCTGGACGGCGTTGTGAAAAAGGCGGTTGTCAGCGAGTATGGACATACAGAGGTGGATGTGGACACGTCTTCCAAGCTGTTTGAGGGTGTTTCACCCAGGACCGTGTGCTGGATGAGCCATGGAGTATATATTGCAGAAGTACCTGCCGGGTTCAGGATCACTGCCCACACAGAGTCATGCCCGGTTGCAGGTATGGAGTGCGCGGGAAAGGATTTCTACGCGGTTCAGTTCCATCCTGAGGTGGTTCATACCAAAGAGGGGACAAAAATGCTGTCCAACTTTGTATACAATGTCTGCGGCTGCTCCGGAGACTGGAAGATGGATTCTTTTGTGGATACTACCATCAAAGCGCTGAGGGAGAAGATCGGTGACGGCAAGGTGCTGTGTGCCCTTTCCGGCGGTGTGGATTCTTCTGTTGCAGCGGTTATGCTGTCCAAGGCCATCGGCAAGCAGCTGACCTGTGTATTCGTGGACCATGGCCTGCTGCGCAAGAACGAAGGGGATGAGGTGGAAGCCGTATTCGGTCCCAAGGGCCAGTATGATCTTAACTTTATCCGTGTCAATGCCCAGGAGCGTTTCTACGCAAGGCTGAAGGGCGTGGAAGAACCTGAGGCAAAGAGAAAGATCATTGGCGAAGAATTCATCCGTGTATTTGAGGAGGAGGCCAGAAAGATCGGCGCAGTGGATTACCTGGTGCAGGGCACCATTTATCCGGATGTGATTGAATCCGGGCTGGGCAAATCCGCTGTGATCAAGTCCCACCACAATGTGGGCGGTCTTCCCGAGCATGTGGATTTTAAGGAACTGGTGGAGCCGCTGCGCCTGCTGTTTAAGGATGAGGTGCGAAAGGCCGGGCTTGAGCTGGGGATCCCGGAATATCTTGTATTCAGGCAGCCGTTTCCAGGTCCCGGACTTGGGGTCAGGATCATTGGCGAAGTAACGGCTGAAAAGGTAAAGATTGTTCAGGACGCGGACGCTATATACAGGGAGGAGATTGCAAAAGCCGGAGTGGATAAGAATCTGGGCCAGTATTTTGCGGCACTTACCAACATGCGGTCCGTTGGATGCATGGGAGATGAGAGAACCTACGACTATGCGGTTGCGCTGCGGGCTGTCCTGACCTCTGATTTTATGACTGCAGAGGCTGCGCAGATTCCCTGGGAGGTGCTGGGAAAGGTGACCAGCAGGATCGTGAATGAGGTGAAGGGCGTGAACCGGGTGATGTATGATTGTACGGGGAAGCCGCCGGCTACGATTGAGTTTGAATAACGGACAGAACCCCGGGAATGCTGATAGAATGGGCATTTCCGGGGTTGTTTTATGCCGTTTGGCTCTATTTATTTGATGAATACTGAATTTGGGGCGGGTATCATGATACCTGCCTCTAATGTTTTAGTTAATTTCTTTTTTATGAATAATCTTTCTCATACCGCTACCGCAAAATTCATGGGGTATCTTTTTAAATCCTAAAGTATCATAGAAGGCTTCTTTCCCCTTTTCAGCAATTAGAGAGACACTGGAACGCCCGCCGGGCGGCGTATTCTTTTCCACATAATCTAATAAATTATGAATGATAGCAGTACCAACTCCTTGTCTTTGAAAGGCAGGATATACAATTATATCTACAATAGTGTAATAAAGTCCGTCTCCTATTAGTCTGCCCATAGCGATTGTTTCCAGTTTGTTCTTCACAATAATAGAATAAGTTTACTTGGTGGAAACTCATGAAGAATTTATATTTTATAGTATTAAAAACCGCGATGATACTAAATATAGATGCCCTAAGCTTTACAGATTAAAATACAAGGACTATACTATATTTATCAAATTCAACAAATAGGCATCTAAAATGGATCATTACAATAAATCATTAAAAGGACCCCACCCATGGAAAACCACAACTCCCCCCTAATTGAAACCATCATAAACAACTACGCCCCCTACATCTTCAACCTCTCCCTGAAGCTGACAGCTGACCCGGACAAAGCAGAGGATCTGGCCCAGGACACCTTTATCAAAGCATGGATTCATATAGCTGATTTAAAGAATGAGGCTGCCATTAAAAGTTGGCTTCGTACCATCTGCATCAATGAGTTCCGCATGATGATAAGGAAAGAAAAGCGTGAAGCCACAACCTACATAGAGAGTGTGGAAGAACTGGAGAGGGACGGAACGCTATTGGCGGATTATCCCCCTTTGATCATGGATGAGGTCCGGGCTTCGGAGGAGGTGGCTAATCTGCGCAATGGCTGCTTCCTGGCCATGACAAGGAAACTCACATTGAACCAGAGAACGGTATTTTCACTAATTGATATGTTTGGCCTGCCGATAGGGGAAGTGTCACAACTTCTGGATCTGACGCCCAAAGCAGTCAAGGGCCTGCTCTACCGTGCCAGGATGAACCTGGAATCATTTTTTCAGGGACATTGCAGTTTTGTGGATATCAGCAACCCCTGTAAATGTACTGCGTGGATGGAATTTATGAAGGACAGAAATACATTTCAGGAAAAATTAAGGCAGAAAAAGGAATATCTGGATTATAAGGAAAAAGGATATGTCCACGATCCTGATACGAGCCAAAAAATATTGTATTATTACCGCAACATGCCGGAACAAAGGCCGCCTCAGGAATGGTTTGAAGGGCTGATCACTTTGATGGAAGATTGCTATAAAGGTTATAAATGAAATATGCAATAAAAATTCCAATTAAAAAGTTTGCATTACCCGGGACTTCTGCCAAGAAACTTCATCTTCTATTATGTAAAGGAAAATACCAGAAGAAAAGAGGAATGGAATATGTTTCAATCAAGATGTGGTGTATGCTGTGATTTATGTGAGAGAAAGGATGCGGTCAGCTGTAAAGGGTGTATCAATATGGATGGGCCTTTTTGGGGAGGGGTCTGTGAGGTGAAATCCTGTTGTGAATCCAAAGGACTGAACCACTGCGGCGAATGCGGAGACTTTCCCTGTAACGTATTGTCCAATATGGGGGTGGAGGAAGGATATGACCCTGCTGTGAAGATAGAGCAATGCAGGCAATGGGCAATTGAGTGAGTATATTGCCAGTTTCACGGAATCGGCTGATACTGCCATGTATTGCCGGTCACAGCCAAACTTTAGATCCAAAGCTAACATATGACACGGAACGTTTCATGTAAAAAGCCCGGGGGCTGGCCTCCCGGGCTGGATTTATGCACATAGGATCCTCATCCATTGCCATGGCATCGAAGCCGCAAACCAACATTTCTCATTTCTTCCACAATGCACATCCCGCCTGGGTGCACCTGTTTTTCCATCCCAAGGTAATGCTTAACAATGCAATCACCAACAGGCAGAGCATTGCGGCAAGCACGGTTTGATAACTCTCTGTCAGGTCAAAGATAAATCCATACGCAGGTATCAGGACAATAGAGGATATGGGAGCTCCCATGGACAGCTTGGCAAAGATTTTCTCATAGTCAGTGCGCCCGTAAAATTTCAGTGTCAGGATAGGAGCCAGGACCATGATGCTTGAGCTTACCAGCCCGTGTAAGAAGGCTGACAGGCCAAATATGCCAAACCCATTTCCGCTGAACAGGAATCCGAAAATGGATAAAAAGCCGATTCCGATCATTCCATAACATGTTTTCAGGCTGCCGATCCGGTCACTGATGATACCGATGGCAATGGAGCCGATGGCGCTGCCCACGGAAGCCAATGCAAGTGCTTTTCCTGTCTGGCTTGGGGTGTAGCCCAACAGGGAGCCATAGTTTGGAATATGCTGGGAAAAGACGCCGATGCCGGTTATGGAGATCATAAACAACAGCAAGAGGGCAAAGGAGATGGAGTAAATGGCTGTTTTTTCCGGGATCTCAACCGTTTCAACCGTTTCAGTGGTTTCTCCGGATCCTGCTTTGCCCTGTTTGGAAGGCCGGATATCGGCGCCCAGGGGGGAGAGATGTTTATCCTCCGGTTTGTTGCGGAGAAGGATCAGTGATGTGAGGATTACAACAAGAAAAGCCGCTCCGCCCATGAGAAAATATGCGGTCCTCCACCCCTGGCGGAAAATGATATTGGATGCGGCAGGCTGCAGTACTGCTCCGAATAATCCCACAAAGGCCATTTGGATCCCCATCATCAATCCCGCATTTTTTGTAAACCACCGGTTGATCAGGATGGGGCCCAGCAGGCTGACTAAGATGGTTGCGCCCATAGCGTAAGGAATGGACAGGATATACCAGCCATACACCTGGTTTAATAAACCGAACGCCATAAAGGAAAGGGTCTGAAGCACAGCGCCTGCCACAGCCATCACCCGGATATCATACCGGTTGATCAGCGTTCCGGCAAAGGGCAGCCAAAAGACCATGACAATGGAGGTGATGCTGAAGTAGATAGACAGTGTACCGATTCCCACATCCAGTTCCTGTGAAACAGGAGGCAGGAATAGGCCGGAGGTGGTGTTCAGTCCGCCTCCCGCAAAACCACGGATTAAGATAACGCCCAATAATATGAACCATGCATAATGTATGTTCTTTTTTTTCATAGATTCCCGCCTCTCTTACCATCGGAGAGTGCCTGAAATTTTGGCTTCTGCTGTCTGCCCGCCTTGTCTTCTGACACATCCCGGTATAGGATCTCAGGATTATTTTCCTCTTCTGTTTCATTTTTATTCCTGCTATGAAGACAAAGGGAATAAATTAGGACTTTATCCAAATACTATTCGCGATGAATAGATAAGGATGGTGAATTTATGAAAAAACTGGAAAATAGGGTGGCATTGGTCACCTCTGCCACAAAGGGAATCGGACTTGCGTGCGCTCTGAAACTGGCTGAAGCCGGTGCCAGCGTCTACATGGGAGTGCGCAGGCTTCAGGCAACCCAGGAAATATGTGATGAATACCGTGAAAAGGGATATAAAATGGTTCCGGTTTATTTTGATGCCACGGACAGATCAAGCTATCAATCCATGGTGGAGGAGACCGTCCAGGAAGCCGGTCAAATTAATATTCTTGTAAATAATTTTGGCATTGGAAGACCGGCGGAGGACCTGGATCTGGTCAGCGGCAGCGAGTCGGCTTTTTTTGATATACTGGACCTGAACCTGGGAAGCGTTTACCGCATATCCAAGCTTGTGGTCCCGCACATGCTTAGGGCGGGCGGCGGTTCCATTGTGAATATTTCCTCCATCGGGGGAATGATCCCGGATATCACCAGGATCGGCTACGGTGTTTCAAAATCAGCGATCAACAACATAACCCAGCAGATCGCCGTGCAGTTCGCCCGCCGGAACATCCGTTGCAATGCAGTTCTGCCGGGCCTTACTGCCACGGATGCGGCTTTGGAAAACATGCCTGAAGAATTTCTGAAATCCTTTCTGTCCCACATCCCCTTAAACCGGATGGGAACTCCGGAGGATATTGCCAATGCGGTCCTTTTCCTTTCTTGTGATGACTCCGCATATATAACAGGACATATTTTGGATGTTGCGGGAGGATATGGGATCGGAACCCCGCAGTATGGGGATATGATGAGAAAATAGTGCTATCTTTCTTAGATATCTTCCATTACAATAATCTGTAGAAAGATGAGAGAATGGGAGATGTTTTTATGATCATAAAATTAACCGATCCGGAGCAGGCCGGGGATATTTTTGCCCATTGGGATGAAACCATCATCTGGTCCTGCCTGCAGAATATAATGGGAGACATATATGCTGTGTATAATGGGAAGTCTCAGGAGACTCCCGGATCAGCCATGGCTTTTCTTGGGGATTTTTGTTTCCTTGCAGGTGTTCCCTCCAGGGAACTGGTGATGTTCAGGCCGGACGGCTGCGGACCGTATATCATAATGGTTCCCCAAAATGACGGCTGGGCACAGCTGATCTGGGATTGTCACAGGGACAATGCAAAGAGGATCACCCGGTATGCGATCAAAAAAGAACTGGATGTATTTGATAAAGAAAAGCTGCACCGGGCAGTCTCTTCCCTGCGGCCCGGCTTTTCCCTGAAAATGATGGATGAAGAGCTTTATCATCTGTGCAGGTCCAGGGAGTGGAGCAGGGACCTGGTGTCCCAATATGCAGATTATGAAATGTACCGGAAACTTGGCATTGGAGTGGTTGCCCTAAAAAATGGGCAGCCGGTTTCCGGTGCATCCTCCTATGCGACTTATAGAGGCGGCATTGAAATCGAGATCGACACCAAGGAAGAATACCGGAGAAAGGGCCTGGCGTACGCATGCGGGGCAAAATTGATTCTGGAGTGCCTGGAACAGAATCTGTATCCCAGCTGGGACGCCCATAACATGTGGTCGGTTGCACTGGCTGAAAAGCTTGGTTATCATTACGACCATGAGTATACGGCATTTGAACTATATACAGACGAGAGTGCCCCCATTTTCGCATGGGATGTCCTGAACAGTTACAAATAAAATATGAAAATAACTATCTGATATCTAAGAGATCCCGCCGGCCGGCAAATTGGGCTTGGTGGGATTTTTATGTTTAAAAGTTGTACGTGAAAAGATTTTCACCCAGTATTTATAAAAAGGTCCGTAAAGTTATGCATGTTGCATAATAAAGTCTAAATAAATTGTATGATTTTATTATTGACCCGCAGGAACATTTTGGTATAATAAAAATAGTTTCAGAAACTTAAATAAAATATGAAAAATTTTTCATCAACAGAATTACGAAAAAAAAAGGAAAGGTGGGGATCAAATGGTAAAGGATGTTGAGGAATACGTATCACGGATAAGAAGCAAGTACAGCGTTATGAGTGAGTCAGAGAAGAAAATTGCAGATTATATTTTAAGCAATGATTTTGTAAATGAGGACAGCAGCATTAATAATTTGGCGGCAGCCACAGGAACCAGTGTTTCAACCGTGGTTAGGTTCTGTAAAACTCTAGGATTTAAGGGTTATGCAGAGTTTAAATTTTATTGTCAGAAGGGTATCCTGTCTCCTCTGAGCGGACAGATTGAGATCAGTAACCATGACAGTGCCGGGACGATCAAGCAGAAGGTGGCTGAATTTTCCAAGAACGCCATTAATAACAGTATTTTATACACGGATAATCAGGAAATTGAAAGAGCCATCAATGCATTGTCCAGGGCAAGACAGATCCTGGTATGCGGGGAAGGCAGCGCCAGCGGGATCGCACTTCTTGCAGTCAATACATTCATGAATCTGGGTATACCCAGCTATACCATCCAGGACCCTCTGGCGCAGATCAGAACCGCTTCCTTTTTAGGGGAACAGGACGTGGTGATTGGAATTACAAACTGCGGTTACATCAAGGATGTGGTGGATACATTGGCGGTGGCAAAGGAAAATGGAGCAACCACCATCTGTATTACAGGCCTTAATGATTCCCTTGTAACCAAGTATTCCGATGTATGCCTGTGCACCACCCACCGGGATAACCAGAGTCCCCTGGACCTTCCCACCACCACCATCTGCCAGATGATCACACTGCACACACTTCAGATTGGCTATATTGTCAGGAACAATGCAGATATAGAGGAAAATGTAAAGAATATGCATCAGGTATCTGAATTAAAACGGTATGATTTTGCAGTTGGTTCCATCAGTAAGGAACGTGTGAAATTCTAGGTCGTGTCCGGAAGTTTATTTTCCCCGGGGTATTTCCATACAGGAATGATCCTGCTCCGGGAGCATACTCCGGACACGCCTGACCATAAGAGAGGAGCAGCAATCATATGTTTGATATCATTAAAAACTACGAAAAGGTAAGCCAGGAACTTGTAGAAAAGTTCTCTAAATTAGAAGAGAGTGCATCCATTAATGAGTGTATGCAGGTCAATGGGGCAATGAACCACGATATACGTCCGGTATGGCCAGGTTCCAGAATGTGCGGAACCGCATTGACTGTTTGTGCCAGAGCGGGTGATAACCTGATGCTTCACAAGGCCATTTCCATGGCTAAACCAGGAGATGTGATCGTTATCACCTGTGACGGTTTCCAGGAATCCGGCGGTATGTGGGGCGGGATCATGAGCAATGCTGCCCAGACCATGGGAGCGGCAGGAATGGTGACGGATGGAAGTGTCCGGGATACCATGATGATGAAAGAGATCAATTTTCCGGTATTTTCAAGAGGCATTGGTGTAAAGCGGAGCACCAAGGCATTGGGCGGCACCATCAACCATCCCATTGTTGTGGGTGGTGTTCTGGTTCATCCCGGGGATCTGGTTTTTGCGGATAATGATTCCGTGGTTGTGGTTCCAAGGGAGCAGGCGGAGGAGATCTACAAGCTTGCGGTTGCCAGGGAACAGCATGAGGATAATACACTGGTAAAGGCAAAGCTGGACGGCACCGTAACCTTCCAGACCTTTGAGAAGGAATTCCGGGCGCTTAATCTGAGCGAAGAGTGCTGATACTGCCTCATGGATTAGGGGTATGGATACTTACCCGGAAAGGAATGGAATATGAATAAGCAAGTATACAGGCAGGATATGATTGCTGCCGTAGTTATCATAATGGTTGGTGTTGCAGCGTTTGTATTGTCACTGGTTATGCCGGGTAAGGCGTCCATGTTTCCCAAAATTGTTTCTTCCGGCCTAATGGTATTGGGTGTTCTGCTGATATTTGACAGTATAAGGAAGATCAGAAAGGATGTGCCTACCGATGAGGAGCCGGCCAGGCTGGGTGAATTTCAGAGTCCGGTCATTGTGCTGGCCCTGCTGATCCTCTATGTACTGGCGGTGATCTATATCGGATTCTACATTTCCACGCCTGCTATGCTGGTCATTTACATGTATTTTATGGGCATCAGGAATATTAAAACAATTTTAATTACAACAGCAGTGGTCATGGCCTTTGTATACTGCCTGTTTACACTGCAGCTGGGTGTGCCTCTTCCGGCAGGGATCCTGGGTTAGGAGGGAATATGATGGGGATTATACAAGAACTATTTACAGTACAGTGTCTGATCGCTTTAGTTGCAGGCACCGCAGGCGGACTTCTCATCGGAGCGCTGCCCGGACTCAGCGCAACCATGGGAATGTCCCTTCTGATACCTATTACATATGGAATGGAAACTGCTCCGGCCATGATTATGATAGCGGCTGTTTATGTTTCGGCTGTGTATGGAGGAAGTTTTTCCGCAATCCTGATCCATACGCCGGGAACTCCTGCTTCCGCTGCGACAGCCATTGACGGATATGAACTGACTAAGCAGGGAAAGGGCCTGAAGGCCGTGGGAGTATCCAGTATCAGTTCCGTCACAGGCGGTGTGATCAGCGCAGTGGCCCTGCTTTTTCTGGCGCCGCAGCTTGTAAAGGTATCGCTGATGTTCAGTTCACCGGAGTATTTCCTGATCGCAATCTTTGGTTTGACCATTGTGGGAAGCCTTTCCGGAGGCAACATGCTCAAGGGACTTGTGGCAGCGGTATTCGGACTGCTGCTGGGAATGGTAGGCATGAATATTTTCCCGTATGCAAGGTATTCGTTCGGAAACCTGAACTTGGCCAGCGGAATACAGCTGGTGCCGGCTATGATTGGATTGTTTTCCATTTCCCAGGTCCTGATCCAGTCAGAAAAACTGAATGACGCCATCAGGAAAAAGGGAAAAGCAGATGATGAACTCAATCAGCAGATTGAAAATGCAAAAAATATGAAGGGAAGCTTTTTCCCGACCAGAGAAGAGATGCGCACCCTGCTTCCCGTTATGTTGAGAGCATCCGTTCTGGGAATATTTGTAGGCATCCTGCCGGGGGCCGGCGGCGATATCGGATCCTGGGTTGGCTATAACGATGCAAAAGCCCAGAGCAAACACAAGGAAATGTTTGGAAAAGGGAGCTTGGAAGGAATCGCAGGATCTGAGGCGGGTAATAACGCGGTATGCGGAGGCGCATTGATTCCCGCATTGACCCTTGGCATACCTGGAAGCGGAGCCGCAGCAGTGCTTCTGGGAGCCCTGACCGTTCAGGGATTTGCCCCGGGCCATGACCTGTTTAATAAATACGGTTCTATAACATATGCGATTTTGATCGGTTTTCTGCTGGCAAATATCCTCATGGGAATTTTTGGGTTTCTCATTGCAAAAAGGGCGGTAAAGCTGGCAGCCATGCCTCTGGGGATCCTTCTTCCCGTTATTATGCTGCTGTCAGTCATTGGTTCATTTGCAATCAGAAACAATGTATTTGATATTTTTGTAATGTTGTTTTTTGGAGTGGTGGGTTATCTGATGAGGAAGATCAATATGCCTGCAGCCCCCGTGGTCCTGGCATTAATATTAGGTCCTATGGCGGAGCGTAACCTGATCAATTCCCTTCAGATGGTAAAGGGGAATGTATTTACTTATTATGGTTCCAGGCCCCTGTGCTGGCTGTTCGGACTTTTGATCATCGGCTCATTGGTATCGCCGATTATTTCGTCCAGAATGAAGAAAAGAAACGTAGACTCATAGAATATGTGAACTTGCAGATTATGTGACTTTATGAGTTATGTAAACTCATGGTCATGCGGAATAAAGGAGAATGGTTATGAAGAAAAACAGATTATTAGCAGCAGCATTATGTCTGGCTATGGCATTGACCGCAGGGTGTTCCCAGGATAAGAAACAGGAGACGGATACTACGGCAGCAGCTGTTTCATCAGCAGCCGGAGAGGAAAAGGGGAGTTATCCTGTTCCTAAACTCACATTTTTATGCCCGAGTGATGCGGGCGGGGCAATGGACAACAATACCCGTTTCCTGGCGCCCTACCTGGAAAAGCATCTGGGGGCATCTGTGGACGTGATTAATATGGGGGGAAGCGCGTGTTGGGTAGGCTGGAAACATTTGACAGAATCTCCTACTGACGGCTCCATGATCTCCTATGCAAACTTCCCCAATATGCTGACAGGATACCTGGACCCGGCGGCATCCATTGGGATGGACAGGACCAACTTCGAGTTCCTGGCCCTGTACACGTCAGATGACAATATCATCATGGCTAAAAAGGATGAGACAAGGTTTAAAGATGCCAAGGAATTTTTTGAATATGCTAAAAATAATATTGTGACCATTGGTACTGCGGGGGCCAGGACGGATGATGCGGTGGCGGTTGCCATGCTGGAAAAGGAACTTGGGTTTGAATTCCAGCATGTGCATTATCAGAATTCCGCAGAAGGATTTGCAGCAGTCATGGGCGGACATATCGATGTTCTCATGGGTAATGTGAGTGAGGCTGTTAACAAGGGTGAAGAGATTATGCCGGTTGTGGTATTGTCCCAGGAGCGGAGCGAATATTTGCCTGATGTCCAGTGCACCTATGAAAATGATATCAAGGTAGCTGCATCCTCCAGCCGTGGCGTGATCGCAGCAAAGGGGCTGGATCCCGCTGCCAAAGAGGCACTTCTGAAAGCGCTGAAAGCAACCATGGAAGATCCGGATCAGCTGGCAGAAGCAAAAAAGCAGGGAATTGCTGTAACACCTATCTACGGTGATGACTTTGAACAGTGGATGGAGCAGCAGGAGGAGTCGATCAAGGGAATCTTTGATCTGTTGGACGAATAATAAAAAAGACTGCATAAAATGAAATTCTTTGGAGGCTATGATGATAAAAGTGATTAAATTTGAAAAACCATGGGATGTGGCCTGTGTGGAAAAGGAAATGCCGGTGCCGAAAAAGGGGGAAGCCCTTATACGGGTAAGATCAGCGGGGATATGTGGTTCTGATATTGGAGCATACAGGGGGACCAATCCCCTGGTATCCTATCCCCGGGTCATCGGACATGAGATTGCAGGTGAGATCATTTCCATATCAGAGGATAACCGGGGACAGCTGAAGCCGGGTGACCATGTGATCGTGGATCCCTATTTATACTGCGGCCACTGCTATCCATGTTCCATTGGAAGGACCAACTGCTGTACGGATCTAAAGGTTCTGGGAGTTCATGCTGAGGGAGGTATGGCGGAATATTTTGTCCATCCTGAGAGCATGCTGGTCAGACTTCCGGACGATATGCCATGGGATTTAGCTCCCATAGCGGAACCTCTTACCATAGCCCTTCACGGTATCCACAGAGGAGGATTAAAAGCAGGAGAATATGCTGCGATCATCGGAGCCGGCCCCATCGGAATGCTGGCTGCCATGACAGCCCTTGCTTACGGCGCAGAGCCGATTATGATTGATTTGGTGGAAGAACGGCTTTTGCAGGCAAAGCAGCTGGGAGTCAGGTACACCATTGATTTAAGAAAAGAAAATGCAGAAGAAAAGGTCAGAGAGTACACAGGCGGGAACATGGCCCATCTGGTAATGGAATGCTCCGGCGCAAATGCAGCCGTCAGGTCCACTCTTGACTTGGTGTGCAATGCGGGCAGGATAACCCTGACAGGATGGCCGAAAAATGAAACCCCTCTCCCTACTGATGTGATTACCAAAAAGGAAGTGGACATTCGCGGGGCCAGGACCAGTGCAAATGAATTTGAGGAAGCGATCCGGCTGATCCATTCCGGGCAGGTGGACGCAAGACAGATCCTGACTAAAACCGTAAGCCTGGATGAGGCTGCAGATACCATAAGGGATATTGAAAAAAATCCCGGAAATTATATGAAGGTAAATGTGATGATATAGCTCGATCTTCAAATTCCCCCGCCTGTGGGGCGGCCGGATGAAAGAGCGGTTACGTTCTCTCATCCGCGGCAGTACTAAAATGCAGAAAACAGCAGACACCCTACATTTAGTAACAGATGTATTCAGTGACAGATGTATTCGGTGACAGATGTATTCAGTAACAGATGTATTCAGTGACACATGTGTTCCGGAGACATGGACGGTGTTTCCGGAGTGATGATGATCTGATCTGCCAGGATCTTCACCCGGCATAGCTGTCCCGGGAAAAAGTTGGCCATGATCAGATATTCAAAGTCAGCGCCGTAGTTTTGGATACATTCCTGGGTAATTCTGAAAAGCCATTGTCCGATTACCATTTCTTCATCCATAGAAGGCTCCTTTCAAGTTGGTCTTATGGGTCGGTTTTTGTTAAGTAAAATCAGAATAGCACAAGGGTGGGGGGAAAGTAAATTAAGATATCGTAAAAAAATGATTTGGTGTTAGTATAAAAATATCTCCGGAGAGGGCTGTGTGAATGCCTATTTCCGGAGATATATTTGGGTTTGCTGATTATTTCTGAATCAGCTTCTGCATTTGTTCTATTTCTTTTTCCTGAACATCGATGATTTCCTGTGCCAGCTGTTTTACCTCTTCCTCATCCGTATAGTCCAGGATGTCCTTGGCCATGTCCACGGCCATCTGGTGATGCATGATCATGCCCTCGGCAAAAGCCTGGTCAATGTTGTCAACGCCGGAAGGATTAATGTGGTGTGACATGGAATCATCAGAAAACATTTCGCTGTATTTTGCCAGGTAGGCATCTTCCTTATCCTGGTTTTTCTTACCTTCTTCCTCATATTTTTTGATCAGGTCATTCATCTGCACCAGTTCTTTTTTCTGAGCCGTAATGATGTCCTGTGCCAGGGTCTGCAGATCAGATACCTCTCCGCCGTAATTCAGGTAGCTCTCCGACATTTTAATGGCCGCCTCATGGTGGGGGATCATGCCTTTGAGAAAGTCAATGGAAGCACTTCCGGATTTTTCACGGATCATCATGTCCTCCATCATGTTCATCATGATGGAATCCTGTTCCGTGAGATACCGGCTCAGATCATCTGTACCGGCTGCCTGGCCGCCATGGGAAGAGTGGTCCATGTGGCTGTCGGACATGGAACTGCCCTGGGCTGCCTGATCACCTGAACCCATGGAAGCATTGCTGTCCGCGGTCACGCCGCTTTCAGAGGTGGTGCCGGTCTCCTGACCGCTGTCGCTTTTTTTGTTCATGGCAGCTGCAGCAGCTACAATGATGATGATCAGTGCAACACAGATTCCGATAATCCATAAACGCATATTCTTGTTGTTCATAATTTAAGTCTCCTGTAAATGTTTAATGGGTGGTTTTATAATAGAATGGTCTTATTATTTGTTGTTTTCTGGAAAATATACCAGCAGGGGAAAATGGAGGAGACTTGGAGAGTACACAAAGGAATCCGGGAGGAAACATTAAAAAAATATTTATCCGGGCTTTGCTTTGTGATAGACTAGTATCATGCATCAAAGTGATTTTTATGAAGTTATTTAATGAAATGTGGGAGAGAAGCTATGGATGAAACAATAACAATAGGGAGTATGAAGAAGATTGTAAAAGAATTCTGCGAGGCCCGAGACTGGGACCAATTCCATAATCCCAAGGATCTGGCAATCGGGATATCCACAGAGGCCAATGAGTTACTGGATATATTCAGATTCCAGTCAGAGGAGCAGATGAGGGAACTGATGTCAGACCAAACAGTACGCAGCCACATTCAGGAGGAACTGGCGGATACACTTTTCTTTCTTTTAAGGTTTGCCCAGATGAATGATATTGATCTTTATGATGCGCTGACTGATAAAGTGAACAAAAACGGTCAGCGGTATACCATTGAGAATTCTAAAGGAAAAAACATAAAAATACATGGATAGAGATTAAGAGATACGCTGGCGCATTCCCCCTTCTTATAATATAATAGTGATTACAAAGATAAAAACACAGCGCATGTATCACATGCAGATCCGGTTGGTAGTCCGGACGGAAGACCCCTGTTCCTTTGCCGGAACCGGTATTGGCAGGCAGTTCTTCTAAGTAGCCCTCCTCCTTGGTCGTCCATTCTTTGTTCATAACATCTTAAAGGAGGAATTGTCATGGACAAAGTATCGGTAGCGCTGAGAGTATTTTTTGAGGATCCTTTCTGGATCGGCATCCTGGAACGGGTGTCGGAGGGCAGGATGACTGTGAGCAAAATAACCTTTGGCCCGGAGCCAAGGGATTATGAGGTACAGGAATTTCTTATGAAAAATTACTACAGTCTGCGGTTCAGTCCGGCTGTGGCAGCTGCTGTAAAGGAGAACCATGTAAATCCAAAGCGCATCCAGCGTCAGGTGAGAAGGGAACTTCAGGATACGGGCATGGGAACCAAATCCCAACAGGCCCTGAAACTGCAGCAGGAGCAGATGAAGACTGACAGAAGGGCCGTGAGCAGAGAGAAAAAGGAAACGGAGGCCAGACGCCAGTTTGAACTGAAACAGCAAAAAAAGAAGGAAAAGCACAGGGGCAGGTAATACTGCCTCTGTGTTTTTTTGCCATAAAATCAGGCTGATTCTGTTTTTTCCGCGCATCGCCAATCTCTAAGATTTACTTAGAGAGCTATTGCGATTATGCGTTTTACTTGTATTTGTATATTAATTATAATAAAGACATAAAAAACATCAACATATTATACATTGTGACGGTCATTGGACGATCTGAACCATTGGATGTCTGCTAAATGGAGTTATCACCTGTGTGTACGGAAGCGGCACAGGCTGCGGAAAGCTATACCAGTTTTTACCAGCAGGAGATACAACGGTCCTGTGTTACAGTAAAAGTAATGTTAAATGTTTCCAGCACAGGACTGGTTGGCCCTCAGCCGGAGGATATAAGACCTGATGGCATTATGGAAAACCCCCAAAAATCCATTATGGCAGCCGTGGAGCCGGCCGGAGTCTGTAATATGTTTTGGAAAGGAACCGCAGGATATGAGCAAAAAAATGCTGGTGGTCAGCGCACATGGCGCTGACTGGTGTACAAGGGCCGGAGGGACTATTTTAAAATATGTAAACGCCGGCTGGGAGGTAACGGTATATGCCCTGACCTTTGGTGAACACGGTGAATCAGGGGCTTACTGGAAGGATCATTGGGGGACCAATGTGGAGGAGGTGAAGCATTGCCGCAAGACGGAAGCCCAGGCAGCGGCAGCGTTCATGGGAGTAAAAAGGATCGAGTTTTTTGACTATGGGGATTATCCTCTGGATATGGGAACTTCCAGAGTACAGGATCTGATCTGCCGAATCATGGATCTGCGCCCGGATGTGATATTGACCCACTGGATTGACGATCCCTTTAACATGGACCATGAAATCACAGGCAAGGCGGTTGTCAGGGCTGTCAGTGCATGCGGGATGAGAGGAGCTATACCGGATACGGATCCCCACTTTATTCCGGATATCTTTTTCTTTGAGACCACCATGCCCCATTCGGAATTTAATCATTTTGAGATAGACACATACCTGGACATTGGAGATGTCTTTGAGAAAAAGATACAGGCGGTCAAGCTGTTTGCAGCCCAGCCCCAGCTGGTGGAATACTACACCCGGTGTGCAAAGAACCGGGGGGTACAGGCAAATGACTGGTCAAGGGGCAGGCGCAGTATCCAGTATGCAGAGGGATTTAAGCGGTATGTGCCTTATCTGGGGGACTGTCTGCCTGTATCATCATTGGAGGAGCGTTTTATCAAGGAGGACGGATATGTATAAAATACTGATACCGGAGGATATTGCCCAATCAGGAAAACAATATCTTACCGACCGGGGGTATGAACTCAGGGTAGGGGTCCCCACGGATGTGGAAAGCTTAAAGCGCGAGATCGAGGATGCGGATGGGCTGATCGTGAGGAATGCCAGATACCCAAAAGAGGTGCTGGAAGCCGGAAAAAGGCTGAAGGTCATTGGACGCCACGGAACAGGGGTGGACAATATTGCGGTGAAGGAAGCTGAATTGCTGGGAATCCAGGTGGTTAACGGCCCCACTGCCAATATCAATGCTGTGGCGGAGTATACGGTGGGGCTGATACTGGCGCTGAGCTGCGGCCTGGTGCAGGCGGACCGGAAAACCCGGGCCAAGGACTGGACATACCGTTTATCCATGGAGCGATATGAGATTAAGGGTAAGACCCTTGGTCTTGTGGGATTTGGACGTATTGGCCAGCTGGTGGCGGATAAGGTTATAAGTGCCCTGGGCATGGACGTTATTGCATATGATATCCATTCAAATGCCCATCCCTTATCAGGAATCCGTTTTACCGGCTGTTTGGATGAGATTTTGTATGAAGCGGATTTTGTGTCCCTTCATATCCCATCCACACCTGAGACAAGGGGAATGTTTGATTACCAGTTGTTCTCTATGATGAAAAAGGGAGCTTATTTTATTAATTGTGCCAGAGGCGATGTCTATGTGGAGGAGGATCTGGTGCGTATATTAAAAGAAGGACATCTAAGTGGAGCGGCGCTGGATGTTTACAGCCAGGAGCCGCTGAAGGACAGTCCTCTGCTGTCCATGGAACAGGTAATACTGTCTCAGCATAACTCAGGGCTTTCCGAGGAGAGCAAGGACAGAATGTCACTGTATGCAGCCATGGGAGTAGATGAGGTACTGACAGGCAGGACACCTGCATGGCCGGTCAATAAACCACAAAAGTAAAAAATAAAAACCAGGAGGGTTAAGACTATGAGAAAAAGCAAACGTTTATTAGCACTTGCAATGGGGATGACACTGGCGGTGGGAATGACTGCCTGCGGTTCCAAGGAGGCAGCGCCCCGGACAACAGCGGCAGCGGCCCAGGACAGCCAGGCAAAGGACAGCCAGGAGGACAAGTCCAAAGACAGCGCACCAGCCGGAAAGGATGCGGCTCCTGCGGCATCGGAAACTACATATAACTGGAAATGGGGAACAGTGGATTCCACATCCAACCCCAATTATGAGGCCATGGAGTATTTCTGCACCTTGCTGGATGAGAAAGCGCCTGGGAAATGGTCCATCCAGATCTATCCGGACTCCCAGCTGGGGGATGCGTCCCAGTTGTGTGAATCCGTCCAGATGGGTACTCTGGAGATGGCCTGTCCTGCCAGCTCCATTGTTGCAAACTACGTGCCGGATTACGGTGTGTTCGACATGCCCTATCTGTTCACCACGGCTGAAGAGGTGGATGCTGTCCTGGACGGTGAGGTTGGTGCAGAACTGGCGGCCCTGGCCGACAATGCCAACATGAAGCTGGTGGCATGGTGGGAGATCGGCTTCAGATGCCTTGCCAACAATGCCCGGCCTATCAACTCAGTGGAGGATGTAAAAGGGCTCAGGCTGAGGGTTATGAGCAATGAGGTGCACCAGGCTCTCTGGACCGCACTTGGGGCGGACCCGGTGCCCATGTCCCTGTCCGATGCCTATGTGGCCAACCAGAACGGGACCATTGACGGCCAGGACAATCCCCTTCACTCCCTGATCGCCAATTCCACCTTTGAGGTATGCCATTATATTGCAGTGACCAACCATGTGTACAGCCCTCTGGGGGTCATTGTGTCCCCCAAGGCCTGGGCATCCATGTCCCCTGAGGACCAGGAACTCTTTATGGAATGCATGAAGGAAGCCACAGCGAACCAGAAAAAGCTGGTGCGTGAGCAGAATGAGAAGGCGGCCAAGGAACTGGAGGAAAAGGGATGTGAGGTGACCTATCCGCAGCTACAGCCGTTTGCGGACAAGATGGAGGTGGTGTACGAACAGTATCCCCAGTTTTCCGTATGGCTGGATAAGATCAAATAGGACAGGTGTAACATGTATGATATATGTAATATGTATGATATAGGGGACATGGGCGAATGTGTAAGGATGTAACGGAAGGAGCTGTGGATCGGTGAAAACCATAGACAAGATCAATTTACAAATCCAGAGGGTACTGGATGTGTTCCTGGGAGCTGCCAGCGTGGTCATGCTGGCAGTGAACCTGGCCCAGGTGCTGGGGCGGTATGTGTTCCATTCCAGTATCACCTGGTCGGAGGAACTGAGCACCTATATGTATGTGTGGATCATCTTCCTGGCGCTGTATGCAGCCTGTAGGGAGAGGAATGAACTGGGGATCGAGGTCCTGCGGTTAAAAGATCCGAAAGGGAGAAGGACGGTCCTGATGGTCCGTGAACTGCTGGGCCTGGCCGCCTGTGCGGCCTTCCTGTACGGAAGTGTCCTGATGATCAGAAACTCCCTGGCATTCCCGCAAAAGACCGCGTCCTTAAAGATCATCACGGCATACCTGTATTTCTGTATGCCGCTGAGCTTCACGCTCCTGGTCTGGATGAAGGCAGTGCATATCATCCATGATATCCGGTTTTTGTCAGGCAGGGAGACGGACGAAGCGGGCACAGGAAAATAGAGGGGAGGAAGGGAAATGTCTACAGCAGCAATTGTTCTTATCGTATCCGTGATCATCTTCGCGGTATTGGGAGTGCCCCTGGTGTGGTCGCTGGTTTTGGCCTGTGTCTGCTCCGTGGCGGCGGGAGGAACTTTGGATGCCCTGCCCATCCTGGTGCAGAGGATGTTTGCAGGGGGGCTGCAGTACTCCCTGCTGGCAATCTTTTTCTTTGTGCTGGCAGGTGCCATCATGCAGTATGGAGGGCTGTCCAAGCGCCTGGTGGATTTTGCCAACAGTCTGGTGGGGCACATCAGCGGAGGAGCTTCCCTGGTATGTGTGATCGCGTGTACATTTTTTGCAGCCATATCCGGGTCGGCGGTGGCCACCACGGCAGCCATAGGAGGGATCATGTATCCGGAACTGAAGCGCCTGGGATACCCGGAGGATTATGCAGCAGCCCTCCCGGCAGCGGCAGGAGTTCTGGGAGTCATCATACCGCCCAGTGTGCTGTTCATCCTGTACGGGAACGTGGCCAGCGTCTCGCCGGGTAAGCTGCTCATGGCAGGCGTGATCCCGGGTCTGATGGGGGCGTTTTTCATCTGCATCATGTGCTACGTGTTCGCAAAAAGGAAATCCTATCCAAGAAATGAGGGATTTGAGGCAAAAGTGGTGATTAAGACCCTGAAGGATTCCATTTGGGCCCTGCTGATGCCCATTATTATTCTGGGAGGAATCTACACGGGGATCTTCACCCCCACGGAATCAGGTGTGGCGGCGGCAGCCTATGGGCTCATCTGTGCCACTGTGATCTACCGGGATATGGATCTTGCTTTATTCAGGCGCGTGATCAAAGAAAGCTGCCGGACAACAGCCAATGTGATGATTCTGTGCATGGCGGCCACCTCCTTCAGCTACCTGCTCACCATTTACCAGATACCCGCGACACTGAGCCGGTTTCTAATTGCCAATGTGAGCAACCGCTACATGTTTATGATCGGAGTGATCATCCTGCTCCTGTTCCTGGGGATGTTTATGGATGTGGCGGCTTCTATCCTGATCCTGGCCCCCATGCTGGCTCCGGTGGCAGTGGCCTTTGGCATTGATCCCATCCAGTTCGGCCTGATCTTTGTGTTCACCATGGCGATTGGCCAGGCCACACCACCCTTTGGGACGAACCTGTTTGTGGCCTGCGGTTACAGCGGAAGGTCAGTGATGTCCATAGGGAAGCACTCCCTTGTATTCTGCAGCGCTTTGGTGCTTGTGATCCTGCTGTGTATGATATTCCCGGGCATTTCCACATTGCTTCCAGGCGTTATGACCCAGTAGGCGGTCTTAAGGGGAGGGAAATATGAAGTATGTAAGATTTTGCAGTCCGGACGGACATGTTGGAAGGGGTATTTTATCCGGACAGGAGATAGAAGAACTGGAGGGGGATATCTTTTCACAGTACCGGCTGATTGGAAGAAAGTACGAATTGCGGGAGGCAAAACTGCTGCCGCCCTGTGAGCCGGGGAAGATCGTGGGGGTGGGCGCAAATTACAAATCCCACCTGAGCAGCAAACATATGGATCCGCCCTCCTGCCCCAGACTTTTTATAAAGCCTGGTTCCTCGGTCATTGGGCCGGATGATAGGATCATCTGTCCGGATCCTGCCCATACGATCCACTTTGAAGGGGAACTGGCAGTGGTGATGGGGAAACGGTGCAGCAAAGTTCCGGAGGAAAAAGCATTGGACCATGTGTTTGGATACACCTGCATCAATGATGTGACAGACAGGACCATGCTGGAAGAGGACGGGCAGTGGACCAGGGGAAAGGGGGCGGATACATTTGCCCCTCTGGGTCCTGTCATCGCGGATGGGATCGATGGAGGCGATTTGATCCTTGAGACACGGGTCCAGGGGCAGGTGAGGCAGCATATGAGCACGTCAGACCTGTATTTCCCCATCCCATATCTCATTTCCTTTATCTCAACGTATATGACACTGTATCCGGGCGATATGATTGCTACCGGTTCACCGGTGGGAATGGGCCCACTTAAAGTGGGGGAGACGGTTGAAGTGGAAATACAGGGAATTGGCATCTTAAAAAATAAAATGACAGTAAAAGAGGTAAAACCATGAAGATAGAGAAAGTGGAATGCATTCCCATGGTATATCCCTTGGAGGAACCAATCTACAGCGGTGTGGGAAAATGCAGCCAGAGGCAGCTGCTTCTGGTTCGGATCTATACGGACAATGGCCTGGTAGGGCTGGGGGAGGCGGCTGCCTACGGAGGGCCGGTGCAGTCCACATTGACAGTGCTGGAACAGGAGATCGCCCCCATGCTCATAGGGGAAGACCCAAGGGATGTGGAGCGTATCTGGCACAAGTGTTTCTTTGCGCATTTTCAGCACGGAAGGTCAGGAATCCTGATCTCCGCCCTGTCAGGAGTGGATATTGCACTGTGGGACCTGCTTGGAAAATCTGCATTGACCCCTCTCTACCGGCTGCTGGGAGGATTTAAGAGATCTGCTCCCGTGTATGGCAGCGGCGGTTTTTATATGGAGAACAAGGGGATCAGGGAGCTGGTGCAGGAAGCGGAGCATTACGCTGACATGGGGATGAGGGGCGTTAAGATCAAGGTTGCCCGCACAGATACCCCGTTTTCCCTGGGAGTATTTAACCGGCCGGACAAGTGCAGAATGGTGACCATGGAGGAGGACATTGAGAGGGTGGCTGCTGTGAAAAAGGCCCTGGGAAATGAATGCCAGCTTATGCTGGATGCCAATGCGGCCTGGAGTTACCCGGATGCGCTGGCTGCGGGAAAGGAATACGATAAGCTGGGCATCCATTTTCTGGAAGAACCCGTCCGCACGGATGATTATGAGGGAAGCGCCCGGCTGGCTGCTGACCTGGTGACCAGGATAACCGGCTATGAGACAGAATGCCTGGCCACTAATTATATGAGGATGATACGGATGGGGGCAATGGATATGGTACAGCCTGACTTGAGCTGGTGCGGCGGCATCACACAAGCCAGAAAAATTGCAGCCATTGCAGAGGCCAATTTCATGGAATGCACAACCCATGTCTGGTCTTCCGGTATCCTTCTGGCCGCCAGCGCGCATTTCACTTGCGCGATTCCCAATGGGGCAACCATGGAATATGACCTGAGTGATAATATATTCAGGGATGGGCTTTTAAAGGAACCCCTGCGTCCCGACAGCAGCGGAGTGATCACTTTAAGTGATGCTCCGGGTTTGGGCATCGAACTGAGGGAAGAGATCATAGAGAAATACAGGATCTAGCCCTTTTGGTTTTCCCAATATTCCTTGGCAAGTTCAATAAAGTCCCGGGCAGCGCTGCTCAGGTATATGTCTTTGCGGTAGGAGATGGCCAGGTCCCAGCAGGGGTGACCGGGAAGGGCAAAATATACCACGCCTTCCGGATATTTCCGGGAATAAAAATAGGGCACCACACCGCAGCAATAGGTGGACTGGACCATCATTAAGATACTGACCGTGTTGGATGTCTCAAATAGGAGGCTGGGCTCAAAGCCCGCCTCCTTAAATGCGTTATCCACAATTTCATGCAGGGAGGATTCCTTAAATAAAAGTACAAAAGGAGTGTCCTTTAGCAGGTCCAGGTTGATCACTGCCAGAGGCCGGCCGGGAGGATTGGCAGATCCGGCGGCTGGATGGGATGCAGGAAGGGCCAGCACCATTTCCTCGGAAATCAGGTTTTCATAGCAATCACTGGTCCGCTGCTCCCTGGAAAGGGCGAGGAAGCCCATGTCAATGGAGCCCTGGACAATGGCTTCCTGCTGCTTGTACACATTCATTTCAACCGGTCTGAGGTCCAGGTCGGGATAGCGTGAATGAAGTTCCGGGTAGAGGGAAGCAAACATATAGATCCCTCTGCCATGGGTCAGTCCGATGGTAAGCGTGCCTGTTTTGGAATCGCAGATATCCTGGATCCGCGTATAGGTGTCGTGCTTGATCTTTAACGCATCCCTGGCACCTTCCACATAAATCTTTCCTGCTTCCGTAAGGTGCCAGTTTGTCCTGGAACGGTGAAACAGCCTGGTTCCCAGCTCCTGCTCCAGTTTCAGGAGCTGCTGGTTAAGGGCTGACTGGGAAATGAAGAGTTTTTCAGATGCTTTGGTTATATTATTTTCTTCTGCTATCTTAACGATATATTCTAATAATCGGAAATCCAATGCTGTATCTCCTTTGCGATTGATTGCATGATATGCCCCGGCATGGCAGTAATGCTGGTCTGTCCGGTTAGCTTATTTATACAATAAAACAGCGGCAACTGCAAGCAAGGGGGGATATTTCTTCCATTAGAAAGCAATTCTCAAACAGGCCATTGTGTGTTATGGTATATGATAGATGATATTCCATTTGCAGACGAGGTTAACACACATGAAAATAGACCGCCTTATTGGCATACTTTCCATTCTTCTCCAAAGAGAAAAAGTCACTGCGCCCTACCTTGCGGACAAGTTTGAGGTTTCACGGCGGACCATCAGCCGCGACATTGAGGATATCTGTATGGCCGGTATCCCTATTGTCACGGCAAGAGGAGCAGGAGGAGGCATTTCCATTATGGAAGGCTTCCGCATGGATAAGACACTTCTCACTTCACGGGAAATGCAGTCTATCCTGGCCGGGCTTCGCAGCCTGGACAGCGTGTCCGGTACAAGCCGGTACAAGCAGCTTATGGACAAGCTGGCGGTTGGAAACCAGGACCTGATCAATGTGGACAGCCATATTGTGATCAACCTGTCCTCCTGGTACAAGGAATCCCTGACTCCAAAGATCAAGCTGATCCAGGATGCCATTGAGGACAGCTGCCTGATCCATTTTTCATACTATTCTCCGTCCGGGGAAACAGGACGGACCATTGAACCCTACACCCTGGTATTCCAGTGGGCGTCCTGGTATGTGTGGGGATATTGCTGTCTCAGACAGGATTACAGAATGTTTAAGCTGAACCGGATGGTGGATCTGGAACTGAAAGGGGAGCATTTTAAAAAGCGTGATATGCCTGCATATGAAAATGAACCCAATGGTCCCTTCCCCATCCGGTTCCAGGTAAAAGCCATCTGCCAGCCCCAGATCAAGTGGCGGGTGGTGGAGGAATTTGGAGTAGAGAGTCTGACAGAGATGGAGGACGGCAGGCTGCTTTTTCAGGCCGGATATTCGGACAAGGAGAATCTGCTGTCATGGATACTCAGCCTGGGAAGCCAGATCGAGCTTTTGGAACCGGCAGAATTCAGGGAGGACTTGTTACAGATTGCAAATGTACTTTGTAAGCAGTATGAGCAAACATGACATACAGTTGTCCTGTTTGCAATGGTACAATGAAAAAAAGAAACGGGGTGCTGTATGGAGAAGACCGTTACCTGCTGCGGCTGTATCTGTGATGAATGGGGCACTGGATTGAGAGGAGGTAAGACGGATGGCTTCAAGTTTGGACTATGTCCAGTATGTTGCATCACAGCTGGCCGGCGCCGGCGTGATCACATATAAGAAATTATTCGGCGAGTACGGGCTGTGGTGCGGAGGTAAATTCTTCGGCACAGTGGAAGAAAACCAGTTCTACGTTAAGATAACGGAGGCGGGACACAGGATGCTGCCGGATGCAAAACCAACGGCTCCCCATGGAGGCCGGCCGGGAATGTACCTGGTGGAGGACCTGGATGACGCCGGGTTTCTCACAGAACTTGTGATAGTGACGTGCGAAGCGCTGCCCGAGCCGAAGACTGGGAAAAGAGAGGGGAAGAAGGCGCTTACCTCTCAGGTTTCCAAAAATAAAACTTAAACCTGTCTGTACTTTGGGTCTGCCATTTTGGCAGATCTATTTTTTTTCATCTGAATACTTCCATGGTGTATTTCTCAATGCCCCCACCTTCCTGTTAGGATGACAAAATAGTACAATAACCCGATGAAATAATCAATATTTAATGCAATACTGACGAAATAGTACAGTAATCCGGGAAGATAAACCAAGATTTTCCCAATTAATCCTTTTATAATAGTCCTAAAGATGGCTGTTATGCATAGGGCGTCTAATGGCCATATGATAAAAGGATTGAGATTACCAAAAAATGTAAGGTACATTTTAGGAATCTCCCCGGCCCCATCTTTGCGGCTGATTTTCCGCCGGTTGCGTACAACTGACAAAAAATCATCTCGCAGATCTGAGTACCAGTGGATCCCGAGAGTACACTAAGTATTGAGGAGGAAAAAAATGAATAACGAAGTTCTTTCTTTTAGAGGTGGGAAGTACACAAGTCTTATCCCGTTTCTGCTCATGGTTGCGGGACTGCTGGGATGTTCCGCAATGGGGCTGGCTGCTATGGAAGCATTCTGGGTGGTAGCCTGTGTATGCATTATGCTGGGGATGGTGCTGGCATCTGACTCGGCAAAGTATTTTGACGCCATCATCCACGGTGCAGCATCTCCGCTGTATATCACACCTATTTTCTGCTGGATCTTTGCCGGTATGTTTGCAAGTATCCTGAAAGCTTCCGGGTTGGGAAACGGTCTGGTCTGGATGGGGCTGACCTTTAACATAGGCAAAGGATTTTTTGCGGGTATTACCTTTCTTGTGGCAGCGATTTATTCCACATCCAATGGTTCCGGCAGTTCAGCTATTGTGACAATTGGTGCGCTTTTATATCCGGCAGGTGTGGCACTGGGGGTCAATCCCCTTGTGATGGCCGGAGCCATTGTCAGCGGAGGTGCCTTTGGGGACAATCTTGCCCCGGTATCCGACTCCACCATTGTGGCTGCTGCCACTATGGGAGTGGATATTCCCGGAGTTGTAAAAACACGTCTGCCATATACTTTGGTGGCAGGGGGGATATCCTTTTGCCTGATTACGGCTCTTGGTTTTATCCTGGACAGCGGTGTTTCCATATCCGCAGAACAGTATGCCCTTATCACCGGCCAGGCGGACCCTAAAGGGCTGATCATGCTCGTCCCCGCGATCCTGGTGATCGTCCTGGCATTCCGGGGTATCAACCTGATCCTGTGTATGTCAATGGGGGGCGTGCTTGCCGTTATAATGGGGATTCCCTCCGGACTTCTGACATGGAGCGCTATCATACATGTAACGGATTCCGGGATCGGCGGAGCATTGATAGAAGGTATTTCAGGCTTTATTGGCCTGATCGTATTTATCATCTTAAGTGCGGCAGTTATTCAGCCCATGATATCCAGCGGTGCAGTAGGATCCCTTCTGGGCAAGATCAAGAGATTCATCAAGACGCCCAGACAGGCTGAGGTCACAAACTGGTTTGTGATCGCGCTGTCCGCATTCGGCCTTTGCAACAATGTGACATCCCAGATCGTAGCCGGTCCTATTATGAAAGGGATTGCTGAAGAGTACCACATCTCTTTGTACCGGGCGGCAAATTTCTCAGACTCAGTGCAGGCCATGTTTGGGTATACCATGCCATGGGGCGGACAGAGCATCCTGATGTGTGCAACCGCAGCAGCGGCAGCGGCCACCTATTCCTGGTGCCCGTCCATTACCAATCCGCTGGCTATGATTCCCTTTACGGTCCATGCGTTTGTAATTGCCCTGGTCTTCCTTTTTTCAGCTGTTACCGGAGTTGGCAGGAAATTGGATGAAAAGGCGGAAGATGCTGTTGGATATGTGAAAAAGAATATGGAAGAAAATGTGGAAGAGACCTTAGCGGAAACCACGGCAGAAACCATCATTGAAACGATTGCATGATAGATATCGCTTTTTGATTGATATTCCTTACACCTTAAAAATGGATCAGATAGAGTAATGGTTTCCAGAATTACCATCTATCTCCTAACGTATTTCCATTAATTATGTGGTATTATCCTTTTGTAACAAAAATGTAATATTTATGTAACAATAGGAGGAACATACCATGAAAAAATTATCAATTTGCCTACTGACAGCAGCAACTACCTTGGCAGCAGCGGGAGCGATCCCTGCAACCGCGTATGCTGCAACCGGTACATACAACATTCCAGGAGGAAAGGTGGTTGTGATCGGCGGTACTATGAACGGAGCTAACTGCGACCAGATCCTGCCAGGCATCAATCTTCCGGGAATCCAGTTTCCTGGAGTGAATATACCGGGATCCAATGTACCGGATAACAGCCTTCCCCTTCCCGAGTTCCCAATTCCGGACCAGCCGGGAAATATGCTGCCGGACCAGCCGGGTGACACCACACCGGATCAGCCGGAGACTGATGGAAGCCAGGATGCATTTGCAAACCAGGTGGTAAAGCTGGTGAATGAGGAAAGAGCCAAAGCCGGCCTGTCACCGCTGAGCGTGAACAGTAAAGCTGCAAACGCTGCCCAGACCAGGGCCAGGGAGATCGAAAAATCCTTTTCCCACACCAGGCCTGACGGAAGCAGTTTTAACACGGCGCTGACCGAAGCAGGGGTGAGCTTCAGGGGAGCAGGGGAGAACATTGCTTATGGTCAGACCACACCTCAGCAGGTAATGGAAGGATGGATGAACAGTTCCGGCCACAGGGCCAATATCCTGAATGCAAATTATACCTCCATTGGAGTGGGGCATTATAAGAATGGGGCAGGGGTAGATTATTGGACACAGCTGTTTATCCAGTAAAGATAATTTTATTAAAAAGGGTGAAGTTAGGATAGGGATATCAATACAGAAAGCGTCAATTCCGGATTCGGGATCGGCGCTTTCTGCACGTATATAACATTTATCAGATGAAATAATCGGATAAATAGCAAGTATTGCAACAAAATAGTCAGTTAATGTAATGTACTTTGGTGTAATTATCTGATAAAATAATGCGTGATAATGAAAGATCAGAAAGCAATTTGGCTAAAATGCAGCAATCCATTGGGAAATCAGATGAATCTGATCATGAGAATGGTTGCCGGAAAGGGGAGATCAGAAGGGTTCGGCATTTTAGACCATATAAAACACGAAACAGTTCAGGACGGCGGGTAAATGGGTGCAAAAGCGGGCGTTAAGCTTGCTCATAAGTCCGTTTTTGCATCCATTTTCACATCGTATGTCCTGAACAGTTACTAAAATTTAATATATCTTGAAAGGAGAAAGGTAATCATGTTTCTACAGCATTTAGTTAATGCATTGAGTATTGGAAGCGTCTATGCGCTGCTTTCCATTGGTTACAATATGGTTTACGGTATTTTGGAAAAACTGAATTTTGCCCATGGAGATGTGTATGCAGTTGGATGCTTTGTGGTATTTTCCATGATTGGAACGGGGTGTAATCCAATTCTGGCAATTTTACTGGGATGTTTAGCAGGGTTTA
>Ga0129314_1000106_pt1 | contig 107721 bp, 108 predicted proteins | sample O1111metagenome_FD_94431 | JGI IMG/M metagenome (GOLD analysis project Ga0129314, IMG submission 94431) | Orangutan individual fecal microbial communities from fecal samples from Wisconsin, USA - O1111 metagenome | ecosystem: Host-associated > Mammals > Digestive system > Large intestine >...
AGTTCGAGGCACAGGGTATCACGATACCAATGTATCTGCTGATTACGTCTGTTCAAGCTGTGACAATTGCACCATTTCTGAATATGTTTGTCGCATTAGGCGAAGAGGTTGGTTGGCGAGGTGTCATATATCCATATTTGAAGGAAAAGCTTGGTGTTACTAAGGGGCGTATTGTGGGTGGCACAATCTGGGGGGCTTGGCACTGGCCGATTATGATTTTCTCAGGCTATGAGTATGGTAAAGAATATATTGGTGCACCAGTACTCGGACCGATTGTGTTTTGTATCTGTACTGTTATGATGGGCATTTTGTTTGATTATGTATATGAAAAGACAGAGACCATCTGGTTGCCATCCCTCATGCACGGTGCAACCAATGCATTTACAATCTTTGCATATTTGGTAAAACCGCAATATTCCAATATGGCAATTCTTGGTCCGGCATGTATAGGTATCATTAGTATGATTCCGATGATTATTGTAGCAGTCATCATATGCGTAAAGAAGAAAAGGAATAAAGTGCAAAATACATAGATGTTGATGGGCAGGAAAGCCTATAAATACTGGAAAGTTGAGAAAATACACGAGAAATATAATATTGGGCAAATAAAAAAGCAGATGACGGGAATCGAACCCGCCTCCTCAGCTTGGGAAGCTGATGTTCTACCAATGAACTACATCTGCAATATAAAAATCATATCACGGCTTTGGATAAAAGTAAATTATAAATTATAAAAAGCGCCATACAGATATATAATATATTATTATCTTAGGTATTAACTATTCGTTAAATCTGCATTTTGCGCATAGTTACATCTCTCTTCCGAGGACCACCTTTATAGCTTACAAAGCCGCATTATCTATCCGTATTCACATCCAGTGCGCCGATACTGAACATATAGGCTGCAATCTGGGCGCGGGAACTGAAGGTTTCATTTTCCAGAAGCCGGCTTACTTCCTGTCTGGAATATAACGCTGCCTGAATGTCCTCGTTGTCGGAAGTATGTTCTTCGGAAATAGTACCTTCCACCTCAGCAAACACTATCTGGTTTTTAATGTCGGTAATAGCCACTGCCGCATAGGACGGCGGAAGAATACGGATAATTTTCTTTAAGGAAAGTCCCGTTTCTTCATAAAGCTCCCGGCGGATGCATTCCTCAATGTTTTCCCCTTTTTCCAGCATACCGGCGCACAGATTGAAAATACGTTCGTTGACCCCCATACGGAATTCTTTGAGTAAAAGCATTTTACCGCCGCAAATGGCAACAATGGACAAACCGGTCACCCTTTCCCCCAGCTCTTCTGCTTTGTTCAGATTACGGAAACTGACAATTTCATAAACCTTTTCTTTACCGGCTTTATTTTCGTAAGTCAGTTCATAATTTTTCAGATATCTTCCCTCTCGGACTTTTGCCATCTGTATCAGTTTCATGTTCCAGACTCCCAAATTTTATTGATACTGTCATCTTTAGACTTTTCCTGATTGGTTACACTTCTTTCCTTAACACTTCCCGCAGCGGTCTGTCTATGCGTTTGCGGGTCACTTCCACAAGTCCCAGCGCCGTATAGTCAATCACATCCGTCTGCACTTCGTCCTTTATTGTTTCCGCCCGCAAAAGCTGCAGCAGAGCCTCTCTTTTTTCGGCAGATTTCATATTGATAAAGTCAATCATAACCATACCGGAAATATTACGGAGGCGAAGCTGCCTTGCGCACTCTCTCGCCGCTTCTGCATTGACCTGAAAAAAGGTTTCGTCGGTATCGGATGCCTTCTTTATAAATTTGCCGGTATTTACATCGATTACCGTCAGGGCTTCCGTGGGCTCAATTACCAGATAGGCGCCGGATTTCAGCCAGACATTCTTTCCCAGAAGCTCATTTATTTTCGTTTTTAAGGAATAAAGCTTGAGTAGCGAATATTCATCCTCGTAAATCCTAACCGGCTTTTTCATGGGTAAATTTGTCCCCCCGGTAAGAGCTTCATACACCCGGGGAATATCCGTGATAATCTCGTCGTAATCCTTTTCGTAGAAGTTTTTGACATCCTCAGCCACCGGTACTTTTTTCTCGGAAAGCTGCGTAAAGCAAGTGCTGTGTTCCGCCCTGCCGAGAATGGTCTGAAAGAGTTTGCAAAGACTCCGGTACTCTTCCTCCAGTTGTCCGAATTCTTCAGGGGAGAGATTTTCGGCATTGGTTCTTACCACGATGCCGCAGCCTGCAAGGGTGCAGTTGCCGTCTTCCGTTAAAATACCGCAGCTTATCAGGTATTCTAAAACAGCTTCTTTCTTTTCTTTCGGAAGCTTCTTAGAAAATCCCGTTCTTAAACTGCCCATGGAAAGAACAAGGTATTTCCCGGATAAGGATATTTTCGTAGTTACCACAGGCTGTTTTGTTTTTACGGCATCCTTCTCCACCTGTACCAGAATTTCATCCCCGCAACGGAGACTACCATCCGTTTTACGGTTTCGGACATAAGCATACTTTGTATCGGAAAGAGGCAGGAAGCAAAGCTTTTTATCTCCAACTTCCACAAAAGCCGCCTGAATGTTCCGGGCAATGTTCTGCACCTTGCCGATATAAATATTCCCTAAAAGGGAGACGTCGTTTTCCGCGTACACTTTCAGGGAATATAGTCGGTTGTCGTGAAGAATGACGCTGATATCTTTCTGCTGATAGGATACAATGACTAATTTTTTATCTGCTTTACTGTTCACTGCCGATTTCCTCTAAGGGTACAAGCTTCGGATTTTCTTCGTCACCGATATTCGTATAGGTGTCTTCCCTGGTAATCAGAAGTGCGTTTTCCTTTAAGCTTTCACCGTGTTCCTGTAAAAATGCCTCCACAATCATGCCCGGCTTGATATTGCCGGAGCTGCTGGCATTTATCAAAAGATAAAGAGCATCTTCCTGCAGGCTCCATTCATAAATACCGGGACGCAAATCCACTTCCGCCGTACTCTTCTTGGTTTCCTTGGTTATCAGTATCTGTTCTTTTTCCATGAAGGAAGGAAATTCCTTCTTCCAGTCAAAGGAAGGCTCCCTGCCCTCCCTAAAGTGTATGGTGTAACCGGCTGCCGCCACACTTGCCATGGCATTTTTGCTGCCCTCGGGAAGCACTCTCACGGAAAGGATTTCAAAGCCGTCCACGGATGCTTCATTTAACATCCTTACGGCTTCCTTACTGCCCGGAAAGCTGTTGACTTCCATATCCATGTATTCACCGTTGCTTTCCAGCCCGATACCTAAAGGAGCTGCAAAGGACATAATCTGATGCGGGGAAAAGCCGGTGGTATAGCACACGTCAATCTCCGCCCTGCGCACCGCTTTCTGGAAAAAACGCTGTACGTCCAGATGCCCGATATATTTTAAATTTCCGTATTTCCGAAATTTTACTCTGACCTTCATTTTATTCCCTTTCCTAACTTACGACCAGCAGGGCGTATTGTCGTCCACATGCTCTTCAAAGCAGATACCGCCGCCGAATTTGGCAACGCCGCAGCCCTGGCAGGCTTTCCGGCAGTTGGGGCTGACTTCTTCCTTCTGTGCCTTCAGCCACTCTCTCTTCAAGAACTCCTTGGTAACACCGCAGTCGATGAAATCCCAGGGGAAAAGCTCGTCTAAGGAGCGTTCCCTTGTGGTATAGAAATCCACGGACAGACCGCATTCCGCAAAGGTGTCCAGCCACTTCTGGTTGTCGTAGTATTCGCTCCAGGCATCGTAAATGGCGCCCTTCTTATAAACCTTCAGAATGACCTCACAGAGCCTTCTGTCGCCCCTTGCCAGCACCCCTTCCAAAACGGAGGTGTCCGCTTCGTGCCAGTTGTACTTGATGCTCTTTTGGTTGAGCTGCTCCATGACCGCCAGTCTTGTTATATAGGATTTGTTTAAGAATTCTTCCTTCGTTGCCTGCTTTGCCCACTGGAACGGCGTAAAGGGCTTCGGTACAAAGAAGGAGGTGCTTGCCACAATCTGCACCCTGCCGTTGACTCTTTTTTCCTTGGGAACCGTATCATAAAACAGCGCGGCAATTTTGTTGGAAAGCTCCGCAATGCCGCGGATATCCTCCTCCGTTTCAGTCGGAAGTCCCAGCATAAAATAAAGCTTAACCCTCGTCCAACCGCCTTCAAAGGCAAGTCTGGCGCCGTGCATGATGTCTTCCTCCGTAAGTCCCTTGTTGATGACATTACGAAGTCTCTGGCTGCCTGCTTCCGGCGCAAAGGTAAGGCTTGTCTTCTTCACATCCTGCACCTTGCTCATCACATCCAAGGAAAAGGCATCAATTCGTAAAGAAGGCAGGGAAATGTTTACATGCTTGCCCTCTAAGTCCTCTAAAAGGAAGGTCAGAAGTTCCGGCAGCGCCCGGTAATCACTGGAGCTTAACGAACTTAAGGTAATCTCCTCCTGTCCGGTATTCTTAAGCATGGTCAGCGCATATTCCTTTAAGAGATTGACATCCCTCTCCCTGACGGGACGGTAAAGCTGTCCTGCCTGGCAGAAACGGCATCCGCGGATGCAGCCGCGCATAATTTCCAGCACCACTCTGTCCTGAGCGATCTTCATAAACGGCACCAGCGGCTTCATGGGATAATAGGTATGGGAAACGTCCATTTCCACTTCCTTGGTAATGGTAGAAGGAATCCCCTCTTCAATGGGATAAAAGTCTTTTAATGTACCGTCCTCGTTATAAGCTGCCTCATAAAAGGCAGGTACATACATGCCGGGTACCTTGGCTGCCCTGCGTAAAAACTCCATACGGGGAAGCTTTTTATCCCGGCATTCCCGGTACAGATTTACCAGCTCCTCGTAACGGGTTTCGCCCTCGCCGATATAGAACAGATCAAAGAAATCCGCAATGGGTTCCGGATTGTACGTGCAAGGACCTCCGCCGATAACAATGGGATCCTCCTCCGTCCTATCCTTTGCAAGCAGCGGAATACCGGATAAATCCAGCACCTGCAGAATATTCGTGTAGCACATTTCATACTGGATGGTAATGGCAAGCCAGTCAAATTCCTTAATGGGATCCTGGGACTCCAGGGCAAAAAGGGGAATGTGCTCCTTTCTCATGATGGCATCCAGGTCCACCCAGGGAGAATATACTCTCTCGCACCATACGCCGTCAAACCGGTTGAACATATCGTACAGAATCTGGATACCCAGATGGGACATGCCGATTTCGTACACATCCGGGAAGCAGAAAGCAATGCGCATGTCCACCTCTTCTTTGTTTTTCACGACTGCATTGACTTCGCCGCCGATGTATCTTGCCGGTTTCTCAACTTTCATTAAAATATCATCCGATAATGCTAATTTGTTCATTCTAAATCCTTCCGTCCAAAGTATCTCTGTCAGATATCCGTATTGCGGGACTTATTTTGCCGTTGCATACATGAGTATCATCTCTTTTAACAAAAGAAGTTCTTCCGTGTAGTCTTTATTGTCCTCCGCTCCCCAGATAAAGCCTCCGGCAAAATGGGAGCATGCTGACATCATGGTGTGCACCGTGACACGCATAAACTCCTCCTCCGGAATATCCGTCCTGAAGGTCTTGTCCTCCTTCGCCTTTTCATACATCATATGGAAACGGGTATCCGCCGAATATAAGGAGTTATGGAATTCGGTAAGCTGCTCCGTTTTATATTCTTCGTGGGTGACATAGTAATTAAAATTGTCATTATATTGCAGCAATTCCTTATGATTCCGGTACATATCCACATAACAGTCCAATGAAAAAGTAAGGCGGTCTATGGCCGGTATGTCTTGCAGACCCGAAATCGGTCTGGCAGCATCCAGATTGTCCAGATATTCTTTCCACTTGACACTGCAGACTGCGATAACCAGCTCCATCTTGGATGGATAACAACGGAACAGAGTTGCTCTGCCAACGCCCGCTGCTTCCGCAATCTCTGCCATACTGACACCCTCTATTTTTCTTTTAACAAAAACTTGGAACGCCGTATCGATTATTTTTCGATTGCGTTCCTGTTCCTTCTCCATCTGCTTTTGTGATTTGCTCATGATTTCATCCCTTTTTTTATGCAAAGTATCTTATTTATTGTATAAAAATTCCTCTATATTGTCAATCGCATCAAGCTGGTAATTTGCGCCTAAAAGCCGGTCTATTTTCTCGGTATTGAGGGAAAAAATACTGTCCCCTGTAAAGCTGAAAATGACATAGAGGGAAAACAAAACAATGGCAGCAAAAATCCGCACTCCCATGAAAAAATGCCTTGCCGGAACATCCTGCGTACCGTAGACCGGTTCGGTCATTTCGTTCTGTCTGCCCGCTCCGTACAGCAGATTTTCATGCTGCCTTAAATTCATGCGGTTTTTATCCTCTGCTTCCCTTATGCTTCGTAATAACAACAATTTCTGTTCCACGGAAATATCGCTCATAATTCCTTTTCCTCTCTTTTTCGATAAAAAAAGAGTATAGTTCATTTTCCTATACTCTTTTTGTCCTTATTCTAAATGTATGTACTTGTCAGGGAAATATAACCGCAGTTTTCCTTCCGGAAACACTTCCGCAGGGCTTACCTGTTGGCAAGCTCCGTGGTAATTTCTTCCCAGGAAATATCCTTCTGTGCCATCAGAACCATCATATGGTACAGGAAATCGGAAATCTCGTATTTCACTTCGTTGGGATTTGGATTTTTCGCCGCAATAACGATTTCGGTTGCCTCCTCACCCAGCTTCTTTAAGATTTTGTCAAGACCCTTGTCAAACAGGTAATTGGTGTAGGAGCCTTCCTTCGGATTTTTCTTCCGGTCCAAAATCACCTGATAAACCTCTTCAAATACCTTCAAGGGGTTATCTGCTTCCTCGTATTCCCTGGTAACCACATCCCTAAAGAAGCAGGAATAACTGCCGGTATGGCAGGCGTTGCCGATCTGGAACACCTTGGCTAAAATCGTATCCTTGTCGCAGTCAGCGGTTAAGGACTTCACATACTGGTAATGACCGCTGGTTTCACCCTTTAGCCACAGTTCCTTGCGGCTGCGGCTGTAATAGGTCATTTTGCCGGTCTTTAAGGTGCTTTTATAGGCTTCCTCATTCATGTAGGCTACCATAAGCACCTCTAAAGTTTTGTAGTCCTGCACCACTACCGGCACCATGCCGTCGGAGTTTTTCTTGAAATCGTCCCAGATAAAATCGGAATGCAGCTCTTCTATGGCAATGCCGTTTTCCTTACACAAATCCTTTAACTGTAAAATTTCCTCTTTATTGTCGTTAATAGCATTGCCGGTAATGCCCGTTACATTGTAAAGTCCGAAGATTTCCAGCAGCTTATTCAGGGCAAGCTGCTCCGTTTCCACAATAGCCGGAAGCTCTGTAATCTCCCCTGCTTCTCTTACCATATGGGGATTCATGAATAGCAGTCCGGAGGCAAATTCTTCCAGAAGCTCTTTGTTTTCCGTAAGAGTTTCCAAATCGTTTACGGCAGCTAAGATTTTCTCCCTGCCGAATTTCTGGGAAACCTCTTTGATAATCTCACGGTTGCCTTTTTTACTGAAATTGAGCACTGCCTTTTTGCATCCTGTATAGAGGATTTTCTTGATATCCTCCATACGGTGCACATTGCCGGCTCCGTATACATCCACGGGAGAAGCCGCACAGATGGCTTTCATCACATCCAGCGCCGCATCGTGCTCGGCATCGCCGTTTGACAAATCGTACACCAAAATCTCGTCTGCGTTTTTCTCACAGTATTCCCTTGCCAGCTCCACGGGATTTTCCGCAATTACGGTATTGTCTGAAAGGCTTTTTACCGCCTTTTCCTGATATAAATAGATAGAAGCAATAAATTTTCTGGTCCTCATGTTTTTCCCGGTCTTTAAGAAGGTATGCAAACGTGCTCTTAAAGGCTTCCTTTCGTACTTAATACATCTTCAATTCTGTTATCATATGCAACCGCCATATCCAGAGCCTTGGCAAATGCCTTGAACATGGCTTCCGCCATGTGGTGGTTGTTGGTGCCGGAAATCATTTTGATATGTAAATTCATGGCTGCACTGTAGGATACCGCATAAAAGAATTCCCGTATCAGTTCGCTGTCCAGTTCGCCGATTTTATCCATGGTAAAATCACAGGAAAAATCCAGATACGGTCTGCCGCATAAATCCACGGCGCATAAACACAGTGCATCGTCCATGGGCAGAATAAAATAACCGTAACGGTTGATCCCCTTTTTGTCACCCACCGCTTCCCTGATGGCGTTTCCCAGCACGATGCCGGTATCTTCCACAGTATGATGTCCGTCCACGTAAAGGTCGCCGTTGACTTTGCAGGTCAAGTCAAAGAAGCCGTGTCTGGCAAAGCCGTTTAGCATATGGTCAAAAAAGCCGATGCCGGTATGGATATCCGCATCCCCTTTTCCGTCCAGTGAAAGCTTTACATAAATATCCGTTTCCTTGGTGGTTCTTTTTATTTCCGCACTGCGCATACGTTAGCTCCTTTCAAAACGAACTTTAATGGAATTGGCATGTGCCGTCAGTCCTTCGCTCTTGGCAAAGGCTTCGATTTCCGTATGTACTTTCTCAAGCGCATCCTTTGAGAAAGAAATCAGGCTGGTTTTCTTGATAAAATCATCCACACTGAGCGGGGAGAAAAATCTTGCCGTGCCGTTTGTGGGTAAAATGTGGTTCGGTCCCGCAAAATAGTCACCCAGCGGCTCGGAGGAATACTCGCCCATGAAAATGGCGCCCGCATTCTTAATCTTCGTCATGGTTTCATACGGATTCTTTGTCAGGATTTCCAGATGCTCGGATGCAATATCGTTGGCTGCCGCAATGGCATCCTCCATATTTTCCGCTACTAAAATATAACCATAATTGGAGAGGGATTTCAAGATAATCTCTCTTCTTTCCAAAGTCTCCGTAAATCCGTCCACTTCTTTCGATACCTTTTCCGCCAGATCTTTGGATGTGGTGATCAAAATAGCGGAAGCCAACTCGTCATGCTCTGCCTGGGACAGTAAATCCGCAGCCACATAACGGGGATTAGCCGTTTCATCCGCAAGCACCAGAATTTCACTGGGCCCTGCCACGGAGTCAATGCTGACATGGCCGTATACAGCCTTTTTTGCAAGTGCCACAAAGATGTTGCCGGGACCGGTAATCTTGTCCACCTTGGGAACGGACTCCGTACCGAATGCAAGTGCGGCGATAGCCTGCGCACCGCCTACCTTGTAGATTTCATCCACACCGGCAATATCGGCTGCCACCAGAGTGCCGGCGTTGACTTTTCCTTCCTTGTTGCAGGGAGTTGTCATGACAATCTTGGGAACGCCTGCCACCTTGGCGGGAACAACATTCATCAAAACGCTGCTGGGGTATGCGGCTTTTCCGCCGGGAACATACACACCCGCTTTTTCAATAGGGGTAATACGCTGTCCCAAAATGCTGCCGTCCGGTCTTGTTTCGATAAAGCTCTGACGGAGCTGCTTTTCATGGAAGGTACGGATATTGGCTGCGGAATGTCTGTAAACCTCAATCAGATCTTCCGGGATCTCTTTGTAGGCTTCCTTGATTTCCTCTTCCGTTACACGGATATTGCCGCTGTTCAATGCAAAATGGTCAAATTTCTCGGTATATTCAAAAACGGCTTTGTCCCCGTTTTCCTTTACATTGTTTACAATCTCGGAAACCGTCTGTTCATAGGTTCCGTAGCTGGAAGGGCTTCGTTTCAGCAAATCCTTCAGCAGGTTCTTTTTGGTGCTTTCCGTCAATTCCACAATACGCATAGGTTTATTTTCCTTCCTTTCTCAGTGCTTCCTTCAGGTCGTTTACAAGCTTGCCGATCCGTTCCTTTTCCATCTGCATGCTGACCTGATTGACAATCAGTCTGGCAGACAGCGGGCAGACCTCTTCAAGAACAGCCAGTCCGTTTTCATGCAGGGTGGAACCGGTTTCCACGATATCCACGATGACATCGGAAAGTCCAACTAACGGTCCCAATTCCACGGAGCCGTTCAGCTTGATGATGTCCACGGTCTGGTGTTTTTTATTGTAAAAATAGTCCTTGGCAATTTCAGGATACTTGCTTGCCACACGGATTCTTTCGTGGTGCTTTAAAAGCTCCTCCGCCGACTTTGGACCGCATACGCACATCCGGCATTTGCCGAAGCCTAAATCCAGTACCTCGTAAACTCTTCTGTTTTCTTCCAAAATAGTGTCCTTGCCCACGATACCGATATCCGCCGCACCGTATTCCACATAGGTGGGAACATCCGGTCCCTTGGATAAGAAAAAGCGGAGCTTCTGCTCTTCATTTACAAAAATAAGCTTCCGGGAAGCCGGATCCTTCATTTCCTCACAGGTAATACCGATTTCCTCGAATAATTCCATGGCTTTCTTTGCCAGTCTGCCTTTGCCAAGCGCAATGGTTAAATATCTGTCCGTACTCATGCTTTCAGTCCTTTCTGCGCATTTCCACTAATCTGCCCTGTTTTCTTAACTCCTCCGCCTTCTTTAAGACTTCGGGGAAGTCACTTTCCATATAGGTAAGGATTTCCTTTCCTTCGGGAAGCTCCATAGCGATTTTCTGTCTGGAAAAGGCCTCCAATATATCATCCACTACGGCGGCAAAGCCGACTGCCGGCGCCTGTTTGCCAAAGTAGGAAATCAGTGTGTCATAACGTCCGCCCTTTACGATGGCATCACCGATGCCGTAGGTATAAACCTTGAAGATAACACCGGTGTAATAACGGTATTTGCTCAACATGCCAAGGTCAAAGGATATATATTTTTCCGTACCGTACATGGTAAGCACCTCGTACAGCTTCTCTAAATTCTCAATGGCTTTTACGGAGCGTTCGTTGGAAACCCGTGCCTTGGCGCTGCGGATGGCATCCAGATTGCCGAAGCCTTCCGTGGTCGCCAAAATAAGCTCCCGCAGGTCTTCACTGACGCCGGCTTCGATCAAAAGGTTTTCCGCTGCATAATGGTTCTTGGCGGAAATGTATTCCCGCAGAACGTAAATCACATCGTCTTCCAGTCCGGCTTCCTCGCAGAGGCCCTTGAAATACTCCACCTGGCCTACACTCACCTGAAAATTCTCCAGGCCGGTATGAAGCAGGGATTCAATTACCATATGAATCATTTCCGCATCCGCATAAACGGAATCATCACCGATAAGCTCCGCACCGAGCTGGGTAACTTCCTTTAATTTGCCCTGCAGTCGGGATGTATTGGTAAAGGTATTGCCGCAGTAACAGAAACGCAGAGGCACGGAATCCTCCATAAAATACTTTGCCGCGCAACGGGCAATGGAGGGGGTGAAATCGGGACGAAGCACTAAGGTATCGCCCTCTTTGTCAAAGAACTTATAAAGATCCCTGGACGGCGTAGTGCCGATTTCATTGGAAAAAACATCAAAGTATTCAAAGGTCGGTGTTTCGATATCCTCGTAGCCGTAGGATAAAAGCTTTTCCCGGATTTTCTTTTCAATCATAAGCTTTCTGGCACATTCTTTTCCGTAGATATCCCTTACACCGTCCGGTGTATGCAATAAATTCTGGTTCATTTTTTCAGCCTTTCCGTTTCGCTTTATCAGATTAACGTGCTACCAAATTAGCAAAGTAGCATGTAAAACTGTATGTAGTATACAAAAAATAGCTTCTTCTGTCAAGAAACTTATTAAGCCCACTCTGTTTTTTTATTCCCGGTCGTCCAGATCCTTTTTCAGAATTTCCAGATAGGGGATAAAAAGCCCGTTCTGGGAGGGTATGATGTAATCCGGATTCAGTTCTTCATACCGGAAGCTCTTTCTGCCGCCGTTCTGTGCCCTGTCCCAGAAAAACTTAAGCATCTCATACGGAAGGTAATAAAACACTTCTCTGGATGTGTAATAAATAAGAAAGAATGCAATCCCGCCCTGCTGTTCAAACTGCTCCATGAACTTTACCTGATGGGCATGGATGTTCTGCAGAGAAAAGGTGTCCACCGCACATTCCTTGGCATCAAAGCACACCGGAATGCCCTGCACGGCACCGATATAGTCTACGGTACTCTTCTGGTCAAAATACGCCAGTGTGATATGACGGTGCTCCTTATCAATTTTAATGGGAGTAATCGGCGTGGGAATTTTCTGTATCAGCGCCAGATTACTCTCCGCATATTTTTCATTGGTCCGGTTAATAAGCTCCTCTAAAGTGGAGCCTCTTAGTCCTCTTGAATTCCAGGTTGCCATACTGCCTTCCTACTTTCTTTGTTATCTTCCCTTTTGTATTTCTGCTTCTTTCCGTTCTTCCTGCCTTACAACAGTTTTCAGAACCCCACCCGGTGAAACACCTCCGGCAGAGGGGCTTCTATGGTTTTTCCTAAAAAAGCAAGGTCCTTTGCCTTTTTTGCTTCTTTCTCCGGCAGTTCCCGCAGCATGGGAAATACCATTCTTTGCGCATGCAGAAGCTGGGATTTTACCCCCTTCTTCCGGTAGGCTTCGTTAAAGCTCCTGTCCCCGTACTTGGCATCGCCTAAAAGCGGATGCCCGATACCTGCCATATGCGCCCTTATCTGATGGGTTTTGCCGGTCACAAGTTCAATGGACAAAAGGGTCAGACCGTCCGCATATGCCGCCGGTTCGTAAATAGTGCAGACCTCTTTCCCTTCGCCCGCATCCTTTATGGTTACTTTGTTGGCTTTCTCATCCTTTTCCAGCACACCGCCCAGGGTGCCGGCTTTATCAACCCTTCCCTTTACCACGGCAGCATAATATTTGCGCACCGTTCTGTCGTGTATCATTCGGCTTAAAATCTGGCTTCCTTTTAAGGAAATGCCGCAAAGCACCAGTCCACTGGTATTGCGGTCCAGACGGTTCAAAACGGAAGGCTTAAAGGTTTTCAGTACCTCTTCGGTCATACGTCCCGTTTTTAAGAGATACCCTATCATCCATTCATTTAAGGAAACATCCGCCTCCTCCGCTTTCTGGGTCAGCACACCCGCCGGTTTATTTAAGGCAAGCATGTCCGCATCCTCATAGAGTACGCTAATTCCGTGCAGGCTTTCGTAAGCCTTTTCGTAAACATCCGTCAGTAAACGGCTTGTTGTGCCGCTCTTTTCCATGCCCCGGAATTTAGCAAAGGTTTCCTCGGAAAAAAAGAAATCCAGGGAGTCGCCTTCCACAAGGATTTCCTTTCCTTCCGCTTTCTTTTTATTTAAGACAATGTTTTTCTTGCGCAGCATTTTATACAGGAACGCCGTACCCGCTTCCGGGAAATACTTATGTAAGAATTTATCCAGTCGCTGCCCTGCTTCCTGACTGCCGATCTGATGGTTCTGCATAGCCTCTCCGTTCTATAAAGAAATAGCCTTAAGGGTACTTACAATGCCCTTCGTATTTTTATCGTCCGTCTTGAGCTCCCGCAGGGAGTCCAGCCGCTCCGTGTACTTGTCCAGATCCTTGTACAGCTTTATGGTAAGTCCCGTAAAACGGTCCACCTTAAGGCAGGTCTCCAGATGCTTTGCGCAGTCCGTTTCCGATACCTTGCCGCTTAAAAGATACCCGGCAATGGTGTTTCCGCACACGGTAAGATGTCCCACGTAATAGGTCTTGTCCCGGGAGGTAAACACACAATCATACAGGCAGGTAAGTCCCTTTGCATGGGCTTCTATGGTGTCACAGACATCTGCGGGCAGACTCCTGTAACGGCAGTGCATAATCATTTCCACAAGGCTCTTGCAGGCGGGCAGACAGCCGAGCACCGCCACCAGGGTAAGCAGGTTGTTCCGGGTGTGCGTGGTGATAAAGCCCGCTGCAAATAAAGACAGGGGAATGAAAAAGTAAATGACAGTCCTGATGATTTCATACTTTTTCTGGCTGCTTAAATAGTTTCTCGTCCCCTTGACCTCATCCTTGGTAAACATTCTTTTGAAATTCATGTAGTCGTCTCTCCGCTGTTATTTTTTCATCATCTTTGCAATCTTCAAAATCAGTCCCTGGGGAACAATTTTCGTCAGCAATACAAAGGCTTTCATGGGAATACCGGGGATTACCATATCCTTCTTGCGGTAGGACGCGTACAGTGCTTCGGAAACGCACTGTTCGGAAGTAATCATGGTGAGCTTCTTGATTTCCAGTGTGGAGCCGTACTGCTCTGCAATCTGGAAAAATTCGGTATTCACAGGTCCCGGGCAGACCGCGGTCACATAGAGACCGTAATCGCACAGCTCCTGATTGAGTGCTCTGGAAAAGCTCAGCACATACGCCTTGGTAGCGGCATACACAGCAAAATCCTGCTGGGGAACAAAGGCTGCCGCGGAAGCCATCTGGATAATACGGCTGCCCCTTGCCATATAGGGCAGACAGATATAGGTCATCTTGGTAAGGGCTTCGCAGTTGACATAGAGCATGTCCGTCTGTTCTTCTAAGGAAAGCTCGTCAAAAGGACCCATCAGACCGAAGCCCGCAGCATTGATCAGCATGCGGACGGTCACATCCTCTTTCTCCAAAAGCTCTTCAAAATCATCCATGGCGTATTCATCCGTAACATCCATGGAAATCATTTTCACCTTATGCTCCATGACCTTTCCCACTTCCATAAGGCGTTCTTCTCTTCTGGCAATCATCCAGATTTCATCAATGTTTGAAAAAGCCGTGTCAATCTGTAAGGCAAATTCCTGTCCGATGCCGGAGCTCGCCCCGGTAATAATGATGATATTCTTCATAGCAATCCTTCCTTTCTTCCTTTAGTATGCCATTTTTTACCTGAATTTACAAGATTTCCTCATAAGAACGCAGCGAAAAATCCGCTGTTTTTACCTTTTCGTCCCAATCCTTTTCGGAGTATTCGTCCCATACCGCACAGACGCTCATACCGGCGGCTTTTCCCGCCATAATGCCGGGGATGATGTCTTCAAACACCAGACATTTTTTCGGGTCCGTGTGCAGTCTTTTGGCTGCGGCAAGGTAAATATCCGGTGCGGGTTTGCAGTTTTCCACCTGACAGCCCGTAACGATACAGGAAATGTAATCCTTTAAGTGGTGCGCCTCTTCAATCCGTTCCACCAGCTCCAGGGAATTACTGGTGGCAATGCCTAACTTGATGCCCTTTTCCATGCAGTAGGATAAAAAACTCTGGACGCCGGGCTTCATGGGAACCTCGTGGCTGTATTTATAAAGCGCCATGGAAATCCAGTCGCTTCTCATTTTTTCCACCGTATCCATAATGCCGAATCTTTCCTTAAAATAGACGGCGGTTTCGTTCAGACCCATGCCCTCTATTTCCTTCTGCAGGTTGTCCGGCAGCTCGATGCCGAAGTTTGCCAGATATGCTCTGTCGATTTCCTTCCACATCCACATGGAGTCCACCAGTGTGCCGTCCAGATCAAATATCACCGCCTCATAGTCCTGCAGCTTCTTTTTTAATGGATTGCTGTTCATTTTATTTATCTCCTTTAATCTTGTATATTTCTTCTTCTGAAAGCGGCCGGTAGGCGCCCTTTTCCAAGTCCTTTGGCAGCCGCAGGCTGCCCATGGAGAGTCTTTTCAAATACAGCACTTCATTGCCCACTGCCTGTAGCATGCGCTTTACCTGATGAAAACGTCCCTCCCGGATGGTCAGGAGAATTTCCTTCTCCGCCACACGTTCCACCTTTGCCGGAGCCGTAGGCTTTTCGTCCCCGATATCCACGCCCTCCGAAAGCTTTCTGCAGTCATCTTCGGAAATGCTGTCCCTTACTTTAACCAGATATTCCTTGTCCACATGCTTCTTTGGGGAAAGCAGGTTGTGGGCAAGCTCGCCGTCGTCGGTAATGAGAAGCAGTCCTTCCGTGTCCTTGTCCAGTCTGCCCACGGGAAACAGATTTTTAACCTTTTCCTCCCTCAGAATATCCATAACTGTGCTTTCTTTTTTGTCCTCCGTGGCGGTAATCACGCCCGCAGGCTTATGCAGCATATAATAATGGAACGCCGCGTAGGAAAGGGGCTTTCCCTGAAAAGTCACCGTATCCGTATTTTCCTTTACCTTAAAATCCGCCGCCTTCTGCACCTGGCCGTTTACGGCAATCTGTCCTTTTTTTACGGCATTTTTTGCCTCCGTGCGGGTAAGCCCCGCCGTATCGCATAAGAATTTATCCAGACGCATGTGTCTCTCCGTTCCTACATTTTTTTCGGTTCTTTCTCATATGATTATAAAAAACCGTACAGGATTTTCATGAAAATACTGCTGTTTTTTCTTTCCTTTGTGCTGATGCTTTTCTTTTCTAAAGACAGTGTGCAGCTTGCCGCCGACGGTCTTTCCGTATGGTTTCAGACCATGATACCGGCGCTGTTCCCTTTTATGCTGCTTTCCTGCCTGCTCGTGCGTCAGCAGATGACGGAAAAGCTTTCCTTTTTTCTTTCGCCCCTTCTTTGTCCGCTGCTTCGCATCAGTCCGCAAGGTGTGTACTGTGTCCTGACGGGCTTTCTGTGCGGTTTCCCCATGGGCGCCAGAAACATTGCGGAACTGTACCGGAGGAAGGAAATTTCCCGCAAAGAAGCCCAGTATCTATTGGGGTTCTGCAACAACATGGGGCCTCTGTTCATCCTTTCCGTCCTGCTTCCGTCCTTGGCTACTAAAAATATTCCTGCCGTGTTCTTCCTTTTAGGAATATACGGCATTCCTTTTCTCTATGCCCTGCTTGTCCGGCTCATTTCCCCTCTGCCGCTAAACCTATGTCAGAAAAGTCCGTCAAAAGCCGCACCGGAGCCTTTCTTAAAAAGTCTGGATTCTGCCATCCACTCCGGTATTGAGGGCATCACCGTGCTGGGCGCTTACCTCATTGTGGGAAACCTGCTCTATCTGTTTCCCCTGATTGTATCCCGCAGTCTTACCCGGTGTACGGATATTATCCTTCCGGATATCCTGCTTTGTGCCAGCCGCTGTCTGTTGGAAATTACCGGCGGTATTCATGCCCTTTCCGGAAGACTGCCACTGTTTCTTTTAACGATTCTTCCCTTGGGAGGACTATGCTGTCTGCTGCAGACCAAGGGCATGCTTGCCGGCACCGATTTATCCATGAGGCGCTATGTGTTTGACAAGCTATTGCAGTGCCTTTTGAGTTTTTTCTATTTTTTCCTTCTTTTCCGCTTCTTTTTATGATGCTTTTTGTTTGCCGCTAAAACACCCACAAACAGAACTGCGGTAAAAATCACAAACACCGCTAAAAGACTGATTTCCACAAAACGGACAAAGGTTCTGTCCTCTTCGTTTTCTTCTTTGACCGGCGCTTTAAAGCCGCCGTCCGCGCTGTCCTTAATCGTATCGTGAAGGCTTCCGGCATTGCCGCTTACCTCTTTCGTTTCCTCCGGGATTTCCGGAAGCACCTCATCGGGGTCGCTGCCCGTAAACACCGGGTAACCGTTTAAGTGGTTGCTTAAGGTGTATCTGTCGTACTGGTTTATGCCCTTTACCACAATGTCAGGGCTCACGCCCTCGGGTATATCTATCTCCAGACTAAAGGTATCCGCGTAAGTGCCGGCAAGCATATCCGCATCCGGCCACAAAAGGTACGGGGTAAAGGTTTTGCCTCCGTCTATGCTGTAGGAATAATACTGCATGGGCGAATCGTAATCACAGCCGGTTACCTGAATGCCGATTTTCTTATTTGCAAGGTCGGTATAGTTTTCCTCTATCATGCAGATATCCGGGTCCGTGGTGTCCATTTTGGCGTAACCTGCGCCGGGTGTGGGCTCCACTGCCTCGGTATTGTCACTGTAGTCCACGCCTAAGCTTTTACTGGACAGGCGGAAGAATTTGGCTGCCGCCGTGGCATCGGCTTTTCCGAGAGCAATCAAATCCTCTTTTGAGTCGCAGAACCCCACATCCGCATCGTTGTCGATATGGCAGTGCTCAATCAGGGCTGCCGGAATGTCCTCTGCTTCGCAGAAGCGCAGAATACCGTAATAGTCCGCCGTTCCTTCCTCATTCAGCCTCGTTTTAATGCCTCTTATGGAAAGTCCCAGCTTCCGCATTTCATTTAACTGCAGTCCCGCAAAGGAATAGCCCTGTCTGTTTTCCTCTCCGTATGCCGAAATCCAGACCTCGGAACCATACAGAATATTGCCCGGTGACATATTGAAATGCAGGCAGAACAGGAAATCCGCATTCACACTTTTTGCAAATGCCGCTCTGTCCTTTATCTTGATGTCCGTGTCCAGATCCTCATGGGTCAGGTACACGGTAATGCCTTCGTACTCCCTGAGCTCCTCCGCCATGGCTTCTGCCACCGTAAGGTTCATTTCTTTTTCCAGAAAACCGTTGTAATCCGCACCGAGATTGGAGCCTCCGTGCCCGGGGTCAATGACCACCACCAGTTCTCCGTCCGTATCCGGTGGGTAATAAAATCCTTCTGCTTTCACATCTACGGCAAATATCAGAAACAGAAAGAATACCCATAGAAAAAAATTCCCGGCAAACAAATTGTTTCCGGGAATCCGTTCTTTTCTCTTTCGCTTACATAGCATCAAGGTTGTCCCCTTGCTCTGCATCCAGATCCACTTCTTCAAGTTCATCCTCTGCCGGGTGGAGCTCCGCACGGTTGGACTGGATAATTTCATGATAATGATTTAAGTTTCCAATCAGCGTATCGTAATTTGCCGTAGCTGTCTGACTGGAGGTTGCTATAATGTTTTCCAGATGGGCAAGCATATCGTCCATGTACTGCATGGCGGACATCTTTACGTTGTTTGCCTCCATGGTGGCGTTGTCTAAAATTTCCTGCGCCTGTCTCGTTGCCATGGTAACCACTTCGTTTGCCTGTGCGTATGCCTGCTGCATAATCTCATGCTCGCTGATTAACTGGTTGGTCTGGATGGTCGTCTGCTTGATCAGCTCCTCCGCCTTTGTACGGGCATCGTTCAGGATAGCTTCCTTATTGCTGATAATCTTCTGATAACGCTTGATTTCATCAGGGGTTTTCATCCTGAGTTCTCGCAGCAATTCATCAATTTCTTCTTTATTTACAATGATTTTGGTACTGGAAAAAGCCTGCGGCTTGCAATTATTAATATAATCTTCGATTTCATCAATTAATTGTTCAATCTTGCTGCTCATATCTACTCTCCTTGTTACCCAATTATTTCACGCCATACTTTTCATTCACAAGCTTCTCTACGAAATCCGGCACGCAGAGGGAAATATCCCCGCCAAAGCTGGCAATCTGCTTGACACCGGAAGAACTGATATAGGAATAGTCCAGATTGGTAACAAAAAATACCGTATCTAATTTTCCTCCCGAAAGCATCCGGTTTGTCTGCGCCATCTGCATTTCGTATTCCAAGTCCGTAATGGCACGAAGCCCCCTGACGGCTATCCAGATATCCTTTTCCTTCGCATAATCCACGAAAAGTCCGCTGAAAGAATCAATCTTTACATTTGGTATATCCCTGACAGCCTCTTGTAATATCTTAACACGTTCTTCCACAGAAAACAACGGCTTCTTTTCTTTATTGTTTAAAACTCCCACAACTAATTCATCAAAAGTGTCCGCCGCTCTTCTGATAATGTCCATGTGACCCAGGGTCACCGGGTCAAAGCTTCCGGTATAGATTGCTTTTTTCATAGTTTATCCTTCCTTTTTCTTAAGGAATACATGCTTGTTGGTCTTGTATTTCTTTTCTTTAACAAGCTCGTAGCCCAGTTCTTCCGCATAGGAAAAATCGGTGTGAAGGTCAGCTTCCACAATAATCAGGGTGTCTTCCGTCACATAACGGTAACCCTTCAGCACGGAAAGCACCTGCTTTTCCAAATCCCTGCCGTAAGGCGGGTCCATGAAAATAATGTCCGTTTCTTTTTCAAAAATACCGTTCAGGGCGCTGATGGCATCCTGCTTTAACACCACCGCCTTATCCGCAAATTTCGTAAATGCCAGGTTCTCCTGGATACACTGTAAAGCTTCGGAAGCATTTTCCGCAAAATATGCTTTCTTCGCTCCTCTGCTGATGGCTTCGATGCCCACGGCACCGCTGCCCGCAAACAAGTCCACGAAAACACAGCCCGGAATATAGGTCTGCAGCATATTAAATAAGGTTTCTTTTATTCTGTCCGTGGTAGGTCTGGTATCCAGTCCTGTCGGGCATTTTAAGGGTAAGCTTCTGGCTGTACCTGCTATTACTCTCATAATTTTTCCTTTCCGGCATAAAACTTTTATGCCCGTACCTTGATGCCCTTGCCGTCACGCTTTCCGGGTTTTAAGGTATTCAGTACGAGATTTTTGTTTTTATACGGAATGGCGGTTTCCACTGCATTCTGTATGTAGTAAACGGCTTCGATGCTGTCCTTGTCCGACAGCTTCATGCCGCGGACACCCACCGCTCCTTTTTTCTTTTCGGGGATTTCCTCAATGGCAAATTTCAAGAAATAACCGTCCTTGGACTGCAGTACGATGTTCCTCTGTTCCTTTATTACGGTAACGCTTACCACTTCGTCCCCTTCGTTTAACTTGGTGGCAGCCACCAGACGCTTGCTCACATCGAATTCGCCGCCGTCCACCACCTTCATCATCGCCTGCTTTGTGACAAAAATCATCCGGTATAAGTTTAACTCCGTCTGGCTTGCCACGCAGAGAATGGTTTCCTTGGAGGCGCTGTAATTGCTCACATTGTCCACGGGAATACCCTTATCGCGGAACTTGCCGTAAGGAATGTCCGTCACCTTGATGGTGTGGAGCTGTCCGATGTCGGTAAAGAGACAGATTCTGCCGGTATTCTTACATTTTACCACATATTTGTTCTCGGTATCCGCGGCTTCCTTATTTCTTTCATAGGTAGCCATATCCACTGTTTTGGCATAACCGAAACGATCCATTAAGAACATGACATCCATTTCTTCCGGCTTCTTTTCCTCGTAAACCGCTTCCTCCTTATTGGTAATTTCCGTTTTACGGGGCTTGCTGTATTCCTTTTTAATCTGGTTTAATTCGTTGATGATAACCTGTGCCATGGAATCCTTGCGCTCTAAGATATCCTCATAGCGGAAGATATTGGACATGGTTTCCTCATGCTCGTTGATAAGCGCCTCGATTTCCAGACCGATTAACTTATACAGACGCATTTCCAGAATGGCGTTGGCCTGCTTTTCCGTAAACATAAGCTGCTGTGCCATAAGCTTGGATTCCTTGGACTTAAACCTGATGCCGTCCGTCTTTCCCTCAGTCAGGCATCTCTTTGCCATGTTCCTGTCCTTGGAGCCGCGCAGGATTTCAATAATCAGGTCAATGACGTTGCACGCCTTGATAAGTCCTTCCTGAATTTCCTTCTTCTCTTTTTCCTTTTCTAAAAGCGTGGTGTACTTTCTTGTTGTCACCTCAAACTGGAAATCCGTGCAGGCTTTCAAAATCTGCTTTAATCCCATGGTTTCCGGTCTGCCGTCCGCAATGGCAAGCATGTTGACACCGAAGGTATCTTCCAGACGGGTCTTCTTGTAGAGCATGTTGGTAAAATTCTCTACGTCCGTATCCTTCCGCAGCTCGATGACGATGCGGATGCCTTCCTTGGAGGACTGGTTGGAAATATCTACAATGTCCATGGTCTTCTTGGTTTCGGAAAGAGCTGCCACATCGGATAAAAACTTGGCAATATTCAGACCAATCATCGGGTAGGGAATTTCGGTAATGACCAGATTTAATTTTCCTCCCTTTGCCTTTTCCACTTCCACCTTGCCTCGGATTTTGATTTTGCCCACGCCGGTTTCATAGATATTAAGAAGCTCTTCCTCATTGATCACAATGCCGCCCGTCGGGAAATCCGGGCCCTTTATGTAGCGCATAAGTTCTCTTGTGGAGATGTTCTCATCCTGCATGTATGCCTTCATGGCATCAATGACTTCGCCTAAATTGTGAGGTGGGATGCTGGTCGCCATACCTACGGCAATACCTTCGGAGCCGTTTACTAAAAGGTTGGGGATTTTTACCGGCAGAACCTCCGGCTCTTTTTCCGTTTCATCAAAGTTCGGAATAAAATCCACCACATCCTTGTCCAGATCCGCAAGGAATGCTTCCTGAGTGATTTTCTCCAGTCTGGCTTCCGTGTAACGCATGGCAGCGGCACCGTCGCCTTCAATATTGCCAAAGTTGCCATGACCGTCGATTAGCGGCATGCCCTTCTTAAAATCCTGCGCCATGACCACCAGCGCATCGTAAATGGAGCTGTCGCCGTGGGGATGGTATTTACCCATGGTATCGCCGACAATACGGGCGCTTTTACGGTAAGGCCTGTCGTAGCGGATGCCCAGTTCGTGCATATCGTAAAGGGTACGCCTCTGTACCGGCTTTAAGCCGTCCCTGACATCGGGAAGCGCTCTCGCGATAATAACGCTCATGGCATAGTCTATATATGATTTCTGCATCAGGTCGGAATATTCCGTACTGATGATTCTGCTGTCATCCATTGCCAAATCTCCTTTTATACATCCAGTTCCGCATCATGGGCATGTTCGTGGATAAATGCCTTTCTGGGCGGAACATCCGTGCCCATTAACATTTCCGTGATTTCACTTGCCATGCGGGCATCTTCGATTTCGATTCTCTTAAGCAGGCGTCTCTCCGGATCCAGAGTGGTTTCCCAGAGCTGGGATGCATCCATTTCACCAAGACCTTTGTAACGCTGCAGGGTAAAGCTTCCCTTGTGTGACTTCCGGTATTTTTCCAATGCCTTATCGTCATACAGGTACTCTTCCTCTCCCTTGGCGGGCATTGCCTTATACAGAGGGGGCATCGCCTGATATACATGACCTTCAAAAATCAATTCCGGCATAAAGCGGTAGAACAAAGTCAGAAGCAGGGTGCTGATATGAGCACCGTCCACATCCGCATCCGCCATGATGATGATTTTGTCGTAGCGCAGCTTCGTGATATCGAAATCATTGCCATAGCCCTCGGAAAAGCCGCAGCCGAATGCATTGATCATGGTCTTGATTTCCGCATTGGCGAGTACCTTGTCAATGCTTGCCTTTTCCACATTAAGAATTTTACCGCGGATGGGAAGGATTGCCTGATACATACGGTTTCTTGCCATTTTGGCACTACCGCCCGCAGAATCACCTTCGACGATAAAGATTTCGCATTTGGAAGCATCCTTGGACTCGCAGTTTGCCAGCTTGCCGTTGCTGTCAAAGGAGAACTTCTGCTTTGTCAGCATATTGGTCTTTGCCTTTTCCTCCGTCTTGCGGATTTTGGCAGCCTTTTCGGCACAGGCTATGATGCTTTTTAAGGTTTCCAAGTTACGGTCAAAGTAACGCACCATTTCTTCGGAGGTTACCTTGCTGACCACCTTCGCCGCATCCTGGTTGTCTAATTTTGTCTTGGTCTGTCCTTCAAAACGTGGATCCGGATGCTTGATGGAAATCACCGCCGTCATGCCGTTTCGCACATCCGGTCCGGTGAAGTTAATGTCTTTTTCCTTTAAGATGCCGAGCTCTCTCGCGTAGGTATTGATAATATTTGTAAATGCCGTCTTAAAGCCGGTTAAATGGGTGCCGCCCTCTGCATTGTAAATATTGTTGCAGAAGCCTAAGACGTTTTCATGGAACTCATTTACATACTGGAATGCCACTTCCACGGAAATGCCTTCGCTTTCCCCGGAGAAGGAAATCACCTCATGCACCGGCTCCTGGCTTTTATTCATGTCCTTGATGAAACCGGTGATGCCATCCGGCTCATGGTATACCACATGCTCCGGCTCGGACTTCCTTCTGTCCTCAAAAATAATCGTCAGATTCGGATTTAAGTACGCCGTTTCATGAAGTCTGCTCTTGACCTCATCCTCTTTGAAACGTGTCTTGTCAAAAATGGTGTCGTCCGGCAGAAAATTTATGGTGGTACCGGTTTCCTTTGTCTTTCCCACTACCGGCAGAAGTCCGTTTATAAGGTCTAAAACCGGAATACCTTTTTCGTATTTATCCTCGTAAATCTGTCCGCCATTTTTGACCCTCACGGTCAATCTGTTGGACAGGGCATTTACAACGGAAGAACCAACACCGTGCAGACCACCGCTGGTTTTGTAGGCATTGTTGTCAAACTTACCGCCCGCATGCAGGGTCGTAAAAACCAGACGCTCTGCACTGATGCCCTTTTCATGCATGCCCACGGGAATGCCTCGTCCGTTGTCCTCTACCGTAGCGGAGCCGTCCGCTTCCAGATAGACCTTTATGGTGGTACAGTACCCTGCCAGATGCTCGTCCACGGCATTGTCCACGATTTCATAAATCAGATGGTTAAGTCCCTTGGTGGAAACACTTCCTATGTACATACCGGGACGTTTTCTAACTGCTTCCAGTCCTTCTAAAACGGTAATACTGGAGGCATCATAATTATTTGTCTTAGCCATTATCTACTCCTTTGTGTCAGCTTTCACAAGTTTACACACTAATAAAAAGTATATCATATTCCCACCCTATATGCAAAGAACGTTTTATCGGAAATTTTGAATTTCCAACAAAACGTTCTTATTATACCGTCTATGCAGTTTTTCCTTAAATATCCAGCTTCTTGCAGCATCCCACCGCAATGGCGCCGGGTCCGATATGGCAGGAAACACTTAAGGATAAGGGATCCATGTGAACCTCAAAGCCCGGGAAAGCTTCCTCCACTTCCCTTTTCCAGACAGCCGCCGCTTCCTCATCATATGTATAGGCAAGCGCTAAATAAATATTATCCGGTGTGGCGCCGCCGAAACGGTTCTCCATATCGCTGCGGATGGCGTTAATCATTATGGACTTGCCCTGTCCGGTGGTACGTGCCTTGGCAAAGGCATCCAGCTTTTCTCCCTGTATGGTAAGCACCGGCTTTAATTTCAAAATGGTGCCGAGGGCTGCAGCCGCCGGGGTAATTCTGCCACCCTTTTTCAGGTAATACAATGTGTCCAGCATGATGTAAATACTGCTGTTGAATTTATCCTCTTCCAGAATGTCGCGGATTTTTTCCGCACCCAGTCCTTTTTGAGCCATCTGCATGGCATCTAAAACGGACTGTCTCTGGGTAATGGAAATACGCTGGTTGTTTGCCACAAATACCTTTCCTTCAAACTCGTCCTCTTTGGAAAGCATCACTGCCGCCTCGCAGGAACCGGAAAGACCGCTGCTCATGGGAATGTAAACCACTTCGTCATACTCTTTCAGTGCATCGTTCCAGTACTCCATAAGACTGTCTAAGGAAGGCATGCTGGTGCTGATAGCCGCATCTCCTTTTAACTTCTCATAGAACTGTGCCTGGTTTAAGGTAATATCTTCAAAGTAACCGGTATCTCCAATCATAAACGGCATGGGTACCACACGAATCCCCATTTCCTTTGCCTGGGACTGGGTAATGCCGCTATTGGAATCCGTAATAATCGCTACTCGGGACATAAATTCCTCCATTTTCCACAAAATTATAACGCAAGAACTATTGTAAGGTTAAATGGACGTAAAGTCAATCAAATAAAATAATCCGTCTTCCGATTTGGACGGAAGTTTCTTTTGAAAGGCTTCGCTCTGCCAGATATCCGTATGGCTGTCCACGCAGACAGCCGCCTGTTTTAATACATCCGCATCCTCGTAAATATCCCCGAGCCGAAACCGGAACGCACCGCTCTGCCGGATTCCGGTAAGCTCTCCGGGGCCGCGCATTTTCAAATCCTCGTTGGCAATATAGAAACCGTCGTTGGAATGGTTCAGGATGTCCAGACGTTTTCTTGTAGCATCGGAATTGCCGGTATTTAAGAAGATACAGTAGCTCTGGAAGCCGCCGCGCCCTACACGTCCCCGAAGCTGATGAAGCTGCGCCAGTCCGAAACGTTCCGCATTTTCCACCATCATCACCGTGGCATTGGGTACGTTGATGCCTACCTCAATAACCGTGGTGGAAACTAAAATATCGATGTTTCCGGCAGCAAATTCTTCCATGATGCGGTTCTTTTCCGCCGGCTTCATTTTGCCGTGAAGTCTTGCAATGCGCACACTTTCCGGGAAATACGCCTTCAGCTTTTCTGTATAGTCCGTGACATTTTCCAGATCTGTGGTTTCGCCTTCCTCCACCATGGGACAGATACAGTAAACCTGCCTGCCCTCGGCAATCTGTTTTTCCATAAAAGCATATGCCTTGGGGCGGTATTCCTCTCCTACCACACAGTTCTTAATGGGAATTCTGCCGCCTGGCAGCTCATCGATGACGGACACCTGCAAATCGCCGTAGAGAATAATGGCAAGTGTACGGGGAATGGGGGTTGCACTCATCACCAACACATGGGGGTGGTTGCCCTTTTCCTTTAAGGTCTCCCTCTGTCTTACGCCGAAACGGTGCTGTTCGTCCGTTACCACCAGCGCAAGCTTCTTAAAATGCACCTTGTCCTGAATGACCGCATGGGTGCCGATTACCAGATTGGCGCTGCCGTCCTCTATCTGCCGGTATACCTCCCTTTTGGCTGCCGCTGTCTGGGAGCCGGACAAAAACACCGGTACAAAGGGCAGGTTCTGTTCCTTTGTGAGCCGTAAAATCTCTTCGTAATGCTGCCTTGCCAACACTTCCGTAGGAGCCATAAGTGCGCCCTGATAGCCGTTTGTCACGCACAAAAGAAGCGCCCAGAACGCCACGATGGTTTTACCGGAACCCACATCGCCCTGCACCAGACGGCTCATGACCGCATCCCCCGTCATGTCCGCAAGGATTTCCCCGATGACCTTGTTCTGGGCGCCGGTGAGCTTATAAGGAAGCCGCTCCAGGAACCGCACGCACTCCGCCGTTTCCACCATGGGACAGGTGTTTTTTTCCTTTTCCGTCAGCATTTTAGACTGCTGCATCATCAGAATAAACAGGAAAAATTCATCAAACACAAGCCGCTTTCTGGCACGGACAAGGCTTTCCCTGTTCTCCGGGAAATGAATCTGGGCCAGAGCCTCTCCGTAAGGCATGAGTTCTTCTTTTTTTAAGATTTCTTCCGGCAGAAATTCCTCCGGCATGGGGCACAGGGAAAGCACCTGTTTCACGGCTTTGGAGATATTCTTGCTGGTAATGCCCTTGGTAACCGGATATTTCGGCTGGATAAACGCCATCAGCTCCCGGTATTCCTCTTCCTTAAACATACGGGGCTGTTCCATCTGATTGTTATTTTTGAGCCTGCCGCGGAACAGCATGAACTGCCCAGGTTTCAGTGCTTTCTGTAAAAATGGCATGTTAAAAAACGTCAGTGTCACCGCCCCTGACGCATCCCTTACCTTCACCTTCAGAATGGACAGATGCTTTACCCTCGTCACCGTGGGGGCAAGCATCACAATGCCCCTTATGGTGACAAGTTCTCCCGGCTTTGCCTCACTGATAAGCACCGGCTCCGTAAAGGTTTCATAATCCCTCGGAAAAAAGAACAAAAGGTCCTTTACCGTACGAATATTTAATTTTGCAAAAAGAGTGGCGGATTTCTCCCCCACTCCTTTGATTGTGGTAATATCAGACTGTAAATTCATAATCTTACCTGTTATTTTTATGCTTATTCTGCGGAAATAATATAGTAGTAAATAGGCTGTCCGCCGTACTGCAGCTCAATGTCGCAGTTTACGAATTTCTCAGCCAGTGCATCGCGCATCTTTTCGGCATCTTCCTCGGTAACATCGCTGCCGTAGTAAATGCTTAACAGCTCTAAATCATCCTTCATCATGCCGTTTACCATATCCATGGTAACTTCCCAGATGTCCTTGCCTACCGCTAAGATGCCGGCATCGCCGATACCCATGTAGTCGCCCTGGCAGATAACCTTGTCATCAATCTGGGTGTCTCTTACGGCATAGGTAACCTCGCCGGTCTTTACATTGCCGATTTCAGACTTCATGTTCTCTTCATTTTCCTCAGCGGATAAATCGGGAATGTAGTTAATAATGGCGGTAATACCCTGCGGTACGGTCTTGGTGGGAATGACGATAACCTTCTTGTCCTCCACCAGACTAACTGCCTGGTTGGCTGCCAGAATGACATTTTTATTGTTGGGAAGGATGAATACCGTATCGGCATTTACCTTATCAATGGCGTTTAACATATCTTCGGTGGAAGGATTCATGGTCTGTCCGCCTTCAATAATGTAATCAACACCCAGTCCCTTGAAGATTTCATTCATGCCGTCACCAATGGAAACTGCCACGAATCCGGCACTCTTGCGCTCTGCAGGTACTTCCTGCGCTTTTGCTTCTTCCTGTGCGGCTTTCTGCTTTTCTGCTTCCTTGAACAGCTTTTCCTGATGCTCTAAGCGCATATTGTCAATCTTCATATTGGAAAGTGCGCCGTATTTCAAAGCTCTCTGGATAGCCAGTCCGGGATCATTGGTGTGGACATGTACCTTTACCACATCCTCATCCGCTACGCAGACAATGGAGTCACCGATGGACTCCAAGAATGCCTTGAAATCCATTTCCTGTTTGATATTGAACGGTCTGTTTAAGAGAATGATAAACTCTGTGCAGTAACCGAATTTAATCTCTGCTTCTTCGGTCTGTGCCGACTTTGCTTCGCCGTCAGCCTTGGGAGCCTCTGCAATGGTGTAGTCCACTTCCTTGCCGAGGAATGCATCGTAAGCACCTGCCATCACTTCCACAAGTCCCTGTCCGCCGGAGTCTACAACACCTGCCTGTTTTAATACCGGTAAAAGCTCGGGAGTCTGGCTTAAGACATAGCGGGCATGCTCCAGTACATCACCCATGAACGCTGCCATGTCTTCCGCACCGTCCTCGGTAAGTTCCTTCGCCTTATCGGAAATACCCTTTGCTACGGTAAGAATAGTGCCTTCCTTCGGCTTCATAACTGCCTTATAGGCGGTTTCTACTGCTTTTTCGTAAGCTTCTGTCAGGTCTGTGATACCGATTACTTCCTTTTCTTTGATACTCTTGGTCAGACCTCTTAACAACTGGGATAAAATAACACCGGAGTTACCTCTTGCTCCTCGTAAGGAACCTCCTGAAATAGCCTTGCACAAAGCAGTCATATCCGGTTCTTCACCGAGTGCCACCACTTCTTTGGCTGCAGACATAATGGTAAGTGTCATGTTGGTTCCTGTGTCTCCGTCGGGAACGGGAAAAACGTTTAATTCGTTAATCAGCTCCTTCTTGGATTCCAAGTTTTTTGCTCCGGCTAAGAACATCTTTGCAAGCATCTTAGCGTCGATCGTATTTAAAGCCACGGTAAATCCTCCTTAATCAATCACTCTTACACCTTCAACAAAGATGTTAATTTTTTCAATTTCAATTCCGGTAAATTCTTCCACTTTATATTTCACATTGTCGATCAGGTTGTCGGATACAGCTAAAATGCTGACACCATATGCCACGATAACGTGGAAATTCAGAGTAAGCTTATTGTTATTTAAGGAAACGGCAATTCCTCTTGTCAGACTATCTTTCTTTAAAAGCTTGGCAATACCGTCTTTTGCGGAAAAGCCAGCCATTCCCACGATACCAAAACATTCCATGGCAACCGTACCTGCATACTGGGCAATAACCTCGTTGTCAATCGTAATGTTACCCATGTGGGTATTCATAGAAGATCCTTTCATGTAATACCTCCTTTTTTACCATACGCTAATTTGTCATAGCTAAATGTATTATAACTGCTTTTCCATAAAAAAGAAATATAAAAATTCAAAAAATGAAAAATCTTATAATTTTACTTGCAATCCGAAAAGTTTTCTGTTAATATATCAATGTTGCGAGTTTAAAGATAACTGATGCGAAAGCATTTGAGGAGGTGTCAAGATGGCTAAATGTGATATTTGTGGAAAAGGCGTTCATTTCGGTAACAACGTAAGCCATTCTCATAGAAGATCTAACAGAATTTGGAATTCCAACGTTAGAAGCGTAAAGTGCAAAGTAAACGGTGGTTCCAAGAGAATGCATGTCTGCACAAACTGCTTAAAGTCCGGTGCTGTTGAACGTGCTTAATTGATTGTAAATAAAAATGAAACCAAAGGAAAGCCGGTGTTTTACACCGGCTTTTGTTCTGCTCTTTTTCTTCTTTCGTATTCGCGGTTGATAAGCTGTACCATCTCTTCATCTCCGCACAGGTTGTCCGGGTGGAAAATCTTTAGAAGCTCCTTGTACCGCTTCCGTAAGGTAATGGGATTGCTAACCCCCTTAAACAGCACGGCAATCACATCGTCCGGCTTTTCATTCCGTACCACACCGCTCTTCCAGATATCCTGCTCCGTCTTAAAACGGTACTTTTCTTTCCGTAAGGCTTCCTTCTCTTCTTCCAGATGTTTGAAACCATCCTGCAGAATCTCCATTTTCTTATCGAAAAACAGGGTTTCGTCTTTCAGGCGTTTGTGCTCTAAAACCATTTTGTGGTTCAAAAGATCTATTTCCTTCCGGAACTGGGCTCTTTCGCGTATCAGCTTTTCCCGGTCCTCTTTCAAGGCCTTTTTCTCATTCTCGATGCGTACCGTTTCCTTAAACAGAAAGTGCTTCAGTTCCTTTAACGCATCTTCATCTTCTCCCCGTAATGCATCCAGATTTCTTGCGTCTATATCCATGCTTCCTCCGAAACGCTAACAACAGTCGTAACAGTTATAACCGACAAACAACAACAGGGCGATAATAATAATACCCACCAGGTCGTTTCTAAGAAACAGCATAATCAGCATTCCTAAGGCAATAAACATCGCCATGAGCCCTATCAGCTTTCTTTTATTCATATCCTTCTTCCCCTTTTTATGCACCGGGTATCCCACAGAGTCCTCGCAGGGTATCCCTATAGTTTAGGATATGAAGCTGTACTTCCTTTGTTTCCTGCCGGTTAAGAAAGATTACTGTTCAGCGGGAAATGCTGCGTCCACCGCTTCCTTATCGTCAATCTTTTCTTCTTCCTTATCCTTCTTGCCAAATCTGTCTAAAATGTCAGGCACCATATCCAAAATCTTGGTAACGGTATCCTGATTTTTAATGTTGACCAGTCTGGCGCTTCCGTTCTTGCCGATTACCAGTACGGCACTGGGAGTCATCTTTCCTCCGAGACCGCCTGCTCCGTTCTGGGTTTTCTTTTCATCGTTGACACCCGCTCCGGCGCCCACGCCGAAAGACACATCCACAAGAGGTAAAATAATGGTGTCACCGATCTGGGTTGCTTCCCCTACTACGGTTTTGGTGGAAAGGATGGTATCCATTCCCTTTAATAATGATTCTACTACACCGCTGAACTGATTTTCTGCCACTTGTTAATCCTCCCTTTTCATCTCTTTTAAGAATACTTTAAGCTGCTTGTCCAATAAAATCTTAATGCCATGGCGAACAAGTGTTACCACCCTCACCTTGCCTTTTACAGAAAGTTCACCGTCCAGGACCTTGTTTTCAAAGTCTGCGGTGAAGGAAATCCTGTCCTCTATGACCGGATAAAGCATGCCGTATACGGCACACACATAACCGGTGGTATCCGGGGAACCGGTGCCGCACACAACGCGGGCGGTAAGCACCTTAGGCTTTATGCTCTTTAAGACGGCAAATATCCTTTCCTTCGTTCTTTTTAAGAACAGCCGGTTTTCTTCTGCCGTCAGGCGTTCTTTATAATACTCTACATTATCCCGGATATTCTCCATTTTATCACAGAGCCCGGAAATTGTGAAGCGGGCTTTCTTTTCCGATGAGCCCCGGTCCGTTTCTTGCGTTCCGGTTTCCTCTGCCTGCCGTGCCGCATCTTCGGCTTCCGCATTTTGCACACTTGGCGTTGCCGGTTGCTTTTCTTCTTTCACCGGCTCTGCCGCTTTTTCCGGCTTTGCCGCTTGGGCTGTTTCCTCTGCTTTGCCTTTGTCTGTTTTCTCAGGCTCTGCCGGTTTGCTCTTTTCTGTCTTTTCAGGCTCTGCCGGTTTTTCTTTGTCCGCCTTCCGGGAACTCTTTAACTTTATGCCGAGAAGCCGCAGCGCCCAGCGGTTTTCATTGCCCGCACGCTGCCATTTGAAAGAAAGGAACGGATACAGAAAGCTGACCGCTGCCACACCCTCTATCCTGTCTGCCTCTTTTTCTCCCGAAGCCCTGTACCGGATGGGTACGAAAAGCACCGCCAGTACCGTCAGTATCAGAAGTGCCAGCAAAACGAGCAGGACGATACCGATAACGGCTAAAATCTGTAAAATCACATGCCACATATTATTGTATCCTTTCGGACAAAAAATCCCTAAGCCTGCAGTCTCCCCGCTTTGCAAAGCACTCCTCCGCAATTTTTTTCACCACGTCCACTGCGTCGTCGTAATCCTCTGCTATACCTACAATATACGGATTTTCCGAAGCGTAAAACTCTTTGTTCAGGTCCTTTGCGTTTCGGATATCCAGCTCGTCATCTGCACTCTGGGCAAATGCAATAATATAGGCATCCGGTATTTTCTTCTGCTTTTGTATCTTTTTCAGTAAAACGCCGGGCTTTTCCACCTTTTCGCCAATATATAAATCAGGATAAAATTCCATGCAGTCATCCTCCTGTTTAATACTGTTTTCGGGTGCCCCAAAGATTATTTTGCTTCAGTTTCAGATACTCGTTGTACGCCTTTTCCAAAATCTGCTTTTCGTTGGAAAATTTCAAAAGGTGGTATGCCTCATGATACTTATAATATCCGGAATCCATAAAATATTCTTCACGCTGTGGTTTGCTGTAGTAGCTGTCCGCCATCATAAGATACCAGTGCACTTCTTTTTTTACAAAGTCCTCCGGTACGTTAAAGGTGTATTCACTCTTTCCCACGTATTTTACGATGACCGGTCTGGTACCTGACTCTTCCAGTACTTCACGCAGGGCGGTATCCTTGAACTCCTCGCCCTCTTCCACGGTTCCTTTGGGTAAAACCCAGCCTTCATACTTGTTTTTGAAATTCTTGTATAAAAGAAGAATTTTCCCCCGGAAAATAACCACACCGCCGCAACTAATTGCTTCAATCATTGCAATGCCTCCTGCCGCTTCTGGTGTGTCAAATAAAAACTTGACCTATCCATAGTATAGACTATCCGGTCTTCTTTCGCAATATTTAATTTTCCTGTTCAAAATAGGCGCGGAAGATTCTCTTTGCCATGGGAACCGCGTAATCGCCGCCGCTTCCGGCGCCCTCCACGATGATGGTCACCGCAATCTCGGGGTCCTCCGCAGGGGCGAAGCCGGTAAACCAGGCATGGCTTTCGCCCTTGGTCTGTCCGTACTCGGCGGAGCCGGTTTTTCCCGCTACCGTAAATTCCAGACCGGACACCTTCTTTGCCGTACCTTCTTCCACAACCGCCTTCATAAGTTCCGTCAGTGCTTCCGACTCTTCCGTTGTCATCACTCTTTTGTATTCCTCCGGTGAAAATTTCTTTACCACCGTTCCGTTCTCCGATGTAACAGAGTCAATCAGATAGGGCTTCATCATCACTCCGTCGTTGGCGATTGCCTGGGTAATCATATTCAGATGAAGCGGTGTCATCACCGTGGTTCCCTGACCGATGGCTGCCTGCAGACGCTCCGCATCGGTAAACTCTTCGGAAAAGGAAAACCGGCTCTGGGAATACAAAAAGGAAACCGGCAGTTTTTCATTAAAGGAAAGCTCCTTTACCGCCTTTTCAAACGTCTCCCTGTCAATCTGCATTCCCATGTTGGCAAAGGAGGAATTGCAGGACTTGGCAAAGGACTCCGTAAAGTCCACCTTTCCGTGGCTGATGCCGTGGTAGCAGTTAATCCGGGCATTTGCCGTCTTGAAATATCCGGGACAATTAAAGGTATAGGATGCATATTCTTCCGGATGCTGCCGCATATAGCAGAGGGCGGTCACGATCTTAAATGTGGAGCCGGGCGGATATAAGCCCTGGGTTGCCCTGTTCATCAGCATGGCGCTGTCCGTATTTTCCGAAAGCTTATCCCAGTCCGCGGCAATAGTGTCCGGGTCGAAATCCGGTTTGGAAACCATGGCAATCACCTTGCCGGTTTTCACTTCCGTTACTATCACGGCGCCCCTGTAATTGTCAAGCGCTCTGGAAGCTGCCTCCTGCACCGGCACCTGCAGGGTGGTATAGACATTATCTCCCGGATTTTTCGCTCCGGTGGTTTCGTTTATCACTTTTTCCGACAGCGGAATGTTGGACTGGATGAGGTAGGCATTCGCCTGCGCCTCCACGCCCGTTTTTCCCCGGGTGGAATATCCCACTACATGGGAAAAGAGATTTCCGTATGGGTACTTTCTTTCCTCCGCGCCGTTTTTTATCTCCGTTTCCGCCAGCACTTCCCCGCCGGAAGCATAAATGCTTCCACGGTAGTTCTGCGCTAAAAGGATTTTCTGCCGGGTGTTGTAGCTGTTGTTAAGCAAATCCTGTCCGTTCTGTTTCACATACAGACACAGATACGCAATCATACCCAGAAACAGGAATACAAAGCTGTACATCACCACATAGATGCTGCTGTTCTTCTTACACTTTTCCACAGGTTCACTGCTTTTCTGCACATTTTGCCGGATATTCTTCTCTTCAGGCTTTTTCAAGACAGTGTCCTCCTTCCTTCCGATAGCGGATATAGACCGCCTGCATCAGATAAAATAACAGTATGGAAGTAAACAAAGAGCTGCCTCCGTAGCTGATAAAGGGTAAGGTCACACCTGTCAGCGGAATGAATTTGATACCGCCGCCGATGGTTAAAAATATCTGGAACAGATACGTGACGGCTCCGCCGAGACAGATAAGCCTATAGAATTTATCTTCTGTTTTCAGTCCAATCTGCATCATCATAAGGAAGCTGCTTACGGAAATCAGCAGAATGCAGATACCGGTAACAATGCCCATTTCCTCACAGATGGCAGAAAAAATAAAGTCCGTTTCCACATATGGGATATCCTCCGGGGCACCGTTCATAAGTCCTAACCCGAACCAGCCTCCGGCGCCTATGGAAAACAGGGACTGGGCAATTTGGAAGCCCTGGTTGTCAATGTAGGCAAACGGGTTCCACCATGCCTGCACCCTGACCCGCACATGACGGAAAATCTTATACGCTGCAACCGCTCCGCCGCAAAGCCCCGCTATGCCGAGTGTCAGATACAGATAGCTGTTCGTCGCCATGAAAAGCACACAAAGATAGGTCATAAAGAAAATGAGGGCGCTGCCGAGGTCCCGTTCCGCCACCAGCAAAAGCACGTGGGCTGCCGCGCCTATGCTGACAAGCACCACTCTCTTAAAATCCGTTTTTTCCACCAGAAAGGAGGCTAAGTAAAACAAAAACAGAAGTTTTACCGGCTCCGACGGCTGGAAGGTAATGCCGCGGAACGTAAGGGAAAGCTTGGAACCGGAGGTTACATTTCCCAGCACCAGAACCACCGCCAGCAGCAACACGCCCACAAGCAGGTACAAAATCCCCATTTTTCGGAAGTTCTTCCCTTTTTCCATAAGGAAAACCACTAAAAGTCCCAACAGAAACGAAACCGTCATAATCATAAGCTGCCGGACGGCTTTCGTTGTCGCCAGCCTCGTCAGCATAATAATGCCGATACCAAGCAGCATGCACATGTTATTTAAGAGAAGGCGGTTGCACTGCTCATACATCAGATGGGTACAGGACAAAATCAGGATGAGCAGAAGCTGCGTCACAATGTATATGGCCGGATAGGTATAATCCTCCCTCTCCCCCTGCTTCACGTACAGGGTAAAAAAAGCAAAGAACTGCACCGCAAACAGGTAAAACCACTGTCTGACGTAAAAAAGTGTGTTCTTCCTCTCCTTTTTATAGGAAAATGCTAAAAAGCATTCCAGCGTGTATATGACCATCAGCACCGATATGATGTATTTTGAAAGCTCGGAAACCCATATTTCCATCCCTTATCCTGCCTTTCTTATGCTTAGTCCACGCCCCTCTTTTCATGTCCCTTGGTAAATTCCGTAAAGGGCGGCTCCATGCTGCCTCCTTCCATACGGTTTTTGAAAAACTTAAGAACTACCTTCGTTTCCCGGTAGTCCTCCGACGTAAACTGTATCCGCAGAATATCATCCGTTTGTATCGAAATAGTATCATGCAGGGAAAGGGGCACGGAATTTAGGATTACATTATAGCAGTAACGGCAGTGCAGCATAACCGGAAATTCTTTCCTGTAACGGTCCCTCAGTCGATTTTCGCCCATATGTGCGGATTTTATACACTTCTCCATGGTCCTCTGGGTACAGTTTGCCGTTACCATAAGAGGAATGCGGCCGTACACCACATGCTCGGTAAGTATGCCCGTTTCCATGCGGGATAAGGATTTCTGTTCCTTGTGGTTTAATTCATACGGCATGCAGTAGCTTTCCGCAAGCGGCTCATAGAAAGAAACCGTTTTCTTATTAAAGCAGTACATACCGGCATCCAGTCGAATGTTTCCTTTGTAATCGTTTTTTTGCAAAAATCCCAGTGTTTCCAAATTTCGCACCAGTACACCGTCCACATGGTTCATAAGAGGCAGAAGCTTCTTAAGGAAAACCACGTCCTTGCCTCGTACAATAAACGGCAGGGCAATGTATACGTTCTTTCCGCCGTTTCGGCAAGCATCTGTTTCCGCCTCTCCCACAACACCGGTTTCGTTTTGGAAATCCGACTCCAGATAGACCGTATCGTAAGAAAAATCACTCTCCAGAAGAGCGGTAAGCTGCTCTTTTTTCTGCACAAGAACCGCATGCTCCTGTCCGTTTGCAACTGCTTTCCTTTGCCCTGCAGCACATTCTGACGCCGCATCTTTTCCTGCCTGCCCCGTTTTGCTGTCCGGTGCTGCAGTATTTTCCTGTGCAGGCACTTCTTCTGCCTTATTTTCCGTCCTGTCGTCTATGGGATAATAGAGATTGAGCAGCTTCTCCATGCCCTGTCTGCGCAGCTCGTTCATGGTCTTTAAGGGATAAAAACAGTCAGCGTCCATTTCTATGTGCATCTGCTCCGGGCTGACGGCAAAAAACGTGTCGCCCAGCTTGCCGAAGCACTTTCTGACATTTTCCTCCGTGATGGGATTTTTCTGTGCCTTGTCCACCTCCGGACCCGTAAGGAATATTTCTTTTTCCGTCTGAAGCACTTTTACACGAAAGGCAGCAGGCTTCCCCACATGAAGGGTAATCTCCATGCTGACGGGTGCTTTTTTCTTTTTCTCCGCCGGTACGTCAATATAGGTCTCCCGGATGCGTTTCAGCACGGACTCTTCACTGCCGTTGTAGGCGGGGGAGTTAAGCGTTATCATATCCGCACCGTTCTGCTTGTAATAATAACCGTCCTGAATCTGGGAACGGATATACAGGGAAGATAAAAATTCCCAATCCTTTTTATCCACCCGGTAACCTTCCCTTCCGACCTGAAAATACCGGTCAATATATTTCCGGTATACGGAGGTTACTCCCGCTGCATATTCCGCCTTCTTCATACGTCCTTCTATCTTAAAGGAGTCCACGCCTGCCTCAATCAGATCCGGCAGAATGGATAAGGTGCACATATCCTTCATGCTGAGCGGATAGACTTCCTTTTTCCCGCTGTTTCCTCCCGCGGTTTCCACCTGATAGGGAAGTCTGCAGGGCTGGGCGCATCTGCCCCTGTTGCCGCTGCGTCCGCCTATGATACTGCTCATGAGGCACTGTCCCGAATAACAGTAACACATGGCGCCGTGCACAAAGACTTCTATTTCAATGCCGGTATCTTCTTTGATATTTTTAATCTCCTGTAAGGAAAGCTCTCTTGCCGGAACAATGCGCTCTGCCCCCAGGCTCTGCAAAAAAGCCGTACCCATACTGCCCGTCAGGGTCATCTGGGTACTGGCATGCAGGGAAAGACCGGGAAAGGCTTCTTTCAGAGCGGTAAATACACCGAAATCCTGCACAATCACACCGTCCAGTCCCGCCTCGTAAAACGGTCTCATATAGGGAACCAGCTCGGAAAGCTCTCCGTCCTTTAATAAGGTATTGACCGTCATATAAACTTTTTTTCCGCAAACGTGGGCATACAGAATGGCTTTGCAGATTTCTTCATCCGTGAAGTTGTCCGCATAGGCTCTTGCACTGAATTTGCTTCCGCCTAAGTAAACGGCATCCGCTCCCGCCTGTATGGCTCCCAAAAAACATTCATAATTTCCTGCCGGAGCAAGCAGCTCCACATTTCTCTTTTCCATATATAAAATAACGCTGCCCCACCGGACAGCGCCCTTTCTTATTTATGTGTTTCTTTTAATTCGGTTTCCAGACGAACAATTTTTTTGGCATTCTCATGGTTTTCCGACTGTAATTCTTTTACATTCTTTTCCATGGACTCTAACTTCATCTGTGTGGCAATCAGCTCATGCTTCAAATCGTACATTTCGTTTTCTTTGGTATGAAGCTCTTCCTCCAAAAGGCTTATCTGCTTCTTTGCCTTAAAATAATCGTCCGCAATGTTTAACTGCATCAGGACGGAACGAGTATCCGCATTCTGCATACGGAACGCATCTATCTTTCCGTATTCATCCAGTTTGCTGTTGATATAGGAAGCTACCTTCTGCAGGTATTCTTCGCTTTCATAGCCGCATAATGTATAAATCTTACCCCCGATAATTACTTCCGCATCTGTTTTAGAAGACATAATCCTACCCCCTTCTCAGGTCCGATACTATCAAAACGTCGTATAGTACACTGGTTTATTGTATCGCAAACAGACCCTTAAGGCAAGCGGTTTCTTATAAAATTACTCTTACAGAAGTCCCATATGCCGGTAAGCCAGATCCGTGGCAACCCTTCCCCTCGGAGTGCGGTTTAAAAGCCCGTTCTGAATTAAAAAGGGCTCATATACATCCTCTATGGTGCCGGCATCCTCACCGATGGCAGCCGCCAGCGTATCCAGTCCCACCGGACCGCCGTCAAACTTTTCAATCATGGTACGGAGCAGATTCCGGTCGATATGATCCAGCCCCATCTTGTCCACATCCATAAGGTCAAGCGCCGTTTTTGCCACTTCTTCCGTAATCCTGCCGTCGTATTTTACCTGGGCAAAATCCCGCACTCTTTTTAAAATCCGGTTGGCAAGTCTCGGCGTCCCGCGGCTTCTCCTTGCAAGCTCCAGGGATCCTCCCTCGTCAATCTCCACCTGTAAAAGGGAGGCGGACTGCTTCACAATATGCTGCAGCTCCGGAATGGTGTAAAACTCCAGACGGTGTATCATTCCGAAACGGTCGCGCAGAGGCGCCGTCAGCATACCGGCTCTCGTCGTAGCTCCAATCAGGGTAAATTTCGGCAAATCCAGACGGATGGAACGGGCGGAAGAACCCTTTCCAATCATAATATCAATGCAGAAATCCTCCATGGCAGGGTAAAGAACCTCCTCCACCTGTCTGTTCAGGCGGTGGATTTCGTCCACAAACAAAATGTCTCCCTCCTGCAGATTGTTCAAAATTGCCGCAATTTCTCCCGGCTTTTCAATCGCCGGACCGCTGGTCACCTTCATATGGGTGCCCATTTCGTTTGCAATAATACCTGCCAGTGTGGTCTTTCCTAATCCGGGCGGACCGTAAAAGAGCACATGGTCCAGTGCATCGCCCCTCTTTTTTGCCGCCTCAATATAGACCTTTAAATTCTGCTTTACCTTTTCCTGACCGATGTAGTCGGCAAGGCACTGGGGGCGTAGGGAGCCTTCTATTCTGCTGTCCTCTTCCGTAATATTGGTTTCTATTGTACGTGCCATTTTTGTCCTCAATACTTTCTATCCAAAATCCGATATCCCAATTCGAACCGATACACGGTATCAGAACAGATACTTGAGTGCTTCCTTTAAGAGAGCACCGCTGTCCTTTTCCTCCGCATTCGGAATTTTGCCGACCGCCTGCATGCTTTCGGTCTGTCCGTAGCCTAAGGCAACAAGTGCCTCTATGGTTTCCTTTACGGCTTCACTCTGCACGGCACCTCCCGCATGCTCCGATACTTCCATGCTTATCATGGTATCATCATAGGAAACCTTGTCCTTTAAGTCAAGGATAAGCCGTTCCGCCGTCTTCTGTCCGATACCCGGAGCCTTGGCGATTGCCTTGGCATCCTTGGATAAAATGGCATAACGCAGAGCATCCGCATCCATGGTGGACAAAATCGCCAGTGCACCCTTGGGGCCGATGCCATTTACCGTAATGCATTTTTTGAAAAGCTCCAAATCATTTTTATGTAAAAAGCCGTAAAGTAAAAAAGCATCCTCACGCACCAGCGTATAGGTATGCAGCTTTACTTTTTCTCCGATACCGGGCAGTTCTGCCGCCACCCGGCCGGATATATGAACATTGATACCGAATCCATTGACGGAAAGTACTACGGTGTCTTCCGTAATATCTGCAATTTCTCCCTGAACAAATGCTATCATGTGTCTGCTCACCTTTCTTTTACTGTACTATAAGCATACCATAATCGAACATATGTTTCAAGTCATGTCTTGCAAAATCTTTCCTTCGTTTCCCAAAAGCTTCCCGAAAGCCTTTTTATTTCTGGTTGATGTAGTTGACCAGACCTTCCGCAGCAATAATCTTCTGCATGAAAGGAGGGAATGCCTGACCCTTGTAAGAAGTATTCTTGGTTAAATCCTTTATTTCGCCGGAATCGAAGTTTACTTCCACTTCATCCCCCGCTTCAATCGCCTTTGCCGCCTCCGGGCACTCGATAATGGGAAGTCCGATGTTGATGGCATTGCGGTAGAAAATTCTGGCGAAGGTCTCTGCGATAACGCAGCTTACGCCTGCCGCTTTGATGGCAATGGGCGCATGCTCTCTGGAAGAACCGCATCCGAAGTTTTTCTCAGCTACGATAATGTCTCCTTTTTTTACGTTCTTTACAAAGTCCTTGTCAATATCTTCCATACAGTGTGTTGCCAGTTCTGCCGGGTCGGAAGAATTCAGATATCTTGCCGGGATGATAACATCCGTATCCACATTGTCTCCGTATTTAAAAACCAAACCTTTTGCCTGCATTTTATTCATTCCTTTCCAAAACTGAATCGTTACGATTTCTGATAAATTTCTTAGCCTGACTTTCTTCGGTTATAACTGTCTTCCGGGTCCCGCTTTCTTATAAAGCATCCGGTCCGCCGATATAGCCAAGCACGGCACTTGCTGCCGCAACTGCGGGGCTTGCCAGATAGATTTCGGAAGTAACATGGCCCATTCTGCCTACGAAGTTACGGTTGGTGGTGGAAACACAGCGCTCCTTTTCCGCCAAAATGCCCATGTAACCGCCAAGGCAGGGACCGCAGGTCGGTGTGCTGACAACTGCGCCGGCTTCGATGAAAATCTTTAAGAGCCCTTCTTCCATGGCATCCATGTAAATCTTCTGGGTAGCGGGGATAACGATGCAGCGCATGCCTTTCTTTACATGGCGTCCCTTTAAGATTTCGGCGGCGGTACGCAAATCGTCCAGTCTGCCGTTGGTGCAGGAGCCGATAACCACCTGGTCTATGTCGATTTTTTCGATTTCATCAATGGTATGGGTGTTTTCGGGCAGATGGGGGAAGGCAACCGTTGACTTTAAGATGCTTAAATCAATGGTAATTTCCTGCTCGTAGGAAGCGTCCGCATCCGCTTCGTAAATCTTGTACGCTCTCTTTGAATGTTCTTTCATGTAGCTTTCCGCTTTTTCATCCACGGGGAAAATGCCGTTCTTGGCACCTGCCTCAATCGCCATGTTGGCAATGGTGAAACGGTCGTCCATGGAAAGAGCCGCAATGCCGTCACCGGTGAATTCCAGGGATTTGTAAAGCGCGCCGTCCACACCGATCATACCGATTAAATGTAAAATCACATCCTTGCCGGAAATCCACTTGCCCGGCTTGCCGGTAAGCACGACTTTAATTGCCGCAGGCACCTTGAACCATGCCTTGCCGGTAGCCATGCCGGCAGCCATGTCCGTACTGCCGACGCCGGTGGAGAATGCCCCCAGGGCACCATATGTACAGGTATGGGAGTCTGCGCCAATAATCACATCGCCCGCCACGGTCAGACCTTTTTCGGGAAGCAGGGCGTGCTCGATACCCATTTCGCCTACTTCAAAATAATTGGTGATTTCGTTTCTTCTGGCAAATTCTCTTACGCATTTGCAGTGTTCTGCGGATTTGATATCCTTATTGGGTACAAAATGATCGGGAACCAGTGCGATTTTATCCTTGTGGAATACGCCGTCCACCTTCATTTTTTCCATTTCCTTAATGGCAACCGGACTGGTAATGTCGTTGCCCAGCACCAGGTCCAGATCCGCCTCTATCAACTGACCGGCTTCTACCTTGTCAAGGCCTGCATGAGCCGCCAGAATTTTCTGTGTCATGGTCATTCCCATCTCTAACATCCTCCTGTTTTTCAAAACCTTTTTTCTATCTTAGCACAGTTTTTTTCTTTCGACAAATAGTTATCTTTCATATTTCCCATAACTGCAGACTATGGTATAATCTCTATTATAACTCTGTATTTTCTCTTTTATGAAGAGAAAACCCACGGAAAGGAAACCGAAATGATAAAGGAAAACCTGAATTTGTACCATATTTTCTATGAAACCGCCATCTGTGGCAATATATCCATGGCTGCCCGGAAGCTCTATATTTCCCAGCCCGCCATTTCCAAGGCTATTTCCAAATTAGAAAGCAGCCTGGGGGTTTCCCTGTTTGTGCGTTCCTCCCGCGGTGTCAAGCTCACGCCGGACGGCGAAATTCTCCTAAAGCAGCTTGATACTGCTTTTCATGCCATCAAGCAGGGGGAAGATACCATTGAAAGCAGAAAGGAAAGCGGTGCAGGCTCTCTTTCCATCGGCATCAGCACCACCCTCTGCCGGTATCTTCTGCTTCCCTATCTGCAGGATTTTATCAAAGCCCATCCTGAGGTAAAACTCTCCATTTTCTGTCAGTCCTCCACGGAAACCATTGCGGCACTGGAAAACGGTCTTTTGGATATGGGTATCATCGGGGAAACCTCGCATCTTGACCCGCTGCATTTTTATCCCGTCCGCGACATCCACGATATTCTGGTTGCCACGAAGGATTATCTTGCCCAGGTGGAAAGCGCCACGGACAAAAGTCCCCGGGATATGCTCAGCCACGCCAATCTCATGCTGCTTGACAAACGTAATATCACCAGACAGTACATTGAAAAATACCTGCTTTTAAATGAGATTACACCCAGGCAGCAGCTGGAAGTCACCACCATGGATCTGCTCATCGAGTTTTCCAAAATCGGTATGGGCGTAGGCTGCGTCATCCGGGAATTTGTGGAGGAAGAACTATCAAACGGCACCCTGCTTCCCTTCCCCATGTCGGAGCCCATTCCTCCACGGAAAATCGGCGTCGCCTTAAAGGGAAATGTTGCCAGGAATTCTCCGACCGATCTTCTTTTATCCCTGCTGTTATCTTAAAGCTTTTTTATTGTAAAAATCAAATCATTTCACGCAAAAAAATTCATCGAAATTTCCTATAAAGCAAGAAAGAACTGCAGCCGAAACTGCAGTTCTTCTATACTTATCTTATTCTTTTTCCGTGAAAACCGTTTACGAAACGAATGCTTTGATTAGTTGTTAATCAGCTTGTCGTTTTCGTTGTTCCAGCTGTAAAGCTTACGGATTTCTTCGCCGACCTTTTCAGAAGGATGCTCGGAAGCTAACTTTCTTAATGCACGGAAGTGAGCCTGGCCGCCTGCGGAAGACATATCCAGAAGGAAGTCTTTTGCAAAGGTACCGTCCTGGATATCCTTTAAGATTTTCTTCATGGTCTTCTTGGTTTCATCTGTGATAATCTTAGGGCCGGTAATGTAATCGCCGTATTCTGCTGTATTGGAGATGGAATATCTCATGCCTGCGAAACCACTCTGGTAAATCAGGTCAACAATCAGCTTCATTTCATGGATACATTCAAAGTAAGCGTTTCTCGGATCATAGCCTGCTTCTACAAGGGTTTCAAAACCAGCCTGCATCAGAGCGCATACACCGCCGCAAAGAACTGCCTGCTCACCGAAGAGGTCTGTTTCTGTTTCGGTTCTGAAGGTGGTTTCCAGAACGCCTGCTCTTGCGCCGCCGATAGCCAGTGCGTAAGCCAGTGCTAAATCCTGTGCCTTGCCGGTAGCATCCTGATGTACCGCAATCAGACAGGGAACACCCTTACCGGCCTGGTACTCGCTTCTTACGGTATGTCCGGGTCCCTTAGGAGCAATCATGGTAACGTCTACATCCTTAGGAGGAACAATCTGTCCGAAGTGAATGTTGAAGCCGTGAGCGAACATCAGCATATCGCCTGCCTTTAAGTTCGGCTCGATATCTTTCTTATACATAGCAGCCTGTAATTCATCATTGATAAGAATCATGATAATATCTGCTCTCTTTGCAGCTTCTGCTGCTGTATATACTTCAAATCCCTGTGCTTCAGCCTTTGCCCAGGACTTGGAGCCTTCATACAGACCGATAATCACATGGCATCCTGATTCCTTTGCATTCAGTGCATGTGCATGTCCCTGGCTGCCGTAGCCGATAATTGCGATTGTCTTGCCTTCCAGAAGAGAAAGGTTACAATCTTCCTGGTAAAAAATTTTTGCCATTTTTCTTTCCTCCATTGCATCATAATTTAATAGCTTTTATAACTGTAGAGGGTTCATCCCCCGGGTTATCATATTAAAAATTCACGACGTTTTCCGTACCTCTGCCCAGTCCGGCGATACCGGTTCTGGCAAGCTCTAAAATTTCGTAGCCTTCCTGCATCAGATCGTTTAAGAAGGCATCTATTTTTTCCTGTGTACCCGTCATTTCCACAATCAGGCTTTCCGGCGCCACATCAATAATCTTGGCACGGAAAATATCCGTTAAGGAAATCACATTATGTCTCTTTTCTGGACAGACACGGACTTTAATCAGCGCCAGCTCCCTGTAAACACTTTCCGTAGGCTTTAATTCCCTTACATCCCTGACATCCACAAGCTTACCTACCTGCTTCTCAATCTGTGCCAGAATCTGCTCGTCCCCGGTTGCCACTATGGTAATACGGGTAAATCTCGGGTCAGCCGTCACACCTGCGGTAATACTTTCAATATTGTAACCGCGGCGGCTGAAAAGACCGGAAATACGGCTTAAAACACCGGATGTATTATCTACAATAAGCTGAAAAACTCTTCTTTGCAAAATCTTTTCCTCCTGCCCTTTTCCCTATCATATCAACACTTTTTTCGCTTGTCAACGTATGATATGCAGGAATATTTTCTATAACCTGTGTTTATGAAATCATAATTACAGACGCATGTTATTCCTATCAGTTATCGTTTTCGGAACATTTGGGAAGCGCTAACGTTCCGGTTCTTGCCACTTCCACAATGCTGATGGAAGCCAGCAGCTGGATAAACAGCTTCGTCTTTTCCGGTACATCGCAGACCTGAATCATCATCAGATTTTTGGACATATCGACGATTTCCGCCTTTCCCTTCATCATGTCACAGACCTCTAAAATTTCACGCCGGTTGTTTTTGTTGTACTTTACTTTAATAAGCATAAGCTCCCGGCTGATGCTTTCGGTCTCGCCGAAGGTCTTTACCTTAATGACATCCAGCTTTTTGTTAAGCTGCTTTTCAATCTGTTCAATGGTTCTTTCGTTGCCGCTCGACACAATGGTCATGCAGGAAACGGCAGGGTCGTCCGTTTCGCCTACGGCAAGGCTGTCAATATTAAAGCATCTCCGGGAAAAGAGTCCGGCTACCTTGCAGAGTACACCGGAACGGTTTTCTACCAATACAGAATATATTTTTTTCATAGTCGTACCTCTTATTTCACAAGATCCATGGGGTCAATCAGGCATTCCAAAAGTGCGGTTTCATCCTTCGCCAAAAATTCATCCAGTGTCTTTTCCGCATCCTGCATATTGGTCAGGCGGTAAAACGGCATGTCGTATGCCTTGGACAGCTTGGACAGATCCGGACTGCCGGAAAGGTCTACTACGGAATAATGGTCTTTGTAGGTGTAATGCTGGTACTCTCTTACCATTCCGAGGTAGTTGTTTTTCAGCACGATAATTTTCACCGGAACGGAAAACTGCCGGATGGTTGCCAGCTCCATCATGGACATCTGGAAAGAACCGTCGCCGCAAACGGCAATGACCTGTCTGCCCGGAGCCGCCAGCCTGGCGCCCATGGCTGCCGGAATGGAGTACCCCATGGTGCCCATACCGCCGGAGGTTAAGAACTTACCCTTCTTTACAATATGGTAGCCGCAGGACCATATCTGGTTCTGTCCGACATCCGCCACATACACGCCATCCTCTTTCATTTTATCGGAAAGCATGGTAATGAAGGCTGCCGGGTCCACATAGTCCGGATTGGGATTTCTCTTCGGCGCCATAGTCTGTCTGTAGGTGTTTAAGGTTTCTATCCATTCGTCATGCTCGCAGGTAAATTCCTGTTTCATGAAGTCTTCAAAAATGTGCTTGGCATCGCCGACAAGGGGAATGGTCGGTCCGGCATTCTTACCGATTTCCGCCGGGTCCACATCCATATGTACCAGAATTTTGTTCTGGGTAATCAAATCCGGCTGGCTGACCGCTCTGTCCGCCACGCGTGCACCCACCATGATAAGCAGGTCGGACTCGTTCATTGCCCGGTTGGCATAGGCTTTGCCATTGTTGCCCACCATACCGTAATAAAGCGGATGCTCGGTAGGCATTACCCCGATGCCCATCATAGTGGACACTACGGGAATTTTATAGGTCTCCGCAAAGGTGCGCAGCTCATTTTCCGCTTCGCTTAAAAGCACGCCGCCGCCTGCACAGATAATGGGACGTCTGGCATGCTCCAGTGCCTTGATTACCTTTTTAATCTGCACAATATGCCCCTTTACGGTAGGCTTGTAGGTACGGATATTGACTTCCTCCGGATATGCAAAACGGCTGATTGCCGCATTCTGGACATCAATGGGAATATCAATCAGTACCGGACCTTTTCTGCCTGAATTGGCAATATAAAAGGCTTCCTTAAAGATACGGGGAATATCCTGCACGTTTTTCACAAGATAGCTGTATTTTACAAAGGACTCCACAGCGCCCGTGATATCCGCTTCCTGGAATACGTCGCTTCCTAAAAGCTCGCTGTTTACCTGACCGGTAATGCAGATTAAGGGAATGCTGTCCGCAAACGCGGTGGCAATGCCGGTGATGACATTGGTAGCCCCCGGCCCGCTTGTTACGGCACAGACCCCCGGCTTTCCCGTCATTCTTGCCATTCCGCTTGCGGCATGGGCTGCATTCTGTTCCGTGCGCACCAGCACGGTATTAATATCAGACTGTAAGATACTGTTATAAAAAGGACAAATCGCAACGCCCGGATAGCCAAACACGACTTTGACATCCTCGGCTTCCAGACATTTGATAATAGCATCTGCTCCGTTCATGGTTTTCCTCCAACATTTCTAAAATTGCGTAAAATTTATTTTAACACACTAAAGTATTTCTGGCAATGTTTTGCTAAATTTTGACATACAAAACAGAAAAAACATCAAGAAAAAATCCGCAGACAATCTGCGGACTTTCCCTTTAAGCCATTTTATTTATTTGTAAGGAGATGTTTAGAAACCTGTAGTTACTGCTTTTCGCCAACATTACTGTCTGACGTTAAAAGCCTTCATGCCGGGATAAACGGCACTGTCGCCCAATTCTTCTTCAATACGGAGAAGCTGGTTGTACTTGGCAACACGTTCACTTCTGGAAGGTGCGCCTGTTTTAATCTGGCAGGTATTTAATGCAACTGCCAGGTCTGCAATGGTGGTATCAGCCGTCTCACCGGAACGATGGGAGCTGATAGCGGTGTATCCTGCCTTGTGAGCCATCTTGATAGCTTCCAGGGTTTCGGATACGGAACCAATCTGGTTTAATTTAATCAGAATGGCATTGCCTGCGCCTAAGGAAATACCCTTAGCCAGTCTTTCGGTGTTGGTAACGAACAAATCGTCACCAACAAGCTGGACCTTGTCACCGAGTCTTTCGGTAAGCTTCTGCCAGCCTTCCCAGTCCTCTTCATCCAGTCCGTCCTCGATGGAGATAATGGGATATTTTTCACACAGCTTTGCCCAGTGCTCAATCAGCTCTTCGGCTGTATACTCGGTACCCGCCTTGGGCAGCTTGTAATAACCTTTACCTTTTTCGCTCTTCCATTCGGAGGAAGCGGCATCCATGGCAATTTTAAAATCCACGCCGGGCTTGTAGCCTGCTTTTTCTACAGCTTCCAGAATAGTGGAAATTGCTTCTTCGTCGGATTTTAAGGCCGGAGCGAAACCGCCTTCATCACCAACGGAGGTAGCCAGTCCTCTTTCCTTTAAGATAGCTGCCAGTGCATGGAATACTTCCGCACACCATCCCTCCCGAAAGCGTGCATTCTTTCGGCTCATGCGATAGCATGAATGAGGATTCCACATGATTTACTCATTAGTTAGCACATGCTAACTAATGTGAAGTATACAATGAGTACCAAGAAAATGCAAGCCCTATTTTTAATTTTTTTCAGAGCTCTTTTATTTTCTTCCGTTTTATGCATTGGCAAGCTTTTCTCCTAATTCCCTGCACGCCTCTAATCCCTCTTCGTCGGGAGTTTCATGACAGATGACACCTTCGCCGCCCACAACTTCGGCACCGGCAGCCATCATACGGGCTTCCCAGTCACGCATCCACTCGCCGTCGCCCCAGCCGTAAGAACCGAACAGGGCAATCTTTTTTCCTGCCGCGAAGCCTTCCACTTCCATAACGAACGGTTCCATGGCGGACTCTTCCAGAACTTCCGCTCCCATAGCGGGGCATCCCAATGCAAATGCGCTTGCATCCTTTAAGGTATCTGCCGGAACGGTGCCTACGAAAGCAACCTCCGCTTCCTTTCCTGCCTTTCTTATGCCGTCTGCAACAGCCTCTGCCATTGCCTGTGTATTGCCGCCCATTGTCCAGAAAATTACATAAATTTTATCCATTTTACTTTTCCTCTTTTCTTAAAATTTTAATTATTATTGACAAATGGCAAGAATGTCCTTCATTCCCACCTGAAAGGATAAGAGCCGAATCAGGTTTTCCCTTGCATATTCAAACTTCCGGAAAAGCTCCTGTTTACTCTCCCTGTCCTTATATACCTTCCAGTAACCGCTGCAGAGATAATTTCTGCCGCCGTACCGGATAAAACCTTCCACGTCTTCCACCGGATATTCTAAGAGAATTCCCATTTCGTGTGGAAACTCCGCTTTTCCTTCCCTGTAAGCCAGGTATCGCATCCGGAAGGAAGTAAGTACACTGTTTAATGTGAGTTCATCATAGCCTCTTTCCTGTAAGAAAGCCGTCACATCTTCATCCTGCAGAAGTTTTTCCATTTTATCCGTCCGGTATAAAAAGAAAACACCGCGGTTTTCCGTTTCTCCCAGAAAAAAGCTTAAGATTTTACTGCCACGCAGTACCTCAAGCATGGATTCGTATTCACTCCAGGGAATGGTTAACAGATTGGATGCTTTCAGACCGGTAATCAGAGGTGCACACTGCATGACAAGTTCCCTGTCGATATTGCCCGAAGGTGAACTCTGCAGTTTTTCCCATGTTTCGTAACTCAATCGGTTTCTCCTTTCTGGTTAGCTTGTGCTAACTGGATTTATCATACAGGATTTACCGCTTTCTGTCAAGTCACTTTCTGTTGTCTTTTTTCCCGAGATATGATAGATTAAATAGGTACGAAAAAAGGAGGACTTTCCATGAAAACAAAACATTTTCTGGCACTGCTTGTTCTCTCTGCCAGTTTACTTTTTACAGCCTGCGGCAAAACAACCGACCCAGCCAAGGCAAAATTTGAAAATGATATCAATACCTTCTGCGACAATGTGGCGGAAATTGACGCCGGTATCAACAGCATCGACTCTTCTTCCGAGGATGCTCCCGATATCCTGCTCGATTACTTGGACCAGCTTGACCAGCAGTTCAAGCTTTTAGCTGAGCTCTCCGTTCCGGACGACTACTCCTACATGGAGCAGCTTGCCGATGAAGCCAGCGAGTATATGTCCACGGCGGTTTCTTCTTACCACGAAGCCTACGCCAACCATTCCTTTAACGAATATACCGCTGAATATGCCAAGGAAAACTACGACAGAGCCTGCAAACGCGTGACCGTTATCTTAGAGCTTCTGCAGGGCAAAGAAATTACCGATTCCGACGTTATCATCGAAACCGGTAACGAATAAACTTTCTCATGAAATTTCTGACAACGGTTTTATGGTATACCCCATCTCTTCCCATTTTGTCAGAAGTTCATCCAGTATTTCCGCATTGGTCTTTGAAGTGCTGTGCAGCAGCACAATTGCGCCGGGATGAATACGTCCCGTCAGCTTCTGAAATGCTTCTTCGTGTGTGGGCTGGTTATCCTGATACCAGTCCACGTAAGCAAGACTCCAGAAAAAAGTCTGATATCCCATGCTTTGCGCCATTTTCATATTTTCCGTGCTGAATTTTCCCTGCGGCGGTCTGTAGTATTTCGCCATTTCCGTTCCGGTTATGGATTGAAACAGGGCTTCCACATCCTCCATTTCTTTTCGGAATGAGGCTTCATCGGAAATCTTAGACATATCCAGATGATGGTATGTATGGTTGCCGACCGCATGCCCGTCCTCCACCATTCTTTTTACGATTTCCGGCGCCGACTCTAAAAAATGTCCCACTACAAAAAAGGTTGCCTGCACATTGTGTTTCTTTAAGGCATCCAAAATGGGCTCCGTATTTCCGTTTTCATAGCCGCAGTCGAAGGTCAGATAAATCACCTTTTCTTCGGTGCTTCCCACGTAATACGCACCATACTGTTCAAGCTCTTTCGCACTGACATTACCCGTAGGCTTTGTGCCTTCTTCTCCAAATCCCAGTCCCCAATTTTCCGTGGAAAGCACCTTGCCGGAGTTTGCCTGCCGCACATAGCTTGTGGCATATCCCAATGCCTGCCCCACAAAATACATGGAAAGCAAAAGCACTATCACTAATATTTTTTTCATAAGAAAAACCCTGATATACTTTTTATCAGTATATTAGGGTTTTCGGGTTTCATTCTTATAAATTTCCGTTCTCCCGGAAATTTAAGCTGTCATTCACGGGCGCATACGGATTTTGTTGGTTGTACGCATTATACGGATTCCCGCTTCCTGCATTATACCCGTTGTAGGTATTTCCCGTATTATACTGGTTGCAGCCGTTTGCCCTGCGCATGTTGTCCGGTCCGTAATAGACAGTCTTTGCGTCAAACGCCAGAATAACCCGGAATATATACGGCAGCAGCATCATGCCGATGTTAAAGCCTGTCGTTTTTCCATAGGCTTCTCCGGTTTTGAACCGGATATAAAGCCTGCCAAAAACATTGATGCCCGGGACAAATCCCAGCCAGAACCACAAAGAATCGCCCATGACAATCCGGCAGAGCACAAAATAATTGTAGAACGGAATAATGGCTTTCCATCCCTCTTCGCCCGCTTTCTCAAACAAGCGGTAATCCGCTATGATGCTCAGAACATAAATGACTAAATTGACAAGTGCAATGACCATATAAATGACTGCTATAGCAGACATCATGGCACTATACACATCATGATAATAACCGCTGTTGTAAGCGTATCTCATATATTCCCCTCTCCTTCTGCATTTTTTCCAGAGAGCACATTTACCCTCTGTTCAACTTTTTTTCTATCCATTTACCCCGAACCAGAATAATACCGGCCGGCAGCAGAATAAAACTGATAATCTGTGAGGTCGATATACCGAATATCTGTCCTCTGATTAAATCGCCTCTTAAGAACTCCAGGCAAAATCTGGCTATTGTATAATAAATCAGATAAATCCCCAGTAACTGACCGGTTTTTGTCTTCTTTTTTTTCATCAGTATAAATAAAACGGCACTTACTATGAAGTTCATGCCCGCTTCCAGAAGCTGTACGGGAAATCTTGATACTTCACTAAGCTCCGGAATCATTTCGTTGTACGGGAACTGTATGCTGAAGGGGCCATGATATTCAATGCCGTAGCAGCATCCTGCCATAAAGCATCCGATTCTGCCGAACCCATGTACAAACGGTATCAGTGGCGCCGTGATATCCATAAACGGATATACCGGTATTTTATATTGCCGGCAGTATACATATATGCCTGCCGCCGCCCCTAACAGACCTCCATAAAAGACAAGTCCTCCGAAGGCATATGCCAGTGCATCTACGGGACTCACCTTTATCAGTTGGACAAAGGTGGGAAAATGCCGGATAATCTGCGGAAGCTTACTGATAAAATACATGAGTTTGGCGCCTGCTGCAAGCCCTATTGCCGCATAAATGGACGCATACAGCAAATCACTGTCCAGTACCCCGTATGCCGGTGCCATCCGCAATGCAATTATGACAGCAATCACGAATGCCGCAAAAAAAATCATTCCATACGTGGGAAGCTCAAAAAAGCCAAACAAGCTAATTGATGGTAACATAATATTGTTTTCTCCGATTTCAGATAATGGCCGGGCCTTCGGAGGCTCCGGCCACTCTTTTTCCTGATGTAAAGTACGAAACCGGAATTAATAATCCCAGTCGCTGTAATCGTAGTTTTCCAGCATATTCAGGATATCTCCTGTTCCTCTGGAAATATCGCTGGAAGCCTTGCAGCTGCCTCCCACACATCCATAGCAGGTATATCCTCCTGATACACAGCCGCAGATGCTGCAGCCTGCTGCAAATACAACACCGAATACAAGACCGATAATGCCGCAGATAAGCGCTGCATTCCCCTTCTTTTCCGGGGAAGTCTTGTTGATGTTGATAGCCAGTACAACTGCCACTACACCAAGTGCAACGGAAATAACTGCAGGAATGACACCGAACAGAATACCGCCGAGAATGCTCAGAACGATGCTGACAATACCACATACCAGTGCAATCGTCGTATTGGCATCGGACTGAGGTACGGGCTGGGCGTAATTCATGCCGGGCTGAGGTGCTGCCTGACCGTAAGCTGCACCCGACTGAGGTGCTGCCTGACTATAATTCATATCCGGCTGAGGCGCTGCCTGCGTGTAAGCTGCATCCGGCTGGGGTGCTGCCTGATCATAATTTACTTCCGGCTGGGGTGCTGCCTGTGTGTAAGCTGCATCCGGCTGGGGCGCTGCCTGCGTAAAGTTTACATCTGCCTGAGGTGCTGCCTGCTGAACGGGTGCACCTGCTAACGGTGTACCGCAGTTAGGGCATACATTTGCGCCTTCAGGAACCTGATTACCACAATTTCCACAAAACATTCTCTTTTCCTCCTGCTATTTGTCCTGCTGTATACAGCAGGACAACGTATTTATCATATAAGCTTTCTATATCGACTGATTTTATAAGCCGTGTACCCTGTTGTAAGCCTGGCAAATCTTATTGCTGTTTTTAATTAAAATGCTCATTGCAACAAAAGGTCCGATACCGCATAACATGGAACCGAACAGACACCACATTAAAAGCGTCGTACCGTTTTCCTGGAAGGACATTCCGTATCTGGGTGCATTGGAAGCCAGTCTGTTGCCCAGCTTATACTCCCATACCCAAGAGTAAATACCGCAGGTAATGAAAGATAACAGGATAAATGCTACCAAACCGGATGTACTTTCTCCATCGCCGTCACAGGCAATGTTGACATCATGTGCCATTTTGTAAATGAAATAATAAGAATAGATACCGCAGGTAATAATGGAAAGAAGTATGTACATGGCAAGGCTTCTGTCCGCCTGCAGTTTTTCCCCGCCGTAAGGGGGTACATTTCCGCTGTTGGCAAATGTGTTGTGAATGTCATTGAAGGCATTTCCCATCTGTCTTTCCGCATCGTTGAACATGTTGTTTGCCGAATTTGCAAACTGCTTTCCCAAAGACAAATCCGTACCGCAGTTCGGACAAAATCTTGTACCGTCAGGTACCTGACCACCACATTTTGAACAAAACATTTTTATTTCCTCCTCAGTCCAAAAATATACTTATTAATTTATATAATAAGCCATCCCGAATATTCACGGAAACCACCGTATCGTTGCCGTTAAATATTCTGTATATATAGACAATAACAAATAATATACAGATTGTAAATATAAAAAATTTATAAACTTTCGGGTTAATACCGTTTTTGAACAGATATAAGGCAAGAAATCCTACGGGTAGTAAAAACAGGGGATGGTAATAGAATGCCTGCCTGAAATCCCCATGAAAAAGAAGGGCCTTCCAAGCCCTTGTCATCCCGCATCCGGCGCAGGATATTCCGGTCACAAATTTTATCGGACAGGATATCCCGTGTCCCTGCAATACCATATAAAAAACGGCTATTACCGCCAGAGCCGCTATTTCTTCTTTTAAGGCTTTCAGGGAAAAATGCTTCATCTTTGTCCTTTCCGTAACCCTTTCTATAAAATCCGCTTTTCGTTTTCGGTCTGTTTCCCCTTAAGTTAAGAAATCTATACCCCAGCCGATGAGAAGCACGTTCTTCACCACCCAGTTTATGCCGATGACCGCCAGGGCACCATACAGATACCCCATACGCATAAGCATACCACGGATTTTCCCTTTTGTCACATATTCCAATGTCTGCGTCACCATAAACGATATATAAATAAGCGCACTGTAAAGTACAATCGGATGATACAAAAAAGACATCAAAAAACGGCCCTGCAAAAATAAATGCAGTGCCCTGCTCCCGCCGCATCCCGGACAGTACAGATGTAAGTATAATCTGGCAGGGCATCCCGGCATCACTCCCGCTCCCACCAATTTTTCTATCCAGAAAAACAGCGGGAAGGCAATGGGCGGCACCAGAAGCCCTGCTATGTAAAAGCCTTTGTTGATTGAATTCTGTTCCATGGTACTTTCTTTCGCTATGTCTTTTCTCCCATTATACCTTAAACAGAAATTTTTATCATCTCTTTTTGTAGAAAATAAGTTCCGGATTTTCACCGTTTTCCTCATAAGTGCTTATTAGGATAAAATCCATACCGGCAAGAATGCCGAAACATCTGTCTCCCCCGAACTCCGACTCTGACTGATTTCCCAGATACGTTTTCCCGTCATCAAGAAACTTCACCTTCTGTCCGCCGGGCAGAGTATACGTTATCGCTGAGTTCTTCATATCTTTTCCAGTAATCCAGTTTGGGCAGCAGTTCTTTCATATAGGAACGCGCCTGCTCCTCCGTAAACTCTTCGTTTACCATGTTTTTCACGCAGACATCAATGAGCTCGTCCATGTCATGATACGTGTAAGTTCCGTCCGCATAGCACCACTTACAATAGTCCTCATTTAATGCACCGTCTTTGTCCCGTCCCAGTATTGCATCATCCGAAATCGGCATTCCGCAGCACTGGCAAACCAACTGTCTCGGTTCCCCCAAAAGTGTATTGATGGAAACGTCAAATTCCTTTGACAACAGCTTAAGTGTTTCCGTATTCGGCACCGTTTCATTATTTTCCCAACGTGATACCGCCTGCCTTGTTACCATGACTTTCTCAGCCAGTTCATCCTGCGACATTCCTCTTTGAGTGCGAAGCTCTAAAATAATATTTTTTGTTTCCATCGTCACTACCTCCTCATGGCTCTATCATACAGGTGAATGGGTTATGTGAAAAGCAACTTGTTGTTGCGGACCTCTATTGATGGTATACTTTGCTTCCGTTCAGTTTGCATCCTTTAAGGTAAGAAATTCATCTGGCAAATATTTTTTCTACCAGTTCCTTGTAATGTTTCTTCAGTATTTCATACTCCAAAGACTCTGATATCAGCTTAAGCGTTGTCTCACGATAATCTTCTTTGTAAAAATCTTCCTTACAAATTTTTTGAGCCAATTCTAAGATATTGATATCCAGAGGTGCCGCCGGAGCAATTTCACGTCCCAAAGCAATTCTATGAGTTCGTACTTCTTCTACAAGTTTCAAAAAGTCATCGTCTATCTCCACACACTCCGATAATTTATAAATATCGTACAAATGTCTTGCATTTCTGTGAGCCTTCCCCTGCAAATAGTAATCACATACGGCAAATACCTTATCAATTAAAGTACGGTTCAATGATTGAACCCTCATAGGAAATGTTTTCAAATCATAAGTTATAATAAATTCTTCTTCCTCTGTTTCCAAAGCATCCAGTAAATAATTTCTTATCTCCCTTTTCTCTGTAGGAAAGGCATAAGACATTAGCGATGTTTCCAGTTTTACATAAGGTGGAATAGCATTGCTAACTCTATCCCCTACCACTGAGTCATAGTAAAAATCATAATGATTTAAATTTTTATCGCTTTCAACAGAATCAAAATTGCCAATCACAAGTCCCAACTCATCGGCAATAGGTTTCAATATGTTATATTTTAATTTCTTCCTTCTTGCCTAACCCAAATGCTCTGTGAATGTAATTGACATAATAATCTTTTTCTATAATATCCTCACTGACTTCCAACTTCTGCGATGCAAGAAGGATTGCATCACGGAATAATTCTCTGTTTTCTTTATGCAAGTACATAATCTAACCCCAATTCATAATAGTATTTAAACGTAGCTACCGGGTACTTTCTGATATACATATCCACATCGCTTCGTTTAATCCCATGAAACGAGATATACTCAGCAAATTTTTCCCGTGCCTCCTCATAGGAATAATCCAGATATGCATCAAGATTTTTTAGTAACTCCAGCATCTGCAGCACATACACATTCTCTTTTGTTATCTGTACGATTGGTTTCTTCACATAAAATCTTCTGTTTCCAATCCGTACTTCTCTGTCTGACGAGTTGGTATTGTTGCTTACAATCTCAACCACTTGCGGAACCTGTGTGCTAATTCCTATCTGGTTGGCAAATGAATTTCCCCCGTAAAACCCGTCAATATTATTCCCTTTTGAAATAAAACGGTATCTGGCCACCATATCTGCATTCGGACCTATAGTTGAATTCAATAAAGTTTTCTTGGGTATAAAATATACTCCGACATCATATTTTTCCAGCAGTCCCTTATCACAAAGTTTCTTCAACTGTTGGTTCAAAGCAGACCTCGTAATATCCTCACGTTCCAAATCCGAAAAGAAAATCGGCTCTGCTTCTTTGTAATGTTCCCTTATATAATTGTACAGTACCATTTCTTCTCCTTTACTTAACGTTTTAGACTTATTTAATCCATTTTGTTAAGTATATTATATTAACTAACATAATATATGTCAAACATATTCTTACACGCATTATAAAATTCTATCCATTGTGCGTATTATGTATTGTGCATGCTTTTGTATGTTCATTGCAAAAAAAAGTAAATTTTGGGAAGTTTTGCATTTCAGTGCATAAACATGATTTTTCGGATGGGTTTATGCTATACTTCTATCACAAGGAGGAACTGGCAATGATTTTTCCTTTGGCAAATGTCTTTCTTTACATCCACGCCGGCTTTCGCACCTCTAAAATTCTTTTTTTCATGTCTTTTGCCTGTATAAATCCCTGTTGCATAAGTGTTTCACACGATTCCTCAAGTGCACTTTCTATTCTGCTTAGCATATCATCATAATGCTTCATGGCAAGTTTTTCACCAATCCCGATATTTTTCAACTCCCGGCAAAAATGCTCTCGCTTGATTTTATGAATGTCATATTCACATCCAATCGAAACAGCCATCTCCGTAGTACTGCTTGGATAGATCATCGTACATACAATGTCGTAAGCCGGTGCTAATCGTATGGATGCCATATCAGAAGCATAAAGAAGTGATACATTCTTAATATGATCATCGGTATTCCCTATGAGATAGTTGAATACACAGATATCCCATAGTTTTAGCTGATCTTCCATTGGATTCGAGGAATATTTTTTCAAAATATATATCTATGTGTTGCAAATAACACCCCTTCATCTTTACCAGTTCCTACATTTATCACAAAGCTGTCCGGTACATCAATTCCCAGATTTTTGGCTGTCTGTAAACATAGCTGTTCATTGGTAACAATCCCGTCTAATCTGACATGACTTTGTTTCACAATATGCGTACTCGGAGCTGCTCCAATTGGTAAATACCATTCATTTGTGTCTATTTTATAATATAATCCAACTTTACCAGAGGCTCCGGTCAGAGACAAATGCGCTTTTGTAACCAACTCTGCCGCTTCTGAAGCACCTTCTTTCGCCAATCTGCATATATCTTCCTTTGTAAGTTTCTGATAACCAGCTTTTGGAACATCCATGCCATCTTCAATAATCTGAATAGCACCCAGACATTCCCTCCCAAAAGCAGCTAAGATTGTCAGATAATCATATTCATCTGCATGAATCCATCCAGCTACACACTTCCTGTTATCTTACCAACATAGATCTGCTCTCCCTGCTGTTCAATAAATACATGAAAATCTCTCATTTTATTTACCTCGCTTTTCCATACATAAATCCATACCTAAAAGATTTACAATCTCAATCGCCTTTCCAATCTCACACGTTTCCTTTCCTCTTTCCAGATCAGATATAAAGCTGACACTAAATCCTGTAAATTCAGCGATATAAGCCTGTGTATATCCCAATTCTTTTCTGCGTGTACGTAATTCGTTTCCAAAAGCTTCTGCATCTGCTATTTTCATGACGCCTCCTTGTCGCATAGTCGAACGGCTTATTTTAATATTGTGCAAAACAAAAAAGGTCGAACGGCTTATTTTTGATATATTTATAATATGCTAAGCCGTTCGGCTATGTCAATACCAGATGTGATCCAGAAAATGAGCTAAAAAAAGAGACCCATACCATAAATGATATGAGTCTCCAAAAAACCTATAAAATCAAGCTTTCTATTTAGAATTTACCAGCTTTTGCTGCTTCCTCAACAGATACTGCTACGGCAACGGTGGCACCTACCATGGGGTTATTACCCATACCGATAAGACCCATCATTTCTACGTGAGCGGGTACGGAAGAAGAACCTGCGAACTGTGCATCGGAATGCATACGTCCAAGGGTATCGGTAAAGCCGTAGGATGCAGGACCTGCAGCCATGTTGTCCGGGTGAAGGGTACGTCCGGTACCGCCGCCGGATGCAACGGAGAAGTACTTCTTGCCGGCTTCAATTCTTTCCTTCTTGTAAGTACCTGCTACGGGATGCTGGAATCTGGTAGGGTTGGTAGAGTTACCGGTAATGGAAACGTCTACGTTCTCTTTCCACATGATTGCTACACCTTCGGGAACGCTGTTAGCACCATAGCAGTTTACTTTGGAACGAAGACCTTCGGAGTAAGCAATTCTTTCGATTTCCTTTACTTCGTTGGTGTAAGGATCGTATTCGGTCTCTACGAAAGTAAAGCCGTTGATACGGGAAATAATCTTAGCTGCGTCTTTTCCAAGACCGTTTAAGATAACACGGAGAGGTTTCTGACGAACCTTGTTTGCCTTTTCTGCGATACCGATAGCGCCTTCTGCTGCTGCGAAGGATTCATGACCTGCTAAGAAACAGAAACAGTCTGTATCCTCTTCCAGAAGCATCTTGCCAAGGTTACCATGGCCAAGACCTACCTTACGTGTATCTGCAACGGAGCCGGGGATACAGAATGCCTGTAAGCCTTCGCCGATTGCTGCTGCAGCTTCGGAAGCCTTTCTGCAGCCTTTCTTGATTGCGATTGCAGCGCCTACGGTGTAAGCCCAGCAAGCATTTTCAAAACAGATGGGCTGGATTTTCTTTACCTGCTCGTAAACATCCAGACCTGCATCCTTGGTAATCTTCTCAGCTTCTTCGATAGAGGAGATACCGTAGCTGTTTAATACAGCGTTAATCTTATCAATACGTCTTTCATATGATTCAAATAAAGCCATTTTTATGTCCTCCTTTATCCTGATTATTCTTTTCTGGGGTCGATGATCTTAACTGCATCGTCTACACGGCCGTACTGTCCGCAAGCCTTTTCGTAAGCAGTGTTTGCATCGTCACCCTTCTTCATAAAGTCGGTCATCTTACCAAAGTTTACAAACTTGTAACCAATAATCTGATCGTCTTTGTCAAGTGCAATACCTGTTACATAGCCTTCAGCCATTTCCAGATATCTGGGGCCTTTCTTTAAGGTACCGTACATAGTACCAACCTGGCTTCTTAAGCCCTTTCCAAGGTCTTCAAGACCTGCACCGACAGGCAGACCGTCTTCAGAGAATGCACTCTGGGTACGTCCGTAAACAATCTGTAAGAACAGCTCTCTCATTGCTGTGTTGATGGCATCACATACAAGGTCTGTATTCAAAGCTTCCATAACGGTAAGTCCGGGAAGGATTTCTGCAGCCATTGCTGCGGAATGAGTCATACCGGAGCAGCCAACTGTTTCAACCAGTGCTTCCTGGATGATACCTTCCTTAACATTCAGGGTAAGCTTGCATGCGCCCTGCTGAGGTGCACACCAGCCAACACCATGTGTCAAGCCGGAAATATCTTCTACTTTTTTTGCCTGAACCCATTTTGCTTCTTCAGGGATAGGTGCACATCCATGATGTACGCCCTGTGCAACTGTACACATTTCTTCAACTTCTTTTGAGTAAATCATGTGAAATCTCCTTTCAACTATGTAATATCTAAAACAGCAAAGTCATGCACTTACTCTGCCATTTCTTCTCGCAAACATCATTTTCTCATATTTACCGCAAAAAATCCAGTTTTTTTTAAAAACTTGTTGCTTTTTCTACAATTTCCTTCTCGTTTTTATAGATGGAATTTGCGGGAATGCAGCCTCTTACGCAGGAGGTCGGGTAAATATTGGAGTTTCTGCCGATTACCGTACCGGGATTTAAGACGGAATTGCAGCCCACTTCCACATGATCCGCCAGCATGGCACCCATTTTCTTAAGGCCGGTTTCAATTTTTTCGTCCACGGATTTTACCGTCACAAGGGTCTTGTCACTCTTTACGTTGGAGGTAATGGATCCGGCTCCCATATGGGATTTGAAGCCCAAAACGCTGTCTCCCACATAATTGTAATGGGGCACCTGCACCTTGTTAAATAAAACCACATTCTTCAATTCGGTGGAATTTCCCACAACGGCACCCTTTCCCACAATGGCGTTGCCTCTGACAAACGCACAGTGTCTGATTTCCGCATCCTCATCCACGATTAACGGGCCGTTTAAGCAGGCGGTGGGAGCAACCGTTGCAGATTTTGCAATCCAGATATCCTCGCCTCTTTTTTCAAATTTGTCCGCAGGAAGGCTTTTGCCCAGCTCCAAAATAAAATCATGGATTTTCGGCAGTACCTCCCAGGGGTACTCTGCTCCTTCAAAAAGTCCGGCCGCTATGGTCTCGGACAAAGTATACATGTTACTGATCTTGCAAGCTTCCATCTTTATTCTCCTTGTTATTTATATTGTCATGTTCCGTTTTTTCTCCCACTCCGTTGAAATCAAAGGAAATATTGTCCTTGCCGTTCTCGTCCTGCTTTAAGACAAGGAACGCATCGAACACATTTCCGGCTTTGGAGGTAAAGCCCCGGATGGGCTCCTTCGTGCGGCCTTCGGTGAAAATCTGCGTCATCTGCTCATCCGTAAGAGCAATGCCCGCTACGGTATGGAACTGGCTGTAGCCGCATTCGCAGAGGTAACGCCATTTGTCCCTTTTCATGAGCTGCCCGCACTTGGGACATTTCACCGTGGTTTCCTTCGGTTCTTCCTTTTCCGGGAAATCGAAAACCACCTTTTTTTCTTCGTCCAGCTTCAGCGCCGCCTCAAACATCATGCCGGTTTTGGCGACAAAGCCATGGATGGGAGAGGTTTTGCCGTTCTGCAAAAGCTCCTTCACCGAAGCTTCCTTTAATTTCACACCGGCAATTTTGCCGATGGAAAACCGGCAGCTTTCGGGATTGTTTTTGTCATATGCCGCACAGCCGTAGCCGAAGGGCGTCTGGACAATGTCACCGCCGCATAAGGGGCAGACCACATCCTTTACCTTCTTCGCTTCCACATGTTCAAAGTCAAACTGTATTTTAGCACTTCCTTCTTCTTTTACAAGTTCTAAGCAGGCATCGAATTTTTTGCCGGACTTTCCTTTGAAACCGCGGATGGTACCGGTCTTTCCGGTGGTAAGAAGCTCCCGCACATTGCTTTCCGTGAGGTCTTTTTCCGCAATCCTGCCGATGGCAAAGCTGCAGCCTTCCTTTCCGTCCCGGCTTCTGTTGGCACAGGCATAACCGAAGGGCGCCACCAGTATTTCACCGCCGCATAAGGGGCAGACCGCATCCTTCACCTTCTTGGCTTCCACATGCTCAAAGTCAAACTTTAGCTTCTTTCTGCCGTCCTCTTCCGTAAGGGTCAGCACCGCATCGAATTTTTTGCCGTTCTTGGACTTAAATCCCCGGAGTGTCTGGGTGTGTCCGTTCTTTATAAGTTCCGTTACATCCTGCTTCGAGAGCTGCTTCTCGGCAATCTTTCCGATGGAAAAATAACATGCCTCCGGGTTTTCCCGGTGTCTGCGGCAGGTGTAGCCGTAAGGCATGATTTCTATGGACTCTCCGCAGACCGGACAGGCAACGCCTTCCAGCACGTCCGGCACATTGCCGGAAAAATCAAACTGGATGGAGGGTATGCCGTTCTCATCCTTTTTATAGATAAGGGCTGCGGAAAATTTCTTCTTTAACTTGGAAACAAAGCCGTTTAAGATTTCCGTCTTTCCTTCCGTTAAAAGCTTCGTTACCTCTTCTTCCGTCAAATCCCTGCCGGCAATGGTGCCGATAGAAAATTTGCAGCCGTTTGTCCGGTAATTGCTGCAGCCGTAACCGAAGGGTGTGGTTTCCACTTCCCCGTCGCATAAGGGACATTTGATACCCAGCTTTTTCCTGGCGGCAGCGCCTCTTGACTCCCTGCCGGTAAGGGGCTGTATCCTCTTAATCAGTTCCTGCTTCCTATCGGTCTGCGCCATGGAAAGGGTTTCCCTACGGATAAAATCCTCTAACTTTGCCCGGTACTCACCCATATCCACGGTGCCCCTGGTGATGCCGTCCAGTCCCTTTTCCCAGGATGCCGTCATCTTGGGGTTTAACAGCTCCGGTACCGTCATGCTGACGGTTTCAAAAATCATTTCTCCCAGCATGGTAGGCGTCAGTACCTGGGATTTACGGTTCAGGTTAAGATACCCTACCCGCACCAGCTTCTTGATAATCTCCGCTCTGGTTGCGGAGGTGCCGATGCCGGAGCCCTTAATCTGGGCACGCAGTTCTTCGTCCTCAATAAGCTGTCCCGCATTTTCCATGGCAAGCACCATGGAACCGGAGGTATACCGCTTGGGCGGCGAGGTCTTGCCCTCTTTAATGTCCATGCCCTTCACGGGCACTACATCGTTTTCCGACAACTTTTCTATCATGGCAAGAAGCATTTTCGCATTGGTGCCTTCTTCCTTTTCACCGCCGTCCTCGTCCTTCTCTTCCGCCGCTTCTTTTCCTAAAACGCAAAGATAACCGGGGGACTTTAAGATTTTACCGCCGGCAAAGAAAGACTCCTTTTCTATTTTGGCAATGAATTTCACAGTCTGGTATTCCGCAGGCGGGTAAAAAATGCTTAAGAAACGTCTCACAATCAGGTCATACACCTGTCTGTGCAGACCGTTTACGGAATTTAATTCCGTAAGCTGTCCCGTGGGAATAATGGCATAATGGTCGGTAATCTTGGAGTCATCCGTATATGCCGATCTGCCGATACTCCGGTACGTGCCGCTCTGCATAATGGCATTGACAAATTGGCTGACCGGCTCATACCCTTTTAGCCTGCTTACGTTTTTGCTGATTTCCTTTGCCACGGCACTCGACAGTACACGGGCGTCCGTTCTGGGGTATGTGGTCAGCTTCTTTTCGTATAAATCCTGTGCAATCTGCAGGGTTTCGTCCGGGCTTATCTTAAACCGCTTGGCGCACTCCGCCTGCAGCTCCGCTAAGTTAAACAAAAGCGGCGCTTTCTTTTTGCTGATGCCCTTTTCAACGGAGGATACCCGGGCTTCTTTCCCGGCAAGGCTTTCCAAAAAGGCCTTAGCATCCTCTTCCTTTGCAAAACCGTTTTCCTTATATAAAAGCGGGGAGACATAGTACGCCGACTCCTCCGTGGTCTTCCATTCCGCTTCGATTTCCGCATCCGTAAATTTTCCCACAATGCGGTAAAATGGGGTTTCAATAAAGTTGCGGATTTCCCGCTCCCTGATAACCACCATTCCCAAAACACAGGTCATAACTCTGCCGACCGCTATGGCGGTGTAGCTTTTCGTCCCCGCCGCATCGTTTAAGAGATTGCCGTATTTCACGGACATGGCTCTGGAAAAATTGATGCCCATGGCATAGTCTTCAATGGTGCGCATGATGCCGGATTTGCCTAAATTGGCATATTCCCACATGGGCTTTGCCTCTTTGATGCCGCGCAGGATTTCCTCCTCCGTCTGGGAGTCAATCCACACACGCAGCTCCTGCATGCCTTCTCTTACGCCGCCGAAGTTACGGATGTTTTCCTCAATGGTCTGTCCTTCTTTTCCGGCATCCCCCGCCCAGTAAACGGTATCAATATCCTCTCTGTGAAGCATTTTATGCACCACATCGTACTGACCGCTGACGCTTTTAATCACACCGTATTTATAGTCCTTCGGCAGAAACGGCAAATCCTCTAATTTCCACTTTTTATATTTACTGTCGTATTCTTCGGGATATACCATCTCCACCAGATGCCCCACGCACCAGGTAATCACGTAGGACTCGTTTTCCAGATATCCGTTCTGTCTGCCGGATACCTTTAAGATTTTGGCAAATTCCTGCGCCACGGATGGTTTCTCCGTTATAATCAATGCTTTTCCCAAACTTATTCTCCTAAATTCACCAGTCTGATGTTCTTTTTCACCCTTGCCTCCAGCAGGAGTTTTCCATCAAAACGGTCTATTCCAAACAAATAGATATAGCTGTAGGCAATTTTTGCCTGTTTTGCCGCTAAAAGCAGCTCTTCGTAAAGTTCATAGGTGACCATGGGCATAAAGAAGCAGGCTCCGATTAAGCAGTTCCCTCCTTCTGTGCTGCCAACAATGTCCACACAGCCCTGCTTGCCAATCCATTCGCCGATTTTCGTTAAAGCAAACGGCAGCTTTCCCGCCGTATTTTCCCCTTCCATATACTCCCGGCAGATTTCCTTAAAATGCACATCCACAAATGCCCGGAAATCCTTTTCGATATATTTCTCATAAAATGCTTTCCCATTCAAAAGTTCCGCATCGCTTGCGTGTGGATATACAAAACGGTAATAAAAATCCACCAGGTGGCTTTTTATCCGGTAATAGCCTTTTTTCGTGTTGGCATGTCCTTCCGTATCAAAAGAAAACACCTTTTCCACTAATTCCAGTTCCATCAGACTCTTTAAGTACACACTGATTTTCGCTCTGGAAAATCCGGTATGCGAATAGAGCTCCTGTAAGGTATTCCGCCCTTCCGCAAGCCCGGTCAGAATCGTATTGTATACTGCCGTTTCTCGCAGCTCCTCTGACACCTCACTCATCGCCTCTCTTAAGAAAAAGCCGTCCGTATCAAGCATGTTCCGTACAACATTTTCCTTGACGGAAAGTTTGGTGTCAATGTGCTTCCAGAGTCCCGGCAGTCCGTCCAGCAATGCATACAGACAGATGCACTGCTTCAGGTCGTATGCCGGAAAATACTGCCGCAGATCCGTAAAACGTAATTTGCGCAGTTTAAGAAGACCGCGCAATCCATGAGCAGCCTCTCCCATCTTTTTTATCATATTGTTTTCCACAAAACAGACCGATGAAGAACACAGGACAACCAGAAATTCTTCTTTTGACGGGTTCTTCAAGAATTGATACAAAGAAGGAAAGAATGTGGAATCGGCTTTTAAGATGTTCTGGAATTCATCGATGACAAGAACCCTTTTTCCGCTTCCCGCATGTTGTATAGAATAAAAAATATCTTCGTAGGAAAGGCATCCGCCACTTACACCGTAGTAAGCCTTCAGCTCCTCTCCCCACCGGTAAATCTGTTCCCGTTCCGAGCAGGACCTTGCCAGATAATAAACATGAGGCTTATCCTGGACAAACTCCCGGATTAAAGAGGTTTTGCCAATGCCCTTCTGTCCGTAAACCACCACCATGCCGCTTCCCGGGCGGTTATAATACTGATTTAATTGTGCAGCTTCCATACCCCTGTTAAGCAGCATAGATTATTTACCCTCTCGTTTTGCCATTTCCTGTAACAGCTTTTCCAGATCATCCCCGGGCATGGGTTTTCCTAAATAATAGCCCTGGATAATATGGCAGCCGATTTCTTTCATGTAATTAAGCTGTTCTTCTTCCTCCACACCCTCTGCAATGGTCTCGTAGCCTAACTTGTTTACCATGGTAATCACGGACTCCATGATAATGCGGGTGGAACGGTCCGTCATGACTCTGTCCACAAAGCTCTTGTCGATTTTCAAAGTGTCTATGGGCAGACCGTTTAAGTAAGACAGGGAAGAATAACCGGTTCCGAAATCATCCAGGGAAATACGGATACCATATTCCCTGAGCTGCATAAGCTTACCCTTTACATCTGCAAAATCGTCAATCAGGACGCTCTCCGTGATTTCAATTTCGATTTCCTTCGGGTCCACTCCGTACGTGTGAATGATTTCCATCAGTTTATTTACAAAATCCTTGCGTTTATACTGTACCGCAGAAATATTGATGGACATAATCATGGAAACGCCGTACTCGGCTCTCCACCTTGCATACTGCCGTATGCTTTCTTCAATAACCCAGCCGCCAATGGGTATAATGGCGCCGTTCTTTTCCGCAATGGGAATGAAAACGGACGGGCTGATCATTTTATTTTCCTGATTTCTCCAGCGGATAAGCGCTTCCACGCCGCGGAGCTTTTCTCCGTCCGTGTAATACTGCGGCTGGAAATACAGACAGAAATTCTTGTTGAATATAGCTTCCTTTAACTGATTTTCGATGTTTGCCTTCTGTAAAAAATCCTGCAGAATAGGTGCATCAAAATACTGGATGGAGGATTTACCGCCGGATTTTGCCTTGAACATGACAATTTCCGCACAGTTAATCAGCTCTAAAACGGACTGGGAGGCTTCCGGATACTCTGCCACACCAATACTGACGGTCAGATGAATGTCCGTGCCGTCACTAAGTACAAAGCCCTTTGCCATCCTCTCCTGAATTTTATGATAAATACTCTCTACACTTCTGTCCCCCACAGGATCATAGACAGCCATACAGAAAATATCACTGTTCATGTGGCAGGTAATGCATTTATCACTGGAAAATATCCCTAAGAACTGTCCGCACTGCTGGATAACTTCGTCGCCTACCAGCATGCCGAGACCGTCGTTGATTTTCCGAAAGTCGTCAATGTCCACAATAAGAACACTGACGATTACCTGTTCCATTTCCGCTTTTTTTACCATGTCGCCCAGAAGCTTTACAAAATAGTTGCGGTTGTAAAGAGCAGTCTGGTTGTCGTAATAAGACAGGTATTCCAGTTCTTCCTGCTGGTTTTTAAAACGGGTAATATCCTTTATGCAGATCATTTTATCCACCGGATTTTTTTCTTTGTCGTAAAGGACCCTGCTCTCAAAGGAAAGCCAGGTTCTTCCGTTGTTTAAGCGGCATTCCGCAAAATCACGTTCTTCTCCGTTGTCTTCCGGGAAAAGGGCATTTTTAAGAGAGGGTCTTTCCTCTTCCGGCACTTCCCTTAAAAGAAGGGTCAGCTCCTCCCCGGATTTTACCATGTAGGGAAAAGCAGCGTCCCAGTTGCCGATGGTAATGACCTCGTCCTTCTTAAAATTGTAATATAAAAAGGCATTATGTGAGGTGTCACAAACCATCCGGAACAGTTTATCCTGTCCCGGATATTCCTCATTTTTTGTGTTCAGGAACTCGGTCTGCTTCTCCTTAATCATAATGCCTCCCCTAAGTTACGTTTTATTTTTTGGTGATATAACCCTGTGCCTTTAACAGTTCTGCACAGAGAACGGCTCCGCCTGCGGCGCCTCTTACGGTATTGTGGGAAAGTCCTACGAACTTCCAGTCGTATACGGTATCTTCACGAAGTCTGCCTACGCTGATGCCCATACCGTTTTCAAAATCCACATCCAGTGCTACCTGGGGACGATTGTCCTCTTCCAGATACTGGATGAACTGCTTCGGTGCGCTGGGAAGTGCAAGCTCCTGGGGAAGTCCCTTGAAGTTTACCAGCTTCTCGATTAACTGCTCTTTGGTGGGTTTCTTCTTAAATTTAACAAATACGGCTGCGGTGTGTCCGTTAAGTACCGGTACACGGATGCACTGGCAGGTAATAACGGGGCTCTCTGCCGGTACGATAACGCCGTCTTTGATTTCACCCCAGATTCTTAAGGGCTCCTTCTCGGACTTTTCTTCTTCACCGCCGATGTAAGGAATAATGTTTCCTACCATTTCCGGCCAGTCCTTAAAGGTCTTTCCGGCGCCGGAGATTGCCTGATAAGTGGTAGCCACTACTTCATAAGGTTCAAATTCCTTCCATGCGGTAAGAACCGGTGCGTAGCTCTGGATGGAGCAGTTGGGTTTTACGGCTACAAAGCCTCTCTCGGTACCCAGTCTCTTCTTCTGGAATTCAATAACCTTCATATGCTCCGGGTTGATTTCTGGAACCACCATGGGAACATCCGGTGTCCATCTGTGTGCGCTGTTATTGGAAACAACAGGGGTTTCGGTCTTGGCATAAGCCTCTTCAATCGCCTTGATTTCTTCTTTGGTCATGTCTACGGCGCTGAATACGAAATCCACCTGTGATGCTACTTTTTCTACTTCATTGACATTCATAACCATGATCTTCTTCACGGCTTCGGGCATGGGAGTGGTCATTTTCCAACGGTCTCCGACTGCCTCCTCGTATGTCTTTCCTGCTGAACGGGGGCTTGCTGCAATGGTGGTTACTTCAAACCAGGGATGATTTTCCAGAAGAGAAATAAATCTCTGTCCCACCATACCGGTTCCGCCTAAAATACCTACTTTCAGTTTCTCGCTCATAATAGTCTCCTCTTCTTGTTTATTTAAATTTAAATAAAAAACGTATTTATGCCTCTTCGAGGTACTTCCGGTTCAGGGCAATGACATCCTTCATCATGGAAGGTCCCGGTGCGCCGAAAGTCAGTCTCTTCTCCACACAGGTCTTTAAGCTGATGGCATCGTACACATCCGGCTCGAATTTGTCGCTGAAGTTGCGGAGCTCGTCAATGCTCAGTTCGTCAATGCTCTTGTTTTTATCGATGCAGTACAGCACCAGTCTGCCGATAATACCGTGGGCATCCCGGAAAGGTACGCCGTGGTTTACTAAATAGTCGGCTGCATCCGTCGCATTGGTAAAGCCCTTTACCGCACTGCGTTCCATGGTGTCCTTCTTAAACTTCATGGTAGCCAGCATGCCGGTAAACAGTTCCAGACAGTTTTCCACGGTACGGATGGCATCGAAAGTCAGTTCCTTATCCTCCTGCATATCTTTATTATATGCTAAAGGAAGACCCTTCATGGTAGTAAGCAAGGACATCAGCGCTCCGTATACTCGGCCTGTTTTGCCTCTTACCAGTTCCGCAATGTCGGGGTTTTTCTTCTGTGGCATGATGCTGCTTCCGGTGGAATAGGCATCATCGATTTCCACAAAGCCGTATTCGTTGGAATTCCAGATAATGATTTCCTCGGAAAAACGGGATAAATGCATCATAATGGTGGAAAGCGCCGCCAGGTATTCAATCAGGTAATCTCTGTCGGAAACGGAATCCATGCTGTTTAAGGTGGGTCCCTCAAAGCCAAGCAGGGATGCGGTATAATTTCTGTCTAAAGGATAGGTGGTGCCTGCCAGCGCGCCTGCGCCCAGCGGGCAGTAATTCATGCGGGCATAAATATCCTTTAAGCGGAGTCTGTCCCGCTTGAACATTTCAAAATAAGCGCCGTAGTGATGCGCCAGGGTAACCGGCTGTGCCTTCTGCAAATGGGTGAAACCGGGCATGTATGTCTCCAGATTTTCCTCCATGGTATGTAAGATAACGTGCAGAAGCTCTTTTAAGCGGTTGTCCGTTTCCACGACATGGGCTCTTGTATAAAGTCTCATGTCCAGCGCCACCTGGTCGTTGCGGCTGCGTCCCGTATGCAGCTTCTTTCCGGTATCACCAATACGCTCTATCAGGGTAGCCTCCACAAAGCTGTGGATGTCCTCCTGCGTTTCGTCTATGGCAAGCTTTCCTGCCTCTACGTCCTCCCTGATGCCTGCCAGGCCCTTTACAATGGCATCCTTCTCTTCTACGGTGAGAATGCCCTGTTTTCCAAGCATAACGGCATGTGCAATGCTTCCTTCCACGTCCTGGGTAAAGAGATTTTTGTCAAAGGAAATGGATGCATTAAAATCAAATACTTTCTGTTCGGTGGCTTTGGTAAAACGTCCGCCCCATAACTGTGCCATAGATTTGTCCTCCGCAAATAAAATCTAAACTTGATAGTACCATAATTTTGCATTTTATGCAATAACCTTACACCCTTTCCCTTTGCGTACATAAAATAAGAATAAAAACAAAGAGGATGATAGCTATGCCAAAGCCTCTGCTGGAAGCAAAAAATATCTGTTATTCCTACCACAGTCTGCAGGGGGAAACACCGGCGCTTAAGGATGTCAGCTTCTCCATAAATTCCGGTGAATTTGTCGCCATGGTAGGCCCCAGCGGCTGCGGAAAATCCACACTTCTGTCCGTTATCTACGGGCTTTTAAGGCCGGAAAGCGGGGAAATCATTTTCCATTCGGACGATGTTTCTGGAAAAGCGCCGAAAATCGGGTATATGCTGCAGCGCGACCACCTTTTGGAATGGCGCAGTGTCTACGAAAATGCTGTACTGGGACTGGAAATCACCGGCAGACGGACGCCGGAAAACACCTCCGCCGTCCTGCAGATGATGCAGGATTACGGTTTGTACCGCTTTAAGGACAAAAAGCCCAGCGAACTGTCCGGCGGCATGAAGCAGCGCGCCGCTTTAATCCGTACCCTTGCCTTAAATCCGGAGCTTCTGCTTTTAGATGAGCCCTTCAGTGCCTTAGACTATCAGACAAGACTTATGGTTTCCGCCGATATCTGCGAGATTATCCGCAGTAAAAAGAAAACCGCGCTGCTTATTACCCACGACCTTTCCGAGGCCATCAGTTTAGCCGACCGGGTACTGATTTTGGGACGCCGTCCCACTACGGTCCGCTTCGACATTCCCATTCATCTTACCCTGACCGACCACACCCCGTTAGCTGCCAGAAATGCTCCTGAATTCAAATATTATTTCAATTTATTATGGGAGGCGATGACAGATGAAACCTGAAGCCGCACGCACACAGCATTCCGCACAGGAAGCCTATGTGAAGGAGCACAAACGATACCACAATAAAATTACCCTGTGCCGCCTTGCGATCTTTCTTTTATTTTTAGCTGTCTGGGAGCTTGCCGCAGACCTTAAGTGGATAGACGCCTTTTTCTTTTCCAGCCCCTCCCGGGTGCTTACCTGCCTGGTGGAGCTGGTTACAGAAAAAAATCTCTTTCTCCACATCGGCATCACGCTCTATGAAACCATTATCAGCTTTTTACTTGTATTTTTCTTCGGCATGCTGACCGCTACCCTGCTCTGGTACTCGGAGGGCATCTCGGAAATCCTCGAGCCGTATCTGGTTGTCTTAAACAGCCTGCCGAAATCCGCACTTGCTCCTCTTTTTATCGTATGGCTGGGCACCGGCAGTCTTACCATCGTGGTTGCGGGTATCTCCGTTGCCGTGTTCGGCTCCATCATCAGCCTGTATACCGGTTTTAAGAGCGTGGATGCGGAAAAAATCACCCTGATTTACACCCTCGGCGGCAGTAAAAAGGATGCCTTTACAAAAGTGGTTCTGCCCGCCAGTATTCCTACGGTTTTAAGCACCATGAAGGTGAACATCGGTCTTGCCCTTGTCGGCGTCATTATCGGCGAATTTCTGGCTGCCAGACGCGGACTCGGCTATTTAATCATCTACAGTTCCCAGGTGTTTCAGATGCACATGGTTATCACCGCTATTATTCTTCTCTGCCTCATTGCCATGGGGCTGTATCTATCCATCGGCTATGCCGAGCACTTCTATAAAAAGAAAACCGGAATCAAATAATTCCGGTTTACATAAAATTTGTGGTTGCTTTTTTTCCGTTTACCAAGTATAATAATTTTTGTTGTATTTCTGCTGAAATAGCTCAGTTGGTAGAGCACTTCACTCGTAATGAAGGGGTCGTGGGTTCGAGTCCCATTTTCAGCTTAAAAAAAGATGCTTTCCGGCATCTTTTTTTTGTTGCAAAAACTCCGGCATCTGTCCGCCGGAGTCTTTTATTGTTTATTTCTGATGTACGTCAATCTGCGGGAAGGGAATGGAAATACCGGCTTCATCCAGGGTGTATTTCACCCGTTCCGTCAGTCTCCACCTGGTCTTCCAGTAATCCTCCTGCTTTACCCAGCAGCGCAGGCAGAGCTTCACGGCAGAATCACCCAGTTCGTCCACATAGACAAACATCTCTTCTTTTTTAAGGGTAGCCGGGTCTTCCTTCAACAGATCCGTCAGCACCTTCTTGGCTTCCCTTAAGTCTGTGTCGTAGGCAACGCCCACCGGCACATCCAGACGTCTCTTCGCTTTTTCCGTCACATTGGTCATACTGGTATTTGCCAGTGTACCGTTGGGAAGAATAATCACCTTATTGTCATAGGTAGTAAGCTTGGTGTAAAAAAGCTGGATTTCCGTTACGGTTCCCTCGTTTCCCTTGTTGTCCTCCACAATGTAATCTCCCACCTTAAAGGGCTTTAAGAGCAAAATCAGCACACCGCCTGCGAAATTGGACAAACTGCCCTGAATGGCAAGACCGATTGCCACACCGGCGGAACCGAGCACTGCCACGATGCTGGCGGCATCCACGCCGAAGCTGCCCGCAATGAGGAATACCAGAAGCATATATAATGCCACTTTCACAAAAGAGTCCGTAAACTGGATGACTCCCACATCCGCTTTTGCCTTTGTCATGGACTTCTTTACGATTCTGCGCACTAACTTGATAATCTGGGCTCCAATCATAAAGGCAAGGATGGCAAGCACAATGCGGATACCTAAAGAAAGTGCCTTTTCCGGCAGGGTTTCAAAGAATTTTTCAAAAAAGGATGCCTGCTTCGTAACCTGCTGCCACTCATCCTCCAGTGTGGCAGTAAGACAAATTCCTGTCATCGTATTCATATCCGTTCAAACCTTTCTGTTATCTGTCTTTTTCTCCGGTCTTATTTGCCGGACGGAACTCCAAAATACTTACGGACAAAGGAGCCAGGGTAATGGATACGGAGTAGGGTCTGTCGTCCCATTCCTTCTTTACCGCTCTCTTGGCGCGCTTGTTTACCATGCCGCTGCCGCCGAATTCCTCTGCATCCGTATTTAATATTTCCTTATAGCTGCCCTCATACGGCACGCCGATTTTAACCTGTTTTTCCACGCCGGAGAAATTGGCTGCCACCACAAGAAGACTTTCCTTCTTTCTGGTTCTTCTCATAAAGGTAAGCAGATTTTCCGCACTGTTTATGCTGTTAATCCAGGCAAAGCCTTCCGGCTTGTCGTCCCACTCATACAGGGCGGGCTTTGTGGTGTAGAGTTCATTTAATTTTTTCACCAGCGCTGCCATGCCTTTGTGGTCAGGATATTTTAACAGCTCCCATTCCGTCTGGCGCATCTCGTTCCATTCGGAAAATTCGCCGATATCCTGTCCCATAAATAAAAGCTTTCTGCCGGGATGGGTGAACATATACGCATAGGTCAGACGTAGGTTGGCAAATTTCTGCTCCCGCTCTCCGGGCATTTTGCCCAGCATGGAGGACTTGCCGTGTACGGCTTCGTCATGGGAGAATACCAGCATGAACTTTTCACTGTATGCATAAATCATGCTGAAGGTCAGTTCGCTGTGATGATGGCTTCTGAAATACGGGTCATACTTGATATAATCCAGATAATCGTTCATCCAGCCCATATTCCACTTCAGATCAAAGCCCAGTCCGCCGTCTTCAAGGCTGCCCGTTACCATGGGCCATGCCGTGCTTTCCTCCGCGATGCGCAATACACCGGGATTTCGCTTGCCCATCATGGAATTTAAGTGCTTAATCAGCTCCACTGCCTCTAAGTTTTCATTGCCGCCGTAAATATTTGCCGTCCATTCACCCGGATTTCTGCCGTAATCCAGATACAGCATGGAAGCCACCGCATCCATACGGATACCGTCCGCATGGAATTTCTCCACCCAGAACAGCGCATTGGCAATCAGATAGTTGGAAACCTCCGGCCTGCCGTAGTCAAATACCAGAGTACCCCAGTGTGGATGGGATCGTCTCTGTTCGTCCGGGTTCTCATACAGGCAGGTGCCGTCAAAAGAAGACAGCCCGTAAATATCTCTCGGGAAGTGTGCCGGTACCCAGTCCAGAATCACGCCGATGCCCGCTTTGTGCAGCTCGTTCACAAAATACATGAAGTCCTCGGGCGTGCCGTATCTGGCGGTCGGCGCATAATAACCGATAACCTGATAGCCCCAGGAAGCATCTAAGGGATGCTCCATAACCGGCATCAGCTCCACATGGGTATAGCCCATTTCCTTTACATAGGGAATCAGCTTGTCCGCAATTTCCCGGTAATTGGCATATTCTTCGTCATCCTTGGGTGCAAGGAAGCTGCCCAGATACAGTTCGTATACACTGATGGGCGCATTTTCCTTCTGGAAGGTCTTTCTCTTTTTGATAAACTCTTTATCTTCCCACTTAAAGTTCCGCAAATCCGCTACCACCGATGCCGTTTCCGGACGGAGCTGCGCCGCATTGCCGTAAGGATCGGCTTTCAGATACGTCAGTCCGGTTTTCAATTTAATTTCGTATTTGTAGTTATCCCCCGCCTTTACGCCCGGGATAAAGATTTCAAAAATACCGCTGGGAAGCTTTCTCATCTGGTGCACTCTGCCGTCCCAGTGATTGAAATCACCCACAGTGCTCACACGCAGGGCATTCGGTGCCCACACGGCAAAATACACGCCGTCTTCTCCGTCTAAGTTCAGGGGATGGGCGCCTAACTTTTCATAAACCGTATAATGTACGCCCATTGCGAATTTTTCCTCATCCTCCGCCGTAATCAGACATTCATGGCGATAGGCATCCTGCATGGTTTCCACACTGCCGTTTTCATAGGACACAATGTACCGGTACGCTCCCACATTCTTGACAGGCAGCCTGACTGCAAAAAATCCGTCGTCGTCCGCAAGCTCCATTTCTTTTTCCGCCATATCCTTTGTAAGCTGCACGGTCACCTTTTGTGCTCCCGGGAAAAATGCCTGAATCAGCGTGCCGTTGCCCTGTACATGCGGTCCCAGTATTGCATGCGGGTCCTGCGACTCCGAATAAATAATCTCCTCTATCACAGGCCAGTTCATCATTTTATATAATTTCTTTGTCATATTGCCCCTCCCAGGTAAGTATTCTAAAAAGTATGTATAAACAGTCCGCTTCTTAACTTCGGCTCAAACCAGGTGGATTTGGGCGGCATGAGCAGTCCTGCATCCGCTACGGAAAACAGCTCCCCAATAGATGTGGGATACATGGAAAATGCCACTCTGCAGTCGCTTTCCGTACGTTTCTTTAACTCTTTCAGTCCCCGGATGCCTCCTACGAAATCTATCCGTTTGTCGGTCTTGGGGTCCCCGATACCGAGTATGGGGGAAAGCAGATAGTCCTGCAGCAGGGAAACATCCAGTCCCTTCACCGGGTCATCGCTTTGGTACTCTTCTTTTACGGTAAGAAGATAGCCCTTTCCGTCCAGATACATGCCCACTTCGCCTTTTTCTGCCGGTTTCACCGGTTCCGCGCCTTTTTCTTCCACGGTAAAGCTTTTTTCAACAGCGGAAAGAAAGGCTTCCGGGGTAAGACCGTTTAAGTCCTTCACCACACGGTTGTAATCCATAATCATCAGTTCACTGTCGGGAAACACTACGGAAAGAAAATAATTGAACTCCTCTTCACCGGTGTAATCCGGGTGTTCGGCTCTTCTTTTTAAGCCCACCTTTACAGCGGAAGCCGCCCTGTGATGGCCGTCCGCAATATAAAGGCTGTCCATCTCCTTAAAAATCCGGGCTATTTCCTCCTGCATGACTTCATCCGCAATCCGGTATACCCTGTGGGTAATGCCGTCCTCTGCGGTAAAATCATAAAGGGGCTTTTCTTCTTTTCCTTTTTTAATCAGCGCCTGCAAATCCGCTCTGTCCCGGTATGCCAGAAAGATGGGACCGGTCTGGGCGCTTAAGGTATCCACATGGCGGATACGGTCTTCCTCTTTATCCGCGCGGGTATTTTCATGCTTTTTAATGACATTTCTGCAATAGTCATCAATGGAAGCACAGCCTACCACACCGGTCTGGCTTCTGCCGTTCATCACAAGCTCATACAGATAAAAACAGGGCTTGTCCTCTGTTATATATTCGCCCTTCTCCACCTGTTCGGTAAGAAGCTCCTTCGCTCTCTTGTACACCCTTTCATCATAGGTATCCACGTCATCCGGTAAAGTGGTCTCCGCACGGTCAATCCTAAGAAACGAATGAGGTGCATCCTTTACCGCCTCCTTTGCTTCTTTCCGGTTATATACATCATACGGCAATGCCGCTATCTTTTCCGCCATACCGTCGGCAGGACGCAGCGCCGCAAAAGGTCTTATTGTCGCCATCAGCCATTCCTCCTACTGTTTAATACCTTTATTTTAGCAAAAATACCTATACACCACAAGACAATGTATGATAAAATATCGGGGAAAAGAGGTGAAATCAATGACCGCAGATGACAGAAAATTTTTATCCCGCATCAATAAATATAAAGAAAATCTGAAAAAAGACATGGGACCCCAAAAGGTACAGATGCCTGCGCAGCTTTTGGACAAGCTCCGTCCCATTATGGAGGAAATCGCTGCCGAACAGGGTGTTTCCGTAGAAGACGTACTGGTCCGCTACATGGATTTGCAGAGCGAGGCAGCTCTTCTTTCCAACAATACCGTATTAAAAGGCATCGACGGCATAGGTTCCGACGGCAATCCTTTTTTATTTAACTGAAAAAAACCTCAGGTACTTTTTGCACCTGAGGTTTTTGCTTTTTCATGTTTTGTACTGTCTATAACTTATAACCGTTTCCTTATTTCACTACTCTTACACGGAATACACCGTCAATTGCGCCGAGACTGTCCACAATGTCCTTGGTAGGCGTGCTCTCCACATCAATCATGGTATAAGCCACTTCTCCTCTGGATTTGTTGGTCATATCGGTAATGTTGATGCCGTTGTCGCCTAAGCAGGAGGTGAACTTACCGATCATGTTGGCAATGTTCTTGTGGAAGATAGCAATTCTTCCTGCCTGTGCGCAGACACCCATATCGCAGTTGGGATAGTTTACACTGTTGCGGATGTTGCCGTTTTCCAGATAATCCATCATTTCCTGTACTGCCATTACCGCACAGTTATCCTCGGACTCTTCGGTGGAAGCGCCCAGGTGCGGAATGACGATGCAGCCCTTTTTTCCTGCTGTGGTGGCATTGGGGAAATCGGATACATACCTGCGTACCTTGCCGCTTTCGATGGCGTCCAGCACGTCCTGCTCGTTTGCCAGAAGGTCTCTTGCAAAGTTAAGGAGAATAACGCCGTCCTTCATCATACCGATGGCTTCTTTGTTGATCATGCCCTTTGTGGAATCTAACAGAGGCACATGAATGGTAATAAAATCACAGTTTTTGTAAATTTCCTCCACATTCAGCACATGCTTTACATCTCTGCTTAAGCTCCATGCTGCGTTTACGGAAAGGTAAGGGTCATAGCCGTATACTTCCATGCCGAAATGTCTGGCAGTATTGGCTACCTTAACGCCGATGGCGCCAAGTCCGATAACACCTAATTTCTTGCCGGCAAGCTCGGTACCCGCAAAATTCTTCTTTTCTTTTTCGGCAGTCTTTGCAATATTTTCATCGGAAGCATTTTCCTTTACCCATTCGATACCGCCTACTACATCTCTGGCTGCAAGCAGCATGCCCGCAAAAACCAGTTCTTTTACGCCGTTGGCATTGGCACCGGGTGTGTTGAATACCACGATACCCTTTTCCGCACATTTGTCCAGGGGAATGTTGTTGACACCGGCTCCGGCTCTTGCTACGGCAAGCAGACTGTCGGGAAGCTCCATCTCATGCATGGAAGCGCTTCTTACGAGAACGCCTTCCGCACTGTTAATATCCTCTGTCTTTGCATAATCTGTGCTGAAATTATCAAGACCCACTTTGGAAATGGGATTTAAGCAATAATACTGAAACATTTTTCTATCCAGACCTTTCTCAATTAGGCATTGTTTTTTTCAAATTCTTTCATGAACTCTACAAGCTTCTCCACGCCTTCAATGGGCATTGCATTGTAGATGCTTGCACGCATACCGCCGACGGTTCTGTGTCCCTTTAAGTTAACAAAGCCGGCTTCGGTTGCTTCCTTCACGAATTTGGCATCCAGTTCTTCGCTTCCCGTTACAAAAGGAACGTTCATTAAGGAACGGTCTTCTTTTCTGACAGTGCCCTTGAAGAGCTTGCTTTCGTCTAAGAAATCATACAGAACCTTGGCTTTCTTTTCGTTGTATTCCTTCATGGCTGCAAGGCCGCCGCGCTTCTTTAACCACTTGAATACCTTACCGCAGATATAAATGCCGTATGCAGGCGGTGTGTTGTACATGGAACCGTTGTCTGCATGAATTTTATACTTGAACATGGTCGGTGTGCCGGGCAGAACGTCCTCGGTAATCAGATCTTCCCTGATGATAACGATAACCACACCTGCCGGTCCGATGTTCTTCTGGACACCGCCGTAGATAACACCGTATTTGGTTACGTCCACGGGCTCGGATAAGAAGCAGGAAGACACATCTGCTACCAGGGGCTTACCCTTGGTATTGGGAAGGGTCTTGAACTTGGTTCCGTAAATGGTATTGTTTTCACAGATATAAACGTAGTCCGCATCTTCGCTGATGGGTAAATCGGAGCAATCCGGTATGTAAGAGAAGGTCTTGTCTTCACTGGATGCAATCTTGTTGGCTTTGCCGTAAATACCTGCTTCCTGGTATGCCTTCTTTGCCCACTGGCCGGTTACAATATAATCAGCAACCTTGTTCTTCATCAGATTCATGGGAATCATGGCGAACTGTGAACTTGCACCGCCCTGTAAAAAGAGCACTTTATAATTATCCGGAATATTCATCAGGTCTCTTAAATCAGCTTCAGCTTCCTTGATGATTTTCTCATAGGTTTTAGATCGATGGCTCATTTCCATCACGGACATGCCACTGCCCTGATAATCTAACATTTCATCTGCTGCTTCCTGTAACACTTCTTCCGGTAATACTGCCGGACCTGCTGAAAAATTGTAAACTCGCACGGTTACTACCTCCTCATTTTATGTAAATGGCTTTCTGTATAAAAATACACATCAGCATTTCCTTATTGTAAACTTTTCGGACGCTTTAGTCAACTGCATGGATAAATTATTTTCCAAAATCAGTAAAACATTACCACGGGTGTGCCGATTACCACCATGTCGTAAAGCTCGCCCGCTTTGTCCTTCGGTATATTAATGCAGCCGTGGGAACCGCTTTTTAAGTAAATTTCCCCGCCGAATTCCCTCCGCCAGGTGGCATCATGCAGACCGATATTGCCGTTGACCGGCATCCAGTAATTCACCGGTGTGGCGTATCCCGGACCTCGTAAGGTGCGGTTTTTCTGCTTGCCGTACACGTAATTTACGCCCGCCGGGGTGTCCCACTTCCGGCTCATGTTGCCGGTTACCACATCCGTTTCCAGCTTTAAGACGCCATCCTCATAATAATACAGCTTCTGTTCTCCCATATCCACTTCCACATAGGTGGTAAGCAGGTCCTTCTTTCCTCTCACATACGCCTGTTTCTTATAAGAAGGGATATGCTTTCCGCTCTGTAAGGCATCCTGCCCGGGCTGCAGGTTTCCGTCCGCAAAATTCTCTTCCCCGGAAGATGTTTGAATGTCCGCACTGCCGAAGTAATCTTTTAAGAAAGCGATTTCCGCTTCCCTGTCCAGCTCGTTGCCGTAGGTGCCTCCTTCTATTTCTATGTCTTCTCCTCTCGTGGCATGAAAGAAATGCGGTTTGCCATAGGTATCGTATTCCGCCGCCAGATTGTCCACGAAGGCAGTGATGCCCTCTTCGTTTACCACCGGCCAGCCGTTTTCCATGGTAAATTTTCCGCCGTTGCAGATTAAAAATTCCGCCGTAATTTCCGGTGTCAGCACTACATCCCCGTCCCCCATGTCATAGATCAGGCTGCGGTTCTGGAACGCTTCCACCGTTTTCCAAACAGCAAGGATGTCCTCCATTTCGGACGTATAGGGCAAATCCTCATAGCATTCCGAAACATCTATGGAAAGGTTGCCGGCAAGCAGACTGTCTGTCAGAACCTTCCGCATTTTTTCTTCCTGCAGGGCATTCTTCCTGCCGTCATAGAGTACATATGCCCGTTCTTTCCGGATTTCCAGCACCGGTTCCTTCCGGTTATTGGCAAAGAAACCGTTTTTCTCCAAAGCCTTAAGCAGTGCCTCTTCGGAAAAAGAAATCTCCGGGGAAATCTTCTTATTTCCGCCGGTAATTGCTTCTATTCCCCACAGAAATACCGATTGACTACTCTGGACAATTTTAAGCTGACTTATATAGTCAACCTTATAATTTACGGAAGAAAGCGGGATTTCATAGGAATTTCCATATAAATCCGTTACGGTAAAGGATCTTCCGTTATACTCCCCGGTCAATTCGCTGTTTATCTCTTCCACTGACTTTCCGGTACAATAAACCCCATTAATAAATTTCCCCATGCCAAAACTCTGCCTGTAATATATCCCTGTCACATAGTACAGGGATATAAGCAGGCAGATACCAAAAAAGCATAGGGATTTTACGGGAAACTTATTCTTTTTCTTCATGGTACATTTTATGCATTTCTTTTTACTTCATTATGCATTTTTCTTATTCAGGTCATCCTCATCAAATGCATCACTTATAGGTGCTCCTGCAGGAACCATGGGGAATACCTTGTCATCCTCTGGAATCATGCAGTCTAACACAACCGGGCCGCCTGCGGCAAGCGCCTTGCGCAGAGCCGGTTCCACTTCTTCTTTTTTCGTAATACGGATTGCCGTACAGCCGAGTCCCTCTGCCACCTTACAGAAGTCCACCGCATCCTCCAGTACGGTCTGGGAATATCTGTGACCGTAAAACAGAGTCTGCCACTGGCGCACCATACCCAGTACATGGTTGTTGATGACCACCTGGATAATAGGGATTTTGTAACGGCTTGCGGTTGCCAGCTCGTTCATATTCATACGGAAGCAGCCGTCACCGCCGATATTGATACAGATTTTATCCGGTCTGCCCATCTTTGCGCCGATGCAGGCTCCCAGTCCGTAGCCCATGGTACCGAGACCACCGGAGGACAGGAAGGTTCTGGGCTCCGTATATTTGTAATACTGTGCCGCCCACATCTGATGCTGCCCCACATCCGTAGTAATGATTGCCTTTCCTTCCGTCACCTTATAGATTTCTTCCATGATGTACGGGCAGGAAAGAACATCCTCGTGGTACTTAAGGGGATATTTTTCTTTTAATTCTTTGATATGTGCCATCCATTCTTTATGCTCTTTTTTCTCAAGCATGGGGAGTAAATCCGTAAGAACGGCTTTCATATCACCTACTACACTGGCATACGCCGGAATATTCTTATCGATTTCTGCCGCATCAATATCAATGTGCAGAACCTTGGCGTTCTTGGCAAAGGTTGCGGGATTTCCGATCACACGGTCGGAGAAACGCGCCCCCAGTGCAATCAGAAGGTCACATTCGCTGACGCCGAAATTGGAAGCCTTGGTTCCGTGCATACCAATCATGCCGGTATAACGCTCTGCCGTTCCGTCAAAGCCGCCCTTACCCATCAGGGTATCGCATACCGGTGCGTCAATCTTTTCCGCAAATTCGGCTGCTTCCTTGGCAGCACCGGACAAAATGGTGCCTCCGCCCAGGTAAATAAAGGGTTTCTTTGCCTGATTGATAAGCTCTGCCGCTTTTTCCAAATCTTCTTTCGTATAACGGTTGATTTTTTCCGCTTCTTCCGGTTTCTCCGGGGTGTATTCATAGGTTGCGGCGGTTACATCCTTGGTGATGTCCACCAGTACCGGTCCGGGTCTGCCGGACTTTGCAATCTTAAACGCTTTCCGGATAGTATCCGCCAGAATGCGGATATCCTTTACAATATAACCATGTTTCGTAATCGGCATGGTAACACCCGCAATATCCACTTCCTGGAAAGTATCCTTGCCCAGCAACGGCAGGTTTACATTTGCCGTAATGGCTACCATGGGTACGGAATCCATATAGGCGGTGGCAATACCGGTTACTAAGTTGGTAGCTCCCGGTCCGCTGGTTGCCAGACAGACACCGACCTTACCGGTGGCTCTGGCATAACCGTCCGCCGCATGGGCAGCGCCCTGCTCATGGGAAGTCAGGATATGGGTGATTTCATCACTGTGTTTGTATAATGCATCGTAAATATTTAAAATCGTGCCTCCAGGATAACCGAAAACGGTATCCACGCCCTGCTCTTTCAGACACTCAATTACAATTTCTGAACCTGTAAGCTGCATCTTTTTTCTCCTTGTCCCGTATTATTTCTTGATTTCCAGAATAGCGCCGCGGTTGCCGCTGGTAACAAGCTCATGGTATCTTGCCAGATAGCCTGTGGTTACCTTGGGTTCTCTCGGCTGCCATTCTGCACGTCTCTTAGCCATTTCCTCATCGGAAATTCTGACGTTCAGTGTGTTTTCCGGGATATTGATGCTGATAATGTCGCCTTCCTTTACCAGTGCAATGGGGCCGCCCACCGCTGCTTCCGGAGAAACATGTCCGATGGAAGCGCCTCTGGATGCGCCGGAGAAACGTCCGTCCGTAATCAGGGCTACGGAAGAACCGAGTCCCATACCTGCAATGGCTGATGTAGGATTTAACATTTCTCTCATGCCGGGACCTCCCTTGGGGCCTTCGTAACGGATAACCACTACATCGCCCGCTACAATCCTGCCGCCGCGGATAGCTTCGATGGCATCCTCTTCACAGTCAAATACTCTGGCAGGGCCTTCGTGTACCATCATTTCAGGCACAACGGCGGAACGCTTTACCACGCCGGAGTCCGGTGCCAGGTTGCCCTTTAATACGGCAATACCGCCTGTCTGGGAATACGGATTTTCCACAGGACGGATAACTTCGGGGTTCTTGTTGTAAGCATCCTTGATATTTTCGCCAACGGTCTTACCGGTAACGGTAATCAGGTCTAAGTTCAGAAGGTTTTTCTTGGAAAGTTCCTTCATAACGGCATAGACACCGCCTGCTTCGTTTAAGTCTTCCATGTAGGTAGGACCTGCAGGGGCTAAGTGGCACAGGTTCGGGGTGATGGCGGACAGTTCGTTTGCCATATCCAGATTCAGTTCCACACCTGCTTCATGGGCAATCGCCGGAAGGTGCAGCATGGTGTTGGTGGAGCATCCCAAAGCCATATCCACGATGAGGGCATTGCGGAATGCTTCCGCCGTCATAATGTCGCGGGGTCTGATATTTTTCTCCACAAGCTCCATAATCTTCATGCCGGCATGCTTTGCCAGACGGATTCTTTCGGAATATACGGCGGGGATGGTGCCGTTTCCTTTAAGTCCCATACCGATTGCTTCGGTCAGACAGTTCATGGAGTTTGCCGTATACATACCGGAACAGGATCCGCAGGTCGGGCATACCTTTTCCTCATATTCGCAGAGCTCGTCCATACTCATGGTGCCGGCTGCCACGCTGCCGACTGCCTCAAACATGGAGGAAAGGCTTCTCTTCTTGCCGTTTACATGTCCGGCTAACATAGGACCGCCGGAAACGAAAACAGTGGGAATATTTAATCTTGCCGCAGCCATTAACAGACCGGGCACGTTCTTGTCGCAGTTGGGAATGCACACCAGACCGTCAAATCCGTGTGCCATTGCCATACATTCGGTGCTGTCGGCAATCAGGTCCCTGGTAACCAGGCTGTATTTCATGCCGATATGTCCCATGGCAATACCGTCGCAGACAGCGATTGCCGGGAATACAACGGGAGTACCGCCTGCCATGGCTACGCCTAATTTTACGGCCTCCGCAATTTTATCCAGATTCATATGACCGGGTACAATTTCATTGTAGGAGCTGACAATACCGATTAACGGTCTGTTTCTCTCCTCTTCGGTAAAGCCCAGGGCATTGAACAAACTTCTGTGGGGTGCCTGGCTGGTACCCTTCATAACAGAATCACTTCTCATTTTATTTTCCTCCTCAAAATCCTATATTCTCTCGGCAATTAAATCGCCCATTTCGGTACAGCCCACTTTTTTGCAGCCGTCCGCCATAATATCTCCGGTACGGTAGCCGTCCTTCAGTACGGTTTCCACTGCCTTTTCAATGGCTGCCGCCGCCTCGTCCAGATCGAAGCTGTAACGCAACATCATGGCAGCGCTTAATATGGTGGCAATGGGGTTTGCAATATCCTTGCCCGCAATATCCGGTGCGGAGCCGTGGCTGGGCTCGTAAAGACCGAATTTCGTGTCGTTTAAGGAAGCGCTGGAAAGCATGCCGATGGAGCCGGTAATCATGCTGGCTTCGTCGGAAAGAATGTCACCGAACATATTCTCCGTTAAAATCACGTCAAACTGTGCCGGGTCTTTTACAAGCTGCATGGCGCAGTTGTCAACCAGCATATGCTCTAAGGTCACATCCGGGTAATCCTTTGCTACTTCGATGACAACGGCTCTCCACAGTCTGGAGGAGTCTAACACGTTTGCCTTGTCCACGCTGGTGACCTTTTTCTTTCTCTTTCTGGCAATTTCAAAAGCCTTTATAGCAATTCTTCTGATTTCGTTTTCATTGTATGTAAGAGTATCGACCGCCGTTCTGACTCCGTTTTCCTCATAGGTCTTTCTTTCGCCGAAGTAAAGACCGCCGGTAAGCTCTCTCATAATCATAATATCAAAGCCCGCCTTGGAAATTTCCTCTTTCAAGGGGCACGCACCGGCTAATTCCGGATACAGATAAGCGGGACGTAAGTTTGCAAAAAGGTTCAATGCCTTTCTGATTTTCAAAAGTCCTGCTTCAGGTCTCTTTTCGGGAGGAAGCTTGTACCATGGGGAGGTTGTGGTATCTCCGCCGATAGATCCCATCAGTACGGCATCCGCTGCCTTTGCGGTGGCAATGGCTTCATCCGTAAGGGGTATGCCGTGCACATCTATGGAGGCACCGCCCATTAAAATGTCTGTATAAATCGGTGTGAATCCGAATTTTTCTCCTGCCTTCGATACAATTTTCTTAGCCTGGGCAACAATTTCAGGGCCTATACCGTCACCGGGTATACAGGTGATTTTCAAGTTTTTTTCTGCTCCCATCTCATTCTCTCCTTTTGTACTGCTTATTCATAAATGTATAAAAATACTCATTTATCATACCGTAAACAGCCCGAAAATTCAATACACAGATTTTAAGGCACTCCCCTCTTTTTCAGCTTAAATACGCACAAAAAGACCCATGGCCATAAAACCACGGGTCTCTGTTTTCCGAAAATTCCGGTCGGTTATTTATCTTATGCCTGAGCCTCGCCCTGCTTCTCTACACGGCAGATAGCGCTCTTTTCCATAGGGATACGGCAGTTCTTGTTGTTGCCGAACTCTACGATAACGGTGTCGTCGTTAATATCGATAACGATGCCGATAAAACCGGATGTGGTCAGTACGCAGTCACCGATTTCCATAGCGGCAATCTGTGCTGCCAGTCTCTTCTGTTCCTTTTTCTGGGGTCTGAACAAGATAAACCAGAGTGCAAAAATGAAAATACCGTACATTACCAGTGTCATAATAAGACTCATTGTGCTGTTGCCGGTAGTTGTGGTTTCTGCCGCTGCTTCCGTTAAATAAAGATTAAACATCAATAATTCCTCCTGCATATTATGCGGACATGCCGCAAGTTCTAAAAAACATGATACACAAACTTCGGGACTCCCGCAAGCATTTTATGAAAAATTTATAGAAAGCTGCCCTGCGGACGCCTTAATCCTCCGCTCCCGCTTCCATACCTGCTAATTTTCTCTTCTTATATCCGGCAAAATCGCCGGCATCCAGTGCATCCCTTATTTCTGTCATCATGGTGTTGTAGAAATACAGATTATGGAGTACGCACAGACGCATACCGAGCATTTCCTTTGCCTTTAAAAGATGTCTGATATAGGCTCTGCTGTATCTGCGGCAGGCGGGACAGACGCAGCCCTCTTCAATGGGACGCATGTCCTTTTCATATCTGGCGTTGAACAGATTGATTTTGCCGTGATTGGTATATACATGACCGTGTCTGCCGTTGCGGGACGGATAAACGCAGTCAAAGAAATCAATGCCTCTTTCGACACCCTCCAGAATATTGGCGGGAGTGCCCACGCCCATCAGGTAGGTAGGCTTGTCCTTCGGCAGGTACGGTACCGTTTCTTCTATAATGTAATACATCTCTTCGTGGCTTTCCCCAACGGCAAGTCCTCCTACGGCATAGCCGTCCAGATCCATGTCTGCAATCCTCTTGGCATGCTCGATACGGATATCCGCATAAATGGCGCCCTGATTGATACCGAACAGAAGCTGGTTTTTATTGATGGTGTCCTCTAAGCCGTTTAAGCGCTGCATTTCCGCCTTGCACCGTGCCAGCCAGCGGGTGGTTCTGTCCACGGAAGGCTGCACATAGCCTCTCTCTGCCAGAGCGGGGGGACATTCGTCAAATGCCATGGCAATAGTGGAGGCTAAGTTGGACTGTATCTGCATACTCTCCTCCGGACCCATAAAAATCTTCCTGCCGTCTATATGGGAATTAAAATAAACACCCTCTTCTTTGATTTTACGGAGCCCCGCCAGGGAAAACACCTGAAATCCGCCGGAGTCCGTAAGAATAGGCTTGTTCCAGGACATAAACTTGTGCAGCCCTCCCAGTTCCTTTATAATTTTATCTCCGGGACGTACATGCAGATGGTAGGTATTGGACAACTCTATCTGGGTTCCGATACCCTCTAAATCCTCCGTGGAAACGGCTCCCTTTATGGCAGCCACGGTACCTACATTCATAAATACCGGAGTCTGCACAGTACCGTGAACGGTCTCAAGCTCTCCTCTTTTGGCACTGCCTTCCTGTTTTAAAATACGATACATCAATATTCCTCCCAAAATTCCTCTAATGTCAGTTCATGCGTGGTCATATAGGTAGCGGCATCCACGCCCACATAGCGGAAATGCCACGGTTCAAACTCAATGCCGGTAATATATTCCTTGCCCTTCGGATAACGCAGGACAAAGCCGTATTCATAGCTGTGCTCCTTCAGCCATTTGCCGGTCTCCGTATCGGCAAAGCCTTCATTTAAGTTACGGTAGCTGCTGCTGTAAAAGTCAAAGGCAAGTCCCAGTCTGTGCTCGCTGGCATTGGGGGACGTCACCGCAATGGAAGCTTCCTTGTAGGCATCCATATAGGACATGCCCGCATTCATATAGCGGGTAATCTTCCGGTTGAACAGATAGGTCTGTCTGTTGAAATCCCGGTACGGGGAACAGATTACCAGATCCACGCCGTCGTCCTTCGCCGCCTGCATCATTAAAAGAAGCTGTTCAAGCACCCTGGCATCGCACTGCATGCTGCCTGAAATGGTGCCCAGCGGAAACTCATAATCATCCGGTATGGAATGCTGCTTGTTTACAAGCAGAAGCCGCCAGTCTGCCTGTGCTTCCTCATAGGTGGAAGGAAGCCCTGTTTTGTCCTCAGCCTCTTCTTTCCTTATCTGCTCATAATCCTCCGGCACCGTGCTGTTTGAAAGAATTTCATCCAGCGTATACAGCGTCAGGTCCTCTTCGTCAAGGAGCGCCACATCATCCGTTTTTTCTATGGTGTCCGCACCGATGGAAGCCACTTCTCCCGAGTCAATCTCCTGCTCTTCGGTAAGCTGGATGCCGTTTTCCTCGGGATTTTTCTCCTGCAGGGGACTTTCCGCTTCCCTTACCACGGCAAAGCTGCTGCTCACCGTCAAAAAAAGCAGCAACAAGCCCGCACAGGAAAGGCGCTTGCCATTCCTGCCAATCCATCTGCCTGTATGGTAAACGGACAGAACCGCCAGCATATACCAGGTAACGGGCTTCACCGCCCATTTATGCCGCCTGCTTATCCGCCTGCATTTTTTTATCAGTTTTTCATCAAATCGTTCTTTCATGCTTCATCCCACTGTAAACAGACACTCATTGCCTATGTCTTAATATAGTATCATATCTTTCCGGTGTTTGCACCCTCTTTTCTTATTTTTTCCGAATTGCTTTCCTGTGCATTTTATTGTATAGTTTAGAAAGAAATCCGGTATCGGTATTTTCAAAGATACCTTCTAAAAAAGGAAAGGAATTCATATCATGGCAGGTTCCACATACGGTACTTTATTTAAAATAACAACCTGGGGAGAATCCCACGGCAAAGCCTTAGGCGTCGTCATCGACGGCTGTCCCGCAGGTCTTCCCTTATCAGAAGCAGATATCCAGCCCTATCTTGACAGACGCAAGCCCGGACAAAGCAGCATTGCCACCCCCCGTAAAGAGGACGATGCCGTGGAAATTCTCTCCGGCGTATTTGACGGCAGAACCACCGGCACTCCCATAAGCCTCATGGTCCGCAATACATCCCAGCGTTCTGCCGACTACAGTGAGATTGCTTCCTACTACCGTCCCGGTCACGCCGATTATACCTTTGATGAAAAATACGGCTTCCGCGACTACCGCGGCGGCGGACGCTCCTCCGGCAGGGAAACCATCGGCCGTGTGGCGGCAGGCGCCGTAGCCATAAAAATATTAAACGAAATGGGCATTACCGTAACCGCGTATACCCGCTCCATCGGTCCCGTTTCCGCAGACCTTTCCCATTTTGATAAAAAAGCCATTTTAGAAACCCCGACTGCCATGCCTGACAGGGAGGCTTCCGAAAAAGCGGAGCACTACTTAAAGGGACTGATGCTGGAAAAGGACTCCTCCGGCGGTGTCATGGAATGTCTGATTGAAGGCATGCCTGCAGGTATCGGCGACCCTGTTTTTGAAAAACTTTCCGCCAACCTCTGCAAGGCTATTGCTTCCATCGGCGCCGTAAAAGCCGTGGAAATCGGAGACGGCATTCTGGTTTCCCAAACCACCGGCAGTCAGAACAATGACGCGTTCTGCAGCCGGGACGGTCATATAGCCAAAGAAACCAACCATGCCGGCGGCATTCTCGGCGGCATGAGCGACGGCTCTCCCATTCTGCTGCGTGCCCATGTAAAGCCCACTCCTTCTATTTTTAAGGAGCAGCACACCGTGAACACCTCCGGAGAAGAAATCGAAGTTGCCATCAAAGGCAGACACGACCCCATCATTGTACCGCGTGCCGTAGTGGTTATGGAGTCCATGGCAGCCATCACTGTTTTAGATGCCATGATGGTCAACATGAGCGCCCGTCTTTCCTATCTGACGGACTTTTATAAGAAATAATATTCATTTTCTAAAATTTTCCCGCTAAAAAATGCTGCAGAAACCTGCAGCATTTTTATTTCTTATTCTATTCCCGGAAACCCTGTCGGTTCCCCAAAGTACTTATTCTTCCGTTTGGGAAGTGCCTTTGGACTTATAATAGTCTTCAAACTTCTTGCTGACAGCATCCTTGGTCTGATAGGAAATGTCGGGAAGCTTGCCGCCCCAGGTCTTTTCAGCCTGTGCAAAGCCCTTTTCAAACGCTGCCTGCATTTTTTTCATCGCTTCTTCGTCGTCCCCTGCCAGAGCGCTTGCGAAATCAAAAATACGGGATGCGGTCTGTTCTACGCCGTAGTAGCCGTCTTCTGCAATATCCTGCTGTGCCTGCAGCTTGGTAGCCGGGTCTACGGTAAATTTACCGCTTGCTAAAAATGACCAGATATCGTTGGCCTGTCCGTAAGCATTGGTCTGCTCGGACATCATCTTCTGCACCATGGATACGAACTGGCTCTGTCTTGCTTCCGCATCTGCCTTTAACTGGGATACCAGGCTGGCTCTGTCGGCTGCGCTCATTTTGTTAATGGAATAAGTAGCCTTTTCTTCTTTCTTTTCGGATGTCTCATATACGGCACCGGCAGTTTCTTCTTTCTTTTCGGTTTCTGCTTTCTTCGCACTTGTGGAATACTCGGTTCCGTAAACAGATGCCGTGTTGCTTGTTACTGCACCTACACTCATTTTCTCTTCCTCCTTGATTGTTTCCGGCAACTCCGTTTGCCTTTTTTTCCGTTACGAAATGTATATCGGCACGCCTTCTTCAAATATTTACCTTTTTTGTACTTTTTACCAAAAAAAGATTTGTAAAATCCATGAGAAATAAAAGGTTTTGCACAAAAATATACATTGCTTTTTTTATGGTTTCTTTATATAATAAATCGAAACTGTGAACAATTTTCGACACAGTTTCCATTTTTATTTTACGCGGAAAGGTATGACGAACATGAAAGACGTACTGGTAAATCTGGAGCATATCTCCAAATCCTATGACGGTCAGTTAATTCTGGACGATTTGAATCTCTATATCAGAGAAAATGAATTTTTGACCCTGCTGGGACCCTCCGGCTGCGGCAAAACTACGACTCTGCGTATCTTGGGCGGTTTTGAGCAGCCCGATACCGGTCGTGTTGTCTTTGGAAATCAGGATATTACCAACCTTCCGCCAAACAAAAGACAGTTGAACACTGTCTTCCAGAAGTATGCTCTTTTTACGCATATGACCATTGCGGAGAACATTGCTTTCGGCTTAAAAATTAAGAACAAATCCAAATCCTACATTCAGGATAAAATCAAATATGCCCTGAAATTAGTAAACTTAGACGGCTATGAAAACCGTATGCCGGACTCACTTTCCGGCGGCCAGCAGCAGCGTATTGCCATTGCCCGTGCAATTGTAAACGAACCCAAGCTGCTGCTTCTTGATGAACCTCTGGGCGCACTGGATTTAAAGCTCCGCCAGGACATGCAGTACGAATTGATCCGTCTGAAAAATGAACTGGGCATTACCTTTATTTATGTCACCCACGACCAGGAAGAAGCCCTTACCATGTCCGATACAATCGTGGTCATGAACCAGGGCTATATCCAGCAGATCGGCTCTCCGGAACGCATTTACAACGAGCCGGAAAACGCATTTGTGGCTGACTTCATCGGCGACAGCAATATCATCGGTGCTACCATGATACGCGACCGTCTGGTTGAGATTTTAGGCGCCCGTTTCGACTGTGTGGACGAAGGCTTCGGTGAAAACAAGCCGGTTGACGTGGTTATCCGTCCGGAGGATGTAGAGCTCACCGCGCCGGAGGAGGGTATCATAAACGGAGTGGTTACCCACCTGATTTTCAAGGGCGTTCATTACGAAATGGAGGTACAGGCAAACGGCTTCGAGTGGCTGGTTCACTCCACCCGTATGTTCCCTGTTGGCACACCGGTCGGCATCAAAGTGGATCCTTTCAACATCCAGATTATGAACAAACCGGAATCCGAAGATGAGGAGGCGGCAAAAACAAATGAATAAAAAAATGTTGTCACTTCCCTACCTGTTCTGGTGTGCGGCATTTATCTTAATTCCTCTGGCTATGGTCTTCTACTACGGTTTCACCGACAAGACCGGCGCTTTTACATTGGAAAACATTTTGGCCATTGCCACACCTGAGCATTTCAAAGCGCTCAGGATTTCCATCCTGCTTTCGCTCATTGCCACGGTGGTATGTCTTTTGCTGGCATATCCTTTAGCCATGATCCTGGCACGTATGGAAGTAAATACCCATTCTTTCATTGTGTTGATTTTTATTCTTCCCATGTGGATGAATTTTCTTCTGCGCACCATGGCATGGCAGACCCTGCTGGAAAAGAACGGTGTTATCAACTCGGTTCTTTCCTTCCTGCATCTGCCGTCCTTAAACCTGATTAACACACCGGGGGCTATTATCTTAGGTATGGTATACAATTTCCTGCCTTTCATGGTACTGCCCATTTACAATTCCCTTACCAAGATTGACCAGAACGTTATCAATGCGGCAAGAGACCTGGGTGCCAACTCCGTGCACACCTTCTTTAAGATTACGCTTCCGTTAAGCTTACCGGGTGTCATCAGCGGCATCACCATGGTATTTGTACCGGCGCTTACCACCTTTGTTATTTCCACTCTCCTTGGTGGAAGCAAGATTCTGCTGATCGGCAATGTCATCGAGCAGGAATTTACCCAGACCGGCAACTGGCACTTAGGCAGCGGACTTTCTATGGTTCTTATGCTTTTTATTATCGTGAACATGATTCTTTCCGCTATCTTTGATAAAGAAGGGGAGGCGAATGCATTATGAGAAACGCGGCACGTAAGATATACATTACCCTGATATTCATTTTCCTTTATGCCCCGATTGTGACACTGATGTTTCTTTCCTTCAATGCCAGCAAATCCCGTGCCAAATGGGGAGGCTTCACCTTAAAATGGTATAAGCAGCTTTTTCAGAATGCCGAAATCCTTCAGGCCCTCTGGAACACTCTCGCCATTGCGCTGCTCTCTTCCCTGATTGCGACGGTCATCGGCACCGTTGCCTGTCTGGCCATGCAGTATATGAAAAAAAGAAACCGCACCATCATCATGGGTATCACCAATATTCCCATGTTAAACGCGGAAATTGTAACCGGTATTTCCCTGATGCTTCTCTTTATCGTACTGGGCATGAAATTCGGTTTTCTGACCATCCTTTTAGCGCACATTACCTTTAATATCCCCTACGTGATTTTAAGTGTGCAGCCCCGCATGAAGCAGTTGAACCCCAGTACCTACGAGGCAGCCTTAGACCTTGGTGCCACCCAGCTCCAGGCTTTCTTCAAGGTTACCTTTCCCGATATCCTGCCCGGCATTTTATCCGGCTTTTTAATGGCATTTACCATGTCATTGGATGATTTTATCATTACCCACTTTACAAAAGGTCCGGGAATTGATACATTATCTACGAAGATTTACACTGAGGTCAAAAAGGGAATCAAGCCTGAAATGTATGCCCTTTCCACAATTATCTTTGTTGTGGTACTGTTACTTCTGTTGCTGGTAAACCATACGCCAAGGGAAAAATCTGCAAAGTAATTTTATTTTACACGACAGGAGGAGTGCAATTATGAAAAAACTGATTGCTCTGGGACTTTGCACCTGCATGACTGCCGCTCTGTTATCCGGCTGCGGTTCTGCAAACAAATATCCCAACGGAAAAGTCTATGTGTACAACTGGGGCGAATACATTGACCCTGAAACCTTAGACATGTTTGAAAAAGAAACCGGTATCCAGGTCATCTACGATGAGTTCGATACCAACGAAACCATGTATCCCAAGGTAGAAGCCGGTGCTTCCAACTATGACGTGGTATGTCCTTCCGATTACATGATTCAGAAAATGATTGATAACGACCTGCTGCAGGAATTAAACTGGGACAACATTCCCAATGCCAAGGCTAACATCGGCGCCCAGTATTATGAGCATTCCGAAGCCTTTGACCCCGGCAACCGTTATGCCGTACCCTACTGCTGGGGCACCGTCGGTATTCTTTACAACAAGACCATGGTGGATGAGCCGGTTACAAGCTGGTCCATTCTCTGGGATGAAAAATATGCCGACAGCATTCTCATGCAGGACTCCGTCAGAGACCTTTTCATGGTTGGCTTAAAATCTCTCGGCTACTCCATGAACAGTACGGACGAAAAAGAATTAAACGAAGCAAAGGATTTGTTAATCCAGCAGAAGCCTCTGGTACAGGCCTATGTCATCGACCAGGTCAGAGATAAAATGATTGGCAACGAAGCCGCTCTCGGTGTTATTTACTCCGGTGAAGCCATCTTTACACAACGTGAAAACCCTGACCTTGAATATGTCATTCCCAAAGAAGGCACCAATGTCTGGATTGACAGCTGGGTTATTCCCAAGAATGCTGAAAACGTGGAAAATGCAGAAAAGTTCATCGACTTTATGTGCCGCGGTGATATCGCCTTACTGAACTTCGACTACATCACCTACTCCACCCCCAATACGGCTGCCCAGGCTTTAATCGAGGACGATGACATCCGCAATTCCAAAATTGCTTTCCCGGATTTGTCACAGTATGACGGTCTGGAAACCTTCTCCTACTTAGGTGACGATGCCGACGCCCTTTACAACGACCTGTGGAAGGAAATCAAATCCAAGTAAATTGTTATCCGGCTTAAACCGGTATATTAAAACGAGCTGCTGTAAGGAAACTTACAACAGCTCGTTTTTTAAGTGTTTAATTTTCTGATGCTTAGTTCTCCACTTCCTTGATGGCGTTGATAATCTGCTCCGGCTCGTAAGGCTTGCAGATAAATTCTTTTGCTCCCAGCTTCAGAGCTTCCATCAGCTTGCTGGACTGACCTGCTGCGGTAATCATGATAACCTTGGCATCCGCATCAAACTCCTTGATTTCCTTTAAGCAGGCAATACCGTCCTTCTGCGGCATGGTAATGTCCATGGTGGTGATATCGGGATGCAGCTCCTTGTATAAATTTAAGCCTTCAACACCGTCAGCGGCCTCTCCTACTATTTCATGTCCCATGCCTTCTAAAATGGTACGAAGCATTTTTCTGGACATTTTAGAATCGTCTACCAGTAAAATCTTTGCCATATCTCTCTCCTCCTATTTGCGTCCAATCATAATGAATTCACATTTCTTGTCATGCAGGCAAACCGGAATTTTGCAAATCATAACATCCTGCAGTTCTGTTTCCTTATCCATTAAAACGGGAGGAAGCAGTTCACATTCCACACCATTTCTGCTTAAGCCGGAAACATACAGGCCGTTGATACAGTTTAACATTTCGCCGGCACCGTCCAGCATGTCTTCGTCTGTTAAATCATCTGCCTTGCAGAAGGAAGCTGCCATGGTAAACAGTCCCCCGTTCTCTTCCGCAAAACCGGTTTCCAGTTCCTTTAAGCCCTCTACCGGAGTGGAGAACGCTTCCATCTTCTGGATAACTGCTTTCTTAATCTGTAACAAATCGGTGCATTCTGCTTTGTCGAGATATACATGCTTGTCCACGCAGCGGATAAGGGTTCTCACCATAACACCCGCGATTTCCCTGAAGCACAGAGCTTCCGGAGGTAAAAACAGCGGTACAATTCTTTCCGGTTCATCGCTTCTTAAATCTTCCATATCGGATTTGGTAAATCCGTACTCTTCCTGAAAACCGTCCAGCATATTTTCAAGTTCCTGCATGCTCAACAGATTTTCATTTACCAGTGTCTGTGCAAAAGTAAGATAAGCATTGCCCTGCTTCTTCAACAGATTGGAAATCTGATCCTCTGTCAAAAATCCCTTTTCTACGGCAATGTCGCCGAAGCGCTTGTCCATAGTCGCCTGCAGTCCGTTTATGTAATCTGCCTGCTCAATGGTAAGAATTCCCTCGGATACAGCCAGAAGTCCCATCTTTACACGTGTTTCGTCCTCTTTCTGAATAACAGCCTGTAACTGTTCATCTGTAATTTTCCCCGTTTTTACAAGATAATTTCCCAGTATATTTTCAACCATACCTTTTCTCCTTCCTCACTAAGAAGTCTTGTTGGACATTTTTTATAATTATAAACGATTTTTTTGAAAATTTCCAGCAATTTTGACAAATAAATAAAAAAACTGCTGATTTCCAATAAAAAGCTTATTTTCCATCAACAGTTTTCTTATTTTCTGCTACTGCTCAGTGCAACTGCAGGTGTCGCCGTTGGAGTAATTGCTTCTTACCCAGGTCGGAGGTGTCATGGAAGAGTCCCTGTCACGGTTTCTGTCCCTGTCACAATCCCTGTCTCTGTCACAATCACAGTCCCTGTCTCTGTCACACCCGCAATCTGCTTTCCTCGGCTGAATTACACTGTCGCAGCCCTGGCTGTTGTCAGTACCGCAACCGGTCATGCAGCATCTGTTGTCTCTGCCGCAGGTATTATTACAGCATGAACTATTACCGCAGGAACTGTTTCCGCAGCCGTTACATAATAAAAGAAACAGAATAATTACATTACACATAGAAATCTCTTTTTCATATTCTTTTAGTGTAGTATATTCTTTTATCCCGGGATGGTGCCTTTTACTTCTTTAAATAAACGTTTTTAATATAGGCAAAGGTCTTTGCTTCTCCTTCCTTTGCCAGCATACGGAGCAGCTTCTCCAGATGCTTCTTGGTAGAGGGATGCATCATCATGCCGTCAATACCCGCCAGATAATACTGCAGGGCGGCATCGTCCGTGTATTTGTCCTTCAGATATACCTTGCTGGCGGCAATACGGTCCATCACCATTTCCGCCACATATCTTCTGGGCATCCTGACGGGCTCTGTAACGTGTCCTGTCTCGCTTCTGGCATAATCTACCCAGTATTCGTAATGATGCTTGTTACGGCCCTTGTGATGCAGCCAGGAGGAGGAATATCCTCTGTACTCACGTTCCGCATTGTTGGGGCTTCTGTCCCCCTGATAATAAATGGCGCCCACTAAAAATTCCGTCGGACTGTATTTTGACATATCGTGCAGGAGTCCCTGCCTGTAAAGTCCGACCGCAAAACAGCCCTTCATCACCAGATATTTGTGATATGTTATCGTCTTAAAATGTGCAAGCACATGCATTTTTTTAATACTCTCCTCCGGATACCCCTGTCCCTGTGCAGCTATGCCTCAGAACAGAAAACGCATATGCAGCGGGGCGGAATTTGCACGGAAACCGTATCCTGTCCGTTCTTATCCCGGCTGTCCGCATCCTTTGCCGCATCTGCCTCCATATCCTTTTTACTCTCTCCTGCCGCCTCTTTACCGGCAAGCTTCTGTGTCTCCTTCTGTGCAAGGCTTACGGAAGACAGAACCGCCTTCCACTTCTTGTCCTTCGGCAGCCTGGGCAGGGCAAATTCATGGGGTTCCCAGTGGAGATTGTAGGCTACATACAGGAATTCATCCTGCTTTTCCGTCCCTTCCTCACCGTATCTGCCGCAGTACATCATTCCAAGTTGTCTGCTATACGCCGTGGTATCCGGCTTCCACGGGAATTCTCCGTGATAGGATAAATCCGGATAACCGCAGGACTTGTAATCCATCATACGCAGAGGCTTTTTCTGATGCAGCTCCCCATGCTCCTTGCGGAAAGCAATCAGCTTTTTTACAAAAGAAAAAATCTCTTTGTTGCTGTTTAAGTTCTTCCAGTTTAACCAGGTGGTATCGTTGTCCTGACAGTAGGGATTGTTGTTGCCCTTCTGGGAGTTTCCGAACTCATCCCCCATGAAAATAAGGGGTGTACCCTGTGCTAAGAAAAGCATGAGCAGGGCATTTTTAATCTGCTGCAGACGCAGGGAAACGATTGTTTTCTTCCGGCTGGGTCCTTCCTGTCCGCAGTTCCAGCTGAAGTTGCTGTCCGTGCCGTCCTGATTGTTTTCGTTGTTGTCTTCGTTGTGCTTCCTATCATAGGAAACCAGGTCCATAAGGGTAAATCCATCGTAATTTGTCAGATAGTTGATTACGCCCCGGTAAGGAGAATTGGCTCTGAAATAGTGCATCATGACGGGAATCATGCCCTCATCACCCTTTAAGAACCTTCTTGCGTCATTGCGGAAATCATCCTTATATTCAGCCAAAAAACGCTTACCACCCTTTACTTCCCTGTCCGGGAAACCGTAATACCAGAGCTTGCTGGCAGCCAATGCCGGCTCTAAAGATAACAGGGCAGGGTCAATGTTTTTCCCCTTTAAGTGGAACCCGTCCACATGGTATTCCATCACCCAGAAGCGTAAAATCTCCGCTATTTCCGTACTTAAAATATCCTGCGTAAAATAAAACTGCAGAATAACCTCCATATTGTTTTTATGGAGCTCTTTTATCAGATTTTTTAACTCCGTTGCCGCATCCCTGCTATAGGCATACGCACTTTTCGGACTGTAATAGCAGCCCTTGATATACCCCCAGTAATGCAGCCGTTCCGGTCTTTTTTCCTCTGTATCCAGATGAATGGTTTCCGTGGGCTTTAAGATTTCTATCTCGGGAAATTCGTAAACCGGCTGCATCTCCAGAGTCGTCACACCCAGTTCCTTCAGATACGGAATTTTTTCCTGAATGCCGAGGAAGGTGCCCTTCCCTTTTACGCCGGAAGAAGCATGTCTGGTAAACCCTCTCACATGCAAGCAGTAAACAATACTGTCCTCATAGGCAAGCTTGGGAAACGTATCGTCCTCCCAGTCGTATTCCCGGTAAGAAAGCACCGCGGGAAGCAGTTCGTTTTCTGCCTCTTCTCCGTATTTGCGGCAGTTTAAGAAGCATCTGCTCCTCTCATCCGTAACCGCCTGTCCGTCTTCGTAAAAGCTGTAAATCACATCTTTTGCGGGAAGCCCCTCCACAGCCATGCAGCGTATCGTGCCAACGGCATAATCCGCCGGGAAGGCAATGCGGAGTTTTTCCTGCCGTCCGGTAGTATCATACAGGATAACTCCTGCTTCTTCTTTTTCCGTAATATATGAAAAATAAACGGTATCTTTTATTCTGTGAGCCCCCAACGGGTAGGGAACTCCTCTCTTTACGCATATTGTCAAATTGGTTACCTGCCGCTTTCCGATTATGTATGCTCTGTAAGTTTCCTTTGCATAACCACTTTAAGCATTATAACACAGTTTCTTTGGTCATTGCTACTAAATAAAAATATATTTACAGAATTTACGGGAAAAGCTATAATAAAGAAAAAAAACAGAAAGGATACCCCTATGGCTGATAATAATTTTGCAGATGAAGAAATGACCGTCACTTTAGAGCTTGACGACGGCGAAGTAGAATGCGCTGTCATCACCATCCTGACAGTGGAGAACAAGGATTATATCGTACTTCTCCCTCTGGATGAGAACGGAGAAAACGAAGACGGAGAAGTCTGGTTCTACGGCTACAAGGAAGACCCCGATGATGCCAATGCAGAGCCCGAGCTTATCTATATTGAAAGCGATGAGGAATACGAAAAGGTTTCCGATGCTTTCGACGAATATTTAGACGATCAGGAATTTGACGAACTGGTAGACCCTTCCGAAGAATAACCTTCGTTTCTTAAAAAACGTGAAAGAAGTCCCGGACGCTCTTTCGTACCTTTCAGGTACAGGATGTCCAGGATTTTTTTTGCTCTTGTTACTGCCACATAAAAAAGACGCCTCTCCTCTTCCTCCTGTTCCCCGGAAAGTATTTTTCCGTAAGGTATGCGTCCTTCCTGCACATTGGGAATTCCCACGTAATAAAATTCCAGTCCCTTTGCCGCATGCATGGTAAGCACCTGTACGCCGTCTTTCGCGGTATCCGGCGGCTTTTTCCCCATGTACCTTTCATATCCTATTCCCTTTTGAATATAGGATATTTTTAGCTCTTCCGGCATTTTCCGTAGGGTCTGAAGCTGCTTACGAAGCGTCCTGATTTTCCCGGCGCCCGCCTCATCCTTCAGTTCCAGACACCACCGTTCCATACGGATAAAGTCCACCTCTTCCTCCGGAATACAGACCCGGCTTAATCCTCTGTCCGGCTTATTCATAATCCGTAAGAAATCTGCCCGGCTGCCCTTTCCTTCCGAAAGCCGAAGGTATGCCAGCACATCCTCCTTCCCTTCCTCCGTTTTTTCCTTTCCCTTCCGGCAGGCACAGGGAATGTTTTCTTTGCCAAGTACTGCCCGGACATTTTCCGCCTCCCGGTTTGTCCGGCAAAGGATTGCAAAATCCTCAAAACCAAGATTATTGTTTTCTTCTTTTAGGTTCCGTATTCTTATGGCAAAATACCGGTATTCCTCCGTGACTTCCGTAAAAGCTTTGATACGGATATCCCCGGTATCTTCCTTCATAGCTGCCGGCTTTTTCAAGAGCCTGTCCTTGTTTTCGGAAATAATCCTGCCTGCCAGCCGTACAATTTCCTTCCCCGAACGATAATTATTCTGTAGATAATATGTTTCCGCCGCCGGATAATCCGTAAGGAACCGCTTTAAAATGGCAGGTGTTGCGCCCCGGAAGCCGTAAATGGACTGGTCATCATCCCCTACCGCAAAAATATGATTGCCCGGGGCCGCCAGCATCCGCAGCAGTTCGTACTGGATGCGGTTGGTGTCCTGAAATTCGTCCACCAGAATATACCGGAACCGTTCCCGCCATTTTCCCAGAATGTCCTCTCTTTCCCGAAACAATTTCCTGGTTAAAAGAAGCATATCTTCAAAATCAATCCTGCCGTTTTTCCTCGTCACGGCAACATATTCCCGGAACACAGCCTCTTTTGTTTCTTCCTCTACAGAAAGCGAAAGCTTTTCTGCTGTCTTTTCCCCGTTTTTTCGCATGGTAATAAAATACAGCATTTCCTCTGCAAGCCGGATATCAATTTCGTATTTTTTCAAGATGGGAAGCAGGTAAGATTTTTTCTCCTGCGTGGATAACAGACAGTCTGGCTGCAACGAATACTCTGTTTTCAGAATATGATAGAATATGGCATGAAACGTTCCGAATGTTACCGAAGCACCCTCCGGATTTTCCGTAAGAAACCGTTTCTGCATGGAAGCTGCCGCTTCCTTTGTGTATGTAATGACTAAAAGCTGCGACGGCGGAATGTGTTTTTCCTGTATGAGAAAAGAAATCCTGCCCAGCAGTGTCGTGGTTTTGCCGCTTCCGGGACCGGCTATGACAAGCGCCGGTCCGTCCAAGTGACACAGAGCAGCCCACTGCTCCTTATGATACCTGTTTTTATGCATTTTCAAGCATTTCAATTCCTTTGCGAATACGTTTCAGTGTTTCTTCCCTGCCAAGCACTTCCATGATTTCTGTCGCACCTGCGGGAGTCATCTGTTTACCGGATACGGCGGTACGGATGGGCCACATTACATAGCCGTTCTTAACGCCCTCCTTTTCCACGTAAGCAAGAAGCGTCTGATACAGTGCATCGTTGGAATAATCTTCCTGTGCTTCCAGAATAGGGAGCATATCCTTCAATACCTTTAAGGAAGACTCTGCATTGGTCTTCATCTTTTTGTGGGTATACATGTCGATGCTGTATTCCGGCAGTTCTTTGAAGAAATCAACCTGTCCGGCAATGTCCGGGAATACCTCGATACGTGTTTTCACCATAGCGGCAATCTTCTTTAAGTCAAAGCCCTCTCCCAGCGCTTCCTTTAAGTAAGGCTCTGCCATTTCATAGAACTTGTCAAAGTCCATTGCCTTTAAGTATTCACCGTTCATCCATCTTAACTTCACAATGTCAAATACGGACGGGGATTTATTAATTCTGTGGTAATCGAACTCTTTGATAAGCTCGTCCAGAGAAAAGATTTCCCGGTTGTCTTCGGGGCTCCAGCCCAAAAGGGCAATGTAGTTTACAATGGCCTCCGGTAAAAATCCAAGAGCTAAAAGGTCTTCAAAGGAAGCATGTCCGCTTCTCTTGGAAAGCTTCTTGTGATTTTCGTCCGTAATCAGGGGCAGATGCACGTAAACCGGTACCTGCCAGCCAAAGGCATCATACAGTCGCACATACTTCGGGGAAGAGGAAAGGTATTCGTTGCCTCTTACCACATGGGTAATATTCATAGTGTGGTCATCCACTACGTTTGCAAAATTGTAGGTGGGATAGCCGTCAGATTTAATCAGAATCATGTCATCCAGCTCGCTGTTGTTGACCGTAATGTCTCCGTACAGCTCGTCATGGAATGTGGTGGTTCCTTCCGTGGGGTTGTTCTGCCGGATGACGAAAGGCTTACCTTCCTGCAGATTCTTTTCGATTTCTTCTTTGGATAAGGAAAGGCAGTGCTTGTCATAAATCATGATTTCCTTACCTTCCACAATTTCTGTCTTTAAGGTAGCCAGTCTTTCCTTGTCGCAGAAGCAGTAATAAGCCTCGCCCTTTTCAATCAGCTCCTTGGCATACTTCATATAGATGCCGGTCTTCATACGTTCACTCTGCACGTAAGGACCATAGCCGCCGTCCTTATCGGGACCTTCGTCATGGGTAAGACCTGCTTCTTCCAGGGTACGGTAAATAATTTCCGTAGCGCCTTCCACATATCTTTCCTGGTCGGTATCCTCAATACGGAGCATAAAATCTCCGCCTGCATGCTTTGCAATTAAAAATTCATATAACGCGGAACGCAGATTCCCCACATGCATTTTACCTGTCGGGCTGGGTGCGTACCTTGTTCTGATTTTAGTCATCTTACTCTCCCTTTCTGTCGCTGTATCGGCTGTGCATTTTCTTTCGCACACTTTTCTTATTGTATGATTTTTTCAAAGAAAGTGCAAGCCTGCTTCCCACTTTTCTATACCGGAAGACGGGCTGCACTTATCTAAAACTACCCTACTGGGGCGGAATTTTCTGTGCGGCTTCTGCCTTGAATTTGGCAAGTTCCCTACTTGCCTGCGGGATGGCTACGTTCGTACCCGCACCGGCTACACAGCCTCCGGGACACGCCATACCTTCTATCAGACAGCCGTTCATCTTGCCTGCCTTGGCAAGTAACAGTATCTTTTTGCACTCTGCCAGGCTTTCCGCGTGCTCCACATGAACTGCGGTGCCGGGATAATACTCCTTGATGCAGCTCTCAATGGCACTTGCCACACCGCCTGCAACACCGTAACCTCTTCCGGCTGCCGTTGCACCATTAAGCTCATCCATGGCTTTGATTTCCTCTACCAGAATGCCCTTGGCTTCAAACATGCCGGTAAGCTCTTCAAAAGTAATAACAAAGTCCACATCGGAACGTACCGTTGTACGGGATGCCTCTAACTTCTTGGATGCACAGGGTCCGATAAATACCACGCTTGCATCGGGATGCTTTTCCTTAATCACCCTTGCCGTTGCCACCATGGGAGTCAGCTCGTTGCTGATTTTGTCAATGGTTTCCGGAAACAGGTTTTTCGCCATCATGGCCCAGGAAGGACAACAGGATGTCAGGGCGAATGCCTGCTTGCCGGTAGCCACTTCACGCACATAGTGTTCTGCTTCCGCTACACAACCCATATCGGCTCCGATTGCTGTTTCATATACTTCCGCAAAGCCGAGCTCCTTTAACGCCGTCTTAAACATGTCCGGTGTCACTTTAGGACCAAACTGTCCCGCAAAGGACGGCGCCACCTGGGCAATAATCATGCGCCCCGACTGCAGTGCCCGGATGAGCTGGAAAATCTGGGATTTATCGGCAATGGCACCGAAAGGACAGCTTACCATACACTGACCGCAGGATACACAGAGTTCGCTGTTAATCACTGCTCTGCCGTGCTTGTCGCTTTCAATGGCATTGATACCGCATGCCTTCTTACAGGGTCTTTCTCTGTGGGAGATTGCGTCATAAGGGCATACAGCCTTACACTTGCCGCACTTGATACATTTATCCTGATCAATAAAGGACTTGCCGTTTACCATGGTCATGGCGCCCACCGGGCAAACTTCACGGCAGGGATGTGCCAGACAGCCCATACAGGTATCCGTTACTTCAAACTGGTTTACGGGGCATGCATTGCATGCAGAAGGAATTACCTGCATAAGAGGCGGTTCGTAATATTTTTCATCAATATTGCTTTCCTCAATGCCTTCTGTCAGGTGTCCGGGTCTGTCTCTGTTTTCCGGACGTAGCGACATTCCCATTGCCAGTCTGATTTGTTCTCTTATAATAGCACGGTCACGGTATACACTGTCCAGATAATCCGTGGTATCGTAATCTACAATTTTATAAGGAAGCGCTTCGCAGTCATCCTTTAAATTTTGGGACGTATAAGCCAGGTTTGCCACCTCTTTGAACACTCTTCTGCGGCGTTTTCTTACCTGGGTATCGATTCCTCTCATATCACTCATGTCATTCATACCTTTCGGGGTAAAATTATGCTTGTCCGGCACTTTTGCCGAAAAACACTACAAAATAAGTAAAGCATAAAAAAAGCAGGAAATCAAGTATTCTTGTTAGAGTTTTATCATATGTAGTTTATCTGATAAACAGACTTCCGATCTGGAATACCAGAACAGAAACAACCCATGCCGTTATAATCTGGAATCCCAGCAGCCCCAGTGTAAATTTTAATGATCCGCTCTCTTTTTTTATGGTGGCTATGGATGCCACACAAGGTACATAAAGCAGGCAGAACAGCATCAGGCAGTATGCATTTAAGGGACCGAAAGCCGGATTCTGCGCATGGACATTTGCCAGAATAGTTGCCATGCCATCAGCGGAGTTTGCATTGGTTACGCCAAACAAAACAGAAAAGCTGCTCACTACTACTTCCTTTGCCGAAATACCGGAAATCAGCGCTACAGCAATCTGCCACATGCCAAGTCCCGCCGGAGCAAGAACCGGTACCAGCCATTTTCCGATTATGGCACCAAAGCTGTCTGCCGGATCGCTGACCATTCCTTTTGTTCCAAAATTTAAGATAAACCATATGATAATGGATGCTATAAAAATAGTGGTTCCCGCTTTGGTCAGATAATCCTTTACCTTATTCCAGACATAAATTCTCACCGTACGGGCATTAGGTCTTTTATATTCCGGAAGCTCTATCAGAAGAGAATCGTTTTCATGGCCCTTTTCCAACTTATTAATGATTAAGGCTGTGACAATTGCCACAAAAATACCGACTACATAGAAGGAGAATGCTACCAGTCCGGCACATTTGGGGAAGAAAATTTCCGAAAAAATAACGTAAATGGGTAATCTTGCGGAACAGGACATAAAGGGAGTGATGATCATGGTCTTTCTTCTGTCATGTTCCGTTTCCAGGGCTCTCGTTGCCATAATGGCGGGAACGGTACAGCCAAAGCCTAAAATCATGGGGAGAAAGGCCTTTCCGGACAGACCCACCTTCCCCATTATGGAATCCATCACGTATGCCACTCGGGACATATAACCGCTGTCTTCCAGAATAGCAAGCGCCAGAAATAAGATAAATATATTGGGCAGAAAGGTCAGAATGCCGCCCACACCGTTAATAATACCGTCCACAATCAGGGAAACCAGCCAGCCGGCCGTATGCACCTTAAGAAGCCCCATCCGCACAACGGTCGAAAGCAGTCCCAGTCCCTGCTCAAAAACGCCCTTTAACAAATCTCCTACCGTAAATGTCATAAAAAAGACGATACCCATAATACAGAGGAACATGGGCAGCCCCAGCCACTCATTCGTCAGCAGTTTATCTACTTTGTCCGTTGTTGCGGCTTTTTTATTTTTATAAAAAAGAACTTCCCTTACAATGGACTCTATGTACTGGTATTTGCAGTTGATAATTTCTTTTTCATAACTTCTGTCCACAACATCCACTGTATTGATCGGATGTTCTTTCATGACCTCTTCGTCATTTTCCAAAAGCTTAATGGCATGCCACCTTCTGGAGGAATGTGTAGGATAATGAGCCTCCATCATAACCTCTAACTTGGCAATTTTATTTTCTATTTCCTCCGGATACTGCAAAATGTATTCTGCATTTTTCTGTTCCTCGTAATGATGAATCACGGCGTGCAGAAGAATATCCAGCCCTGTCCGTCTGGCTGCGGAAACCGGCACTGTGGGAATATCTCCCAGCATTTCCGGCAGTCTGTGCAAGTCCAGCTCCATTCCCCTTTCCTGCACAATATCCATCATGTTAAGAGCCAGCACCACCGGTTTTCCAAGCTCTAAAAGCTGTAACGTCAGATACAGATTTCGCTCTAAGGAAGAAGCATCCACAACGTTAATAATGACATCTATATCATCATCCATAACACATTTTCTGGTTACCTTTTCCTCAATCGTATAACAGGTCAGGGAATAAATTCCGGGGGTGTCTATCAGATCAATTTCCGTATCTTCGTAGGTCGTATGTCCCTCTACCTTTTCCACAGTAACCCCCGGCCAGTTTGCGACCTTTAATTTTGAGCCTGTCAAAGCATTAAACAAGGTTGTTTTCCCACAATTGGGGTTTCCTACACAGGCAACTTTAATCTCATGCTTCATGACCTAAGACCTCCTCTACCTCTATATTGGAAGAAAGATGTCTTCCGAGCGCCAGTCTTGTTCCTCTCACCCTGATAATCAGGGCACCTTTTCTTTTCCTGTTAAGTACACTGATCTTCACACCGTCATTTAAGCCCAGAGCCTGCAGTCTCCTTGTTACCGCTTCCTCCACAAATAATCCCTTGATCAGGTAATCCTCATTTTTCTTTGCATCAGCAAGTGTCATACATCTCTCTCCCAACACATAATTTCGCTAAATTATACTCTTTACCGTATAATCTGTCAAATAGCAATTGGTAACTTACCAGCCTGCTTTTCATATAGTATAGAAAATGATTTTGAGGTTTTTCCATGCAGAATGCAAACTACGGTGAATATTTAGACCGCTACCCTATCGCCATGGCATATGTCCCCTGGCAGCAGTTTACTTCCATCTATGAAAATCTGGAAGAAGCCTTTCAGACAGGAACCATTTTTCCGGAATTAAACAAGCCCTTCACGGGAAGGAGGATGACTTCATGAACAACCCGCAGAGCGAAATGGAACAACTGTTAAAAGACATCAGTATCCTGGATTTTACCCTGGTGGATTTTTCGGAATATCTGGATACGCATCCATTCGATAAACAGGCCATTGCCTATTTTAACCATTACAATAAAATCCGTATGGATTTAACAAGACAGTTCTCGGAGAAATATTATCCACTGCAGACCAGTTTTTCCTCCGATACGACGGAATGGAGCTGGGGACTTGCCCCGCTTCCCTGGAAAAGCTGTTATGAAAAAGAAGGTCCCGCCCCTGAATGTCTGCCCTGCAAAGGAGGTAGAAAATAATGTGGAATTATGAAAAAAGACTGCAATTTCCTGTAAATATCAAGGAACCCAATGCCAGACTTGCCACCGTCATCATGTCCCAGTACGGCGGTCCCGACGGGGAAATGGGCGCCAGTATGCGCTATCTCTCCCAGCGCTACGCCATGCCCTATAAAGAAGTTGCCGGTCTGCTTACGGACATCGGCACCGAAGAATTGGCACACCTTGAAATGGTAGCTGCCATTGTACACCAGCTTACGAGAAACCTTTCCATGGAGGAAATCGAAGCCGGTGGCTTTGCTCCTTACTACACAGATCACACTCTTGGAATCTGGCCCCAGGCTGCGGGCGGTGTGCCCTTCAATGCCTGCGAGTTCCAAAGTAAAGGCGACATTATCACCGATTTATTTGAGGATATGGCTGCGGAACAGAAAGCCCGCTCCACCTATGACAATATCCTGCGCCTGATTACAGAGCCGGATGTAGTGGCTCCCATCAAATTCTTGAGGGAACGTGAAATTGTACACTTCCAAAGATTTGGCGAAGCTCTCCGTATCACACAGGATAAGCTGAATTCCCGTAACTTCTATGCTTTCAATCCCGGTTTTGATACTTCGGCTACCTGCGAATAAACAATTATCGCTGACTTAACCAGTCAACATCCCGGACTCCTGACCAAACGGGTTTCCGGGATATTTTTAATACAAAAAAAGAGCAGATATTCTGCTCTCTCACTGCTTGTGCCTTCAAAACCGAACATTGAACTTCTTATCTCTCTTCAGACTTCCGTCTCCTGCCTTCTGGATAAGCCCTCGACCGATTAGTAAAAGTCAGCTGAACACATTACTGTGCTTACACCTCTTTCCTATCTACCTCATACTCTCTAAGGGGTCTTACAAC